>Ga0111538_10000428_pt1 | contig 55479 bp, 52 predicted proteins | sample SoiMethybrSBSTD1_FD_79669 | JGI IMG/M metagenome (GOLD analysis project Ga0111538, IMG submission 79669) | Bulk soil microbial communities from a Populus tree surrounding site in Tennessee, USA - Soil MetaG P. TD hybrid SBSTD1 (version 2)... | ecosystem: Environmental > Terrestrial > Soil >... | reverse complement strand
TAGCCGTTCTCGAGATGCTCGCCGGCGTGGATCTTGTGGATCATCACCTTCAAGTCGACCGTCTCGACGAAGACGTCCTCACCCTCCTCGCGCGGCGAGCGCTCGTCGTTGGCATTGTTGGGATTGTGGCAGAGCGCGCAGAACTGGGCACCTTTTCGCGAGCCGCCGTGGCCGTTGACGTCGTAGTGGCATCTGTTGCAGTTGGCGGTGTCGACCACCGTCCTGCGTGGGGTGACGACCTCGCCGGTGACGGCGAACGGCAGCAGATCAGCGACCGCCGCGAAGCGCTCCTCGGACGCACCCGTCAGGTAACCGGTCATCGCGACGGTCCAGCTGCCGGCGGCGTCGGCGGGAAGGGCCAGCGCGGCGGCCGGCTGGAACGTGAAGACGCCGTCGGCGGCGTCGACTGCGGTGATCGTGCCAGGGTTGGTGCTCGGCGTTGGCTGGATGGAGTAGGAGAGGTATCGCGCGTAGTCGGTGTTCGGCCCGGCGACGACCGCGGCCAGGTTGTTCATCGGCGAGGTCAGGATGTCGCGCGGCGCGTCGTCGACCGTCACCCGGAACTCGATGATCGGCTGCTGGCCGGGACCTGAGTTGGTCACGCCGCGCACATCGATCGCCACGCGGTGCTCGGGATTGAAGAACGGATCGTCGTGAACGTCGGCGATCGAGATTGTCGACCCGCTCGGGGTGTGGCATGTGGCGCAGGGCGCGGTCACCGGCACGTTGCCGATGTGCTGGAACTGCCAGGCCGCCGGCGTCGCCGGGGCGAAGACGAGGTCGTCGTGACACGACCGGCAGTCGGTCGGCGACGGGCGATTCATCCAGTAGTTGCCCTGGGTGGCCCCGCCGTGGCAAGCGTCGCAGCGCTGGATCAGCTGCGGGAACTCGACCTTCGAGAAGTCGTGCGTGGTGTTGTTCTGGCCGCCGCCGACGATCTGGTAGGGGATGTCACCCAGGTCGACGCTCGGCAGCTCGGCGCCGCGGTGGATCCGGTGGATCATGACCGGGAAGTCGACCGTGTTTCCGGTGTTGGGATCGGTCGTCTGGGGCGAGTGGCACATCACGCACATCGCGGTGGTGGTGTAGCGGCCGCCGTGGCCTTCGATCTCGCCGTGGCAGGAGTTGCACTGGGAGTCGGTGACGACCTGCCGGGTGGTCGCGACCGCGCCGCCGTCGGGCATGAAGTTCAGGACCGCGCTGGTCCGGACTGTCTCGCCGTCGATCGTCCGCGACGCCGAGATGCCGACCGTGTGGGTCCGCCCGGCCATCGGGGTGATGGCGGCGGCGAAGGTGTAGCGGTAGATCCCGTCCGCGCGATCGACCACCTCGAAGGTGCCGGTCGACTCGGTGGTCGCCTGGGTGGCCGAGACGTCGCCCACGGTCTGGACCCGCGTGATGTACGAGGTGTACTGGAGCGGATCGCCGTCCTCCTCGTCCAGCCAGGCGAGCGCGAAGGAGGCGCTGACCGTGCCCTGGGTGAGCAGGCCCGTGCGATCGACCGGCACCCCGTTGGGATCGGTGAGGCGGAACGTGACGCTCGCGGCGCCGCCCTCGATCTCGGCCGACATGACCTCGACCTCGAGCCCCGGCGCAGTGAGCCAGGGCGCCAGCGGAGTGTCGCCGTCGTCGCCGGGGTCACCCTGCGGGCCGGGATCGCCCGGCTCGCCCTGGTCGCCGGTACCTCCCGGCTGGCCGTCTTCCCCGGCGGGCCCGGCCGGCCCCTCGCACGCGGTGGCAAGGACGGAAGTGATTGCGATCAGGTAGAAAGCGCGCATCTCGAGCGGGACAGTAGCAAGGAGCAGGCCGGCTCGGGGGCGCCCCTACACCCCAGATCCGCGCAAACGGTTCGCCCGCGCGGATCCGCCTCGCACCGATTGCGCGTCCTGCCGCAGGGGCATCGGCTAGACCGGACCGATGCCGTCGGGGTGGTAGGGATGCAGGTCGCCGTCCCGGTAGCTGTAGCGATGCGGACGGACCCAGGGCTTGCTGTGGGGGGCGCACCACATCTCGGCCCCGCCGCTGGCTTCCCGGATCTCGACGCAGTCGGGGCAGGGCGGCTCCGGCAGCTGCTGCCGGCTGGCATCGTACGAGCGCGGCCGCATCACCAGGACCGGACAGGTCGCGTTTCGCACCACGCGCTCGGCGACCGATCCGATGAGGAGGCGCTTGAGCCCGTGGCGCCCGTGCGTGCCCACCAGGATGAGGTCGGCCTGGACGTCCTCCGCGAGCGCGAGGATCTCGCCGGCCGGATCGCCGTGGGTCACGTGCACGAAGACCCGGACGTTGGAGCCGGCCTCGACCTTGCGAAGAGCCGACGCCGCCAGGGCGCGCAGCCGCTCCCCTACCTCGAACCCGATGTCCTCGTTCCTCGCGTGCGAGATCCGATCGCGGGCCGTCTCGACCGCGTTGACGATGTGAATGTCCGCGGCCGGCCGCTGCGAGGCCAGGAACGCCGCCTGGCCGAGCGCGAGCTCGGCGAGCGGAGAGAAATCGAAGCCGACCAGGAACTGGGTTGGAACCACCGACGGGCGGGTGTTGGTCATGGGAGTCCTCCTTGCAACTGAACCATCTCGACCAGGAGCGGGTCGGAGAGCGCCGCTTCGAGGACGACGCCGACACGCTCGTCGGTCTGCCGCAGCCAGCGCTGAAATCCCTCGCGGGTGGCGCCGCACAGGGTGACCCGGGTCAAGGCTCGGGCCGTGCACAGATAGCTGTCCCGCACCAGGCACTCGAGGCCGATGTAGCCGCCGGGCAGGCGAATGGCCTCGAGCTGATCGACGTCTCCAGGCGAGCGCCCGAGTCCGACCACGCCCTCCTTGATCAGCCAGACGTAGTCGGCGGGGGCTCCGGCGTTGCAGAGGAAGGCGCCGCGGGGATGCTGGCGGACGATGAAGGGACAGAACTGACCGGCGCCGGCGCCGGAGGCGCGGCCGATGGCGCAGTCGCCGCACTGCAGGCCCTTGACCGGGACTGTCTCGGGCATCTCCGGCGTCTTCGGCGTCGTCATGTCAGCCGGCCCTTCTGGCGTCCCGGCCCGGCGAGCGCCCCAGCAGCCCGTCGCGCGCCACCCGCAGGAAGTCGGTCTCGGTGACGATACCGACCAGCCGGCCGTCCTCGGTGACCACCGGGACGCAGCCGATCTTGTGATCGAGGAGGATGTCGACCGCCTCGAGCGCGAGGGCGTCCGGGGCGATGGTCCGCACGCTCCTGGTCATCAGCGACCGGATGGGGATCGCCTTGGTCGTGCCGGCACGGACGCGCGCGCGCAGGACGTCGCGCTGCGACACGATGCCTACCATGCGGCCCCTGTCGTCGACCACCGGGATGTGCCGGATGTCCGCCATCTTCATCTCGAGGTCGACGTCCGCGATCACGTCGTCGGCCTTTGCGGTGACGAGCGCCGTCGACATCAACTCCTCCACTGTCAGCTCACGCGTTCTCATGGGTTCCTCCGCTTGCGGCTGCGAGCTCCGCTTCCTCGGCTGCGTGCAGCACGCGACGCAGCGCGTTCACCGCGTCCACCGCCGTGAAGATGCCGACCAGGCGGTCGCGATCCATCACCAGGATGGAGCCGAGCCTGCGCTCGAACATCCGACCCAGGACGGACAACAGCGACTCCTCCCGGGCGACGAGATAGGGATGGTGGATCATGGCCTCCTCGACCGTCACCCGGTTGATGTCGACGTCGTCGATCGATTCGAGCAGGCGGAGATCGCCCTGGCTGACCACGCCCACCACCTGGCCGTTCTCCAGGACCGGAAGGTGGCGGATCTGGTGCTCGCGCATCCGGGCGTGCGCCTCCGCCAGCGACTGGCTGGCCCGCACCGAGATCGGGCACGGGGTCATGAGCTCGCCGATGGTGCGAGGCGCTCTCATGGCGCGTCTCCCGTCGCCGCCGAGTGGGCGACCAGCGTCGAGCAGGGAGCTCGCCGGGCCACCGCCTCGGCGACGCTGCCGAGGACGAAGCGGCGGAAGCCGCGGCGGCCGTGGCTGCCGAGCGCCACCAGGTCGTAGGGCTGCCGCTCGAGCCAGTGGACGATGCCCGGGATGGGCGGCTCGGCGACCGCGTAGAAGCGGATGGTCGGGCCGTCGCCGCGCCGCTCGCCGATGAAGCTCTGCCCGGCGGCCTGCAGGTCCCGCATGATCGTCTGGTCGAGGTCGGCTCCGATCGCCGAGCGGACCGCGCCGTAGAGCTCGGCCCTCGGCGCGTGCTGGTAGAAGTGCGCCACGTCGATCAGTGCGCTCGGCGACGCCAGCCACCGTGCCCGTTGGAGCGCGCGCTCGGAGGTCGCGGAGAAATCGGTCGCCACGAAGATCCGATCGAAGCCACCCCGGGCGGCTGCCTCGCCGCGGGCCACCATGACGTCCGACTCGCACAGCCGGATCACCCGCTGGGACACGCTGCCGAGGTCGAACCAGCGGAGGCCGCCGCGGCCGTGGGTGCCGACCACCATGAGGTCGGCCTCCAGCTCGCGCGCCGCCATCGCGAGGCCGGTCTCGGGGAATCCGTCGATCGCGGCCTCCAGCACCGGCACGTCCGCGCTCGTCAGCCGATGGCGCATCTGGTCGAGGCGCACGCGATCCTGGCCGACCTGCTCCTCGAGGTAGGAGCGGTAGTGCTCGAGCGCGCGCGCCGAGGCCTCCGGCAGATCGGGGAAGGGCGTCGGCTCCAGCGGGGCGTGGACGTGGGCGAGGAACACCTCGCCTCCGACGCGGCGCGCGATGTCGATCGCTTGACGCGCGGCCAGCTCCGACTCGGGCGAGAAATCGACTCCGACCAGGATGCGCGGGCTCTTCATGGGGTCTCCTCTCGTTCCTCGCCGGCTCTGTCTCGAGGACCAGCGGGCACCAGGTAGCCGTCGCTTCGGGCCAGCCACCTGACCACGTCCATGGCCGAGATGATCCCGACGATCGAGCCGTCGGTCGCGATGACCGGCAGGCGGTGGACTCCCTCGTAGGCCATGAGGGCGGCCGCGTGCGACAGGGTCGCGTTCTCGGGCAGGGTGAAGGCGATCGGCATCATGATGTCGGCTGCCGTCTCGCCCAGGCGGTCGTGGCGCGCCGCCACCAGGTCGGTCTTCGAGATGATGCCGATGGCGTGGCCGGCGTCGTCGACCACCGGAACGCCCGTGATCCCGCGTTCGGTCAGGAGCTCGGCGACCGCCTCGATCGAGACTGCCGGCCGCACGCAGATGACGTCTCCCGTCATGACCTCGGTGAGCGGCGTCCGGTCGGCGAGCGACGGCAGGCGCCGCTTGCGCGCGCCCTCCGGCGCGCCTGCCGGCTCCCCCTGAACCGTAGGTGCACAGCAAGAACGAGCCGTCATCGCTCGTCCGCATGCCCTCACAGTCGTGGCACACGATGCATGCAGCGACCGACATCGATCCTTCCAGTCGCGGGCAGCGGACGGTCTGGCTGGTGCTGACCAGACCGTCTTCCCAGACTGTGTGGCGAGCGCGCACCTCGAGAGAGTGACTCCGGTGTCTGCTGCCGATGTGTGAGTTCATGTCACTAGTTCCGAGCAAGGACCATTCCAGCCGCTCGGCCCCGGGAGGCCCCGATCGGGCGAAAACCGTGCGGGCGGACCGGCTCCTGCCCGCAGTCGATGCGCGCGCGCCGGGCGATTTCCCGCCCTCGGCGGCGGCACGCCCTTCGCAGGTGCGCCACCGCAGGAGACATCGAAGATGAATCGATCTTGCATCGCCGTCGCCGACGCGAGCCGAGCGCGGCTCCACGTCTTCGAGGAGCTCGCCGCCCCGCACGGACATCGCAGCCAGGAGCTGCGCGAGGAGGTCGACCTCGTCCACCCCGCCCGCCGGATCCGGCCGAGTGAGCTCTTCTCGGACACCCGGCCGGGATCGAATCGCGCTCCTGGCGGTCGCGGGTTCGGGCTGAGCGACCGGCGCGACGCGTCGATGCGCCAGATGGATCGGCGCTTCGCCGCCGCCATCGCCGCCGAGCTCGAGCGGCTGGTCGCCGAGAACGGGTGCCGGACGGTGATCGTCGCGGCCAGCCCGCACATGCTCGGACTCCTGCGCGAGCTCACCCGACCTCTGGTCCGGGCCGGAGTGGAGATCCACGAGATCGATCGGGATCTGGTCCGGCTCTCCCCCTCCGCGCTGCACGACTTCCTCGCCGAGCGCGGCCTCCTGCCCGGACGGGAGCGGCTGGCTCTGGCCTGATCTCAGGGCAGCGCGGCCGGCAGGCGGATCACGAAGCGCGCGCCGCCCGCCTGTCCGCGCTCGACCGAGATGGTGCCGCCGTGCTGCTCGACCACGTTGTGGACCAGCGGCAGCCCAAGGCCGGAGCCGGTCGACTTGGTGGTGAAGAACGGCTCGAACACGCGGTGCATCACGTCGTCGGGGATCCCCGGGCCGCTGTCCTCGACCGCGAGCACCAGCTCGTCGGCTTCCTGGACCGCCGACAGGAGGACGAAGCCGTCCGGCTGCGCCGCCTGCATGCCGTTCAGGACCAGGTTGACCAGCGCCTGCTGCAGGCGCCCGGCGTCGCCGAGCACGGGCGGCAGGGGGCCCCAGTCGCGCTCCAGTCGGACCCCGAGCCGTTCACCGTCGGGGGCCAGGAGATCGGCGACCCGGCCGAGGACGTCGGCGATCGCGACCGGTGACGGATCGACGTTGTGCCGCCGGGCGAACTGCAGGAAGTCCTCGAGGATGCGGTTGAGACGGGCGACCTCGTCTCTGACCAGGTGGAGCGGCGCCTCGAGCTCCGGTTCGAGCTCGGGGTGGAGGCGGCGCAGCCGCCGCTCGAGCACCATGAGCTGGAGCGACGCCGCGTTGAGCGGGTTCTTGATCTCGTGGGACAGGCCGGCCGCCAGCGTGCCGATGGCGGCCAGCTTCTCGGCCACGTGGGCCCGGCGGATGAGCTCGCGCTTTTCCTCCACGTGCTCGATCTGGCGGACGGCCTGCTCGACCGCCAGCAGGAGATCGGGCGTGGCGCACGGCTTCATCAGATAGGCCCAGGCGCCGGCGCGCACCGCGGCGATGGCCGACTCCAGGGTGGCGAATCCGGTCATCATGATGAGCTCGGCGTCCGGCGCCAGGTCGCTCAGCTTGCCGGCCAGCGCGATTCCATCCCCGTCCGGCAGCCGGACGTCGATCAGCGCGACGTCGAAGCGACCGGTCGCCGGCGAGACCGCTTCGGCGCAGGTGGCGGCGGTGGACACCGCGTAGCCCGCGTCCTCGAGGATCTCGCGCAGGTTGTCGCGCAGCGCCGGGTTGTCCTCGACGCAGAGGATGGTGCGCCGCCTAGGCATGGGCCCGGGCGTGGAGCCGCTCGAGCGCCGCCACGATGTCGGCCGTGTTGAACGGCTTGCGGTAGAGCGCCTGGTGCGGGCGGGGCGGCACGACGTCGTGGCCGGTCATCACGAGCAGCGGCAGGCCGGGGAACTTCTCGGCCAGCCGCTCCATCGCCTGCCCGTCCGGGCCGCCCGGCACCCGGAGATCGACCAGCGCTGCGAAGGGGTGGACGTCACCCAGGCGCTCGGTCTCGAGCACCGAGGCCGCGGTCACGGTGGCAAAGCCGCGCGAGCGGAGCGCCTCGCTGATGTTGTCCGACAGCGCCCGGTCGTCCTCCACCAGCGCGACCAGCCCGTCGCGGCGGGCGACCGAGAGCAGCTCGAGCAGCTGGGGGATCGGCGTCGGCTTCGGCAGCACTGCCAGGAGCCCCTCGTGCCGGGCCGCCTCCAGGTCGTCGTCGTTGGTGTAGGCGGTGACGACCACGGCGGGGACACCGGGATCGATCCGGCGCACCCGGTGGACCAGCTCGGCGCCGCCCATCACCGGCATGCGCATGTCCGACACGATCGCGTCGTAGCGGGTTCCGGCGGCGCGCTGGAGGGCCGCCGCGCCGCCGGCTGCGATGTCGACCAGCGCCCCGGTCGCGTCCTGGATGATCTCCGCCAGGTTCTCGGCGAAGAGGGCGTTGTCGTCGACCAGGAGGTAATTAGCCATCGGCGCCTCCCACCGGCAGCTTGACGATGAAGCGGGCCCCGCCGGTCGCGCCGTCCTCGTACACGACGGTCCCGCCGTGCCGCTCGACGATGCGACGGACCAGCGGGAGGCCGAGGCCGATTCCCTTGGCCTTGGTGGTGATGAGCGGCTCGAACAGACGGTCCCGGATGCTCGGGTCCATGCCGGGGCCGGTGTCCTCGACCACCACGACGACGGCGCCGCCCTTTTCGTCGCCCTGGATGCGCACCTCGCCGGAGGCGCCGACCGCGTGGACCGCGTTGTCGACCAGGTTGACCAGCACCTGGCGCAGCTTGCTGACGTCGGCCGCGATGGCGGGCAGGGCGTCGAGCCCTGCGGTGACGATGCGCACGCCGCCCGGCGCCGGGATGGTGGCGACCACCGCCGCCACCAGCGCGGCGAGATCGACCGGTCCCTTCTCGAGCGGCCGATCCCGGATCATGTCGAGCAGGTCGGACACGATCTGGTTGGCGATGGTGACCTGCTCGCCGATGCGAGCGGCGTGCTTCCTGGCGCGCTCGTCCTCGACGCGTCCCTTGAGGATGTAGAGCGACGACTCGATGACGCCGAGCGGGTTGCGCAGCTCGTGGCCGATCGATCCGACCAGCTGCCCGAAGGTCGCCATCCGCTCGATCCGCGCGTGCTTGGCCAGGAGGTCCTCGCGGTAGGTGTGGAGCATGATCGCGAGCTCGAGATCGAGGATCTTGTCGAGCGCGGCGCGCACGACCGCCTCCTCGTCCGGGCGGCTGCGGAAGTGGCGGGTGACCAGCTCGCCCAGCTCCTGGCGGAGCACGTTCATCGCGCCGAACATGTAGTGCTGGGGCAGGGCGATGCGGACGTGGACCCGGCCGATGCGGGCGCGCTTCTGGTAGTAGGCCTCGTCCCAGGGCCCCCGGAGGAGCAGGTCCATCCAGGCCACCAGGGTGATCTTGAGCCGTCCGACCTGGCTCTCCCCGCCCTCGAGCGCCTTGCGGGCCTCGTCGTGGTCGAGGATCCGCCGGTAGAAGAGGTCGGCGATGCGCTCCAGGTCGGGCGAGGCCAGCGGGTGGAAGGCGAGGAGCGCCTCCTCGTCGGCACGCTCCCAGAGGACGTAGCGCTTCAGCTCCTGGAACAAGGTCTCCATGCTGGCTGGTCCGAGACTACCGTATCCGGTCGTCGTCGGCGATCAGCCGGTGGCGCCGCCCTTTGGCTCGCCGCCGTCGTCGTCGTCGAACTTGCCGGTACGCGGCGCGCCGGAATACTCGCGAAGCCGGTACTGGATGGTCCGGGCCGAGATGCCGAGCATCTCGGCGGCCCGCGTGGTGGCGCCGCCGACGTGCTCGAGGGTCTTGAGGATGGCGTGGCGCTCGATCTCGGCCATGGTGGCGCCCGGCACGACCGGCCACTCGTTGCGCCCGGCGGTTCTGGACGCCGTGGCGATCGTCGGGATGAGATCCTCGCTCCGCACCTCGTCCCCGCGGCAGATCACGACCGCGCGCTCGACGGCGTTCTCCAGCTCGCGCACGTTGCCGGGCCACGGGTAATGCACCAGCTCGGCCAGCGCGTCGTCGGTGAACGCGCGCACCTCCTTGTCGTTCTCGGCGGCGTACTTGCGCAGGAAGTGGAGGGCGAGCAGGGGGATATCGTCCGGCCGCGCCCGCAGGGGCGGCATCTCGATCGACACCACGTTCAGCCGGTAGTAGAGGTCCTCGCGGAACGTGCCGTCGCGCACGCGTGCGCGCAGGTCCTTGTTGGTGGCGGCCACGATCCGCACGTCCACCTTGATCGTCTGGTTCCCGCCGACCCGCTCGAACTCGCGCTCCTGGAGGAATCGCAACAGCTTCACCTGGACGGCCGGGGAGATCTCTCCGACCTCGTCGAGGAACAGGGTGCCGCCGTCGGCCTGTTCGAACCTGCCCTCCCGCCGCCCCATCGCGCCGGTGAACGAGCCGCGCTCGTGTCCGAAGAGCTCGCTCTCCAGGAGCGACTCGGCCAGGGCGGCGCAGTGGAGCTTGATGAACGGGCGCGACGCCCGCGGCGAGTGCTGGTGGATCGCCGCCGCGATGAGCTCCTTGCCGGTGCCGCTCTCGCCCATGATGAGCACCGAGGCGCGGGATGGGGCGACCTGAAGCACGGTCTCGAAGACCCCCTGCATGGCGGCGCTCGAGCCGATGAGGCTGCTCAGTCGGTGGCGCTGGGTCAGCCGCTCGCGCAGCTGGCCCGCCTCGCGCCGGAGCCGCCGCCGCTCGAGCGCGCGGTCGAGAACGATGGTCAGCTCGTCCATGTTGAGCGGCTTGGTGAGGTAGTCGGCGGCGCCCTGGCGCATGGCGGCGACCGCGCTGTCCACCTCGGCGTGTGCGGTCATGACCACGGCGGCCATTTCCGGATCGATCTCTCGCGCCCGCCGCATGAGCTCCAGCCCGTCCATGCCCGGCATCCTGAGATCGGTCAGCAGCAGGTCGGGGCCGAAGTCCTGCAGCTTCGGCAGCGCCTTGAAGCCGTCGGCTGCGGTCTCGATGAGATACCCCTCGTCGCGCAGGAGCTCGGCCAGGGCCGTACGGGCGTTCGCCTCGTCATCGACGATGAGGACGCGCTCCCGATTGCGCGCACTGGATGCGGCGCCAGTGCCGGGCGCGCACTCCTTGCGCGAATTGGGCGGGATGGTCGTCATGGCTCGAGTCGACAGCACTCATCATGCCAGGGTTCTTCGGGTCGGGCACGGCGAGTGCATTCACCGGAACGAGCGCGCACAGCTGGATCGCGTTCCACGCCCGTGCTGCAGCGCCGAGGTGGAGGTGCTCTGATGCCCCCGACCACTCTGATCCTCACTCTTCTCGTGGTCGTCGCGTCCCTCGTCATGCACCTGCGCGGCCTGCCCGCCCCGCTCCCGGTGGCGGTCGCCTTGACCGGCGTGGCGCTCCTCACCGGCGCACTTCTCGTCTCGCTCCTGTCCCACGGCAGCTTGCTCCGAACGGCGGCTGCGCGCCACATTCCCGGGCAGATGACTCCCAGCGTCCGCCACGTGCTCACCATCCTCGCGGTCGAGCGCTTCCGCCAGAGCGTCGATTTCTACCGGACGGCCTTCGGCTGGGAGACCTCCGTCGACACACCGGTCTACCTGGAGCTCGTGCTTCCCGGTGGCCAGCGGCTCGGCATCTACGAACGCGAGAGCTTCGGCCGGAACACCGGGCAGACCCCGGAGAAGGTCGCTGATGGCGCGCTCGCTCCAGTCGAGCTCTACCTGTACGCCGATGATCTCACCGCCGCGATCGAGCGCGTGAGGAGCGCCGGAGGGCGTGAGCTGAGCCCCCTGGCACGTCGGCCATGGGGGGATGACGCCGCCTACTTCGCAGACCCATCCGGCAACGTCCTCGCTCTGGCCAGAGCAGGCCGGACATGAAGATGTTCGACGCCGTGCCGCACACCCCGGGCGCCACCCGATGAGACAGGACACCGTCATCGCGACGCTGTGGGCGGTCCTGGTGACCGGCCTGCTCGCGGTCCTGGTCATCGCCGGCTCGCGAAACCTGTCTCACTTCGACGCCGCTCTGGTCGCCTACACGTTTGCGATCCTGTTCGCGACGTTCGGCATCACCTATCGCTACGCGATGTGGCTTCGCCGGCCCCCGACACGTCTGTACTGGCGCCGCGGCTGGCAGGCACTCTTCCGCCGCCGGTACCTGGGCCGGAACCTCCTGCGCGGAGCTGGCCGGGCAATCGCCGACGTGGCGGGCAACCGCTTCATCTTCAGGCGCGACCCCGTCCGCGGACTGGCCCACTTCTGCATCATGTGGGGCTGTCTCCTGTCGGTCGCCATCACGTTTCCGCTGGTGTTCGGCTGGCTTCATTTTCGCCCCGCCGGCGGCGACCTCTCGCGCTACCAGGCGGTCGTGTTCGGCTTCACCGCCTTCTCCTTCCCGGTCGACTCGCTGGTCGCCTTCTTCCTGTTCCACGGTCTGGTCTGGGCCGCCATCCTCGTCATTCTCGGCGTCATGCTGGCGATGCGTCGCCGCATGCAGGAAGGCGGCGCAGCCGCGCTCCAGCGCTTCTCCGAGGACATCATGCCGCTGGTCCTCCTCTTCGCGATCTCGGTCACCGGCCTCATGCTGACCGCGAGCTACACCTGGATGCAGGGGTACGGCTACGAGTTCATCTCGCTCCTCCACGCCGCGCTGGTCATCGGCACGTTCCTGTGGCTGCCCTTCGGCAAGTTCTTCCACGTGGTCCAGCGGCCGGCCCAGCTGGGCGTGAGTCTCTACAAGGACGCCGGGCGGAGCGGCGAGAAGGCGGCCTGCCGGCGGTGCCGCGCCGAGTTCACCTCGGCCATGCACGCCGCCGATCTCATCCTGGTCGAGCGCGCCCTCGGCTACCGCTACGAGGTGGACGATCCCGCGATCGAGCACTACCAGTGGATCTGTCCTCCTTGCCGGCGCGCGTCACTCGCGCTCGCCCAGGCGCGCCTGTGGCAGGGCGCGCGGGGCGGAACGAGCATGCCGCCGAGCGACCCGAGCATCCGGGCGACGCCGCGCCACGCCAACCCCGGCGTCGCGGAGGGGCCGCTCGGCAGCGAGGACAGGGAGAACTTCCATCCATGAGCGAGCGGGATCGCCAGCTGGGCCCCTATCCGGAGGACGAGCACCCCGAGATGCTGCGGAGGTTCGGACCGCACCTCGCCTACCGCCAGGAACTCCCGCCCGAGGAGGCGATGGAGGCCGAGCGCCTGGTCGACACGCACTGCTGCTTCTGCGGCCAGCAGTGCGGGATCCAGCTGCGCGTGCGCGGCGAGCGCGTGGTCGGCTTCGAGCCCCGGTACGACTTTCCGTTCAACGCCGGCAAGCTGTGCCCCAAGGGGATCAAGCGCTACCTCCAGAACGGCCACCCGGACCGGCTGCTCCACGCCTACCGGCGCGATCGGTCGGCGCCGTCGGGTTTTCGCGAGCTCCCCTACCAGGAGGCGATCGCCCGGGTCGCCCAGGAGATCGAGCGCATCCAGCGCGAGCACGGACCGGACGCCTTCGCCGTCCTGTCGGGCGCCAGCCTCACGACCGAGAAGACCTACCTCCTGGGCAAGTTCGCCCGCATGTGCCTGCGCACGGCCAACATCGACTACAACGGCCGGCTGTGCATGGTCAGCGCCGCGGCCGGCAACAAGAAGGCCTTCGGCGTGGATCGCGCGGCCAACCCCTGGTCGGACATTCTCGCCGCCGAGGTCGTGTGGATCGCCGGCGCCAACGTGGCCGAGTGCGCGCCGATCACGACCGACTACGTGTGGCAGGCGCGCGAGAACGGCGGGCGCGTCATCGTGGTCGATCCCCGCCTCACGCCCATCGCGCGCACCTGCGATCTCTTCCTGCCCATCAAGCCCGGGCGCGATGTGGCGCTGTTCAACGGCATCCTCCACATCATGATCGAGAAGGACTGGCTCGATCACGACTTCATCGCCCGTCACACGAGCGGCTTCGAGCAGGCGGCGGCCAACGTGGTGGAGTGGACGCCGCGGCGGACCGCCGAGGTGACCGGCATCGCGGAGCGCGCCATTCGCCAGGCGGCCGAGTGGTGGGGGACCGCGCGGACCAGCTTTCTGACCCATGCCCGCGGCATCGAGCACCACAGCCATGGCGTCCAGAACGTGCTCGGTGCCATCAACATCGTCCTGGCATCGGGACGGATCGGGAGGCCGGGCTGCGGCTACGCCACCATCACCGGCCAGGGCAACGGGCAGGGCGGGCGCGAGCACGGCCAGAAGTGCGACCAGCTGCCGGGCGGGCGCGACATCGAGAACGAGAAGCACCGGGCCGAGGTGGCTGCCATCTGGGGCATCCAGCCCGGCGAGCTGCCGCGGGCCGGGGTGGACATCTACGAGATCTTCCGGCTGGTCGACAAGGGCGCGGTGCGCGGGCTCCTCAGCCTGTGCGTCAACCCGGTGGTCTCGCTGCCGGACAACAACTTCATTCGCCGGATGCTCGACAAGCTCGAGTTCTTTGCCTGCATCGATTTCTTCCTGAGCGAGACGGCCCGCTTCGCCCACATCGTGCTGCCCGGGTCGCTGCACGAGGAGGATGAGGGAACCGTCACCCAGATCGAGGGCCGCGTCCTCAAGATCAACAAGGCGGTCGCCTGCCCCGGTGAGGCGCGCGAGGACTGGCGGATCATCCAGGACATCGCCGGGGCGCTCGGGCGCGCGCGCGGGTTCACCTTTGCCAGTCCGCGCGAGATCTTCGACGAGCTCCGCGCGGCGAGCCGGGGCACGGCGTACGACTATTCCGGCATCACCTACGAGAAGATCGACGCCCAGAAGGGCGTCTTCTGGCCGTGCCCGAGCCATGACCCGGATGGCAACCCGACGGATCACCCGGGCACCGAGCGCCTCTTCGAGCCCGGCTCGTGGAATCCGATCGCGCGCGGGTCGGGGCCGTTCTACTTCCCCGATGGCAAGGCGCGGTTTCATCCGGCCCGCTACTCGCCGCCGGCCGAGGAGGTCGACGGCGAATACCCGATCATCCTCACCACCGGTCGGGTCGTGAGTCAGTTCCTGTCGGGCAATCAGACACGCCGCATCGGCCCCTTGGTCGACCACGACCCGGAGCCGCGCGTCGAGATCCACCCGACCCTGGCCGGATCGCTCGGCATCTCCGACGGGGACTGGGTGCGCGTGCGCTCGCGGCGTGGCGAGTGCGTGCTGCGGTCCCGTGTGGTGCGGACCATCCGGCCCGACACGGTCTTCGTCCCGTATCACTGGGGCGGACGGAAGAGCGCCAACCAGCTGACCGTGTCGGCCCAGGATCCGATCTCCAAGATTCCCGAGTACAAGGTCTGCGCGGTTCGCGTCGAGCGGGCGGCCGGGCCGCCGGTCGAGCTCGGGGCGCGCGAGGGGAAGGGGTAGCCCGAGCCATGGCCTCCGTCCCCTCCGAGTACGAGTTCTTCATCGATCCCGGGCGCTGCATCGGCTGTCAGGCATGCGTGCAGGCCTGCAGCGAGTGCGACAGCCACAAGGGGCAGTCGATGATCCAGCTCGATGTCATCGACCGAGCGCTGTCGACCCAGACCGCCCCGGTCGTCTGCATGCACTGCGAGTCGCCGACCTGCGCCGACGTCTGCCCGGCGGACGCCATCAAGCGGACGCCCGACGGCGTGGTCCAGACTGCGCGCAAGGCGCGCTGCATCGCGTGCAACAACTGCGTGCTGGCCTGCCCGTTCGGGGTGCCCAAGATGAACACGCGCGTGAGCCTCATGATGAAGTGCGATCTCTGCTACGACCGCACCTCCGTCGGGCGAAGGCCCATGTGCGCCTCGGTCTGTCCCAGCGGAGCGCTGCATTACGGCCGGCGCGACGAGATCGAGCGGCTGCGTCCCGCCTCGCAGCCGGTCTCCGAGTTCCAGTTCGGCCGCCAGACCATCCGCACCAAGGTGAACATGATGGTGCCGGCGCGCGCGCCGCGGGCCATCGACGTCCTGTCCGGGCTGGCCGGCACGGTCGTGAGCCACGAGCTGACCGACAGCGTCTTCGCCGGTGACCTCGAGAAGAACCTCTTCGTCGCGACACCCGGTGGGTCCGACCCGGCCGACCGGAACGGAGGATGAGATGAGCAAGACCCGGAACCTCCCCCCCGGCGAGCCGTCTGCCGAGGAGACGCCCCGGTGGCGGCGCGATTTCCCCGTCGACTGGGCCGACGACGAGTACGTGTCCCGCCGCGACCTGGTCAAGTTCATGGTCCTGACCAGCGCGGCGTTCACCGGCGGTCACGTCTGGCTCCTGATCAAGGAGCGCGCGGCCGACCAGGGGACGGCGCGCGCGACCGCAGCCGGCGCTCCAGCTCACCAGCCGATCGCCATCGCCCGGGTGGACGAGCTCGGCATCGGAGCGGCCAAGGTGTTCGAGTTCCCGGCGGGAAGCCCGCCGCGTCTTCTGATCCGCCTGAGCGAGGACAGGTTCGTGGCATACGACCAGCAGTGCACTCACCTCTCGTGCCCGGTCTTGCCGGAACCTCGGGAGGGCAAGCTCCACTGTCCCTGTCACAACGGCTGGTTCGATCTCGCGACCGGACGCCCGCTGGCGGGTCCGCCGCGGCGGCCGCTCCCCCGCGTCACCCTCGAGGTGCGGGGCGACACGGTGTGGGCGACCGGCATGGAGGGAGGTCCCACGTGAGGCCCGGGCGAGGGCGTCGCCGCCCGCACACCCCGCGCGGCCAGCGCATGCCGATCGTCAACGGCATCCTCCTGTTCGTCATCCTCATCGATCTACTCCAGCTCTGGCTCTTCACCGCGACCGTCCACGCCGAGCTCGGCGGCGATCGATCGATCGTGCTGCCGGCCGGTATCGCCAGCGCCGCCTGTCTCTTCCTCAATGTCGGCCTCCTCTGGTACCTCGTCCGCGTCGAGCGGTAGTCGCGACGCCGCGGCAGCTCGCCCGCGCCTGTTCGCCGACGGAATCGGCGGGCTCTTCCCGGGCTATTTCGCGCTGGTCATGGCCACCGGCATCGTGTCGATCGCCTGCCGGCTGTCGGGCCTGGAATGGCTGGCCTGGTCGCTCCTGTGGCTGAATCTGATCGCCTATCCCGTCCTGTGGCTCGCGACCATCCTGCGTTTCGTCCGCTACTGGCCGCGCGTGCGCGCCGACCTCCTCGACCACGGGCGCGCCCCCGGGTTCTTCACGGTGGTGGCCGGGACCTCGGTGCTCGGCGCCCAGCTCCTGGTCCTCGGCGCCGGCCCCGGCGCCCCATGGGCCCTGTGGTTCGCGACCCTCGCGCTCTGGGCCGTGGTGACCTACGGCTTCTTCGCGATCGTCACCGTCAAGCAAGACAAGCCGCCCATCGAGACGGGGCTGAACGGCGCCTGGCTCATCGCGGTGGTCGCGACCCAGTCGGTCCCGGTACTGGGCGCGCTGCTGGCCCGGGACCTACCACCGGGACCGGCTCGCCAGGCGGTCCTGTTCGTCTGTCTGTGCCTGTTCTTCGTCGGCTGTCTGCTCTACCTGGTCCTCATCACCCTCATCCTCTACCGCTTCATCTTCTTTCGCTTCACCTCGGTCCAGCTGGCGCCGCCCTACTGGATCAACATGGGCGCGGTCGCCATCACCACCCTGGCCGGCGCCAACCTGCTCGCGGTGGCGCCCTCGTGGCTCTTCCTGGAATCGATGGCCCCTTTCCTGCGCGGCCTCACGATGCTCTTCTGGGCGATGGCCACCTGGTGGATCCCGCTCCTCGTCATCCTCGGGGTCTGGCGCCACGGGATCCAGCGTCTCCGCCTCGGCTACGACCCGCAGTACTGGGGGCTGGTCTTCCCGATCGGCATGTACACCACCTGCACCATTCGCCTCGCCGCCGCGCTCGACCTCCCGTTCCTGCTCCGCATCGCGCACGGCTTCCTGTACATCGCCATCGCCGCCTGGGGTCTGACCTTCGCCGGCTTCGTCCTCGGCCTGGCCAAAATCGCCAAACGTGGCGCGGCGGCATCGGCCGGCCTGATGTAGACTTCGCGGAACCCCCTGCGATACAGCTCGCCACGGGGCGAGCCCATAGCTCAGCCTGGTAGAGCACCGGACTTTTAATCCGATGGTCGAAGGTTCAAATCCTTCTGGGCTCACCGAACTCGCCGGGCGTCCGGCAGCCGGATGAGCGGCGCGTCCGGCGGCGCAGCGCGCGCTGGTGCGGCGAGCCCGATCGCCCGTCTGGTCGCCGCCCGGTCGCTGAACACTTTCGGGCGCGCGGTGCTGTCGGCCACGGTGCTGTGGGAGCTGTACGACCGGACGCACGACAAGCTGGTCCTGGCCGCGGTCGGCGTCGTGCAGGTGGTTCCGGTCCTGCTGCTGTTCGTCCCGGTCGGGGCGCTGGTCGATCGGGTCGACCGGCGGCTCTTGACCACGGCGGCGGCCGCGCTCGCCGGTGCCGTCGGGGTCGGGCTCGCGTGCGCGTCGTTCCTCGGCGCGCCGGTGGCGATCTACCTCGGGCTTCTGCTCGTCTGGGGCTGCGTCAACGCGGTGCACGCGCCGGCCAGCGGGTCGCTGGTCCCGATGATCATCGCGCGCGCCGACCTCATCCGCACCAATCAGATCTCCTCCAGCCTGCAGGAGCTGGCCGCGATCAGCGGACCGGCGCTGGCCGGGCTCGCGCTCGCCGCGGTGGTTCCCGGCGCGGTCTACGCGGCCATCGCAGCGACCGGGCTGGCCTCGGCGGCCCTCTACCGGTCGCTGCCGCGGCCGCGCGCGATCGCGGGCGACGCGGCGCCCGCCGCCGGGGCCAACCGGCGCGACTGGCGGGTCGGCCTGCGCTTCATCTTCCGCACGCCCGTGCTCGCCTCTGCCCTGACCCTCGACATGTTCGCGGTGCTGTTCGCCGGTGTCACCGCGCTCCTGCCGGCGGTCGCCAGCGACATCCTCCAGGTCGGACCGGTCGGTTTCGGCGTGCTGCGAGCCTCGCAGTCCGCCGGTGCGGTCGCGATGGCGATCACCGCCCAGCGCCTGCCCCCGTGGCGGCGTCCCGGCCGTGTCCTCCTGGTGGTGGTCGCGCTGTTCGGCCTGGCGACGGTCGGATTCGGTCTGTCGACCTCCTTTCCGCTCTCGGTGGTGCTCCTGTTCGCGTGCGGTGCGCTCGACAACATCAGCGTGGTCATCCGGCTCACGCTCGAACAGATGGTCGTCCCCGACGCCATCCGCGGGCGCGTCTCGGCGGTCCACTTCGTCTTCATCGGGATGTCGAACGAGCTCGGCGCGGCCGAGTCGGGCGCCGCTGCCTGGCTGCTCGGCACCGTCCCGGCCATCGTCGCCGGCGGCGCCCTGGCGATGCTGGTGGTCGGCGTCGTCGCGCTCCGCTGGCCCGAGCTCGCCGCCATGCCGCCGCTCGCCGAGCTCGAACCGGCCGACGAGCGGGGCGGGTGAGAGAGGCAGCTCGATGAACGAGGGCAGAGCGATGTGCCGGGTCGCCTGGGCGGCGTTGCTGGCGAGCGCGGTCCTGCAGGTGGCCTGCTCGTCCATGTGCAAGGAGATGGCTGCCGACCGCCAGGCGTTCTTCGCGCGGCGGGCGACATCCTCCCGGCCGCACGCGACCATCTTGCTGCCCTTCGCCGTGGCCGATCGCCTGATCGCGCGCCGCCTGGCTGCCCTCCGGCCCGTGGGATCCCCCATCACCTTGCCCGGCCGGATCGGGAGGTTTCTCGGCTCCGTTCGCCTCGCGCCCAGGCGCCTCACGCTGCGCGCCGCGCCTGACGATCGCCTGGGGCTGCGGCTCGAGGTCGCGGTCCTTGCCGGCGAGCTACCCCTCGTCGATCTGTCCCTCGAGCTCGACCTGCGCCCCGAGCTCGACGCCGCCAGAGGACTCCTCAGCGTCGCGGTGCGAGCGAGCGACCTGCGACAGGTCAGGCCGACCATCCCGGCCGGCGCCGCGGAACGGCTGGCGGCCGTGGTTCGATCCCAGCTGCCCTCGCTCGCGCGATCGGTCGTGTCGCAGGAGGAGATCGCGGCGCTGGCCCGGACCTCGATCGATCATCTCGCCGGCCACCTCGGGAGCCTGCTGGTCGACAGCGGCCTGGTCTCCTCGCTCGGCGAGCTCACCCGCTTCACCGTCGAGATCCCGATCGTGCCGATCGCGCGGCTGTCCCTGCATTCCGTCCCGCAGGGCGGCGGCGGCCTCCTGGTCGGCATCCACACCCGCCTGCCGGCAGCGGCCGGGGTCGACACGGCCGCCCGCGCCGACCAGGACGCGCAGGCGGTGCACGTGCGGCTCTCGGCAGACGCGCTCGCCGAGCTCGGCAACCTCGCGCTGGTCCGCGGCCTGGTTCCCCGCCGCTACGACGAGAAGATGCGCCCGACCAAGGACGGCGACTTCACCCCGGGACTTCGCTGGGTGGCCGGCACCCGTCCCTTCAAGATCTTCGCGTGGCGGCTCAGGGGCCCCTGCCTGCGCGCCCGCATCGGCGCCGACCCCTCGATCACCGTCGCCGGCGGACTGCTCGCGGTCGGCATCGAGCATGGCGAGGTGGAAGCCGTCCGCGGCGCCGCGCTGGTCCGCGCCCGCGTCTGGATGAAGCGATGGGGCGCCGATGCCATCCGCTTCACCCGCCACACCATCGCCTCGGCCCGCATCTCCATCGCCGGCCGCCGGCTCACCGGCCGGATCCAGCGCGCCTCCTATCGGGACGGCGAGTTCGCCCTCGATCTCGTCGCCGACTGAGGCACCGGATGGCCGCCATCCGCGGGTCGCAGCTAGTGAAGCGACCGGTGGTGTTCCTGCTGCGCCGTGCGCGGGAAGGCGGGGAGGGTGATCGTGAAGGTTCTTCCCTGCCCGGCCTGGGACTGCACCCCGACATGGCCGCCGAGCGCCGCGGTCACCTCCCGGATCAGCCGCAAGGGTTCGAAGAACCCGCGCCGCTCGCGGGCGGGGAGCCTGCGCCCCGCGACCCTGACCGCAATGGTGCACCCTTCCCCGGCAGATTCGACCGACGCCTCGATGTGGCCGCGCTCGGTGAGCTCGATGGCGTTCCCCACCAGGTTGAAGAGAATGAGCCGGACCAGGTCCGGATCGCTGGTGAGGATCGCGGTGTTCGATGCGGTCGCGAGCTCCAGCGCGAGCTGGTTGTCCTCGGCGAGCGGACGCAGTCTCTCCACCACATCGGCGGCGATCTGCTGGACATCGAACGTCGATGGCTGCGGCGTGAGGCGCCCGCCCTCGATGAGGACATGCTGCCGCAGAGACTCGATGGTGGTCGTCACGCGCGCGAGCAGGGCCAGCATCCGCCGGATGACTCGCTCCTGGTACGGCGTGGTGGCTGTCTCGTCGTCGCGCGCCAGACTCTCCAGGAAGAGCTCGATCTCCGTGAGCGGGCCGCGAAGCTGGTGACAGCCCCGGTCGATGAACTGCTGCCCGATGCGATTCGTGTGCTCGGCGAGCTCGCGCGCCACTCGAGTCGCCTCCAGTGCCGCGTCCAGCTCGTGCCGTCCGGAATCCTCGGTGAGATCCTGCAGCTCCATCGACTGCTTCGCGATCTCGTCATGGAGCGTCTCCCCGCTGTCCGCTGCCGGCGCCATCCCCGCCTCGGCGGGCTCGTCGGCCAGCTGCCGCACAGCCGGCAGCGTGAAGAAGAACGTGCTGCCGGCACCGAGGCGGCTCTCGACCCATATGCGACCGCCGTGTGCGACCACGATCCCCTTCGCGATCGACAGACCCAGCCCGGTCCCCCTGCGCGCCGTGCGGCGCACCTGCCAGAATCGCTCGAAGAGATGGGGAAGCTCCTTCTCCGGGATCCCGGCGCCCGTATCGCTCACGGAGAAGCGGATGTCGCCGTCGGCCAGCTCGGCGCGAACGGAGATCGTGCCGCCGTCGGGGGTGAACTTGATCGCGTTGCCCAGGAGATTGGCGAAGACCTGCTGCAGCCGGCCTGCGTCGGCGGAGATGTCGGGGAGGTCGGGGGGGAGCTCGATCCTCAGCACGAGTGACTTGCTCGCGGCGAGCGATTGCATCGCCTCGATGGTCTCGTGGATCAGCGGGAACACCGCGAGTCGCCGACGTTCGAGGGATAGCCCGCCGGCCTCGATGCTCGCGGTGTCGAGCAGGTCCTGGATGAGATGGTGCATGCGCGCAGCGGATCGCTGGATGGCCTCGATGTGCTTGCGCGCTCTCCGTCGCTCGGTGTGCCCGAACACCTCCATCAAGGCGGCACTCATGATGATGACGCCGAGCGGGTTCTTGAGATCGTGGGAGACGATGGCGAGCAGCTCCTCGCGCGCACGGATGGCCCGCTGCGCCTCTTCGTACAGCCGTGAATTCTCGAGGCCGGCAGCGACGCGGCGGCCGACCTCTTCGGCAAGAGTCAGGTCGTGCGCCGAGTAGCGCCGGCCCGAGTCCCCGACGACGAACGTCAGCACGCCGAGCACGGTCGTGCGCGCACACAGCGGCAGGACGATCATCGACCTGACGCCCGAGGCGCGCATGACCTCTGCGTGCGCTTCGTTCTGTGCGACGCCGTCCCTCAGCGGATCGGTGATCTCGGGGACGAAGAGCGGCGTCGCGCTCTCGAGCGCCTTCGCCTGCGGTGTCCTCCAGCCCGGCCCCGGCGTGAAACGTCGAACCCGGTCGCCGAGAGTCCGCTGCTTCTCTTCATCGGCGAAGACCACCTCCCGGCGCTCGGTGGCGCCCTCCTCCGTCACCTCGTCGATCAGACAGAGGTCGGCGAAGAGCGGGACGACGGACCGCGCGACCGCTGCGAGAGTGGCCCGCCGGTCGAGCGACGAAGCGACGATGGTGGCCACTTCGGCCAGCAGCCGCTGCTCGGTGTCCGCGCGTTTCCGTGCCGCCTCTGCCTCTTTCAGGTAGGTGATGTCGCGGGCGATGATCGAAGCCCCGATGACCCGGCCCTCGGCGTCACGGATGGGCGAGACGGTGAGCGACACGTCGAGGAGGCTCCCGTCCTTGCGCCGGCGTTCGGTCTCGTAGTGCTCGAGGGTCTCGCCGCGCCGCGCGCGCTCCAGGAGCTCCAGCCCTTCAACGTCGCGGCCCGGAGGCATCAAGAAGTCTATCCGCCGCCCGATGGCTTCGTCGGCCGTGTAGCCGAAGAGATGGGTGGCCCCCTGGTTCCAGGTCTGGATGACCCCCCGGAGGTCTTTGCTGATGATCGCGTCGTCGGAAGACATGACGATTGCAGCCAGGCGCGCGGTCGCTTCGTGCGCCCGCTTGCGGCTCGTGATGTCCTGGAAGGCGAGCACCGCTCCCGACAGCTTGCCGCCCCGCCGCAGGGCAGTGCAGGTGTATGCCACCGCGAAGGGCCCGCCCCGACCGGCGAACAGCTGTTCGCCGCCATGGGTGGAGACGCTCTTCGTCATGACGAGCTGGAATGGGCACTCGTCGGCTGTGATCGGCTGGCCATCGTCCCGCCGCATCTGAACGACCTCGTCGGCGAGCTTCCCGAGCGCCTGCTCCTCCGTCCAGCCGAGCATGTGCGCAGCAGCCGCGTTCAAGAGCGTCACCCGGCGATCGATATCGACCGCGACCACGCCCTCGCCCAGACTCCCGGTCACCGCCCGCGCGAAGTCGAGCTCATTTCGCGTCCGCTGCTCCGCTCGCTCGGCGGCTGCCCGCCTCCGCGCCTCGACATCCCGGTCGACCCGGGCGGCTTCCTTGGTTCGCTGCGCCTCGACCTTCTCCGCCCGGGCGGCCGCCCCCTCTCTCTCTGCGCGAACTCGTCCCGCTTCGGCGGCGATCTGCCTGTGCTCGGCCTGGAGTCGCCTGGCTTCGGTGGCGGCTTCCCGGGCCTCGATGGCATCCTGCCGATCGAGGGCCACCGCCAGCTGGTTGACCACGGAGTTGATGAAGACGAGGTCCAGCTCGTCCAGCTGGGCGGCACCCTCGATCTGCAGGGCCCCGAAGATGGGCCGCTCTGCCAGCGCGAGAGGGAGGATGACGAAGTTGTGCGGCGGCGTGCCGGCGGGTTGTTTCTCGGCGCTCTCGTCCCGCTCCGGTCGATTGGGCGGTCTGTCTTTCGCGGTCGCGCCGGCCAGATAGGCGTAGGAGCTCTCCGCATGAGTCTTGGCGGCTCGCAGGCGATGCGGGCTCCCTTCTTCGGCAGCCTGCCAGACGAGCATCCGAGGACCGCCGGCCGTCTCGAGGATCAAGATGGCGCTGTGAAGCGGCATCGCGCCCGTCATGGCGCGGATCACCTCGGAAAAGATCTCGTCCAGGCTGTCGAAGCGGGTCAGCAGCTTGCTGATCTCGTAGAGGTGCTGAAGGCGCCGGTGCGCGTGCGCCAGGCTCCCGCGGATCATCGTCCGGCTCCGCTTCCCTTGGTTCGCTTGCGCGTCCCGACGCTCCTCTTCGCGGCCACATCGACGAGCCCCCCGGCACGGTCGCCCAGGCGGATTCCACCTTCTGCAATCTGGTAGTAGTAGGTGCCGGTGTCATGCTTGCTGCCCCGCGTCTTCACGACTGACAGCGAAGGCAGGTTCTCGCTGCTGCGCCGGATGTAGCGCAGCACGATGATGTTGTCGGTCACCGGCGAGAGGCCTAGGTCGGTGACGCTTCCGGTCGCGTACATCGATCCCGACTCGAGGGTGATCATGGTCGTGACGCCGAGGATCTTGAACTGCGTGACCAGGGCGAAGAGCAAGAGGCGCAGGTCGTCCGGAAGCTGGCCGTCGGCGGCGATCTGGCTGACGCCGTCCAGAACCAGCCGCTGGATCTTCTTCGATCGGATCTTGTCCGCCAGGATCGACAGGAACTGGCTGGCGCGGACCTGCGCGCGAGAGAGATAGAGGACCTCGCACAGCTTGCTGTCGGCCTGGTTCAAGCCCAGGCCGAGGCCCTCGGCGGAGCTCAGGATCTGCCCGGGGGCTTCTTCGAGCGAGACGAAGAGACCTGGTTCCTTTCGCTTCACTCCCTCGGCGATGAACTGCAGGCCCAGGGTGCTCTTTCCTATCCCCGTGCTGCCCGACACCAGGGTGATGCTGCGCTGGAGGAGTCCACCACCGCAGAGCTCGTCGAGACCCGGGACACCCGAGGAGAGGCGCCGGGAGGAGTCGAGAGGAGCGGGCGGCTGGCCGATCTCGACCTCTGCGTTGTAGCGAGGGGTCACCGCGATCCCGCCGCGGCCGATGGTCATGTTGTGCCGGCCTTTGAGGTGGGCGGTGTTCCTGATCTTGTACACCTCGAGGTATCGCTGGCGCGCCATCCCCTCCTCGGTCGCGGAGAGGACGATGACGCCGTCGACGACGGTCTCCTCGACGCCGAAGCGACTGAGCTGGTTGGCGCCGTAGGGGATGTCGGTGGCGAAGAAGCCAACCGCCTGGCTGTTCTGGACGATGCTGGCCAGCTGGAAGGTCTTCTCCCGCGCGGTCTGAGGGTCCTTGATCTTGTGGAGGAACACCGAGACCGAGTCGATCGCGACCCGGGCCGCCTTCGCCGCATCGACCCGCTCCTGCATCATCAGGAGGTGCCCCTCGACCTGGATGTCCGGCTGCGGGATGAAGACGATCTCGACCATGCCGCGCTCGATCTCCTGCTCCAGGTCCCAGCCCAGCCCTCGAGCCGTGGCGCGCAGCCGCTCTTCCGTCTCCTCGAAGGAGAAGATGATCCCCTTCTCGCCCGCCTGGGCTCCCCGGTAGAGGAACTCCAGGAGCAGGACGGTCTTGCCGGTCCCTGCGGCGCCGGCGATGAGCAAGCTGGAGCCGCGCGGGATCCCTTCGCCCAGTAGCTCGTCGAGCCTGGAGACGCCGGTCTTGCAACGATCCACCGCGGGCCCCCGATCTTCGCGCTGGATGGTGACGCGGGGCGCGAACACCTCGACGCCGTTGTCGGTGATGACGAACGAATGCTCGTCCCGGCTGTGCGAGGTCCCGCGAATCTTGACGACCTGGATGATCCGCTGCTGTTCGCCCGACTGCTCGCGCTGGCTGACCAGGATCAAACCATCGGTGATCGAGAAGAGCGGGTGGGTGAGGATGTCCGCCTGGGCGTATTCGCCCAGCAGGAAGGTGGTCGCTTCCCAGGCCATGAGGTTGACCGCGAGCTCGTAGCCGAACTTGCGGAGCTCCTCCCGCGACCTGGCGAGGTCGTCGAAGGCCTTGAAGCTGTCGATGGCGACGATGGCGGGCCTGGTCTTGCGGACGCTCTCCATGATGAGCCTGGAGGTCTCTTCGAGCCCCCTGGTGCGCAAGAGGACACCGAGGTCGACGAACTGCAGGTCGCCGTCGAGCTTGGCGGGGTCGAAGAAACTGAACTGCTTCAGGTAGCGCAGCGTCTTCGCGGTCGGCTCCGACAGCGTGTTGGAGAAGAGGACGCGCCTGGTCGCCGACGCGTTGTGAAAGCAGATCTGCTGGGTGAGGATCGTCTTGCCGGCGCCCGGTGGGCCGCAGATGACCGTGGCCGAGCCCCTTGGCAGTCCGCCCGCGAACAGCGCGTCGAGGTTTCGCACGCCGGTCTCGATCCGCGCCGCGCTCCTGGTCTTCTTCTTCATGACTCCGCTCCCTGGCCGCCGCCGGAGAGCTCACTGTGGAGGGCGGGGGTGAGGATCTCGTCGGTGAGATTGCCGAGGACCGTGAGGAACTCGACCAGGACGAACCGCACTCCCTCCTCGAGCTCTCGGCCTTCCAGGCTGCCGGCTCGCTGGCGCAGGTCGTCGCAGCGAAGTCCGCTCGCGTCCACCGCGAGAGAGGCCAGCGACGGATGCAGCTCGGAGGCGACGTGCAGCACGCGATCGATGATCGCCGTCAGGGTGACGTCGCCCAGGGTCACATGGGCGCGCTGCCACAGGGCTGCGAACACCTCCTCGAATGCGCTCAGCAGTCGTTCGGGCGGCACGCCCTTCACCTCCCGCTCCATCCAGGCGTTCACCCATTCGCCGTGATCGCCTTCGTTCACCATGCTCGCTACCGCCCTCGAGGCGTGGCCGAGCGAGGACACGCCGCCCCCTCCATCGCGAGCCGCTTCCGATCCGGAGGCGGTCGCCGATTTGCGCTCAGACATGGGTCGGGTCTCGTCGACTCTCCTGCAACTGTGCAGCCAGGAGCTCTCGGGGATGACGCAGGCGATCGAGCGACAAGATCGTCCGCGACCCGTTGCGGCTGGTGGCCGCCGGGACCTGCGGATGCGCGTCCGCGCACGTCACGATGGCGAAGACGTGGCGCCCTTGCCGCTCGTTTTCGAAACCGGCCGTCCGAAGCAACAGCTTCCTCGACGGCGGCCCGAGGAGCTCGAACCGTGGCCGGGCCCGCTCGGCACGAGGCGTGCAGCTTCGAGGGGCGTGCACGTGCGAGACATCATGAAGCGCAACCCTCTCACGATCCGAGAGGACGAGGCGCTGACCACGGCCCAGAGCCTGATGGCCTGGAACGGGATCCGGCACCTGCCGGTCCTCCGCCTGCGGCGGCTGTGCGGAATCCTCAGCGAGCGCGATCTCCTCGCGTATCGCGCCGGGCAACCGAACTGGAAGGCCGCCCGGGTCCGCGACGCGATGACGCCCGCGCCGGAGTTCGCTCACCCGGAGGACTCGCTGACCGAGGTCGCCGGGCGCATGGCCGCCGCGCACATCGGCGCGCTGCCGGTCGTCGAGGAGGGAACGCTGGTCGGCCTGGTCACGACCACGGACGTCCTCGCCGGCGAGGTGCAGTCAGCGATGGCTGTTTCGCCCCCGCGGTCCCGGGCGACCGCGCGCGATGCGATGACCCCGGCACCGCTGACGGTCCTGGCGACCGATCGACTGATCGACGCCGCGAGGATCATGGTCACCCGCGAGATCCGACACCTTCCGGTCCTCGACGAGCACGCCAGGCCGGTCGGAATGTTGTCGGAGCGGGACGTGCGGTCCGCCATCGGCGATCCGGCGGCCGCCATCGCGGAGCGGGGCGGGTTCCTCGGCCTCCAGGTCCGCCACGCGATGAGTGAGCCTTCGATCTGCGTGAGAGAGGACGAACCGGTCTCCACGCTCGCCCGCCTGTTCGCCGACGCTCGGATCGGCGCGCTCCTCGTGGTGGACCCGAGCGACGCGCTGGTGGGTCTCATCTCCTACGTCGACATCGTGCGCTGTCTCGCCGCCTGACGGCCGCGAAGACCTCAGCGAGGGCGGGCGCTCGCGCAATTGGTGCGCACCAGGCGGCGCCCCGTCGCGCGGCCGCGAACGCGTTTTCAGCAGTGAAATGACTGTGAGGTGACTCTCGACTGTGCGGCTGAGGTGTACGGCCTGCGTTCGCTGTCCCCGATGCGCACATCGTATTCTGCCTGTAGACAGCACCTTCAAGCGGTCGCCGGTGGCACTCACCTTGCTGAAAGCTGCCACGTGGTGCGCATACGGGGGTACGCGGCGGCTCTCGCTGTCATGGCGATGGCATGTCAAGCCGGTCGAGGCAGCGAACTCGACGGCGGCTTCAGCGGTCGCTATCACCCGCCTGGCTTCGCCGCGCCCGAGCAGCACGGGCCGGCGCTCAAGACCAGCGGCGAGGACTGCCGCGGTTGCCACGGCTACGACCTGACCGGCAGCCCGAGCGCGCCGTCGTGCGACGGCTGCCACCTGGCCGGCGAGCAGCCGACCGCCTGGCGCACGCGCTGCACCTTCTGTCACGGCGGCGAGGTCGACGGGACCGGCGCGCCGCCGCGCGACATCGACGGCGACCAGCCGATCTCCTTCCCGGCCCACAGCGCCCACGTGCGCGAGGGGATGGCAGCCGCGGCCGACTGCATGCAATGCCACGTCAAGGCGGTGGACGTCCTCTCGCCCGGCCACATCTTCGACGACGACACGCCGGGCGTCGCCGAGGTCGACATGGGGGCAGGGCTCTCGCCGCAGGGGACCTACGACGGCGGGGGCTGCGGCAACCTCTACTGCCACGGCAGCGGCCGCGGCGAGGACGGCGCGATCCAGATCGACGCCTCGGCCCAGACATGCACCAGCTGCCACGCCGGCGTTGCCAGCGATGGCACCGCGGTCGCCCGCATGAGCGGACCCCACGCCGCCCACCTGGCGGTCGAAGGAGTCAGCTGCGCCACCTGCCACGCCGGCGTGAGCGCCGACGGGCTGTCGATCAGCGATCCGTCGCTGCACGTCAACGGCACCCGCGACGTGGCGATCGCCGAGAGCGGCTTCTCCTTCAACCGAACCCAGAAGAAGTGTACCGGCAGCTGCCACGGGTTCAACCACGCCGGAACCGGCTGGACTGGAGAGGGCGGCGTGTATCACCCGGCCGGCTTCGCCGCGCCGGAGATGCACGGGACCGAGATGGAGCTCCAGCGCCAGGACTGCCGCGGCTGCCACGGCGCAGATCTTGCGGGAGGCACGGCGCAGAGCTGCGACGGCTGCCACCAGGCCGGCTGGCGCAGCGACTGCACCTATTGCCACGGCGGCGGGCTGAACGACACCGGCGCGCCGCCGCGCGACCTCGGCTCAGCCAACCTGAACGTCTCGCAGAGCTTCGTCGCCCACCCCAGCCACGTGACCCAGGGAGTGTCGCGCGCTTCCGACTGCAGCGAGTGCCACAAGAAGCCGACCGACGTCATGAGCCCTGGCCATGCCTTCGACGACACCCCGGCGGTGGCGGAGATCGACTTCTCGCAGGGGCGCAGCCCGAACGGCACCTACGACGGCAACGGCACCTGCGGCAACCTGTACTGCCATGGCAACGGGCGCGGGGAGAGCGGCACAGCGACCGACGGCATGCCGACGCCGAGCTGTACAGGCTGCCACCCGTCGTCGACCATGAGCGGCGACCACCGCCGGCACACCGGCGAGACCGGCGACTGCCAGGACTGTCACCGGGACACGACCGCCGACGGCACGACGATCCTCGATCCGCTCTTGCACATCGATCGCTTGCGCCAGGTTCGTTTCGTGGTCACCACCATCGCGTGGGATCCCGCGACCCGCCGCTGCACCGGGACCTGCCACGACAGTCACAACGACACCTGGTGATGGGTAGCTGATGCACGCCGACAAGCGAAAGCGCCGCTCGCGCGTGTTCGCCACCAGCCTGGCCGCGCTGGTGGTCTCGCTCGGCGTCCTGCTCGCCTATCGCGGATGGAGCTTCTACCTCCTCGGGCTAGAGGAGCGGCCGGACCACCCGGACTTCAAGTTGCTCCGGCCGTCCGGCCTCATCGGCAACGGGTATGGCTTCGCCGCCGCGGTCCTCATCGGCACCAACCTCCTCTACCTGGCCCGCCGGCGCATCCCCCGGTTCCGCCTCGGTTCGATGCGGTTCTGGCTCGACCTCCACGTCTTCACCGGTCTCACCGCCGCCATGCTGGTCGGCTTTCACTCGGCCTTCCAGCTCCGTTCCACGCTCGCCACCATCACCGCCGCGAGCCTCGCGGTCGTCGTGGTGACCGGCATCATCGGCCGCCTGTTCTACGCGCTGGTGCCGGAGGACGGTGGCCACGAGCTCGCCGTGGCGGTCGCCGCGGTCGGCGCCGAGGCGCCGCGGGTCCGCGCCGAGCTGGAGCTCATCCTGCACGCGCTGCCGGCCCCCCGGCTGCGCGCCAACGCCTCCTTGCTCCGCTGCCTGGCGGTCCTGCCGCGCTGGCGGCGGATCGGAATCCAGCGGCGGCGCGCGATCCGGGGCGCGTTCAAGCCGGCGCTCGGCGCCGCACGCGATCGGCGCGAGCGCCGAAAGTTGCGCTCGCTGCGCCGCTGGGTCATCGGCGCGTCGCGCGGCGAGGTGCGCAGCGCCGCCGGCGCCGCGCTCCTCCGCTCCTGGCGGTCGCTGCACCGCCTGTTCGCGATCACGATGCTGGTGGCGGTCGGCGTCCACGTGGGGGTTGCGTGGCACTTCGGATATCGCTGGATCTTCCAGTGAGGGCGGCCGTCGTCGTGCTGGTCGTCCTCGGCACGGCAGCCCCCGCGAGCGCGCAGCTCCTGTCGCCGGGCGAGCTGTCGGACGGCCACGCGTCACTCGACAGCGACGGCTCCTGCTCCGCCTGCCACAGCGAGGGCAAGAAGGTGGTGGCCGACAAGTGCCTCAAGTGCCACGACGCGCTGGCGGCGCGGGTCCGCGCCGGCAAGGGGCTGCACGGCGGGCCGTACCGCGGCAAGCCGTGCGCCGAGTGTCACATCGAGCACAACGGACGCTCCTACAAGCTCATCCGCTGGCCGGGCGGGAAGATGGACAGGCTCGATCACCGGCAGGCCGGCTGGCCGCTCCAGGGAGATCACGCCAACCAGACCTGCCTCAAGTGCCACACGAAGAAGAACAAGGTGTCGCGGCCGAGCTTCCTCGGCCTCTCCTCGACCTGCGCCAGTTGCCACCAGGACCCGCATGCCGGCCGGTTCGGCGCCACCTGCCAGACCTGCCACGGCGAGAGCGAGTGGAAGGTCGGCAAGCTGCCCGGATCGTTCGATCACGCCAGGACCCGCTATCCGCTGGTCGGCAAGCACGCCGCGGTCGACTGCGCGAAGTGCCATCGCGAACCGCCGCGCTGGAAGGGGATCGAGTTCGACCGCTGCGACCGCTGCCACCAGGACCCCCACGAGGGCGAGTTCAAGCAGGCCTGCAGCGCGTGCCACACCGAGACCGGCTGGGACGAGGTCGGCGGGCGCTTCCGCCGCGAGCACCCGGGCCTCAGCCTGGCCAACGGCCACCGCCGGGTCGGCTGCAAGAAGTGCCACGATCGCGGCAGCGCCCAGCCGCCCTCGAAGGGCAAGACCTGCGCCGGCTGTCACCCGCCGGTCCACGAGGCGAAGCTCGGCCGCCGCTGCGAGAGCTGTCACCGGTCGATCCAGTGGCTCGGGCTGCCGCGCGCCATCGGCCTCGAGACCCACGAGAAGACCCCGTTCGCGCTGACCGGGCGGCACTCGCAGACCGACTGCGTCAAGTGCCACCCGGCGAGCAAACCGCCTGCGAAGCGCTTCCGCCAGCTGGTCTTCGACCGCTGCACCGGCTGCCACCAGGATCGTCACGGCGGCGAGTTCGCGGCCCGCGCCGGCGGCGGCGCCGAGTGCGCCGGTTGCCACACGACCGCCGGGTTCGCGCCCTCGAGCTTCGGGATCGCGGCGCACGCGACCAGTCGCTTCGCGCTCGAGGGCCGCCACCAGGCGGTCGCCTGCGCCAGCTGCCACCCGGGCAAGCGGCCGCGGACCGACTTCCGGGTCGCCAAGCAGACCTGCGCCGACTGCCACGCCAACCCGCACGGCGAAGAGTTCGCCAGCGAGATGCGGCAGGGCGGTTGCGCCAGGTGCCACGCCCCGGCCGGCTGGGGCGAGCCGCGCATCGACCACTCGGTCTGGCCGCTGACCGGCGCGCACGGCCGCACCGCCTGCGCCCGCTGCCACGGCACGGTGGGGAAGGGCGGGGCGGCCAGGCCCGCCGAGTACCGCGGCATCCCGCGCGACTGCGAGGGCTGCCACGAGGACATCCACGCCGGGCAGTTCCGCGCCAGCGATCCGGTCAGGCCCTGCACCGACTGCCACGCGACCGACCGCTTCGCGCTGCCCGGCTTCGACCACAACCGCAAGACCAGCTACGCGCTCGACGGCAAGCACCGCGCGGTCCAGTGCACGCGCTGCCACCCGCGCGAGGAGCTGGCCAACGGGACGCGGGCGGTGCGCTACCGGCTCGGCTACCGCGCCTGTCGCGACTGTCACGCCAACCCGCACCGGGAGGGCTCATGAGGCGAGTGGCCGCCATCCTGATCGCGGCCCTGGCACTGGCGACCGCGGCGCTGTGGAGCTCCGACGGAGCGGCCGCGCCCGGCTCGCCGCACGGCTCGGCGATCTCCGACATGGACTGCAGCGCCTGCCACACCACCGACGGCTGGGCGCTCGACGACGACGCCGCGCGCGGCGGCGGCTTCGACCACGCGGTCACCGGCTTCCCGCTCCTCGGCCAGCACGTGGTCACCACCTGCAGCGGATGCCATCAGGGCGGCCTCCAGCTGTCCTCGGCGTGCGACCGCTGCCACCGCGACCCGCACGCTCGACGGCTCGGCGACAGTTGCGCCGAGTGCCACACGGCGGCCGCCTGGAGCGACACGAAGACGCTGGCTCGCCACCGGCGCTCGCGCATGCCGCTCACCGGGAAGCACGCCATCATCGAGTGCGTCGCCTGCCACCGGCGGCAGGACGCGCGCGGCTACGCGGCGACGCCGGCCGATTGCTATGCCTGCCACGCAGCCGAGTACCGGCGCAACATCCACCCGGACCACGACGGCGACGCCGCCGATCCCGGCGTGGCGCCGTTTCCCCGCCAGTGCGGCCGCTGCCACAACACCGTCGCCTGGAGCCCGGCGGTGATCGTCGCGGCGCGGATCGCGGCGCGGCAGAGCGCGCTGTCCGGCTCCGCGCACGACGCCCGCTTCGTGCTCTCGCGCGGCCCGCACCGGGCGGCCGCCTGCCGCGACTGCCACCCGAGCGAGGCGCGGCCGCGCCTGGTGGCCTGCGCCGGCTGCCACAGCCGGTCCCGCCTGGTGCCGCAGCACCGGCGCGCGCGGCTCGAGACGGCGCCGGCGGCTTGCCTTCGCTGTCACCCGAGAGGGCGTGCGCGATGAGAACGCCGATGACGCGGCCCATCGCCATCGCGCTGGTGCTGATGACCGGCAGCGCCCTCGCCGCCCGCAAGCAAGGCGAGGGTCAGCGCATCCCGGTGAAGGTGGTCGATGTCTCCGGCGGCATGGCATACATCGAGCCGGGCGAGGCGGCTGGCCTCCGGATCGGGACGGTGGTCGCACTGGGCGGCGCCCAGCTGAAGGTGGTCGCGGTGTCGGAGAAGAGCGCGGCGGTCGAGCTCGGCAAGGCGACCGTGTCGGTGGGCGACCGCGGGGCCGCGCGGGTCACGAAGAGCGCCGCCCCGGCGGTCGAACGCATGCCGCGGCCGCGACCGCTCGAGGCCTTTCGCGCCCAGTGGCGGGCCGCCCGCCTGCCGGCTGCGTCGCAATCGCCGCGGCCGGTGCCGCTCGGCAAGTCGGGCGCCGCCGGCATGCTGCGCGGAGCGCTGTTCGCCCAGGGCGAGCTGGTCCAGCCGAAGGACGGCGAGTCCTTCGCCACCGGCTGGCTCGGGGCGCGGGTCAGCATCGAGCCGCTGGCGCGGCCGGCCGGCCTCGACGCCGAGGGTGCGCTGCTCCTGTGGGCGGGCGACGGCCTCGCCGGTCCCGACGCGGTCCACCGGCTCGGGCGGGTGCGCGAGCTGCGCCTCCGCTGGGGCGCCGCCGGCGATCCGCGGGTCGCGCTCGGGCGCCTGCGCTGGGCCTCGATGCTCGCCGGTCCGCTCGACGGCGTCCGGGTCGCGGCGCCGCTGGCCGGCGCATCGCTCGCCGCCTGGGGCGGCCTGATTCCCGACGAGGTGAGCGGACACCCGAGCAGCGACGCCTCCTCGTTCGGCGTCGAGCTCGGCTACGACCGGCCGGATCGCCCGCTGCGCCCGCGCGCGGTGGTGAGCGCGCTCGGCACCACTTTCGACGGCGCGCTCGACGAGCGCAAGCTCGCGGCCGAGGCCGGCGTCGAGGGCGAGGTGGCCGCGGCCGGCGGTCACGTCGAGCTGGCCAGCTTCCCGGGCACCGACCCGTGGAACGCGCCGACCCTCGAGCTGTCGGCCGCCGGCGTCGACCTCGCGGCCATCGGAGACAGCGCGCACGCCGCGATCGAACTCGGCGCTCGCCGGCCGGAACGATCGCGGCGGCTGGCCGCGCTCCTGCCGCCGGAGTGGCTGTGCCGGCAAGCGCCTTCGCCGCCGGGTCAGCCGGAGTCGTGTGCCGAGGCGCCGCTGCGCAGCGGCGCGAGCCTGACGGCCGGCTGGCGGCGGGGCGCCCTCGATCTCGACGGCGGGGTCAGCGCCTACCATGCGAGCGACGCCGACCTCGCGGCCGAGCTGTCGGGCTTCGCCGCCGCCGGCCTCGGCAACATCGCCGGTCGCGGCCGCGTCCAGCTGGACGCCGACGCCGGGCGCATCGACTTCGTCGACTGGGTCGGGGGCGGAGGGGTGCTCGGCGCCGACATCCTGCGCGATCGTCTCGACCTGTCGGTCCGCTATCACCTCACGCTCCTGCGCTACCAGGCCAGCGTCGACGACGCCTACGAGCACCGCGCCGGCGCTCGCGCCCATCTCCAGCTCGCCGCTACCGTTCTCACCGGCGACGCCGAGGTCGTGCGGGGCGGCGGCGCCGACGCCGTGCTCGCGCTACTCTCAGCCATCTGGAGGCTGCCATGATCGCGCGCGTCCTCCTCGCCAGTCTGCCCCTCCTCGCCTGCCGCGCCCACCCGGATGCGGCGGTCGAGGTGCTGCAGGAAGACTGCGCCAGCTGCCACATGAGCGACTACCTGGCCGCCACCGATCCGGTTCACGTCGACCGGATGCCGGACACCTGCGCCGACTGCCACACGATCGAGGCCTGGCGCCCGGCGGTCGGCTTCGGCCACCCGGAGGCCTTCTTTCCCATCGCGCGCGGCGACCACTCCGGCATCCGCTGCCTCGAGTGCCACGAGCCGGAGCGGGGACCCGACGCCGCCGGCGCGAACACCGATTGCATCGGGTGTCACACCGGAGCTCACGAGCAGTCCGAGATGGCGGACGCCCACGGCGGCGTCGCCGACTACCGGTTCGAGCCGTCGCAGCCGAACTTCTGCTTGTCGTGTCACCCCGACGGCCAGGCGGCTGACCACCCGGAGAGCGAGTTCCCGCTCAGCGGACCGCACGGCGGCATCGCCTGCGGCGACTGCCACGACGCCTCGCTCGGTCCGTCGACCGACGGGCAGAACGCGAACTGCATCGGCTGCCACACCGGCCAGCATTCGATGAGCCGGATGAACGAGGCGCACAAAGAAGAGCCGGGCTACAGCTGGCAGCCGGACATGCCGGCCTTCTGCCGCACCTGCCACCCGCGCGGCCTCAAGGAGGACGACTGATGTTGCCCGAGTGGGAGATCCTGGCCGCCGTCGCGGCCGCGATCGCGCTCCTCTATCTCACGTGGGGATTCTTCGATCGCCGGCGCAGCAAGCGCGGCGCCAGCCGGGCAGCGGACCTGGCGGAGCTCGGCGACGAGGTGGTGCCGCCCTCGCTCCATCCGGTCATCGATCCGGACGTCTGCATCGGCTCGGGCGCCTGCGCCCGCGCCTGCCCCGAGGGGGACGTCCTCGAGGTGGTTCATGGGCGTGCCCGCCTGGTCAATCCGCTCGCCTGCATCGGTCACGGCGCTTGCGCCGCCGCCTGTCCGGTCGGTGCCATCAAGCTGGTCTTCGGCACCGCCAAGCGCGGACTCGAGCTGCCCTCGGTCGATCCCGACTTCCAGACCAACCTGCCGGGCGTCTACATCATCGGCGAGCTCGGCGGCATGGGGCTCATCAGGAACGCGGTCGAGCAGGGCCGCCAGGCCGCGCTGCACGCCGCCCGTCGCGGCCGGCGCGGCAGCGACGTCGACGCGCTCGTGGTCGGCGCCGGACCGGCCGGCATCAGCGCCGCGCTGCAGCTCTCCGCCGCCGGCCTGCGCACCCTGGTGGTCGAGCAGGGGGAATTCGGCGGGACGATCCGCCACTACCCGCGGGGCAAGGTGGTCATGACCGGCAACCTCGAGCTGGCGGGCTACGGCACCATCCGGCGCCGCACGATGAGCAAGGAGGAGCTGGTTGCGCTGTGGGACGACGTGCGGGCGCGCGCCGGCCTCTCCGTCCAGACCGGCGTCAAGGTCGACCGCGTGCAGGCGCGCGGCGGCGAGTGGGAGGTGGCCGGCGGCCAGTTCACCGCGCGTGCCGGCAGCGTGCTGCTCGCGCTGGGCCGGCGCGGCTCGCCGCGCACCCTCGGGGTTCCCGGCGAGGAGTTGCCGAAGGTGCACTACCGCCTGCTCGAGCCGGAGCCGTTCGAGCGGCAGCACGTGCTGGTGGTGGGAGGCGGCAACGCCGCTGCCGACTGCGCCCTCGCGCTGGCCCGGTTCGGTCGCTGCGCCTCGGTCACCCTCAGCTACCGCCGGCAGCAGATGGCGCGCCTGCGCGGCTCGGTGCGCCAGGAGCTCGAGGCGGCCTTCACTGCCCGCACCGTCATCCCCGCCCTCGGCACCGAGGTGGAGTCGATCGCGCCCGACCGGGTCGTGCTCGTGCGCGCGGGGCGGCGCGAGCAGATCCCCAACGACGCCGTCATCGTGCAGATCGGCGGCACCGCGCCGTCGGAGCTCCTGCGCTCCATCGGCATCGACCTCGTCACCAAGCGCGGCGAGGCGTGACGGCGCGTCGGCCGTCCTGCGCGTCCTTGCGCTGTCTCGGATGACTGCGAAAAGGGCGTGCCGGAAGTCAGCCGGCGGCGCCCCGGGCGACCAGGACCGAGCAGGGCGCGCGGTGCGCGACGGCCTCGGCCACGCTGCCGAGCACGGCGCGGCGGATCCCTTTGCGCCCGTGGCTGCCGAGGACCGCGAGGTCGTGGGGCCGGGCCTCCAGCCAGTGCACGATGCCGATGGCCGGCTCGTCGTGCAAGAGATCGAACTCGAGCGCCGGACCGCCCGGCCGGCGCCGGGAGGCCAGCAGCTCTTCGCCGCGCGCGCGGAGCTCCTTCTCGACCGCCTCGTCGACCACCGCTCCGGCGCCGATGACCATCGGCTCTCCCGTCCCGGCGAAGAACGGGACCTGGTGGCAGTGGACGACGAGGACCCGGCCGCGCGGCGAGGCCAGCTCGACGCCACGGTCGAGCGCGCGCAGCGAGGATGGCGAGAAGTCGGTCGCGACCAGCACGTTCTCGAACCCGCCGCGACCGACCGCTTCCCCGCGCGCCACCATCACGTCGACCGGCGCCAGCCTGACGACGCGCCGGGCGACGCTGCCGAGAAGGAGCCAGCGGAGGCCGGTTCGGCCGTGGGTCGCGACCACCAGGAGGTCGGCGCCGAGATCGTGCGCGGCGGCGCCGAGCGCCTCGTCGGTCGTGCCCTCGACCAGGGCCTGCGAGACCTCGGGTCCCTGGCCCGCGAGGGCAGTCCGGAGATCGGCCAGCCGGGCGCGCGACTCGTCGAGCTCGCGGGCGATCCTCGATCGGTAGGTGTCGAGGGCGGCCCGCACCTGCTCGCTCGGGTCGGGTCCGACCGGCGGCAGCTCGACGAACAGCCGGGCGTGGACGAGGACCACCTCGGCCCCGACATGCCGGGCGATCTCGATCGCCTGGCGCGCGGCGCGGGTGGACTCGGGCGAGAAATCGATACCGACCGCGATCTTCTTCATGAGGGCCGCTCCCTTCTGTTCAGCGCCTGGCGGGGCGTGCTCGATCGTGGCTGCAGATCCCGTTCCATCCGGGGCGCGGCCGGATTCACGGCTCGCGCGGCAGATTCATCGCGGCATCGGGTTCGAACCCGACGAGCTCTTCACCGAATCGGGCAGGCCGTGCGCGACGAGGACAGAGCAGGGGGCTCGCTTGAGCATCGACTCGGCCACGCTGCCGAGGATGAGGCGCCGGACGCCGCGCCGTCCGTGACTGCCGGTCGCCAGGAGGTCGCACGAGCGGGTGTCGGCCCAGTGCGACAGACCGGGCGCCGGGCGGTCGGAGGAGACGTGGAAGCTGAGGGAGACCGCATCGCGCCGCTTCCGCGCCAGGAGCTGCTCCCCCTGGATCCGGATGTCGTCGGCGAGCGCCTGGCGGAGGTCGCGCGGCAAGGGCTCCACCACGCCGAAGCCCCCATGCACCGCGGGCCGCATCGACGCGCAGTGCACGACGTCGATCTGCGCCCCTGGCGAGGCCAGATCGATGGCGACCTCGAGCGCCCGCTCCGCGCTCGCGGAGAAGTCGGTGCCGACCACGATCATGCGGTAGTCGTGGCGGCCGCCCCGGCTGGGCCGGGCGACCAGGACGTCTGTCTCGCTGATCCGTACGACACCGGTCGCGACGTTTCCCACCGGCAACCACGGCACGCCGCCGCCGCCGTGGGCGCCGACCACGGTCAGCTTGGCCTGCACCTCGGCGGCGACCGCGCAGATGCCGGATGCCGCGCCGTCCTCGACCATCACGATCGACACGGTGACGCCCTGGTCGGACAGGCGTTCGCGGAGGTCGGCGAGCCGGTCGCGGAGCTCGTCGAGACTGCGGGCGAGCTGGGCCCGGTAGGTGTCCACCGCCTCGCGCACGATCGGCGCCGGGCTATCCGACAGCGAGGGAAGTTCCACCACCTGATCGGCATGGACCAGCACCAGCTCGAGCCCGCGACGCCGACAGATGGCGAGCGCCTGCTGGACCGCAGTCTCGGACTCGTGCGAGAAGTCCACACCCACCACGATCTTCGCCTGCTCGTCCTTCATGCTGCCTCCCGCCGGGGTGCCCCGTCCTCGACGTCATAACCCGGACGACGCGAGTCGTCGCAGCGTTTCATGACCCCGCCGGGGCGCCGAGCCGCTCGCGGGGCGGCAGGAGCCCTCGGTCTGCCAGGTGGTCGTGGAGCTGGGACTGCGACAGGCGGGCAAAGTCGCGGTCGATCTCGCAGAGGTCGATGGGGTGGCCGGCGAGCGGGGCGAGCTGGCGCAGGAAGCCGAGCATGCGTGGGCTCGCCGCCACGATGAGCTTCGTGTGGCCGTGCGCCCTGGTCTGCTCGACGATCGCCTCGGCGATGTCGGCCGCGAAGTCCCGGTCCATCCGCCGCCGGGCCGCGTCGCGGTGATCGTCGAGGGCGAAGCCGCGGCCGCTCGGCGCTCGGTCGAGACCGGGCCGGCTGTCGGAGAAGAGCTCGCTGGCACGCCGGCGCCGCGCCGGATCGACCAGGGTCCTCTCTTCCCGCAGCTCCTGGGTCTTGACCCCGTTGGGTGCGATCATCTCCTCGAAGGTGAAGAGACGGGCGCGGGTCGCGTCTGCCGCGACGATACATGTGCGCATCATGCACGCGACTCATGCGACCGCCGTGCCTACTTGGGCCCGGTGATTTTCCCGACGGCGCGGTGGACGGGCGCACCCGCTGCGCGGGCGCCGGTCAGTGGCCGCAGCCCCTGCGCCCTCCTGTCGCCGCGGAGAGCACCAACTCCGGGCCAGCTCACCGGGATTCGACCCGGGTCGCCTCCTGAGCTTGGCGTGGCAGATGCAGCTCATGCGGGTCGCGGAAGGAGGCGATCATGCTCATTCGAGACATCATGTCCACCGACGTCCAGACTTGTCGTGCACACGAGTCGCTCAACGCCGCTGCCCAGAAGATGTGGGAGGCCGACATCGGCGCCCTTCCGGTGCTCGACGACAAGGAACGCGCGGTCGGTATGCTGACCGACCGAGACATATGCATGGCGGCTTACACCCGGGGGCTGCCGCTCTGGCAGATCTTCGCCGCCCAGGCGATGTCGAGCTCGATCGTGACCTGTCGGCCGACCGATACCATCGACGACGCCGAGGAGCTCATGCGTGGGAACGCGATCCGCCGGCTGGCGGTCGTCGATGAGGGGCGCCGCGTCGTCGGCGTCGTGTCGATGAACGACCTCGCGCGGGCGGCCTCGCGAGCGCACCGGGGGCAGGGCAAGCTGGTCACCACGATGGCAGCGATCGGTCGACCTCGGACGCTGCTCGAGCCAGACGCGCCCGGCGCAGGTTGAGGCTCAGTCTGCCAGCGCCTCGAGGGCGAGGCGGAGGAAGCTCGTCTCGGTGACGATGCCGAGCAGCTGGAGATCGTCGCCCACCACCGGGACGCAGCCGATCCGGTTGTTCAGCAGAAGATCGAGGGCTCGCCGCGCCGGATCGTCGGGCCGCACGGTCCGGACCTCGCGCGTCATGATGTCCGCGATCGGCCGCGTCGCCGCCGTCCGGTCGGCGCGCAGGATGTCCCGGTCGGACACGACGCCGACCAGCCGGTTCTTCGGACCGACCACCGGGATGTGCCGCACGTTCGCGACCTTCATCTCGAAGTCGACGCTCTCGATGCTCTCCTCGGGCGGCACCGTCATGAGCGCCCTGGTCATGATGTCTGCGACTGTCCTGGTCCGGTGGCCCACGCCGTCATTCACTGCATCGCCCGTGCCGCCGCCCGGTCGGGTCAGGCGCGGCCGGGCCAGCTGATGGGTTCGTCGAAGAAGACCAGCGTGACGGTCTGCTCGGCGTCGGCGATCATGAGAGCGTCGTCCTCCCCGGCCGAGCTCCGAGCGATGCGAACGCTGACCGGATCCGAGATGACATGCGAGATGTGCCGATCTCGCGGGTTGCCGGCCTCGATGGTGATCGTGGCGTCGCCTGCGACGTCTGCGCTGATCCCGTCGAGGGGGAGATCGTTGACCTCGAGGTGGGCGCCGGTGTCTCGCCGGAGGACCTCGATGCGGACCAGCTCATCGGCGTGCGAGTGGCTGAGCTTGTCGAAGAACGAGACCCACTGAGTGCGGGGAACCTCGGTCGTGGATGCCATCGTGCCCTCCTGTCGGAAGACAGAGCAACCCGCGTGCCAGCGTGCGGTTCGCCGCCGCGAGCGATCTCATCGTGCCCGGTAGAACTTCATGAACTCGATCCCCGGCGCCATGACGATGCGCCAGGCGAGCGCGACGCTGTCGGATGCCTTCGGATCGCACTCGAGCACCGTCGCCACCAGGGTGTCGAGCCAGACGTCGTAGAGCCGGGTCGGAATGTCGCGGCCGCGCATGCCGTGGATTCGCGCCAGCGTGACGATGTAGGGATTACTCTGATGCTTGAGGAAGAAGTCGAACATCTCGGCCAGCGATTCGCGCAGCATCTCCTTCTGGCGTTCGAGATCGGTCTCGCGGAACTTCTCGGCAACCAGGCCCTCGGCGGCGACGAAGCGCTCGTAGAAGCGGTCGAGGAATCGATCGCAGCGGCGCGGCTCGGTCACCCGAGCGAAGCTCTCCTCGAACTCCTTGACGTAATCGACCATGCTTCGATCCCTTCGCGGTTCCGCTCATCTCGTGCGCGGCACCGGCTCGCGGCTCTCGCTGAGCGGATGGGAGCTGCCCGGCCTGGCCGCTGAGAGCGGATTCTCACTCCCCGGTCTGCCCTCGGCGATCGTGTGGCCGGTGGTTCTCGGAAGGCCGCTCGGGTGCGCGCCCGGCGCCGCGGCGGACGCCGGTGGCGCGAACAGCTCGCGGAGGTCGCCGGGCAACCGGTCCATGAGCTGGCGCCGGGCGTCCGGCTCCAGCGAGGCGGCGATCGAGTGACACCCGGTCTGCGCCACCTCGACCGCCTGGCCGCGCGGGATGCCGAGCCGGCTGGCCAGCCGGAAAATCAGCTCTTCTGCCCGGGCGTGGCTTCCCGGAGCGATGGCCTCCTGAATCGTGTTGAGCGCCTCGGCCGCCTCTGACTCGTCGAGACCCGTCCAGGTTGCCAGCTGGTCGACAACGGATCGCATGCTGTCCAGCGATGCACCGTCCGTGCCGGCACCCGGGCCGTTTCGCCCCGCGAGCGCCGCAGCCCGTGCGCCAGGAGCAGGTTTCCTGCGCACGAGCTGCGCGATCTTGCCGGGATGTGCCGTACCTGATTGAACCGCTCTCCTGCCGCCCGAGGAGATGACCTGGCGGCACTGCGGTCGATGGTTATGCTTTCTTCGATGCGCAGCGTTCATCGTTTCCTCTTCGCCACGGCGCTCGCCGCGGCGGCACTGGTGAGCGGGTGCTCGCGGACCCGCCCGTATCAGCGCGAGGACCTGGCGCGCCCGGAGATGGCGCCGGACCCGGATCCCGACCAGGCCGCTCTCCACCAGCACCTGCTCGGCACGCGCGAAGGCGCCGTGGGCGGCTTCGGCGGTGGTGGAGGCGGATGCGGCTGCAACTGACGCTCCTCCTCGCCCTCGGGCAGGTGGGCGTGGCGCATGCCGACGATCCCTACACGCTCTCCTTCGACACGCTGGTCTACTCGGACACCGACAACGTCCTGGTGGTGAGCCCGCAGGTGGCGGCCAAGCGGGCGCTGGACGACGCGGGCGGGGAGGCCAGCGCCCGCGCCGTGGTCGACGTCATCAGCGCCGCCTCGGTCGACGTGGTGTCGCAGGCCACCTCCGGCTTCACCGAGGTGCGCCGCGAGGCGGATCTCGCCGCCTCTCACCGCATCGGAACGCTCCTGCCGGCGCTTCGCTACCGGTACTCGGACGAGCCGGACTACCGATCGCACGGCTTCGGCGGATCGCTGTCGCGCGACTTCGCCGATCACGACACCACCGTCGCGCTGGCCTACGACCTCTCGCTCGACACGGTCGGGCTGAGCGGGACCTCGTTCGCCGACTGGTCGCGCGACCTCACGACCCACACCGCCGAGCTGAGCTGGACGCAGGTGCTGGGGCCGCGCACGGTCGGGCGGCTCGCCTACTCGCTGGTCGTGCAGGACGGCTACCTGGAGAAGCCATACCGCTACGTGCCGCTGTTCGACGCCGGCACGCTCGCCTCTCTCGAGGCTGACGGCATGACCCTCGACGGTGACAACTTCTCGAGCTACCGGCTGCCCGAGCGGCCGCCGGAGGAGGTGCCGGATAGCCGTGTGCGCCACGCGATGGCCGTGCGTGGGGTCCGCCTGGTGCCGGACCTCGGCGCGGTTCAGGCCGACTACCGGTTCTACGTCGACTCCTGGGGGATGCAGGCACACACGATCGATGCCACCCTGCGGTTGCCGGTCGGCCGCTTCCGGATCGACGTCGAGGATCGTTTCCACTGGCAGTCGCCGGTCGACTTCTGGCGCCGGGCCTACACGGTCGACGCAGCGGGCGAGGTGCCGCGCTGGCGGACCGTCGACAAGGACCTCGGAGGGTACGCCCAGGACACCCTCCAGGTGCGCGGCCAGCTCGACGTCTCGTCTCTCGAGATCTACGCGCTGACCGGCGCCATGCTGACGCGCTTCAGCGACTACCTCTTCCTCGACTGGCGGCTCGCGCTCATCGCCGAGACCGGCCTGCGCTGGAGGTTCTGAGTGCGAGCGGCCGCTCGTCTCGCCGTCTCCCTGCTCCTGGTGGCGGGCTGCATCGGCACGACCCCGGAAGAGGAGCTCGCCGACCAGCAGGGCGGCGATCGCTACGAGGACGGGCCGATCCACCGGCCGGGCCAGCGGTGCCTGGCCTGCCACGGGGAGGATTACACGCCCGGTGGACAGGTCTTCGTGGTTGCCGGCACCGTCTACCGGCGTGCCGACGACGCCGATGGCCTGGCGGGCGCCGAGGTCGAGGTGACCGACGATCGCGGGGAGGTCTTCTCGGTGCAGAGCAACCAGACCGGCAATTTCATGATGTCGGTCGGCGAGGTGGACGCGGACCGCCGCGGCCAGGGATGGATCGGGCTGGCCCGCGCGCCCGCCTTTCCCCTGCGCGTCGTGGTCCGCTACGCGGGGATGGAGCAGAGCATGCGCAACGTCATCCACCGCGAGGGCGCCTGCGCCGCGTGCCACGATCGGGCCGGCAAGGGGGCCGCGTCGAACGGCAAGGTGTTCGTGGAGGAGGCGCCGTGAGGCGATGGGCCGCGGCATTCCTGGCGGTCGCCGGCGCCTGCGGCGGCGTCGATGCCGGAACCGAGCAGCCGGTCGGCGAGCTCGAGCAGGACAGCTACACGCGCGACGTCCACCCGATCCTCGAGGCCCGCTGCGCCACGCTCGACTGCCACGGTGTCGACGACCGCCCGCTCCGCCTCTACTCGGAGACCGGGCTGCGCGCGCGCGACGATCTGCGCGATCAGCCGATCGAGCGGGACGAGCTGGTCGCCAACCTGCGGGCCATCGCCGCCATCGAGCCGGGAGCAATCCCCATCGACTCGCTGTTCATCCGCAAGCCGCTGGCCGGCGGCGTGTTCCACGAGGGGGGCGATCTGTGGGCGCGCCTCGACGAGCCGCAAGTGGCGTGCGTGCTGGCCTGGCTCGAGGGCACCAGCGACGAACCGGCGGCTGCCGAGGCCTGCGCGCTCGCCGCCGACGAGGTCGCCCTGCCGCCTCCGACGCCCTAGCGACCGCCCGCTCGGCGGGTGATGGCGTGGCAGGCGGCGCACACGTCCATGATCTCGGCGAGCCGGCCGGCCCGCTCGTTCTGGCCGCGCAGCTCGCTCGATCCCTTCGCCAGGGCGTCGAGCCGGGCAGCCAGAACGGCCACCTCGGCCGCCCGCTCGCCGCGCCCGGCCAGCCGCGTGACCGATGCCATCTCGGCCAGCCCCTCCCGCCAGAGATCGGTCGACGGCGCAATGACGCCCAGCCACAGGGTGTCGGCCGCCCACTCGTGGCGCGTCATGGCGGCGGCGACGGAACCGTCGTCAGGCGGTATCGCCCGGGTCCGGAACACCTCCGGCCGGGCGCGAAACATGTGGCAGTCGGCGCAGAAGGTCGCCAACCCGGTCGACAGCTCGCGGGCCTGGTCGGGACTCCCGGCTCGCGCGAGGCGGTCGGCCTCGGCCCGCGCGAAGCGAGCGGCGTCGTCCCACTCCTTCGATCCGGTCCGGTCCGGAATCCGCGCCAGCTCGCCAGCTCTCGCCTTTGTACTGGCGAGGTCGTCGACCAGCAGAGCCCGGTAGATGGCGCGGATCGTTCGGAGGTGCCCGTGCATGAGCTCGGAGAGCGCCGGGCCGGTCGGAGCGGCCGGCCGGGGCTCGTGGCTCCCGCCGCAGGCGAGGGCGATCATCGCGGCCAGCAACGGTCCGACGAGTGCGCCGGTCGGACGCCCGGTGGGGGGGCTCATGGGCCGGCCAGCCGGATGCGGGCGTCGGCGACCACCGCGCCCTGTCCAGCGGGGAGGACGATGACCGGGTTGAGGTCGAGCTCGGCGATCTCGGGGGCGATCTCGGCGAGGGCAGCGATGCGGCGGATGATCTCCACCAGCGCCGCGCGATCGGCGGGCGGAGCGCCGCGGAAGCCGTCGAGCAGCCTTGCGGCCCGCAGCCCGGCCAGCATCTCGGCGGCATCGAGATCCGACATCGGCGTGAGTCGGACCGCGACGTCGCGCAGGAGCTCGACCTGCACCCCGCCCAGCCCGGCCACCACGAGCGGGCCGAACGAGGGATCGGTCGTGATGCCGACCAGCACCTCGACGCCGGCTCGCACCTGCTCCTGGACCAGGAATCCCTCGATCGCCGCGCCGGCCGAGGCGAAGCGCGCCAGCATCGACGTGGCCGCGGCCCGCACCGCCTCGGGCGACGCGAGGGCGAGCGCCACCCCGCCGGCCTCGGTCTTGTGGAGGAGATCGCGGGCGATCGCCTTGAGGACGACCGGACAGCCGAGAGCGCTCGCCGCCGCGGCGGCGGCCTCCGCCTGCGGGGCGGTGCGCCGCCAGGCGGCCACCCGGATGCCGGCGTGGGCGAGGAGCTCCAGCGCGGCCTCGGGCGCCAGCCAGCGCGGCTGCGTCTCTGCCGCACGTGCCCGGCCGATGGCGCCCCGCACCTGGCGCTCGCCCTCGCTGTCGAGGTGCAGGACCTCACCGCAGGGACGGCGGCGCCACTCGCCGTAGCGCGTGGCGTGGGCGAGGGCGATGGCCGCGTTCTCGGGGAAGCTGTAGGACGGGATCTTGCCGCGCGGACCGCTCGACAGCACAGGCGGCGTGCCGCGCGCCGAGAGGAACACGCTGGCGATCGGCTTGTCGGCCGGAACCAGGCCGGCGCCGCGCGCGATGGCCAGGGCGATCTCCTCGGGGCGGGTGACCAGCGGCGGGACATAGATCACCACCAGCGCGTCGATCGCCGGATCGCCGCCGACCACCTCGATGGCGCGCTGGTACTGCTCGGGCGACGCCGAGGCGATCATGTCGATCGGATTCGACAGCCCGGCCTGCGCCGGGAGGAAGCCGCGGAGGCGCTCGATCGTCTCGGGCGCCAGGGACGGCAGCGTCAAACCGTGCGCCTCGCAGGCGTCGGCCAGGAGGATGCCGGGGCCGCCGGCGTTGGTCACCACGCCCACCCGGCGGCCGGCCGGGACCGGCTGGCTCGACAGCAGTGCGACCACGTCGAACAGCTCCTCGAGCGTGGTGGTGCGGATCACGCCGGCCTGAGCGAAGAGTGCATCGACGCCGATGTCGACGCTGGCCAGCGCCGCCGAGTGGCTGCTCGCCGCCCGGGTCCCGGCGGCCGAGCGGCCCGACTTCACCGCCACGATCGGCTTCTTGCGGGCGACCCGCGGCGCGAGCCGGGCGAACTTTCGCGGGTTGCCCAGGCTCTCGAGGTAGAGCGCGATGACCCGCGTCCTCGGGTCGTCCATCCAGTAGGACAGGAGGTCGTTACCGGACACGTCCGCCTTGTTCCCGACCGAGATGAACTGAGCGATGCCGATGTCGAGCCGCTGGGCGTGGTCGATGATGGCAAGCCCGAGGGCGCCGCTCTGCGACAGCATGGAGACGTTGCCCGGCGGCGGCGCCACCGGGCTGAAGGTGACGTCGAGCTGGACCGCCGGGTCGGTGTTGAGCAGGCCCATGCAGTTGGGCCCCACCATCCGCATGCCGGCGCTGCGAGCGATCTCGTGCAGCCGCTTCTCGACGGCGCGTCCGTCGCCTCCCACCTCGGCGAAGCCGGACGAGATGACGACCGCGCCCCGCACACCGATCCGGGCGGCCTCCTCGATGGTCGCCTCGACCGAGGCGGCCGGCACCGCGACGACCGCGAGGTCGACCGGTCCCGGACAGGCGCGCAGGCTGGGGAAGCAGGGCCGGCCGGCGATCTCTCGCGCGCTCGGGTGGACCGGGTAGATGGCGCCGCCGAAACCGGCACGGATCAGGTTGTCGATGAGCGCCCGTCCGATGGTCGCCGGGCGCGCCGAGGCGCCGACCACCGCGACCGAGCGCGGTTCGAACAGGGCGCGGACGCTCTCGGCAGCCGCCCGGCGCTCTCGCTCGAGGCTGGCCGCCAGGAAGCGCTCGGTCCCGCGGGTGGGAAAGGTCACGTGAAAGACGCCGCTGTCGAGCGAGCGACCGACGGTGAACCCGCTGTCCTCGAAGACGTCCATCATCGCGACATTGTCTGCCTCGACGTCGGCCTGAAAGGAGGTCACGCCGCGCGCGGCCGCGATGGCTGCCAGGTGCTCGAGCAGGATGGTCCCGATGCCGCGTCCCTGATCGGCGTCGGCCACCGCGAAGGCGGCCTCGGCCGGCTGCTCGCCGCGCGGATCGGTCCAGATGTAGCGCCCGACGCCGGCGATCCGCTCGACGCCCCCGCGCCGGCTGATGGCAGCGAGGGCGACGTGCGAGCGGAAGTCGACCTCGGTCAGGTAGGCGAGCTCGTCGGCGCTCAGGCTGGTCTTGGCCCCCATGAAACGGTGACGGATGGAGCGCGGGCTCATCCGCTGGAAGAGATCGGAGAGGAGCGGCTTGTCGTCCGAGCGAATCGCGCGCACCAAGAGCGATTCACCGTCGCGGAGCACGACGTCGCGTTCATACGTCCTGGGGTCTGGGGATTCCATGGTCGAGTCTCCCGGAGCAAGGCGCGTACCGGATCCGGGAGCTCAGCGCGCCCCCGCCGCGAGGTCCATCGCGCCCGGGCCGGCGGGCTCGAGCCTGAACGAGGGGTAGGTGTCGACCAGCGCCGCGCGGTACGCCGCCAGGCGACCGGCATACGAGACCACTGCCCGCTGGAAGCGAAGGAGCGGCTCGGCCTGGGTCTCTGCGACGAGGACGGTGACGACGCCTACCAGAGCGAAGAGGGTCGCCGGGACCAGCAGCACCGCGAGGAGGAGCGCGGCCGGCAGCGAGGTGAACAGGCGCAGGATTGCGACCTGCACGGTCGGATGGCCAGCAGGATGAACCTCCATGCGCAGGTCGGCAGACTCACGGCCGACCTCGGGGCGGTCGATGACCATCAAGAGATATGCGTGCAGCCCGACCAGCCAGGCCATCATCCGGGCGAGCGAGGGGCCGACCTCGGCGAGGTACCGCACGGGTCCGCGCGAGGAGATGAAGAACGCGGCCACCGCCGGCAGGACGAGATAGAGCGCGCAGGTGATCCATCCCGTCGTGAGGCCGAGGAATCCCAGCGCGATGGAGAGGACCAGCCGGACGAGGATCTGAAGGCGATCGAAGCGGGCCGGTGACTCGATGTGGATGTCGACCGAAGCGGGCATGCCCGAGGAGATAGCATCGCGCGTGCCAGCCGGCCGTCGGACCGGGCGGCGGCCGCCGCCGGGCGTCAGCGGGTGAGCTTGTGGCACCCGGCGCAGACCTCGAGCAGCTCGGCGAAGGCAGCCGCCTGCGCCTCCTCGTCGTCGAGCAGACGCGCGCGGGCGGCGAGGTCGGCCATCCGCCGGCTCAGCGCATCGACCTTGCGGTGGCGCGAGCGATCGTCGGTGAACGCCTCGGGCAAGAGTGGCGGCGACGCGAGCGCTGCGAGCCCGTCGCGCCAGAGATCGGGCGACGGCCCGACCAGCCCCAGCCAGACCGACTCGGCGGCCCACTCGTGGCGCGCCATCCGGCCGGCGGCGGATCCGTCGTCGAACGGTTCCGAATCGGCGACGAAGCGGGACAGGTCCGCCGTGTTCTCGTGGCAGTCGCCGCAGCGGACGGCGAGCTCGGCGGCCAGGTGGCGGGCGCGGGTCGCGCTGCGAGTACGGGTCAATCGGGCGGCGGTCTCGCGGATCCGGGCGACCGACTCCTCCCAGCCAGGCAGCCCGCCGGGCGCCGCCATCTCCGCCAGGACGCGGGCCTGGCGGCGTGCCTCCTTGAGGTCGCCGAAGAGCAGCGCCCGGTGGACCAGGCGGAGCGCCATGAAGTGACCGTGCATCCGGGTGTGAAGCGGCTCCGGATCGAAGGGACCGGGCCTGGGCAGCGGAGGTTCGGAGTGGACCGGCCAGGCGATCGCGGCGATCGCGGCGGCCGCCAGGAGCGGTGCGGTCCACCGGAGCGCCGCGCTCCTCATCGCGCCGCCTCGTGCATGCGCACCGTGAGGACTGGACAGGGCGCGGTGCGGAGCACCTTCTCGGCGACCGACCCGAGGAGCGCGTGCTTGATGCCGGTTCGCCCGTGCGTCCCCATGACGATCAGATCGACGCCGGCCCGGCGCGCGAACCCCGCGATCGCGATGGCCGGAGTGCCGTCGAGCAGCTCTGCCTGTGCCGGGATGCCCGAGGATTCGATCCCCTCGCGGGCCTCGGCCAGCGAGGCGGAGAGCTCGGCACGTGTGCTGGCGAGCAGGTCGGCTGGCGTGATCATCAGCCCGTCGGGGCTGGCAGGCCAGGCGACCGGCTGAACCACATGGGCGACCAGCAGCGTGGCGTCGTAGCGCCGCGCCAGGTCGATCGCCCACCTCGTGGCCTCCTCGGCGTTGGGGGAGAAATCGATGGGCACCAGGATCTTGCGAATTTGCATCGGCGACTCCTCGACTGGAGTCGAAGCGAACTGCGTGCCACCTGGACGCGGTGGAATGACATCGATGCGCGCGCATCTGCTTCGTCCATCCGCGCGGGCCGCGCAGATCCTGCGCCGACCTGATCTCAGGTCCGGCTGCGCGGGTCGCTTCTCGCCCGGTAGAACCAGTGCTTCAGCACCTCGGTCGCGAGCACGTAGGACATCGTGACGAGGGCCAGGCCGGCGACCAGAGGCGCAGGCAGCGGGACGAAGCCGAGCAAGCCGGCCGCCGGAAGATAGGGCAGGGCGACCGCCAGGGCGGCGACCAGCGCGGTCGACACCAGCAAGAGCCGGCCCGGCCGGCTGGTGAGGAACGGCCGGCGGGTCCGCATGACCATCACCACCACCAGCTCGGTCAGGAGCGACTCGACGAACCAGCCGGTGCGGAAGGCAGCCGGGCCGGCGTCGAACAGCCAGAGGAGGCCGGCGAAGGTGAGGAGGTCGAAGAGCGAGCTCAGGAAACCGAACTCGAGCATGAACCGCACGATGAAGCGCATGTCCCACCGCCGGGGTCGCGCGACCAGTTCCTCGTCGACGCTGTCGGAGGCGAGGCCGATTGCCGGCACGTCCGACAGGATGTTGTTGAGCAGGATCTGACCGGCCAGGAGCGGCAGGAAGGGGAGAAAGAGCGATGCCACCGCCATGCTGGTCATGTTGCCCAGGTTGGCGCTCATCGTGATGAGCAGGTACTTGAGCGTGTTGGCGAACGTCCGCCGGCCTTCCTCGATGCCGCTCCTGATCACGTCGAGGTGACGCTCGAGGAGGACGAAGTCGGCCGCCGCCCGGGCGACGTCGACCGCGCTGTCGACCGACAGGCTGGTGTCAGCCGAGTGCATGGCCGGCGCGTCGTTGACGCCGTCGCCGAGGAACCCGACCACGTGTCCCTTCTTCTTGAGCGCGAGGATGATGCGCTCCTTCTGGTTGGGATCCACCTCGGCGAACAGGTCGGTGCGGTCGGCGGCCTGCCAGAGCGCCAGGTCGTCCATGCGGCCGAGCTCGCCGCCGGTCAGGACCCGCTCGACCGGCAGGCCGACCAGGCCGGCGACGTGCTGGGCGACCTGCGTGCCGTCGCCGGTGATGAGCTTGACCGAGACGCCGAGCCGGGCGAGCTGGGCGATGGCCTCGGCAGCCCCCTCCTTGGGCCGGTCGAGAAAGGTCAGGAAGCCGACCAGCTCGAGGTCGCGCTCGTCGTCGCGCCGGAAGCTCGCCTGGGCGGATAGCGATCGCGTGGCGACCGCGAGGACACGCACGCCCCGCTCGCTCCAGGCGCGGTAGCGATGGGTCAGCTCCTCTCGGGCGGCGGCGTCGAGCGGACGACCACCCGGGAGCCGGGCGGCGGCCTCGAGGACGTGATGGAAGGCGCCCTTGGTGATGAGCTGGCGGCCGTGCGGGCCATCGGCCACCACGCTCACGCGCTTGCGGACGAAGTCGAACGGGATCTCGGCGCGCTTGCTCCAGGCGGCGAGGTCTGGCCGCTGCGCGGCCAGGATGGCGTCGTCGAGCGGGCTGGCCACGCCGGTCTCGAGCGCCGCGTTGACCGCCGCGAGCTCGAGAACCTCGGACGAGGGGTTGCCCAGGACGTCGAACGCGCCGTCGAGCTTGACCACTCCCTCGGTCAGCGTGCCGGTCTTGTCGGTGCAGAGGATGTCCATGCTGCCGAGGTTCTCGATCGCCGCCAGCCGGCGTACCAGGACCCCGCGGCCGGCCATCCGCTCGGCTCCGCGGCTCAGGTTGACCGTGAGGATGGCGGGCAAGAGCTCCGGGCTCAGCCCGACGGCGAGCGCGATCGAGAAGAGCAGGGTCTCGCCCGCCGGCCGCCCGCGCAGGACGTGAGCGATGAAGACCAGGAGCACCATGGCGAGCATGGCGATGGTGAGGAGGTAGCCGAAGCGCGTCATGCCGCGCTCGAAGGCGGTGTCGGGCGGCCTGAGCACCAGGTGCGCGGCGATGCCGCCGAAGGCCGTGCGGGCGCCGGTCGCCACCACCAGGCAGCGGGCGGTCCCGCTCGACACGCTGGTCCCCAGGAAGACCGCGCCGTCGCGGTCGGCGAGCGGATCGTCGCCGTCGGGCCGGCCCGCTCTCTTCTCGGCCGGGAAGCTCTCGCCGGTCAGCACCGCCTCGCTGACGAAGAAGTCGGTGGCTTCGAGCACGATGCAGTCGGCCGGGACCAGGCTGCCGGCGGCGAGGAGCACCACATCGCCCGGCACCACTTCCTCGATCGGCACCTTGATCGGTTGTCCGTCCCTGACCGCGGTGGTCTGGGTGCGGATCCGCGCGCGCAAAGCGACCGCGGCTGCCTCGGCGCTGTACTCGCGGTTGGCGCCGATCAGGACCGTTGCGCCCACGATGACGAGGACGATTCCGGCGTCGACCATCTCGCCGGTAGCGATCGACACCCCGGCGGCGAACAGGAGGAGCAGGAGCAGCGGGCTGCGCAGCTGGTGGGCCAGGACCCGGAGGCGCGACAGGCTGCGATGGGTGCGGAGCTCGTTCCTGCCGTATGTGGTCAGCCTGCGACGCGCCTCGGCGGCTGACAGACCGACGGGCATCGCAGTACGAGAAAGCAGGATCGGTGCCGCTCGGGCCCGGGAGCCGCGCGCGGAGCCGGCTTCACGGCGGCGCGACCGTGATCGCGGCCCGCACCGTCTGCGCCGTGCAATGGGGTGCGCGCATCCGCTTCGCTCCTCCCCCGGCAACTGCAGCTTCAGGCGCTGGCATGCCCTTCGCAGAGAGCAGGAGCATGCCCATCTGCAAGACGCACCTGTTCGCCCTGACTGCCGGCGCCGGCGCTCTCCTGGCCGCATCTTGCGGCGGCGATCAGCAGCGGCCCGAACGGCTGAGCGTGGCCGAGCACGAGGCCGAGGCGGTGCGGCACGAGGGCGAAGCGGCCGAGCACGAGGGCGCCTATGCCCAGACCCGCCAGGCGGAGGGTAACCCGATCCAGTGCTACGACCAGCGAACGCTGGATCCGGTGAGTGGCAGCGAGCCGCTGCGCGTGCTGCGTCCCTGCTGGACCCGCGAGCAGCGACCCAGCCGGCACCAGCTCGACGAAGCGCGGGTGGATCGCGAGGAGGCGGCGCGACACCGCGCGGTGGCGGCGACGATGCTCCGCATCGAGCGCGAGGCGTGCAAGGGGCTGGGCGACGACGAGGTGAGCCACAGCCCGTTCTTCCACCGCGAGGACATCCTGCGAGTCGACGAGGTTCGCAGAGGCGGTGAGCTCCACGGTGCCCGGGTCCGGTTCAGGAAGGTGCCTGGGCTCGAGGTCGGGTGGATGCGCCGCGCCATCGCGTGTCACCAGGCGCGCGCCGCGGTGATGGGATACTCGCCGGTGTTCACGAGCTATTGCCCGCTCATGATCGCCCCCACCAGCGTCACCGTCGAGGAGCTCGGCGGCTCGATCGCGGTGACCATCCTCGCCCGGCGCGACTGGGAGATCGCCGCGGTGGTCGGCAGGGCCAAGGACCTGGTGATCCAGGAGGCACCATGAAGAGGAAGATCGCAGTCGGGGTCGACTTTTCGCCCGAGTCGGAGCTCGCGGCGCGCCAGGCGCTCGAGATCGCGCGCCGCACGGGTGCCGAGGTGGCCCTGGTCCACGCCCAGCTGGTCGTCGAGCTGCCGGCAGTCGGCCCCGAGCCCGAGGCGCTGGTCCAGGCGGCGCTCGACGGCCAGCGCACCCGCCTGGCGCGTGAGCTGGAGGAGAGCCGCGAGAGGCTCGCCGATCTGCGCGTCCGGCTGTCCGGCCAGGGGCCGGAGGTCTCCCAGGCCCTGGTCGAGGGGGTGGCCGATGAGTCGCTGGGGACCGCCGCGAGCGAGCTCGACGCCGAGCTCCTGGTGGTCGGAACCCATGGGCGGACCGGCCTCAGGTGGTTCTTCCTCGGCAGCGTGGCACAGCATGCAGTCCGGCTGTCGCCGATCGACGTGCTGGTCGCCCGCCGCGACGGGGCCGGCCGCGGAGGATTCAAGAGCGTCCTGGCGGCGATCGACTTCTCGCCCTCGTCGATCCGTGCGCTCGATCGCGCGCTGGAGCTGGTCGCGCCGGACGGCCGCGTGGACGTGGTCCACTTCCACCCGCGCTGGCCGCTCGGAGCCTGGTCCGAGGCGGCGATGGCCTACGACATGCGGCTCGATCTGGCGGTGCAGGCAGAGCTCCGCAAGCGGGGCGAGTCGCTGCTGGCCGCGCGCCGCAGGGAGGGTGGGCCGGAGCTCGCGCTCCACCTGATCGGCGAACCGCCGGCGCCCGGCATCATCCACCTGCTCGAGACCCGGATGTTCGACCTCGCCGTCCTCGGCAGTCACGGCCGCAGGGGATTTCGCCGGGCGGTGCTCGGCAGCGTCGCCGAGGCCATCGTCCGTCGCGCCCCCTGCTCGGTGCTGGTGGCGCGCAGCCCGGAGCCCGAGAGATGAACGGCGGACGCGAGGCGGCCGACCCGCCGGGCCCGGCGAGCGCGGCGCCGCCCGCGCCGCCGCTGTTTCGCGACGCCGGTCACGGCTACGACCTGTTCGGACTGCGCCCGGCGACCCTGTCGCGCGCCGTCGCCGTCGGCCGGCCGCTCTACCAGCACTACTTCCGGGTCGACTCGCGCGGCATCGACAGGATCCCCGCGAGCGGGTCGGTCATCGTGGTCGCCAATCACAGCGGTGCGCTGCCGGTCGATGGCGCCATGCTGTGCCTCGACCTGCTCCTCCGCTCCTCGCCGTCTCGTATCCCGCGGGCGGTCGCCGACTGGTTCGTGCCGCTCGTCCCCTTCGCCGGCACCTTCCTCACCCGCCTCGGCGTGGTGGCCGGCAACCGGGGCAACGTTCGCCTCCTGCTCGAGCGGGGCGAGCTGTTGGTCGTCTTCCCCGAGGGCGTCGCCGGGGTGGCCAAGCCGTTCCGCGAACGGTACCGGCTGCAGGGCTGGCGGGTCGGTCACGCCGAGCTTGCCCTGCGGCACCGCGCGCCGGTCGTCCCCGCTGCCATCATCGGCGCCGAAGAGAGCTGGCCGGTTGCCGTCCGGCTGCGCGGCGCGCGTCTGTTCGGCGCGCCGTACCTGCCGGTGCCGGCCACGCCGCTGCCGCTTCCGGTCAAGTACCACGTCCGCTACGGCGAGCCGATCCGCTTCGACCACCTGCCGGTCGAGGCCGCCGATGACCCGGACCTGGTGGCCGAGTGCGCTGCCCAGGTGCGCGACGCGCTGGAGGAGCTCATCGGGCGCGGGCTGGCCGCCCGCAGAGGCCTGTTCCGATGAGGCCGCTGGTGACGGGCGCGACGACGCCACTGGGCGGCTCCGTCATCCGGATACTCCTGGGCGATCCCGAGGTCGATCACCTGGTCGCCACCGGGATCGAGCGCGATCCGCCGGCCGGTGCGTTGCCCTCCTCGCCGCGGCTGACCTACCAGCGGGCCGACCTGACCCGTGCGCGGACCGCCCACGACCTCCTGTTCGGCGTCGCCCGGCAGCGCGGAGTGGACACGGTCATCCACCTCGCGATCCACCGCTCGCCGCATGGAAGCCGAGCCAGCCGGCGGCTCGACGTCGAAGCCACCCGCGAGCTCCTGCTCCTCGCCGAGAGCCTTCCGAGCATCGAACGCTTCATCTTCCGCAGCGCGGCCGATGTGTACGCGGTCCGCCACGCCACCCCTGACCTGCTCGACGAGGACCAGCCGCTCGAGCTCGATCGTCGTGCGCCGGCCTCGGTGCGCGACCACGTGGAGGCGGACCTGACGGCCTGCGCGCGGATGGGCATCGGCCGGCTGGCCATCACGGTGCTGCGCCTGGCCGAGGTGCTCGCTCCGGCGCAGGGCAGTCAGCTCTGGGACTACCTGCAGTCTCGCGTTTGCCTGCGCCCGCTTGGGTTCGATCCGATGGTCAATGTGCTCTCGCTCGACGACGCGGCGGCGGCGGTTCGCCTCGCGCTCCACGCGCGGG
>Ga0111538_10000427_pt1 | contig 55525 bp, 46 predicted proteins | sample SoiMethybrSBSTD1_FD_79669 | JGI IMG/M metagenome (GOLD analysis project Ga0111538, IMG submission 79669) | Bulk soil microbial communities from a Populus tree surrounding site in Tennessee, USA - Soil MetaG P. TD hybrid SBSTD1 (version 2)... | ecosystem: Environmental > Terrestrial > Soil >... | reverse complement strand
TGACGTTCCGCTACGAGTTATAGCGGTCCGCTGCTACCTCGAAAGGGCCGTGACGACAGTCACGGCCTTTTTTTTGCGCTCGGCGCCGTTGGGGCAGGAAAAGATTTCAGGATCGGAGGGCTGCAAGCGTGCCGTTCCTTGAGGCGATGTCAGGAAAATCGGCCGCTCCTGTCCCGCGTTGTGCCCGTGGTGACAGCGGCGGGCAGGCCGATTTTCCTGGCCTCTGCGGAAGGCGCAGCCCTACGATCCTGAAAGGGCTTTCCTGCCCCTGCGACGCCGTCGCCGGGTCCGAGAGGCGGCAGGCGCCGTTCACGACGGCCTGAGGACCACTTCTTCGTGACTTGGAACTGCGCGAGCGGCATGCGATCCTCCGGGAGTCGAAGCGCCGATTCTCGCCTGTGCCTACCCCTGCAGAGCTGATTGCGAACTTGCTTGTCACGGCGAGCATTGTGCTCGCGGCGCGCAACAGCATCCATGTATGGTGGACAGGGATCGTGGGTTGCGCCGTGTTTGCGTGGGTCTTCGCCGACGCGAAGCTATACTCCGACGCGATTCTGCAGGTCTTCTTCATCGCGGCGAGCGCAGGAGGATGGTGGAACTGGGCGCGCGGCGCGGCAGGCGGTCCGTTGCCGATCCGCTGGACGCCGCCGACTCGGCTTGGGGCATGGACCGCGGCCAGCGTCGCCTTTGCCTGCGCCTGGGCGTACCTGACCGCGCGCTACACCGATGCTGTTGCGCCTCTCGCGGATTCCTTCGTGCTGGGACTGAGCGTGCTCGCGCAGCTCCTGCTGATGGGCCGGCGCGTCGAGAACTGGGTCGTGTGGATCGTAGTGAACAGCATCGCCGTACCACTGTTCTGGTCGCGCGAGCTGCACCTCACCTCGGGCTTGTACGCGTTCTATTGGTTCAATGCTTGGTGGGCGCTTTACCGATGGAAGGGAATGGCGGTGCGCGCATGAGCCGGCGTTTCAATAAGGGCCTTGTAGTAGGCAAGTTCTGTCCGTTGCATCGCGGTCACCAGCTCGTGATCGATCGCGCGATTGAATGCTGTCACCGAGTCATCATCCTCTCCTACACAAATCCCGAGTTTCCCCGTTGCGAGCCCGCGGCGCGGCGGCGGTGGCTTGGCGGCCTGTATCCCGGGGTGGATGCGTTGGTGCTGGAAGGGGACATTCCGCCCAACGACGCGGTTCCCGTTGTGCATCGCGAGTTCGTTTCGGACGTGCTTGCCGCGCACGGCCACGTCGTCGATGCCGTGTTCACGAGCGAGGCATACGGCGAACCCTTTGCGCGCGTGCTCGAAGGCCGCCAGCGCCTCCGCGACCCCTCGGCGCCATCGGTCACACACGTTTCCGTGGACGCGGGGCGCGTGAGGGTGCCGATCTCGGGCACGGCGCTGCGCAAATCAGCGGGGCCCTTCGAAGGGCTGCTGAGCGGTGTGGTCGCCGCGGATCTGGTACAGCGGGTCTGCTTTCTCGGCGGCGAGTCCACGGGCAAGAGCACGCTCGCCCAGGCGCTTGGCGTGGAACTCCAGGAGCCATGCGTGCCCGAATACGGGCGGGAGTTGTGGGAGTTGCGTGAAGGCGCGCTGAGCGCGGAAGACCTGGCCGACATTGCGCGTGAGCAGGTTCGTCGAGAGGAGGCTGCCAGCCTCCGGGCGCACCGGCTCGTGGTCTGCGACACGTCGCCACTTGCCACGCTCTTCTACAGCCTGGAGATGTTTGGCGTCGCCGCGCGCGAGGTTGAAGTGTTGGCGGAGCGCCGCTACGACCTGGTGGTGCTGTGCGGGGACGACATCCCGTTCTCGCAGGACGGGACCCGTCGCGACGCAACGTTCCGGTCCAAGGGACAGGCTTGGTATCGCAGGGCCCTGGCCTCGCGCGGACTCAGTTGGATGGAGGCGGTTGGCAGCGTCCAGGAGCGGGTGCAGCAGGTCTTGGTCGCCCTCGGGGCGTCGAGCCCTCCGGGAGTGCGCTACGATCCCGCGTCGCCGAAACCGGCCGCGAGCGAGAGGGACTAACCGTTGGCCCGCAACATCGAGATCAAGGCGGGCGCCGCCGCCATGAATGCCGTCGCGTCGTAGGGGCAGGAAAGCTTTTCGGGATCGTAGGGCTGCGCCTTCCGCAGAGGCCAGGAAAATCGGCCTGCCCGCCGCCGTCACCACGGGCACAACGCTGGACAGGAGCGGCCGATTTTCCTGAAGTCGCCTCAAGGAACGGCACGCTTGCAGCCCTCCGATCCTGAAAAGCTTTCCTGCCCCTACGACGCCGAGCGCAAAAAAAAGGCCGTGACTCGCGTCACGGCCCTTTCGAGGTAGCAGCGGACCGCTAGAACTCGTAGCGGAACGTCAACTGCAGCGCCCACTGCGACTCGCCGCGTGCCTGGCGCGTCACGTAGTCGTCCGGATTGTCGCGCACGCTGTAGATGTACTTGCCGCTCGCCGGGTCGATGCCGACGAAGTTCACGAACGAACGCGGCGTGCCGCCCTGGCCCGCGAACGCGATCTCGTCGATGTGACCCCACTTCTTGTTCAGCAGGTTGCCGAAGTTGAGGATGTCGAGCGCGATGACCGACTTGTGCGTGTTCCAGAAGCCCGGCAGCTCCTGCGAGAAGCGCACGTCGAGGTTATGGGCCCACGGCGAGAACGAGCTGTTGCGCTCGGTCACGCTGCCGGTGTACTTCTGCAGCCCGTAGTTGCCGTTCACGATCTCCCAGAAGCGCGTCTCCTGCGGGCGGCCGTTGGCGGCCGTGTCGTTGAGGAAGAGCACCTCGCCGGAGCCGAACTCCCTCGGGATGAACATCAGGTCGTTGCTGAGGATGCCGTCGCCGTTCATGTCGTTGGCGTAGACCCAGCTGTACGGCTTGCCGCTGCGCGACTCCCAGAATCCGCCGATCCGCGTCTTGTACTTGCCCCAGAAAGCCCTCTCGAACACCAGGGTGGCGTTGAAGCGGTTCTTGGTGAGGTAGGACGAGTTGCTTTCCTCGTCGCCGTTCGGGTTGAAGCTCGCGCGCGCCTGCCAGTTGGAATTGGAGACCGACGAGGTGAGGCCGTTGACCTCCGTCTGCTCGGTGTACGTGTACGCCGCCGACCAGTTCCAGTTCTTCCAGAACTGGCCCGCGAGCGACGCGGTGATGAGCTGGCCCTTGCCCTGGCTGGTCTCCGTGGCCATCAGCACGTTGTTGTAGCCGGGGTTGGAGAGGGCACGGTTGCGGTTGTCGATGCTGCAGACGGCGCCGGTGGTGATGCGCGTGCCGGTCGAGCTCCAGCAGGCCGGCAGGTAGGCGGTCGGCGTGTAGAAGAGCTGCCGCCCGTCAGAGCCCGTGCGCGTCGGGCCGCCCAGGTTCAGGTGCTGGTAGTAAAGGCCGGTGTTGGTCTTGGTGTACAGGTACTCCAGGCCCGCGACGAGGCCGAACCACGGCAGCTCGTGCTCGAACGCGAGGTTTGCCTTCCACACCGAGGGCTGGCCGAGGCCGTCCTGGAGGTAGTCGACGTTCGCCGCCGGCGCCGCGCCCGGGAAGCTGGTCGGCTGGTTGCCCGAGTCGGGGCTGAAGATGCCGCCGGCGCCGGAACACGCGGCGAACGCGCCGCCGCAGCCGACCACGCGGGTGGCCACGCCGGTGTTGGAGTAGATGTTGGAGATCCACACCGTCGCGGCCGCGCCCTGGAAGAGGCCTACGCCGCCGCGCAGCTGCATCGGGCGCGGCGTGTCGAAGGTGTAGTTGAAGCCCACGCGCGGCTGCACCAGCGTCTCGCCGTCGATGGTGTTGGTGTTGTCGAGGCCGAATCCGCCTGAATTGCGCACCACCGTCGCGCCATTGACGCTGCCGGGAACGGTGGGGGCGGCCGCGGCGGTGTTCGCCAGCGGCTTGTCGGGCATCAGCGGCGTATCCACGCGCACGCCGAACTGGACCGTGAGGTTGTTGTTCACCGTCCACGTGTCCTGGATCGCGAATCCCTGGTTCTGGACCTTGAACTGCGCGACGCCGTCGTTGAGCGAGCCACCGGCGTTGAGCGGCACCTGCACCAGGTAGGTGGAGGGCCGGCCGCGCTGGTAGTTCTCGAGGACGGCGGCTTCGACCTGCGCCGAGGTCGCCGTGGCGCAGTTGATCGAGCCGAACGAGTAGACGTAGTTGGCGGCGCTGTTCACGCAGCTGAACGTGTACTGGCCCTTCGTGTCCTGCAGGAAGGCGTTGTAGATCTTGTTGTCGCTCCAGTCGAACAGGCCCTTCAGCTCGTGGGCGCCGAGCGTCCAGTTGGCGCCGAAATAGAGGTCGTCGGTCTTGGTGTCGAGGATGTTGAAGTGGCGGCTGCGCTCGGTCCCGCTGTACAGCGTCCGCGTCCCGGAATTGGTGCCCGTGGGCGCGCCGGGGGGCAGCGCCCCGGTGTAGTTGAACCGCATCTCCGGCAGGGTGGTCGGGCTGATCGGCTCGCTGTGGTAGTCGCGGTTGGAGACCTTGAGCTCGGTCGTGAAGGTCGGCGACCAGTCGGCGAACCACTGGCCCACGAGCGTCTCGATCTCCTTCACCTGGTTCCAGGTGTTGGTGCTGAGAGCGACCTGCGTGCCCGAGAAGTTCTGGAAGATCGGCTCGCTCTGCTCGGTCTTGGTGTAGCGCAGGTTGGCGCGGTGCTGGGCGTTGATGTTCCAGTCGAGCTTGGCCAGGTAGTCCTTGACGGTGAGCTCCGCGCCCGTGGCGCCGACGTCGCCCAGCTCGATGCCGTACTGGGTCCTCGCCAGGTTCTGCACGCCGGTGATCGCGGCCTGCGAGATGCCGACGATGCCGCCGTTGGAGCTGCCGATGGGGCCGAAGTCCGGCGCGTTGCGCGTGCTCGCCAGCTCCTCGTAGCCGAGGAAGAAGAACAGCTTGTCCTTCAGGATCGGGCCGCTGAAGGTGATGCCCTTCAGCGTCTCCTCGAATTTCGGCGGGGGGGTGTAGGTGCCGTTGGTGCGGTTGTAGCGATCGCCCGCCATGCTGTCGTCGCGGTAGACGTAGGTGACCGAGCCGTGGAAGTCGTTGGTGCCGGACTTGGTCACCGCGTTGATGTTGCCGCCGGTGTACCCGGTCTGCGTGACGTCGTAGTTGGAGACGTTCACCTGCACCGACTGGATCGCGTCCATCGAGACCGGCTGCTTGATCGTGGGCAGCGTGTTGGCCTCGAGGCCGAACGTGTCGCTGATGTTCACGCCGTCGATCGTGACCTTGTTGAAGCGCGTGTTCTGGCCGCCGACCGAGATCTCGCCGCGCTCCTTGTCGGTCTGCGCCACGCGCGGGTCGATGCGGGCGAGGTCCTGGAGGCTGCGCTGGATCGAGGGGAGCGAGTCGACCTCCTGCTTGCCGAGGTTGGTCTGGGAGCCCATCGCGGTGGTGCTGAACTTGTCGGTGGACAGCCCCGTGCCGGTCACGACGATCGTCTCGCGGCGCGGAAGCTGGAGGTCCACCGAGTTGGTTTCCGCGAGCACGAGGAAGACGCCGTCGCGGCTCTCGGTCACGCCGTCCTTGGTGACGGTGATCGTGTACGGGCCGCCGACGCGCAGGCCGCGGGCGCTGTACCGCCCCTCGCTGTCGGTGGTCACGTTGCTGATCGACCCGGACTCGACGTGCCTGATGACGACCTTCGCGTTGCCGACAGCCTTGCCGTCGAGGGCGGTGACCTTGCCGGCGACCGCGGACGTGGTGTTCTGGGCAAGTGCCGGGACGGCGCCGAGGGCCAGGGCGACACAGAGGGCGACTCGGGAAAGGCGGAAGTTGATAGGTGTTCTCATGGTTCTCCCAGGGCGGTGGTTTGGAACGACGTGCGCTGCGCTTGGATGGTGCTTGACGGTCTGTGACGGCCTGTGACGCGGATGCTACAACAAAGGGGTTTCAGGGGCTTCAACGGCAGAGCTCGACCAGCGGCGCGAGCGCGCTGCCGTTGGCGGAAAGGACGGTTCCGAGGCGCTGCGCCACCTCGGCGAGCGGACCGGCGGTGAGGGAATCGGCGTTGATCGCCTTCGCGATGCCGCACACCCGCACTGCCTCGGTGCGCGCGACATTCAGCGCGCTCATGTTCGATGCATCGCCGTAGACGGGCACGCCGTCGACGAGGACCAGCGTGATGGCCGAGGCGCCGGTCTGGACAAGCGCGTTGTAGGCATCCGCATTCGTGCTCTTCAGGAGGAAGAGGTCGGCGCGCAGCCCCGGCGCGAGCGATCCCACCTCCTTGTCGACGCGCGCGATCTCCGCGGGCGTCTTCGTGGCCATCTCGAAGAGCTGCCGGTTGCCGATCGTGCGCTTCGCGTCCATGCGCGCCCGCATGAGCGAGGAGGCGAACGCGAGCTCGTCGAGGAGGTTGTCGCTGCCGCTCGGGCCCCAGTCGGGCGCGATCGCGACGCGGACCTTGCCGTCGATCGCGCCGAGGACGTCGGCGGTCTCGCCGTAGAGCGCCATGTTGCTTCGCGGCGACCACACGAGCGCGGCGCCGGCGGCGGCCATCTTCGCGAATTCGTCCTTGCCGAGGGCGATGCCGTGGATGATCGCGGTGCGCCCGGTGAGGAGTCCCCTCGACTCGAGCAGCCCGAACTCCGTGCGCGATTGGGGATCGGCGCTCCGGCCCTCGGCGATGTGGATGGCGAGGAGGTCGAGCTCGCCGCGCTTCAGCTTCGCGGAAAGGTCGGCAGGCTCGGGGTCGCGCATGTCGCCCGGGGTGATCCCGATGGAGTTGCGCACCGGCTCGTTGCCGGGCGCGGCGCCATGGAAGCCCGTGTGCCAGTCGAGGTTGCGCGCAAGGCCCGCGATGCACTTGTCCATCGTGGGCATGGACGAAGGCTTCGAGACGCCGATGGTCGAGGTCGTGCCGCCCATGAGCAGCTTCACCTCCGCGTAGGCGTTGATGTCGCAGAAGCCGGCCTTCATCGCCTCGGCCTGCGGCGCCGCGATGGCGGCCCGATACATCGGGTCGCCACGCCATTCGTAGCGGTTGGCGTACTGGTGCGGCGGCCGCCAGCGCGGGATCACGTTGTACATCGGGTGGTTGTGCAGGTCGACGAACCCCGGAAAGACGTAGTCGGAGGTCGCGAGCGCCCGGCCCCCGGCAGGGCGCTCCTTCTGGATCGCGGCGATGCGGCCGTTCTCGATCACGATCCAGTGGTCGCGCAGCACCCCCGTGGGGGTCACGACGTGGCCACCGATCGCCAGGCGGCTCTCGACGACCCCGGGAGCGGCCTGCGGCCGGGGCTCGGGCGGCGTGGTGCACGCGGCGAGGGTGAGGTACGCGGCCAGCAGGATCGGGATTCTCATCGTCATCCTCATCGGAACAGCCTCGAGACGCTCGACCCGTCGTGGATGGCGCGAATCGCCTGCGCGAAGATCGGCGCCACCGACTTCACCTGGATCTTGGCGCTCCTCTTCCTCTCGGCAAGCGGGATCGTGTCGGTCACCAAGAGCTGGCGCAGCGGCGACGCCTCGATGCGCTCGACCGCCTTTCCCGACAGCACCGGATGGACGACGCACGCCTCGACCGCGGTCGCTCCGCGCTCAAGCACGAAACGCGCCGCCTCCACCAGCGTGCCGCCGCTCGCCACCTCGTCGTCGACGATGAGGGCGACCTTGCCCTTGACGTCGCCGATCAGGTTCACGGCGCGCGCCGCCTCGTCGTCCCCATGGCGGCGCTTGTCCACGATCGCGATCGGCAGGTCCAGGCGCGAGGCGTAGTGGCCCACGTCCTTCGACTCGCCCACGTCGCCCGCGACCAGCACGTAGTTGGACAGGTCGCGGCTCTCGCGCAGGTAGTCGCACAGGATCGGCGCGGCCTGCAGCTGGTCGGCGGGGATGCGGAAGAACCCCTGCACCTGCGGCGAGTGCAGGTTCATGGTGAGGATGCGGTCGGCGCCGGCGGCCTGGATCAGGTCCGCCATGAGGCGCGCGGCGATCGAGATGCGCGGCCGGTCCTTCTTGTCGGAGCGCGCGTAGGGGAAGTACGGCAGCACCGCGGTGATGCGTGCGGCCGAGGCATGCCTCAGGGCGTCGATCGTGATCAGCAGCTCGATGATCCCGTCGGAGACCGGCGCGCACGAGGGCTGGATCACGAAGACGTCCGCCTCGCGGACGTTCTCGTCGATCTGCACCAGCATGTTCTCGTTCGAGTAGCGCACGAAGGTCGTGCGGCAGGGCTCGATCCCCAGCAGCGCGCACACGTCGCGCCCCAGCTCCGGGTGCGCGGTGCCGCTGATGACCTTGATCGCCCTTGCCACGGTTCTCGTTCTCCCGGATCCGGCGCTAGTTGCAGCTCTCGCGGCGATTGCGCGCCGGGAGCGTCTCGTTCAGCAGGCGCGCGAGGCGCAGCCCCGCGAGCGCCAGCTGGCGGTCGACGATCGGCAGCGCCTTGAGGTAGTACTCGTCGCCGATCAGGAGGTCGACCGGCAGCCACGGATAGGCCTCGGCGGCGGCACGGTGCGACTGGAGCATCCAATCGTCGATCGTGCCGGCGTCGGCGTCGCGCGCCTCCGGGCTCGCGAGGAAGCCCTTGTCCAGGCGTGTCACGTACGCGCCCCAGTTCCACGTGGTCGCCTGGATGAGCGACGTGTCCCAGACGCTGTGCAGGTTCTCCTGGGTGCGGCGGGGCGTGCACTTCGGGCACTTCCCGGCGCGGATCTCGACCTGCACCTTGACGTCGTTGCCGCCCCGGTCCTCGGTGATGGTGTGGAACGGCTGGTGGACGTCGCCGACGAAGTGCGTCGCGAACTTGAGGGCGTCGCTGCGGGCCGCGTCGCCCGCGGGGCAGGCGAGGGTGGCGCGCGCGCGCTCGAGGGCGAGGACGATGCAGTCGCCCGCGAACGTGGGGGCGCACGCGAAAGAACGGTCGTACTTCTCGTCCTTCACCGGAAAGTTGATGTAGTGCCAGCGCGCGGTCTCCGGATGCTCGGGGATGTAGTCGTCGGCCCAGCTGGAGATCGAGGCGAGCGACACGCCGGGACCGAGCAGCCGCTCGACCTCCAGGCGCGCCTCGGGCGTGAGCCGGCGCTGCGCGATCTCGGCCACGATCGAGTGGCCGTCGCTGCCCCATGCGAAGGCGTTGGCAGCGGCGGTGCAGGCGAGGGTGCAAAGGAGTCGTTTCATCAGCGCGTCCCGAAGATCCGGTCGCCGGCGTCGCCGAGACCGGGAACGATGTAGCCGTGGTCATTGAGCTTTTCGTCGAGTGCCGCCACGGTAACGGTCACGTCGGGGTGGTGCTCCAGCATCGTGCGCACGCCCTCGGGTGCGGCCAGCAGGCACACCAGCTTCACGACCGGGGCGCCGCACTCCTTCAGGCGGTTGATCGCCGCCACCGCCGAGTTGCCGGTGGCGAGCATCGGGTCGCACACGATCACCATGCGGTCGGCGATGTCCCTGGGAACCTTGAAGTAGTACTCGACCGGCTCGAGGGTCGTGGGGTCGCGGTACAGGCCGATGTGGCCCACGTGCGCCGCGGGCAGCAGCTCGAGCATGCCGTCGAGCATGCCGTTGCCCGCGCGCAGGATCGAGACGATGCACTGCTGCTTGCCGCTGATCATCGGCGCGGCGATCTCGGCGAGCGGCGTGCGGATGGTGACGTTCTCGGTCGGCAGGTCGCGCGTCACCTCGTAGGCGAGCATCTGGCCGACCTCGCGCACCAGCCGCCGGAACTGCTCCGTGCCGGTGGTCTCGTTGCGCATCAGCGTGAGCTTGTGCTTGATCAGCGGATGGTCGATCACGTTGAGGTTCGGGTATTGGTGTCGCATTGTTGTCCCCATCAGAAGACGGTGCCGTCGCTCGCGACGTTGACGGGCGGTGCGCCGCCGGCGCGTCGCGCCGCGGCGATCTTGCGGCCCGCGGCCCAGGTTCCGCCTTCGAGCATGCGGGCGAGGGGAAAGGCGGCCGCGTCCAGGCCGAGCGCGGCACGCACCGGGGGTGCCAGGCGGTCGAGGCCGACCACGGTGAGCGCGCGCCACTCGACCACCGCGGGCTCGTCCACCGCGAGCACGCGCGTGTGGAAGGTCGGATCGCGCGCCTCGAGGAGTCCCAGGTCGAGCAGCAGCCCGCCGTTGCGATACTCCGGCAGGCCCGTGAGGCTCTCCAGCCCGGTGACCGTGAGGCCCGCGTCGGCGAGCGGCTCCAGCAGCGAGTAGGCGAGCCACTGCGTGAGCTTGTGGAAGGGGACGAGCCCGCCGGAGGCCGCGGGGTGCCGCCAGCAATCCCCCAGCGGCACGCCGTCCTGGACGATGCGGCCCGGCCACATCGCGCCCAGCGCCCGCAGCAGGGTGGCGAGGACCTCCGCGGCCGCGATGCGCCCGCCGGAGGCCATCGCGCGCCAGGCGTCCACCAGGTTTCCGAGGCGCGCCGGGGCCCCGAACCATTCGGGCTGCGATTGCATCACGGCGCCCAGCCGCGCGAGCAGCGCCGCACGCCCCTCGAGGCCGACGAGCGCGTTGCCCGGGCCCGCCTGGAAGGCGCGCGCGAGCTCGTCGGGCCGCACGCGGGCGAGCGCCACGGCGTCGGCGCGTAGCGGCTGAGCGCGGTCCGACGACAACAGGCCGCTCGCGAAGAGATGCAGGCCGGCGACGGCGAGGCCTTCGGAGCGCGCGAGCTCCTGGCCGCTCGCCGCCTCGCGATAGCGCCACTCGGGGCCGGCGCCCGCGTCGAGCAGCACGCTCGGGATCACGAGGTCGACCGCCGCGCGCGCGCGCTCCACGCGATGGGCCGCGCCCTCGAGGCCGTGCGTGGCCGCGAGCGCCGCCCATCGATCGATTCCGCCGGCCTCGAAGTGCCGCCAGCGGCTGTGGACGGGGACCTGGAGGCTCGGATAACGCTCGCGGATAACGTCCACGACATACGCGGCGACCGCCGGCACGCGCTCTTCCTGCCAGCGGAAGTGCGCCGAGCGCCCCTCGATCGCCGGGCGGGCGACCTCGCCGCAATGGCGGCGCACCGCGTCGGCGGTGAGCAGCGCCGCGGCGGTACCGGGCGCGGGCATGAGGTTCTCGGTGCGCTCGCGGGCGATCATTCGTCGAGCCCGCGCCCCTGCGGCGACGCCGGCGCTTCGGCCGACGGCGGATCCTGGTGGAAATAGCCCGCCGCCTTCTTCGCCGCCATCTCCACGCGCGCATCGGGTGGGATGAGGTCGTTCGGAATCGGCACGCGCTCGACCACCTCGATGCCCGATTCGACCAGCGCGCCGTGCTTCATGTCGCTCATCGAGGCCCAGCGGTCGATGCGCGTGATCCCGAGCCAGTGGAAGACGTCGGGCATGAGCTCCTGGAAACGCATGTCCTGCACGCCGGCCACGCATTCGGTGCGCGCGAAGTAGGTCTCGGCGCGGTCGCCGCCTTTCTGGCGCTTCCTCGCGTTGTAGACCAGGAACTTGGTCACCTCGCCCAGCGCGCGGCCTTCCTTGCGGTTGTAGACCACGAGCCCCACGCCGCCCTGCTGCGCCATCTCGATGCAGACCTCGATGCCGTGCGCGAGGTAGGGGCGGCAGGTGCAGATGTCGGAGCCGAACACGTCCGAGCCGTTGCACTCGTCGTGCAGGCGGCAGGCGACCCGGGTCTCCGGCCGGCCGAGCTTCGCGACGTCGCCGAAGAAGTACACCGTCATGCCGCCGATCGGGGGCAGGAATACCTTGAGGTCGGGGCGCGTCACCAGCTCGGGGAACATGCCCGCGGTCTGCTCGAAGAGCGCGCGCCTGAGGGCGCTCTCCTTCACCTCGAAGCGGCTCGCGAGGCCGGGCAGGTACCAGACGGGGTCGATGGCGGCCTTGGTGACGAGGACATCGCCGTTGCGGGCGAGCACCTCGCCGTCGGGCTGCAGTCGGCCGGCGGCGACGGCGTCCTTCAGCTCCGGCATGTTGATGTGCGCCTTGGTGATCGCGATCGTCGGCCGCACGTCGGCACCGGCGGCGATCTCCCCGGCGAACACCGAGGCGACGACGTGTCCCCAGGGATCCATCGAGACGATCTTGGCGGGATCGGCCCACTGCGGATGCGGTCCCACCAGCTCGGCGGGCGCGGTGTCGGTGAGGTCGGGGCGGTGGTCGCGCTGCAGCGCGCCCGAGGCCACGGCGAGGGCGCGATACACCGCGTACGCCCCGGCGTGGGTGCCGATGGCGTTGCGCTGCGCCATGTCGGTGAGGCTCGCGATCACGGGTCCGCGCCCGGCGGCCGTGGGGGCGCCCCAATGGATCTCGTGGGCCGGCTCCCGTCCCTGGCCGCTCGGATGCGAGGACAGGACGATGTGGTCGGAGGTGCGCTTGTGCATGTCCGTACGCTTCAGGGAAGTCGCTTGATGCGCGGCTCGGGGTTGGGAATGCGGGTGGCTGCCTCGAGGTACGCGATGAGGGCATCCAGGTCCTGGCCGCCGCCCTTGCGATCCCTGCCGTTCCTGAGCAGGACGAAGCCGTCGCCGCCCTCGGCCATGAAGCTGTTCACGCTGATGCGGTAGTTGGCGTCGAGGTCGAGGGGCTTGCCGTCCAGCAGGACGTCGCGGATGCGCTCGCCCTGCGGCGCGTCGGTCTGCCAGGTGTAGGTGAAGCCCGCGGACGGGTTCATCACCGAGCGGTCGTCGGTCAGGCTCTGCGCCTCGAGCAGGGCCTTCAGCTCCCGGCCGGTGAGCGTCATCAGCACGAGGCTGTTGCCGAAGGGCTGCATCACGAACACGTCGCCGTAGGTGACAGGGCAGGGCGGCGTGCCCTTGCAGGTGAGGGGGGAGCGGATGCCCGCGGGGTTCATGAAGGCGACCTGGACGCCGAGCTTGCGCGTCGCCGCGAGCTGCGCGTCGGCGACGAGGCGCCCGGCGGGGCTGTCGATCCGGTCGCCGCGGGAGTCGATCTTTGGGCCGCGCATGAAGGTCCCGCCGATCGTCGCCACCTGGCGGTTCGCCTTCGGGGCCGCGAGCTTCGAGTAGACGGCGACCTTCTCGGCGATCGCGATGTCCGGGCGAACCTCGCGCAGCACCGCCGCGAAGGGCGCGGGCGTGGCGGCGGCGAGGCGCTCGCGCTGCGCCGGATCGGTCTTCTCGTTCAGCAGCGGCAGGTTGATGCTGCGCACCGGGGGCAGCATCGCGCCCGTGGCGCGGTCGAGCTCGACGTCCACGACCGAGATGCCGCGCCCGTGCGACGTGCCTTGGATGAGGAGCCGCCCCCCGACCTCGCAGCGGTAGCCCTGGTGCGAATGGCCGGAGAACACCACCTTGATCTCGGGGGCGAGGCGGCGCGCGATGTCGAGCAGCGGCCCGTGCGCCTCCGGACACGTCGTGTCGTTCCAGTCGCCGCGCTTGCCCTCGGTGCCGAGCTCGAAGCCTTCGTGGAACACCGCGACCATGGCGCGCACGCCCTTGGCGCGCAGCTCGTCGGCGGCGCGGTTCACGCCCTCGGCCTCGTCGATGAACCTGAGGCCCTCGATTCCCGAGGGCATGACGAGCTGGGGCGTGGTCCGGGTCACCGCGCCGATGATTCCCACGGGAATGCCCGCGAATCGCTTGATCACGTAGGCGGGGGCGACCGGTTTCCCGGAGGCATCGACGACGTTGGCGCCGAGGTACTGGAAGCGCGCGCCGCCGAAGGGAGAGCGCACGCAGCTTGCCGCGGGATTGCCGGGATCGTTGGGCGCGCAGCCGCCTTTCACCAGGCGCTGCAGCTCGGCAAATCCCTGGTCGAACTCGTGGTTGCCGAACGAGCTCGCCTCGAGGCCGATGTCGTTCAGGATCTCGACGGTCGACTCGTGGCGGAAGAGCGATGAGACGAGCGGCGCGGCGCCCACCAGGTCGCCGCCCGCGAGCATGAAGCTGTAGGGCGACCCGGCGCGCAGGCGCTGCACCATGCCGGCGAGCGCGGCGGCGCCGCCGACCGCGACATTCACCTTCGGCGCGCCGGCGGCGGCTCCCGGGTCGGCGAGCGAGATCGTGGTATTCGCCGTCTCGAGGCTGCCGTGGAAATCGTTGATGCCGATGAGGCGGACCGGCACCGGATCCGGCAGGTCGGCCGCGATCGCGCTCGCGAAGGTTGCGGCGGCGAGTGCGCAGGCGATGACGATCTTCATTTGTCTCATGCCCTTCCTCCGACGCGCGCCACCAGGATCGGCGGCGCCTTGGGGACCTCGTCGGCGATGGCGAACGCATCGACGAGGAGATTGCACACGCGGTCGGCGTCGGACTCGTTCGCGGCGTGCACCAGCGCGAGCGTCGCGCCCGCCTCGACCCGATCGCCCGGCGCGGCGACCTGGGTGAAGCCCACGCGCGGATCGACCGGATCGTCGGCCTTGTGGCGCCCGCCGCCCAGCTCGATGCAGGCCAGCCCGAGGTCGCGGGTGGCGACGCCGGCCACCCAGCCCGCCCGGCGGGCGAGGAGGGGACGCTTCACCGGAGCCGCGGGCAGGTGCTGGTCCACGTGGTCGACGAAGTCCGCCGGCCCGCCGAGCGCCGTCACCATGCGGGCGAAGTGCTCCAGCGCCTGCCCGTTGGCGAGCACCTTCGCGACGCGTGCCTCGGCGGATGCGATATCGGGTTCCAGGTGCCCCATCACCAGCAGCTCCGCCGCGAGCGTGCGGATCACGACGCCGAGGCGCGGATCCTGCTCGGCGCCCTGGAGGAAACGCACGGTTTCCAGCACCTCGACCGCGTTGCCGCAGCTGCGCCCGAGCACCTGGTTCATGTCGGTGATCCACGCCGTGGTCTTGAGGCCCGAGCTGCCGGCCACCTCGACCAGGGCCGAGGCCATGGCGCGGGCGAATTGCAGGTCGGTGGCGAACGCGCCGTTGCCGACCTTGATGTCGAGGACCATGGCGTCGAGGCCCGCGGCGAGCTTCTTCGACAGGATCGAGGCGCAGATGAGCGGGATCGACTCGACGGTCGCGGTCACGTCGCGGATCGCGTACAGGCGCCGGTCGGCCGGCGCGATCTCGGCGCTCGCGCCCACGATGGCGCAACCCGCCTTGCGCAGCACGGTCTCGAGCTCGTCGCGCGCCACGGTGGTGCGGTAGCCCGGGATCGACTCGAGCTTGTCGAGGGTGCCGCCGGTGTGGCCCAGCCCGCGCCCCGACACCATCGGGACGACGCCGCCGCAGGCGGCGACCACCGGCGCCAGCACCAGGCTCACCTTGTCGCCCACGCCGCCGGTCGAGTGCTTGTCGAGGATCGGGCCGGGGAAGGAGTCGCCCCACTGGAGCCTGTCGCCCGAGCGCGTCATCGCGTCGGTAAGCGCCATGGTCTCGGCGTGCGAGAAGCCCTCGAGGAACACCGCCATCGCCATCGCGGCCGCCTGCGCGTCGCTCCAGCTGTGGTCGACCAGCCCCGTCACGAACGCGTCGATGTGCGCGCGCTCGAGCGCGTGCCCGTCGCGTTTCCGGCGGATGATCTCTTGCGCTAGCAAGATGTCATGCGTCGTTGAGCGGCAGTGTCCGCTCCAACGACCGCCCAGTTGTCATTTACCGCTTCGGCTGGCATTTATTCTCCATAGGGCACCCAGATGTTCTTCACGTGTGTCGCGGCGCGCAAGAACTCGCGCCCCTCGCCCGCATCGCGGTCGAGCCAGTCGCGCTCCTCCCACGTGGCCCAGGTGCGCTTCATGTTCGCGGCCGAGGCGAGCTCGACGGCCTTCACGCCCTCGCGGCCGCCCACGTACCACATCGCCTCGACGTCGTCGTGCTCGGCCAGCACTTTCGCGAGCGCGTCGCGCTCACCGGTCACGATGTTGATCACGCCCGCGGGCACGTCGGAGGTCTCGAGCACGCCGTAGAAGTCGGTCGCGGCGAGCGGGTGGACCTGGGACGGAATCACGATGGTCGTGTTGCCCATGGCGATGGCGGGGGCCACGAGCGAGACCATGCCCAGCAGCGGAAAGCGGTCGCCGCAGGCGATCCCGATCACGCCGATGGGCTCGTTCATGGCGATCGCCACGCCGCGGATCGGCACGCTGTGCACCGCGCCGTCGTTCTTGTCCGCCCAGGCGCCGTAGGTGAAGAGGCGGGCGATGGACGCCTGGACCTCCTGGCGCGCGGCCTTCGCGCCGCACTCGGTCATGGCGTCGATGCGGCTGGCGAATTCGGCCTCGCGCGCGGCCAGGTTCTCGGCGATGTAGTAGAGGATCTGCGCGCGGTTGTGGCCGGTGGCACGCCCCCATCCCCTGGCGGCGTGCGCGGCTTCGACCGCGTTGCGGATGTCCTTGCGGTTGCCGATGGGGGCCTCGCCGACGGACGCACCGGACGGGCTGGCGATGCGCGCGGTGTAGGCGCCATCGGGGCGGGCTTGCTTGCCCGCGATGAAGAGCTTGGGCGTGCGGTCGATCGAGGGCAGGCCCGAGGGCGCTGCGACCGGCGCCGGGCGCGAGCGCGCGCTCGCGGCCTTGGCGGCCTTGCTGCCTCCCGCCTTCGCGCGCTTTACGTACTCCCACATCCCCTCGCGGCCACCCTCGCGGCCGAAGCCCGACTCGCGATAGCCGCCGAAGCCGGCGGAGGCATCGAACAGGTTCGTGCTGTTCACCCAGACCACGCCCGCCTTGATCTTGGGCGCGATGTCGAGGGCGAGGTTGATGCTCTCGGTCCAGACGCTCGCGGCGAGGCCGTACGGAGTGTTGTTCGCGAGCGCCACCGACTCTTCCGGCGTGCGGAAGGTCATCGCCACCAGCACCGGGCCGAAGATCTCGACCTGCGCGATGGTCGAGGAGGGCTGCACGTCGGTGAAGAGCGTCGGCGGGTAGAACGAGCCCTCGGTGGGGCACGCCCACGTGGGCTGCCACATCGTGGCGCCCTCGTCGACGCCCTGCTGGACCAGCGCGCGGATGCGTTCGAGCTGCACCGGCGCCACGATCGCGCCCATGTCGACCGCCTTGTCGAGTGGCGACCCCAGGCGCAGCTTCTCCATGCGCGCGCGCAGCTTGGTGACCAGGCGCTCGGCCACGCCTTCCTGCACCAGCAGGCGCGAGCCGGCGCAGCAAACCTGCCCCTGGTTGAACCAGATGGCGTCGACCACGCCCTCGACGACGCTGTCCAGGTCGGCGTCGTCGTAGACGATGAAGGGGCTCTTGCCGCCCAGCTCGAGCGAGAGCTTCTTGCCCGAGCCCGCCGTGGCCTTGCGGATGATGCGGCCCACGTCGGTGGAGCCCGTGAAGGCGATCTTGTCGACATCGGCGTGCTCGACGATCGCCGCGCCGGTATCGCCGTGCCCGTTCACGATGTTGACCACGCCCGGCGGAATCCCCGCCGCGTGCGCGATCTCGGCGAAGGCCATCGCGGTGAGCGGCGTGAATTCGGCCGGCTTCAGCACGACGGTGTTGCCCGCCGCGATCGCCGGGGCGATCTTCCAGGCCAGCATCAGCAGCGGGAAATTCCAGGGAATGATCTGGCCCACGACGCCGATCGCCTCGTAGCCGGCGAACTCGGTGTCGGCGAGCTGCGCCCAGCCGGCGTGGTGGTAGAAATGGCGCGCCACGAGCGGCACGTCGATGTCGCGGGTCTCGCGGATCGACTTGCCGTTGTCCATCGACTCCAGCACCGCCAGCAGCCGCGAATGCTTCTGCACGGCGCGGGCGAGCGCATAGAGGTGGCGGGCGCGGGCGTGCGGCGTGAGCGCCTTCCACTTCGGCAGGGCCTTGCGCGCGGCGGCGACCGCGGCGTCGACGTCGTCGCGGGTGCCGTGGGCAACCTGCGCGAGCGGCTTGCCGGTCGCCGGGTTGATCACCTCGAAGGTCTTGCCGGCCCTGGTGAAGGCTCCCCCGATGAAGTGCCCGAAGACGCCCTTGTGCTGCGCGATCCAGGCGAGCGCTTCCTTGTCGCTTTCCGGCGCGGGGCCGTATTCCATCGTCCTGAAGATCTCTGCGACTCTGGCCATGGTTCGGTGTCCCTTTGATTGGGTGACGGCTCGTTCCTCGACCACTAGGGCATCGGGTGGCGGTGGGCGGCGGCGTAGCGGCCGGTCACCGAGTGCTCGAGCTGGCGCTCGATGTCGGTCAGCAGCGCGCTCGCCCCGAAACGGAAGAGGTCGGGCTTCAACCAGCGGTCGCCCAGCTCCTCCTTCATCACGAACAGGAACTCGAGCGCGGTCTTGGCGGTGCGGATGCCGCCCGCGGGCTTGAAGCCGATGGCGTAGCCGGTCTGCTCGAAGTATTCGCGGATCATGCGGCACATCACGATCGCGAAGGGGAGCGTCGCGTTCACGGATTCCTTGCCGGTGGAGGTCTTGATGAAGTCCGCGCCCGCCTGCATCGCCACGACGCTCGCGCGCGCCACGTTGCCGAGCGTGGCGAGCTCGCCCGTGGCGAGGATCGCCTTCATGTGCGCTTCCCCGCAGGCCTCGCGGAAAGCGCGCACCTCGTCGTACAGGGCCGCGTAGTCACCCGTGAGCACGTGGGCGCGGGTGATCACGATGTCGATCTCCTTCGCGCCCGCGGCCACGCTCGCGCGGATCTCCTCGATGCGCTGCTCGATCGGCGAGAGTCCCGCGGGAAAGCCGGTGGAGACCGCGGCCACGGGAATGCCCGAGCCCGCGAGGGCCTCGACCGCCGTGGGCACGAGCGAGTGGTAGACGCACACCGCGCCCACCTTGATGTCCAGCTCCGTCACCGCGAGCGCCTCGGCCAGGTCGTCGCGCAGCGGGCGGCGCGCCTTGGCGCAGAGGCGCCGGACGTTGCCGGGGGTGTCGTCGCCCGAGAGCGTGGTGAGGTCCATCAGGGTAATCGCGCGCAGCAGCCATGCAGCCTGCCATTCCTTCTTTACAGTCCTGCGCGTGCCCACCGTCGCAGCGCGGCGCTCGACGGCGCTGCGGTTGACCCGCACCGCCCGCACCGCTTCCAGGTCGAGCGGCATGCCGGGATTGCGTTCCACGGGGCCCGCCGGGACGGCGCGCGGCGGCACGAGCTTCAGGTGGGCGATCTGCGTCATGGCGTGATCTCCTCGATGACGTCGGCCAGGAAACGGCTCGCATGACCCTTGACCCGGCCGGCCTGCTCCAGGGTATGCGCGTGGCTGAGGCTCTCGGTCGAGAGTCCCGCGGCCATGTTGGTGATGAGCGAGAGGGCGAGCACCTTCATGCCGGCGCGGCGCGCCAGGATGGTTTCCGGAACGGTGCTCATTCCCACGGCGTCGGCGCCGAGCTGGCGAAACATGCGGATCTCGGCCGGGGTCTCGAACTGGGGTCCCAGGATCCACATGTAGACGCCCTCGCGCAGCTCGACCTGGTTCCTCTTCGCGACCGCGAGCGCGGTGGCGCGCAACCCCGGGTCGTACGCGTCCACCATGTCCACGAAACGCTCCGAGCCGCTCTCGCCGATGAGGGGCGAGCGCTGCGCCATGTTGATGTGGTCGGTGACGAGCATGAGGCTGCCGGCGCCCATGCCCGGATCGCAGCTTCCGGAGGCGTTGGTCTGCACCAGCACGCGGCAGCCGAAGGCGTTCAAGGTGTGCAGCGGGATCTGCATCGCCTTCGCGTCGCCGTCCTCGTAGACGTGCTTGCGCCCGCTCATCACCGCGACCTCGTGCCTGCCGATGCGGCCGAGCCAGAGCTCACCCGAATGGCCGGAGACGCCGGCGTGCGGGAAACCGGGCAGGTCCGCGTAGGCGATGCGGGTGGGATCGGCGATGCGCTCGGTGAGCGCGCCCCAGCCGGAGCCGAGGACCACCGCGATCTGCGGCCGGGCCCTGGGGGCGCGTGCGCGCAGGGCTTCGAGGGCGGGGGAGTGCGGTGCGTTCATGCTTGCAGGTTCTCCGGGCCGAAGCCGTGCGGCAGCAGCTCGGCGAGCGTGTATTGGGCGCGAACCCGATCGCGGTCGGCGACGATCACGGGCGTGCCGGGCGAGGCGAATTCGGCGATGCGCTGGCGGCATCCGCCGCACGGGGTGACCGGCGCCTTGCCGTCGCCCACCACGACCACGGCCGTGACTCGCTTGCCGCCGGCCGCGACCATGGCGCCGATCGCGTTCGTCTCCGCGCAGGTTCCCATGGGATAGGCGGCGTTCTCGACGTTGCAACCGGCGTGCACGCGTTCCGATTCGTCCAGTACCGCGGCGCCGACGGGGAAGCGCGAGTACGGGGCATGGGCGCTGCGCTGCGCCGTGCGCGCCGCTTCGAGCAGGCGGTCGAGGGTGTGCGGGGCGAGCGTCGCGGGCATGGGTCTCAGTGTTCCTTCACGTACGGCCGGCCGAGGGCCTGGGGTGCCACGTTGCGCCCGATGAATCCGGCGAGCAGCAGCACCGTGAGCAGGTACGGCAGCGCCTGGATCGCCTGCACCGGTATCTCTCCCACATGAGGCAGCTTCACGCCCTGCAGCCGCACCGCGACCGTGTCGAGGAAGCCGAAGAGCAGGCACGCGCCCAGCGCCGGAACGGGGCGCCACTGGCCGAAGATCAGCGCTGCGAGCGCCATGTAGCCGCGCCCGGCGGTCATGTTCGGCCCGAAGGAGGCGTTCTGCGCGAGCACCAGGTAGGCGCCCGCGAGGCCGCAGAGCACGCCGTTCGCCGTGAGCGCGATGTAGCGCAGCCGCCGCACCGAGACGCCCGCGGCCTCGACCATGTGGGGGTTCTCGCCGACCGCACGCAGGCGCAGCCCGAAGCGCGTGCGGTAGACCAGCCACCAGACGGCTGCGACGAGGACCAACGCGAGGTAGACGAGGATGTTGTGCGCAAGCAGGCCCCCGCCGAGGATCGCGCCGAGCGAATCCGTCGCGCCCGGCCAGAGCGGGGCGAGGCGCACGGCGTCGTTGACCGGGGGCGTCTGGCCGCCCTGCTGGAACCAGGCCACGCCCAGCACCACGGTGAGGCCCGCGGCGATGATGTTGAGCGCCATGCCCGAGACCACCTGGTCGCCGCGATGGGTGACGCACGCGTATCCGTGCACCCACGAGAGCAGGATCGACGCGCCGCACGCGCACCCAAGGGCGATCGCCGTGGAGCCGCTCACGGCGCCCGCGGCGCCCGCGGCGAAGGCCGCGATCAGCATCTTGCCCTCGAGCCCGAGGTCCACCACGCCCGAGCGCTCCGCCATGAGGCCCGCGAGCGCGCACAGGATGAGCGGTGTGGCGACGCGCAGCGTCGAGGCGATCAGCGTGCCGGCGAGGATCTCGTCCATCAGGCCTGCCGAGCCTTCGCGAACACGGGGATGGCGTGGATCAGCCGGGAAAGGGGCGGGGCGAGCACGTACGCCATCGCCCCGGAAAAGAGAATGATGAATCCCTGCAGCGTCACCACCATGTCGCGGGTGAAGGCCGGGATCTCGAAGGTGACCTCGGCGCCGCCCTGGAAGAGCGCGCCGAAGAGCAGGCTCGCGAGCAGGATTCCCACCGGGTGGTTGCGGCCCATGATCGCGACCGCGATGCCGGTGAAGCCGGCCCCGCCGACGAAATCGAGGAGGAGCCGCCGGCTCACGCCCGCGACCTCGTTGACGCCGATCATTCCCGCGAGCGCGCCCGAGATCGCCATCGCGATCATCATCTGGTGCGCGGGCTTGATGCCGGCGTACTCGGCCGCGCCCACGTTGGAGCCCACGGTGCGCAGCCGATAGCCCGCGCGCGTCCGCCACAGGTAGACGTAGACCAGCGCGGCGGCCGCGAGCGCGAGGAAGAACGACACGTTGAGCGGCGACGAGGGCCACTCGATGCCGAGGGGCTTGAACGCCTCGGCCATCGTCGGCAGGTGGGCCGAGGGCGCGAACTCGGCGCTCTCGACCGCCATGCCTCCCGGGGCCTTCAGCACGTTCACCAGCAGGTAGACCAACAGCGAGTAGGCGAGGAAGTTGAACATGATCGTGGTGATCACGATGTGGCTGCCGCGGTAGGCCTGGAGATAGGCCGGGACCGCGGCCCAGGCGGCGCCGAACGCCGCCGCCGCCGCGATCATCAGCGGCAGCATCACGGCCGCCGGCAGCTTGTCCGCGAGCCAGAGCGCCAGCAGCCCCGCGCCGAGGCCGCCCAGCGTGGCCTGCCCCTCGGCGCCGATGTTGAAGAGCCCGCCGTGCCCGGCCACCGCGACGGCGAGGCCGGCGAAGATGAACGTGGTCGCGTAGTAGAGCGTGTACGAGACACCACGCGCAGAACCGAACGCGCCCTGCACGAGGAGCGTGAGGACATGGAGCGGATTCTGTCCGATCAGCGCCACGACGATGCCCGCCACCAGCAGCGCCATGCCGAGGTTCACGAGCGGCAGCGCCGCGACGTCGGCCCAGCGGGGCAGCGCGGGCGCGGCGCTCATGCGGCCCTCCGAACCTTCACCCGAATGTTGCGCGTCATCGTGTCGGGCCCCGGCCGCACTCGATTTGCCGTCGATCCCGCAAGCGGGGCCCTCGCCGGTACCTCATGCGGCCGCCTTCGCTTTCTCGGTCTGCGCCATCAGCAGCCCCAGCTCGGCCTCGGTGCACTGCTCGACCGGCCGCTCGCCGGTCACGCGTCCGGCGTTCATCACCAGCACGCGGTCGGCGAGCGAGAGGATCTCCTCGATCTCGCTCGAGACCACGACGATCGCGCATCCAGCGGCGCGCAGCGCCCGCAGCTGCCCGTGGATGAACTCGATCGCGCCGATGTCCACGCCGCGCGTCGGCTGCCCGCAGAGGAGCACCCGTGGCGTCTGCCCGAGCTCGCGCGCGATCACGAGCTTCTGCTGGTTGCCGCCCGAGAAGCGGCCGCAGGCGAGGTCGGGCGCGCGCGGGCGCACGTCGAAGCGCTCCATCATGCCCTCGGTGTCGCCGCGCATGCGCCGGCGGCGCAGGAACCCGCCGCCGCTGTACGCCGGCAGGCCCTCGTAGCCGAGCACGCCCCCCTCCCACGCGGGGAACTCCATGACCATCGCACGCGCGTGGCGGTCCTCGGGGACGTGCGCGAGGCGCAGCCGCCGCGCGGTGCGCGGTGTGAGCCAGCGCTGCGGCGAGAAGGTCTCGCCCGCCAGCGCGAGGCTGCCTTCCTGCGGCACGCGCAGGCCCGAGAGCACTTCCAGCAACTCGCTCTGGCCGTTGCCGGACACGCCCGCGATGCCGACGATCTGGCCGGCGCGCAGCACCAGGTCCACACCATGCAGGCGCGTGACACCCATCGCGTCGCGCACCTTGAGCGCGCGCGCCTCGAGCACCACGTCGCCCACCTGGACGCCGGTCTCCGCCGGCCGGCCGATGTTCACCTTGCGCCCGACCATCGCCTCGGCGAGCTGCGCGGGGGTGGTGTCCGCGATGGCGGTCTCGTGCACCACGTGCCCGCCGCGCATCACGGTCACCCGGTCGGCGAGGCGCATGACCTCGTCCAGCTTGTGCGTGATGAGGATGATGGTGGTGCCCTGGTCGCGCAGCCGCGCGAGCACCTCGAAGAGATGAAGCGTCTCCTGCGGAGTCAGCACCGCCGTGGGCTCGTCGAGGATCAGCACCTTGGCGCCGCGGTAGAGCACCTTGAGGATCTCGAGGCGCTGGCGGTCGCCGACCGAGAGGTCCATGGAGCGCGCGTCGAGGTCGACGTTGAGGCCGGTCGAGGCCATGAGCTCCTGCAGGCGCGGGCGCACGATCGCCTCGGCGCGCGAGAGCAGGAATCCCGGCTCCGCGCCCAGCATCACGTTCTCCAGGGCGGTGAGGGTGTCCACGAGCATGAAGTGCTGGTGGACCATGCCGAGGCCCAGCGCGATCGCGTCGTGCGTGCTGGCGAGGGTCGCGGCCTTCCCGAACACCTCGATCGTGCCGCGGTCGGGGGCGTACATGCCGTAGAGCTGCGACATCAGCGTGCTCTTGCCGGCGCCGTTCTCGCCGACCAGCGCGTGCACCGAGCCCGCGGCGATCGCGAGGTTCACCGCCTCGTTCGCGCGCACCGGGCCGAAGCGCTTGTGGATGTCCGTCATGCGGACGGCGAGCGTGTCGCTCATGCGCGTGCGGGCCCCGTGGACTCACGCTGGATGATCGTGGGTTTCACGATGATCTCGCCGGTTTCGGTCCGGCGCCCGGCGATGCGGTCGAGCAGGACCGTGGCCGAGGTCTCGCCGATGGCGCGGATCGAGCAGCCCACCGTGGTGAGGGCAGGGTAGGTGAAGCCGCCCATCTCGATGCCGTCGAATCCGATGATGGACAGGTCCCGGGGAATCTGGAGCCCGCTCTCGGCGGCGGCGCGCAGCGCGCCGATCGCCATCAGGTCGTTGCTGGCGAACACCGCCGTCACGTCGCCACGCTCGATCAGGCCCCGTGCGAGCGCGTGGCCGGAGGACGCGCGGAAGTCGCCTTCGAGGAGCCAGGCTTCCTTCACGGGCACGTCCGCGCGCGCGAGCGCCTTGCGCCAGCCGGACACGCGGGCGCGGGAGACCGCGAAGGAGGGCGGCCCCGCGAGGCAGGCGATGCGCCGGTGGCCGAGGGCCAGCAGGTGCTCGACCGCCAGCCGCGCTCCGGCCTGGTGGTCGATGCGCACGCGGTCGGCTTCCATCCCGGGAACGCTGCGGTCGACCACCACGGTCTTCATCTTCATGCCCGAGAGCCGCTTGGCGAGCGCGGCCGCGGGGCCCGTGGGGGTGGCGAGCACCACGCCGTCGACGCGGCGCTCGAAGAGCGTGTCGAGCGAGCGCCCCTGGCGCGCGCGGTCGTCATCCCCGTTGCAGAGGAACACCGAGTAGCCGCTCCTCTCGCACACGTCCTCGATGCCGCGCATGAGCTCGGCGAAGAACGGGTTCGTGATGTTGGGCACGATCACGCCGAGGATGCGCGTCTGGCTGGTCTTCAGCGCCCGCGCCACGGCGCTGGGGAAATAGCCCAGCTCGGCGATCGCGCGCTCGACGCGCGTGCGCGCCGAATCGCTCACCGGGCGCGTGCGGTTCACGACGTGCGACACGGTGGTGAACGACACCCCCGCGCGCGCGGCGACCTGTTTGATGGTGCTCAAGCGATGCCTGGCAGCGCTGGCCGGCCGTTCTCAGTACTTGCAGGTGGGGTCGGCCATGAAGTCGGCGACCTTGATCTTGCCGGTGATGATGTCGTCCCTGGCGGCGTCGACCTTCTTCTTGATGTCGGGCGCGATGAGCTTCTGGTTGTGCTGGTCGAGCGCGTACTCCACCGCGTTCTCCTTCAGGCCCAGCACCACGAGCCCCGGCTTGAAGTCCTTCGCCGCCTCGTACACCGCGACCTCGACGCGCTTCACCATCGAGGTGAGCATGGTCCCGGGCTGCAGGTGGTTCTGGTTGCTGTCCACGCCGATCGCGAATTTGCCGGAGTCCTTGGCGGCCTGGTAGACACCCATCCCCGTCCCGCCGGCCGCGGCGAAGATCACGTCGGCGCCCTTGGCGAACTGCGCGCGCGCGAGCTCCCCGCCGCGCGCCGGGTCGTTCCACGCCGTGCCCGTGGTGCCCACCATGTTCACGAACACCTCGCCCTTGGGATTGGCGTACTTCACGCCCTGCTCGTAGCCGCAAAGGAACTTGCGGATCAAGGGGATATCCATGCCGCCGATGAAGCCCACCTTGCCGGTCTTGCTGGTGAGCTCGGCGATCATGCCGACGAGGAAGCTGCCCTCGTGCTCCTTGAAGAGCACCGACTGGACGTTGGGAAGCTTGGCCACGCCGTCGATGATGGTGAACTGCAGCTTGGGGAAGTCCTTGGCGACCTTCTCGACCGTGGTCGCCTGCGCGAAGCCGACCGCGATGATCGGGGTGGCGCCGCGCTCGGCCATGCGCCGCAATGCCTGCTCGCGCTGGCTCTCGTTGGCGATCTCGAATTCGAGCGCGGGCTTGCCGGTCTCCTTCTTCCAGCGCTCGATGCCGCGGAAGGCCGCCTCGTTGAAGGACTTGTCGAACTTGCCGCCCATGTCGTAGACGACGGCGGGCGCGGCGAGCGCGAAGGCGGGCAGCAGGAAGGCGAGCCCGAGGCCCAGGGAGGCGGCGATCTTCATCGTGGGGGTCCTTGTCCGGGGCACGAAAACGGCATGATAGTACCGTTTCGCGCAAACGTTTGCCTGACTTGGGGACACCGCCGACGTTTTTGCGTAGAATTGGAAATGGACCTCAATAAACGTGAAGCGGTACCCGTCCCTGGTGGGACGGACCTCAAGACCCTCCCCAAGGCCCTGCTGCACGAGCATCTCGACGGCGGCCTCCGACCCCAGACCCTCCTCGACCTCTGCCGCGCGCGCGGCGTGCAGGTCCCGGCCGCCGATGCCGATTCCCTGGCGCGCTGGATGCAGGCCAACGCCAATTCCGGCAGTCTCGAGCGCTACCTCAAGGGCTTCGCCATCACCATCGCGGCGATGGCCACCGAGGCGGCGTGCGAGCGCGTGGCCTACGAGGCCGCCGAGGACGCGCTCGCCGACGGCTGCGTGCTCGCCGAGTTCCGCCTCGCCCCGCTGCTCTGGGAGGCGCACGGACTGTCGGGCGAGGCCGTGATCGAGGCGATCCTCGCCGGCCTCGCGCGGAGCCGCCTGCGATGCGGGCTCATCGTCTGCGGCATGCGCACCGACAACACCGCCGACACCATCCGCAGCGCGCGTCTCGCGGTCCGCTACCGGGACGCAGGCGTGATCGGGTTCGATCTCGCGGGCGCCGAGCGCTACTTCCCGCCCAGCGACCACGCCGAGTCGATGGAGATCGCGCGCGACGGCGGCCTCGGGCTCACCTGCCATGCGGGCGAGTCGGACAGCGGCGACCGGGTGCTCGAGGCGGCCGGCCTTGGAGCCACGCGCATCGGCCACGGCATCCACATCGTGCGTGGCGAGACGCCCACCCAGACCCGCGAGTGGGTCGAGGTCGCCCGCGGCATGGGGCTGCACTTCGAGGTCTGCCCGAGCAGCAACGTGCACACGGGCGCCGTGTCGTCGGTCGAGGAGCATCCGATCTGGGACATGCTCGTTTCCGGGCTGTCGGTGTCGTGCTCGACCGACAACCGCCTGATGTCCGGAGTCACGCTCACGAGCGAGCTCGAGGCGCTACGCGACCGGACCGGCCTCACCAACCGCGAGCTGGCGCGCCTCATGCGCGCCGCGGTCGCCGCATCGTTCCTGCCCGACGCCGAGCGCAACGCGGCGATGGTGGAGATGGAGCACGGCTGGGCCGCGGTCGCCTGATCAGCGGCGGGTCTCGACCGGGTAGGGGCCGTCGGTGAATCGCACGGTCCCGTGATAGCCCTTTTCACCGATGGTTCGCGCGAGGTCGCTGCGCGGATCCTCATCGCGGGCCAGGTGGTGGAGGATGCGCCCGAAGTCGTACACGGGCTCCCATCCCAGCCGGCTGCGGGCTCGATCGTTCACGTACACGCGGTCGATCCCGGCGGGCGCCTTCCAGCCCCGGGCCGCGTAGACGGCCTCGAACCCGGGAACGCGCTTGCGCAGGACTGCCGGCGCGTTCGAGCGGAGGTCCGGCGCGTCCGCGGCCGTGAAGGGCGTCGTGGCGCTGATGATGAACTTGTCGAAGCCGAGCTGCGGCGCCATCTCCAGCGCGCGCAGGTGGGCCGAGACGACGTCCTCGATGTCGACGCGCCGATGCAGGAACTCGTTGGCCTTCACGTTGGCGTCCACCATCGAGGCACGGACCGCCGCGTCGTCGTCCACCTCCGGAAAGAAGCGCGAGGTCCGCAGGACGAGCGAGGGCAGGGCGTGGTTCCGGCTGAAGATCTCGCACAGGTCCTCCGCCGCCGTTTTGGTCGTGCCGTAGATGTTCCTGGGGCGAGCAGCGACCTCCTCGGTGATCCACGCCGCCGGCGCACCGGCCGCCGGAATCAGCGCGTCACCAAAGGCGCTCGTGGTGCTCGTGAAGACGAAGGCGCCGACGCGGGCGGCCACCGCCTCCTCGAGCAGGTTGAGCGTGCCGGTGATGTTCGTGTCCACGAACGCCTGGCGGCCGTGCGTCGCGACGTGAGGCTTGTGGAGAGTTGCCGCGTGCAGGATCGCTTCGACTCCGCGCACGCAATCGCGCGCGACAGCCCGGCTTGCGATCGACCCTACATGGGTCGTGAACGGCGACGGCAGGATGTCCACCCCGGTCACGGCGTGGCGCCGCTCCTTCAAGCGCCGCACCAGCGCCTCGCCGAGATGTCCCGAGCTCCCGGTGACAAGGATCTTCATGGGCGCAACTGTACCGAGTAAACGCCCTCAGGACTGCAGCGGCGGCAGCACCTCCGGGGAGCACCGATCGAGCTCGGCCAGCACCTCCTCGAAGCCGTAGCGGGGACGCCAGCCGAGGTCTGCGGCCGCCCGTGCGCTGTCGTACACGCGGTCGATGCGCTGCGGCAGGTGCCAGCCGCGCGCCGCGAAGGCCGCGGCCAGCGCCGGCATGCGGCGGCCGATGATCGCGGCTGCATCGGCGCCGAGCCCCACCGCGTCCGTGACTGCGAAGGGCGTGGCGCCCGAGATCACATATTTGCGGAATCCCGGCCCGTCCCAGGCGAGTGCGGCCGCGTGCGCGTCGGCGACGTCCCTCGCGTCGATGCCCCGGTGCAGCCTGTAAACCGCCATCAGCGGCGCGGGCTCCGGAAAGCAGCGCGACATTCGCAGCGACGTGACCGCGAGGGCGCGGCCGTGTCTCTCGAGCGCCTCTTCGGCCGCCAGCTTGGTGCGGTGATAGATCGTCTTCGGCCGAGGCGTCGTCTCCTCGGTGACCCACGAGGCGCCCTCGCCGGGTGCCGCGCCCGAACCATAGAGCGCGGTCGTGCTGGTGAAGACGAAGCGCTTCACGCCCGCGTCGAGAGCCAGGCGGGCGAGGCGTTGCGTCCCCCGCACGTTGATCGCCTCGAAGTCGCCATCGGGCCGGTGTCCCACGTGAGGCGCGTGCAGCGCGGCCACGTGGATCACCGCGTCGACCCCGCGCAGCGCGGTCGCCATCGCGCGCTCGTCCCCGAGCGATGCGACGACGTTGGCGGTGGGAGAGGGGACGATGTCGAGCCCGGTCACGTCGTGATCGTGACGCAGGCGGGCGTAGATCGCGCGGCCGACTCGCCCGGTCGAGCCGGTGATGAGGATCTTCATTCCGCGCGCGTCGATTGACCCATCACGTAGGTCTCGCGCACCGCGCGCTCGTCGCCGAGGATCATCCACGCGAAGAGGCGTTCCTCGAGGTTGCGGGCAGCCGCAGCGCGGCGCGCGAGGAGCGGCGTCGCGGCGGGGTCGAGCACGATGAAGTCGGCCTCGCGCCCGGGCCGGAAGCTCCCGATCCGGTCGTCGAGGCGCAGCGCGTGCGCGCCGCCCAACGTCGCGAGGTAGAAGGCGCGCAGCGCCGTGAGGCGCTGCCCCTGGAGCTGCGCGACCTTGTACGCCTCCTGCATGGTGCGCAGCAGGCTGAAGCTGGTGCCCCCGCCCACGTCGGTGGCGAGCGCGAACGGCATGCCGGCGTCGTCGGCCGCCGCGAGGTCGAAGAGGCCGCTGCCCAGGAAGAGGTTCGAGGTCGGACAGAACGCCGCCGCGGCGCCCGACGCGGCCATGCGCCTGCGATCGGCGGCGTCGAGGTGCAGGCAATGCGCGTAGATCGCGCGCTCCCGGAGCAGGCCGAAGTGGTCGTAGACGTCGGTATAGGAGCGGCACGCGGGATAGAGCGACCGCACCCACTTCACCTCCTCGACGTTCTCGGCGAGGTGGGAGTGCACGAACGCCTTCGGGAAGGCGCGGGCGAGCTCGCCGGCGAGGGCGAGCTGGCTGTCGCTCGAGGTGACCGCGAAGCGCGGGGTGATGGCGTAGTGCAGGCGGCCGTTGCCATCCCAGCGCTCGATCAGCTCGCGCGCGTCGCGGCCGCCGTCGGCTTCCCGGTTGCGCAGGCCCTCGGGACAGTGCCGGTCCATCATCACCTGCCCGGCGACCATGCGCAGGTTGCGCTTCGCCGCCGCCGCGAAGAATGCGTCGGCCGAAGCACGATGCACGGTGCCGAACACCATCGCCGTGGTCGTGCCGTTGCGCAGCAGCTCGTCGAGGAAGAACTCCGCGACCTCCGCCGCGTGCGCCGGCTCCGCGAAGCGGGCTTCCTCGGGGAAGGTGTAGCGCTCGAGCCAGTCGAGCAGGTTGTGCCCGGCGCTCGCGATCACGTCGGTCTGCGAATAGTGGACATGGGCGTCGACGAAGCCCGGGAGGATCAGCGTCCCGCGGCGGTCCACGACGTCGATCCCGGCGGGCAACGCCGCGAGCAGCTCCTTCGCCGGCCCGACGCGGGTGACGCGCCCCTGGTCGACCACCAGCAGCCCGTCCTCGAAGTGCTCGAAGGCCTTCGCCGCGGAGTCGGCGCCCGGGTCGCCGGTGAAGTGCAGGATCGACGCGCGGAAGGCGCGCACCGCGCTCATCGGGCGCCCGCCCATTGGATCAGGACCTCGCGCTCGAAATCGGTGAGGCCCGTGAGGTTGCCCGGCGGCATGGCGCGCGCGGCGACCTGCTCGCGGATGCGCGGCGCGAGGGCCACGACCTGGGCCTCGGTCTCGAGCACGATGCCCTTGGGCGCGGCGGCGAATCCCGGATGCGTGGGGGCCGCGGCGTGGCAGCTCGCACAGCGCGCAGCGACGATCGCCCGGGCCTGCGCCGTCGTCCCGCCTACCGCCTGCCTGCTCCGGCCCGGCATCGCGGCGATCGCGACGGCGGCGAGGAGGGCGGCCGCGGCGACCAGCGGCCAGGGCGAGGCTCGTCCCTTGTGGCGGGCCACGAAGAAGACGCGGATCAATGCCGCCGCCGCCGAGATCGCGATGAGGGCGGCCCAGTTCCACGGCACGCCGAAGACCCAGGCGTAGTGGTTGCTGGTCATGGTGAAGACCGCGGGCAGCGTGAAGTAGGTGTTGTGCACCGAGCGCTGCTTGCCGCGCAGGCCGTGGACCGGATCGACGGGCCGCCCCGCGCCCGCCGCCTCCACCAGCTTGCGTTGGCCCGGGATGATCACGAAGAAGACGTTGAGGACCATGATCGTGCCCAGCATCGCGCCGAAGTGCAGGAAGGCGGCGCGTCCGGGGTAGACGTTGCACAGGCCCCAGGCCGCCAGCGCGCAGAGGATCGCGAGCGTTGCGCCCAGCGCGCGGTCGCTCTTCGCGAGCGGCGAGCGGCAGAGCAGGTCGTAGACGATCCAGCCCCCCGTGAGGGTGGCGATCGAGACCGCGATCGCGCCCGGCGCCGAGAGCGACGAGATCGCCGGGTCGACGAGGTAGAGGTCGGCGTGCGCGTAGTACACCACCGCGAGCAGGAAGAGGCCCGAGAGCAGCGTGGTGTACGCCTCCCACTTGAACCAGTGCAGGTTCGCGGGCATCGCGGGCGGCCCCGCGGCATACTTCTGCGCGTTGTAGAAACCGCCGCCGTGCACCGCCCAGAGCTCGCCCTTCACGCCGCGGGCCGCGTGCGCCGGGTCGGCCGGCGCCTCGAGATGGTTGTCGAGCCAGATGAAGTAGAACGACGCGCCGATCCACGCGATGCCGGTGACCACGTGCAGGCCGCGGGCGAGCAGGTCGAGCCAGTCCAGGGCGTAGGCCGCGGTCACGATTCGCGCGCGAGGCCGGCAGCGGCGCTCGCGCGCGCCTCGCGCAGCTGCAGCAGCTGCGCGGCTACCGCGACCGCGATCGCGGCGGGTTCCTTGCTGCGGATGCCGGCCACCCCGATCGGCATCGCGAGGCGCGCGATCGCCTCGGCGGAGAACCCGCGCTGCGCCAGGCGCTGGCGGAAGCGCTTCGTCTTGGGCGCCGAGCCGATCACGCCCGCCCAGCCGAACGCACCGTGCGCCAGCAGCGCCTCGCACAACGCGAGGTCCTCGTCGTGGCTGTGCGTCATCACCAGCGCCCACGCGCCCGGCGCCATGTCGGCGACCTCCTCGGCGGGCTGCGGCGAGTACAACGGGCGAACGTTCCCGGGCAGGGCTTCGGGAATCATCGCCTCGCGGCTGTCGACCCACGTTATGCGGAAGGGCAGGGGAGCAAGCACGTTCACGAGCGCGCGCGCGACGTGGCCGGCGCCAAAGAGCCAGAGATCGGTGACATCCGGCGAGAAGGTCTCGTAGCGCGCGGCGTTCGGGTCGCGGGAGACGAGCGCCGCGATCGCCTCGGGCGCACCTCCCTCGCGGCAAAGGCGCCGCGCTTCGGCGAGCGGCGCGACATCCGCGGGGCCATAGCGCTGGAACCACAGCTCGACGATGCCGCCGCAGCACTGGCCGAGCGACGCGGCGAGCGGGAATCGGTCGTGGCGCGTCGGGGATTCCGGCGCCAGCAGCATCTCGCGCGCGATCTTCGTGGCCACATGCTCGAGGTGACCGCCGCCGATGCTGCCGTGCTCGCGCGCGCCCGTCACCAGCATCGAGGCGCCCGGCTCGCGCGGCGCCGAGCCGCGCACGGCCGCCACGACGACGCGCACGACCGGGCCCTCGCCCGCGGCGAGCACATCGTGCAACGTGGTGAGCCAGTCCCTCATGCGTGCGCCTTGGCGGGGACCGTGGCCGCGGTGGCCGCGACCGAATCGATCGCGTCGAGCAGGGCCTCGGCCGTCGCGGGCGCGCGCAGGCGGGGGCTGCGGCGCTCGGCGCCGCACGCCGCGACCGCGTCGCGCAGAGCGAAGAACACCGACATCGCGAGCATCAGCGGGGGCTCGCCCACGGCCTTCGAGCGGCCGATCGTGTCCTCGACGTTGGGCGAATCGGCGAGGAGCCGCACGTGCGCCTCGGCCGGCCAGTCGCCCGCGGTGGGGATCTTGTAGGTGGAGGGCGCATGCGTGGTGAGCTGGCCCTTCTCGTTCCAGCACAGCTCCTCGGTCGTGAGCCAGCCCATGCCCTGGAGGAATCCGCCCTCGACCTGGCCCAGGTCGATCGCCGGGTTGAGCGAGGTCCCCACGTCGTGAAGGATGTCCACGCGCAGCAGCCGGTTCTCGCCGGTGCGGGTGTCGAGGGACACCTCGGCCACCGCGGCACCGTAGGCGAAGTAGAAGAACGGCCGGCCCGTGAGCGTGGTGCGGTCCCAGAAGATCTTGGGCGTGCGGTAGAAGCCGGTGGAGGAGAGGGAGATGCGGCGCTCGTGCGCCTTGCGCGCGAGGGCGGCGAAGGCGATGGCGCGGCCGCCGCCGCGCGCTTCGGCGCCGGCGAAGCGAACCTCCGCCGCGGGCACTCCCAGCTCCGTGGCGGCCAGCTCGGCCATGCGCTCGCGCACCGCGAGCGCGGCCGCCTCGGCGGCCTTGCCGTTGAGATCGCTTCCCGACGAGGCCGCGGTCGCCGACGTATTCGGGACCTTGGCCGTATCGGTGGTGCTGCCGCGCACCGCCGCGAGCGGCAGGCCGAACGTGTTCGCCACCACCTGCAGGACCTTGGTGTACAGCCCCTGGCCCATCTCGGTGCCGCCGTGGTTCACCAGCACCGTGCCGTCGGTGTAGACGTTCACGAGCGCGCCGGCCTGGTTGAAGAGGGTCGCGTTGAAGGACACGCCGAACTTGACCGGCGTGAACGCGAGGCCGCGCTTCACGGCCGGATTGGCGGCGTTGTGGCGCGCGACCGCCTCGCGCCGCTTGCGGTAGTCGCTCGAGGCTTCCAGCTCGGCGGCGATGCGTCCGAGCACGTTGTCCTCGACCGTCATGCCGTAGTGGGTCGTGTTGCGCTCGGCCACGCCGTAGAAGTTGAGGCGGCGCACGTCGAGCGGGTCGCGGCCGATGGCGCGCGCGACCTCGTCCACGATGCTCTCGACGATCATCATCCCCTGGGGGGCGCCGAAGCCGCGGAAGGCGGTGTTGGAGACGGTGTGGGTCTTGCAGCGGTGCGAGACCAGCAGCAGGTGCTCGAGGAAATACGCGTTGTCGACGTGGCAGACCGCGCGGTCGTTCACCGCCGCGGAGAGGTCGAGCGAGTAGCCGCAGCGCGAGGCCATCATCACCGAGAGCGCGAGCAGGCGCCCCTCGGCGTCGAAGCCCACGTCGTAGTCGGCGAGGAACTCGTGCCGCTTGCCGGTGGCGAGCATGTCGTCGTCGCGGTCGAGGCGCAGCTTCACCGGCCGCCCCGTCTTCGCGGCCGCCACCGCCGCCGCGCACGCGATGAGCGCCGCCTGGCTCTCCTTGCCGCCGAAGCCACCGCCCATGCGGCGACATTGCACGGTCACGTGGTGGGCGCGCCGGCCCAGCGCCTCGGCCACCAGGTGCTGCACCTCGGTCGGATGCTGCGTCGAGCTCACCACGACCATGCCGCCGTTCTCCTGGGGCAGGGCGACCGCGATCTGGCCCTCGAGGTAGAAGTGGTCCTGGCCGCCCATCTCGATCGAACCCTGGAGCCGGCGCGGCGCGCTCGCCAGCCGTTCGAGCGGCTCGCCGCGGCGGATCGTCTGCGTGGGCGAGATGAAGCTCGCGGCGGCGATCGCCTCGCGGATCCCGAGGATCGCGGGCAGCGCTTCGTACGAGACCTTCGCCTTGCGCGCGGCGCGCCGGGCGGCGTCGTGGGAGCCGGCCACGACGAGAAAGGTCGTTTGTCCCGCGTATTGCACCAGCCCGTCGGCGAGGATGGGATCGTCGTGGATCACCGGCGCGCAGTTGTTCTCGCCCGGGATGTCGGCGGCGGTGAACACCGCATGCACCCCGGGCGAAGCCGCGACCGGAGCCAGGTCCATGGAGACGATGCGGCCGTGCGCCACGTTCGACAGGCCGAATGCCGCGTGCAGGGTATTGGGCGGCAGCGGGATGTCGTCTGCGTAGACCGCCTCCCCGCTCACGTGCAGGTGGGCGCTCTCGTGGACGATGGGCTCGCCCGCGCTCATGCAGTGGCCTCGGTGAAGAAGCGCTCCAGCAGCGCGCCGGCCACGCGCCGGCGATACGCGGCGCTGGCGCGCATGTCGCTGATGGGCTGGAAGTCGCCGGCCAGGGCTCCCGTGGCCGCGCGGATGCTCGCTTCGGTCCACGGCTTCCCCGCCAGCGCAGCCTCCGCGGCCGTTGCGCGCTTCGGGATCGCCGCCATGCCGCCGTACGCGATGCGCGCCTCGGCCACGGTGCCCCCGCGCAGCGTGACCGCGAAGCCGGCGCAGATCGCCGAGATGTCCTGGTCGAAGCGCTTGGAGATCTTGTAGCTGGCCACCCGCGTTTCCGGGCGGGGTAGCGGGATGCGCACCGCGCGCACGAGCTCACCCGTGGCGAGCGTGGTCTCGCGATAGGCGCGGTAGAGCGACTCGAGCGCGACGGTGCGCTCCTCCCTGCCGCGGCGCAGGACCACCTGGCTGCCCAGGGCGATCAGCGCCGGCATCGAGTCGCCGATGGGCGAGCCGTTGGCGAGGTTGCCGCACAGGGTTCCCGAATTGCGCACCGGCGGGGAGCCGAAGCGCACCGCGATCTCGTTGAGCATCGGGTAGCGCGCCACGATGGCGGCGTAGGCGTCGGTGAGGCTCGCGGCCGCACCGATCTCGAGCGCGCCGGCGCCTTCCTCGATGCGGTCCAGCCCCTCCACGTCGCCCACGTACAGGATCGGCGGCAGGTCGCGCAGTTGCTTGGTGGTCCAGAGGCCCACGTCGGTGCCGCCGGCCAGCAGCAGCGAGTCGGGCGCGAGCAGGTAGGCCTGGGCGAGCGCGTCGAGCGTTCGCGGGGCCTGGAAGCCCGCGATCGAGACCCCGGCCGCGTCGCGCGGAAGCGCGGCGCGGCGGCGTTCGAGGCTCGCGGCATCCCGCGGCCAGTGCGTCGACGGGCCGAGGGGGTGCATGTTCATCGCCGCGTCGAGGATCGGGCGATACCCGGTGCAGCGGCAGAGGTTTCCGGAGAGCGCCTCGACCGCCTGCTCGCGCGTGACGCTCTCGCGCTCGAGCCAGAGCGCGAAGAGCGACATCACGAAGCCCGGGGTGCAGAAGCCGCATTGGGATCCATGGGCCTCGACCATGGCGCGCTGCACCGGGTGCAGCGTCCCGTCCGGCGACTTGAGGCTCTCGACCGTCACCACCTCCTTGCCGTCGAGCGTCGGCACGAAGCGGATGCACGAGTTGACCGCGCGATAGCGCATCGCGCCGCCGTTCGCCTCGCCCACGACCACGGTGCAGGCGCCGCAGTCGCCCTCGGCGCAGCCCTCCTTGGTGCCGCAGCGCCCGAGCGGGCCGCGAAGGTACTGCAGCAGCGTGGTGGTCGCGGTCGCGTCGCGCGCCTCGACGACCTGGCCGTCGAGCAGGAACCGGGGGTAGCGTTCGGCCGCCTCGCTCATGAGCCGCGGTAGGTGGAGTAGCTCCAGGGCGAGGTGAGCAGCGGCACGTGGTAGTGCGCGCCGGCGTCGGCGATCCCGATGCGGATCACGACCGTGCCGAGGAAGGCGGGTTGCGGGAGTTTCACGCCCTTGCCGCGGAAATACGCCTCCACGTCGAAGGCCAGCTCGTACTGGCCGGGCTTCATGGCGTCCCCGGCGAGCAGGGGTTGCGGGCAACGGCCGTCGGCGTTGGTGGCGGTGCGGACGAGCGATTCGCGCGTCTCGCCGATGCGCGTGAGCTCGACCGGAACGCCCGCCGCCGGGGTGCCGTGATAGGTGTCGAGCACGTGTGTTGTTAGGATTCCCACAATCGGGAGGATATCGCACCCCTTTATGGCCAACACACCGTACCCACGCGACCTCGTCGGCTACGGCGCGCGGCCGCCCCACGCCGACTGGCCGGGCGGCGCGCGCATCGCGCTGCAGTTCGTCCTCAACTACGAGGAGGGGGCCGAGCGTTCGGTGCTGCACGGGGACCTGGCCTCGGAGACGTTCCTCTCGGAGATCGTCGGCGCGGTGCCCTACGCGGGTGCGCGCCACATGAGCATGGAGTCGCTCTACGAGTACGGCAGCCGGGCGGGGGTGTGGCGGCTGCTGCGCCTCTTCCGCCAGCGCAAGCTTCCGCTCACGGTCTTCGCGGTGGCCATGGCGCTGGAGCGCAATCGCGAGGCCGCGGCGGCGTTCGTGGAGGATGGCCACGAGATCGCCTCGCACGGCTGGCGCTGGATCGACTACCACGGCGTGCCGGAGGCGGAGGAGCGCGACCACATCGCCCGCGCGGTCGAGAGTCTCACGAAGCTGGCGGGCAGCCGGCCGCTCGGCTGGTACACGGGGCGCACGAGCGAGAACACGCGCCGCCTCGTCGCCGAGCACGGGGGTTTCCTCTACGATGCCGACTCCTATGCCGATGACCTGCCGTACTGGGAGGAGGTCGCGGGCAAGCCCCGGCTGATCGTGCCCTATACCCTCGACACCAACGACATGCGCTTCGCCACGCCGCAGGGTTTCAACACCGGCGAGCAGTTCTTCACCTACCTGCGCGACGCCTTCGACACCTTGTATGCCGAGGGCGAGGCCGCGCCGAAGATGCTCTCGATCGGGTTGCACTGCCGCCTCGCGGGTCGCCCCGGCCGGCTCGCGTCGCTCGCGCGATTCCTCGACCACGTCCAGCGCCACGATCGCGTCTGGATCTGCCGGCGCGTGGAGATCGCGCGGCACTGGATCGCCCGGCATCCTTTCCGGGGCGGCGCGGCTTGATCGCGATGCCGGCGCTGAACGGACTGGGGCATGCCGACTTCGTCGCGCGGCTGGGCGGCATCTACGAGCATTCGCCCTGGATCGCCGAGCGGGCGTTTGCCGCCCGGCCCTTCGCGACGCTCGACGACCTGCACGCCGCCATGCAACGCGCGCTCCAGGGCGCATCGGCCGAGGAGCAGCTCGCGCTCATCCGCGCCCACCCCGAGCTGCTGGGCAAGCTCGAAGCCGCCGAGCTCACCGAGAGCTCGCGGCAGGAGCAGGCCGGCGCGGGCCTCGACCGCTGCACGGCCGCGCAGAAGGCGCGCATGCAGGCGTTGAACCAGGCGTACCGCGACAAGTTCGGCTTCCCGTTCGTCGTCGCCGTGAAGGGCCTCGACTGGGCCGGCATCATCGAACGCATCGAGGCGCGGCTCGGCAACGACGCCGAGGCCGAACGCGCCACCGCCTTGCGCGAGATCGGCCGCATCGCCCGCTTCCGCCTCGAGGCACTCGCGTGATGCGCTTCGGCCCCGCCATCCTCGAGCGTGCAGACGCGCTCGCGGCGATCACCGAGCGTCCCGGAATGCTCGCCCGCAGCTACCTCACGCCGCAGCATCGGCAGGCGGGCGAGCGCATCCGCGGCTGGATGCGCGAGGCCGGGATGCAGGCGGAATTCGACGCCCTGGGCAACGTGGTCGGCCGTTACGAGGGGACGAACCCGCGCGCGCCGGCGGTGTTGACCGGCTCGCACATGGATACGGTGGTCGACGCGGGCAAGTACGACGGGCTTTTCGGCGTGCTCGCGCCGATCGCGTGCGTCGCGGACCTGCACGCGCGCGGCAAGCGTCTCCCGTTCCCTCTCGAGGTGGTCGCGTTCGGCGACGAGGAAGGCGTGCGCTTCGGCACCTCGATGATGGGGAGCAAGGCGCTCGCGGGCCGCCTCGACGCGGCGGTGCTCGAGCTGAAGGATGCCGCCGGAGTGACGGTGCGCGAGGCGCTCGCCGCGTTCGGCGGAGATGCCGGGGCCCTGGCGGGGCTGCGCCGCTCGCGCGACGCCATCCGCCTCTACGTCGAGACGCACATCGAGCAGGGCCCGGTGCTCCTCGAGGAAGGACTCGCGGTGGGGGTGGTCACCTCCATCGCCGGCTCCTCGCGCGCGCGCGTGGGCGTTCGTGGCGAAGCAGGGCATGCCGGAACCGTTCCCATGGCGATGCGGCGTGACGCGCTCGCCGCGGCCTGCGAGATGGTGCTCGCGCTCGAGCGTCATTGCCGCGCGAGCTCGGGACGCGTCGTGGGGACCGTCGGCAAGCTCGCGGTGGCCCAGGGTGGAGCGATCAACGTGATTCCGGGCGATGTCGAGTTCACCATCGACGTGCGCTCGGGCGAGGACGCCCTGCGGCGCGCCGCGGTGGCTGCGATCGAGGCGGCGCTTCGCGAGGTGGCTGCCGCGCGCGGCGTCGCCCTCGAGTGGACGCCGCTGCAGGAGCTCGCCGCCGCGCCGTGCGATCCGGCCGAGCAGGAACGGCTCGCCGCCGCCATCCAGGCGCACGATCTGCCGGTGCGCCGGCTGCCCAGCGGCGCGGGACACGATGCGATGCAGTTCGCCGGCCTGGTTCCGATCGCCATGCTGTTCGTGCGTTGCGGCAACGGCGGCATCAGCCACAACCCGCGCGAGACCCTCGCGGTCGAGGATGCCGAGGTCGCGACGGCCGTGCTGATGCGATACCTGGAGAGCCTCGGATGACGCTCGACACCGCCGCCCTCGAGCGCTGGCTCGAGGCACGCCACGCCGATGCCGTGGACTTTCTAGCCGAGCTCGTGAAGGTGCCGAGCGACACGCCGCCCGGAGACAACGCGCCCGCCGCGAAGCGCGCGGCCGAGCTCCTCGGGGCGCTGGGATTCGAGGTCGAGCGGCACGAGGTTCCCGCCGCGAAGGTCGCCGAGGCGGGGCTGCGATCGGTCACCAACCTCGTGGTCCGCCATCGCTTCGGGCCCCCAGGGAGTGGAACGCCGGGCGGGCCCGGTCCCACGATCGCCCTCAATGCCCACGGCGATGTCGTGGCTCCCGGCAGCGGCTGGACGCGCGACCCTTATGGCGCCGAGATCCACGACGGGCGGATGTACGGCCGCGGCGTCGCGGTCTCGAAGTCCGACTTCGCCACCTACGCCTTCGCGCTTGCGGCGCTGAAGGATCTCGCTCCACGCGACGGCCCGCTCAAGGGCTGCGTGGAGCTGCACTTCACCTACGACGAGGAGGTGGGCGGCGAGGTGGGGCCGGCCTGGCTGCTCGCGAGCGGCATCACGAAGCCGGACTTCGCCATCTGCGCCGGTTTCTCCTACGGCATCGTGATCTCGCACAACGGTTGCCTGCAGCTCGAGGCCGTGGTGCAGGGCAGGTCCGCGCACGCGGCCATTCCGCAGTCGGGCGTGGATGCGCTGCACGCCGCGGTCGCGATGCTGTCCGAGCTCTACGCGCGCCGCGAGGCGCTCAAAGGCATTCGCTCGCGCGTGCCGGGCATCGACCATCCCACGCTGAACGTCGGGCGAATCGAGGGCGGCGTCAACACCAACGTGGTGCCCGACCGGGTGGTGCTGCGCATGGACCGTCGCATCGTTCCCGAGGAGGATCCGTCGCGGGTCGAGGCCGAGCTGCGCGCGGGCCTCGAGGCCTCGGCTGCCCGTCACGCAGGGATCCGGCTCGAGATCCGCCGGCTGTTGCTGGCCGATGCGCTGCGGCCGATCGCCGGCCACGAGCGCCTGGTCGAGGCGCTGCAGCGGCACGGTGCGCGCGTTTTTGGCGAGACCATTCCGGCGTCGGGTGTCCCGCTCTACACCGATGCGCGGCACTATGCGGCCGCGGGGGTTCCCGTGGTGCTCTACGGGGCCGGGCCGCGGACGATCGAGGCGTCGAACGCCAAGCGCGCCGACGAGAACCTGCTGCTGGAGGACTTGCGCAAGGCCACGCGCGTCGTGGCGTGCGCCGTGGCGGACCTGCTTTCCTGATCGTTACTTGCAGGCGCCCAAGTAGCGGCCGGTCATGGTCTGCTGCATCTTCATCGGCTGGCCACCGTGGTCCATCACCATGTCCTGCTTCATGACGAAGCCGTCATTCTGGAAGGTCATGTTGACGTCGGACTTCACCTTCGGGTCCTTGGTGCATTCCATCGTGTAGCTGGCGGTGTTGCCCGACATCTTCATGTTCTTGACGCTGCACTGCTCGGGCATCTTGCCCTCTTTCGAGGTCGCGCCGCCGCTCTCGATGTCCTTGGCCGTCAGGCATTTGTTGAAGGTCATGGGCGGCATCTTCATGCCCTGGGGCATGCCGGGGATCGCGCCCATCTCCATCGTGTATTCCCACTGCCCTTCCTTGATCTTGCCCTTCATTCCCGCGAAGGGGTTGTCCTCGGCAAGTGCGGGCAGGGCGAGGGCGCAGGCGACGACGATGGCGAGTCTTTTCATGGTGGAAGTCGACACGGGATGTTGAAAGAGCGGAAAGCATACCCTGACCGACTAGAATATTCAGCATGGCGCGCTCCCTGGAGCTTCCCTACAAGGCGGCGACCCGCTGCGAGGACCGTTACGCCTGGTTCGACGCGATCCGCCCCCTGGGCTGGCCCGTGTTCCTCGACAGCGGTGACCCGGCGCGCTCCGGCGGTCGCTACGACATCCTCGCCGCGGCGCCGAGCGCGGTCACGACTTCGCGCGAAGGCGCCTTCGCGGCCGCGCGGGCCCTGATCGCGGGTGAGAGAGCGAGCGGCGACGGGTGGCCCGTCAGCGGGGCGGTGATCGGATATTTCGGCTACGAGCTCGGCCGTGCCGTGGCGGGCCTGCCGCCCGCCAAGGCCGACGCGGCCGCATTCATGCCTGAAGCCGCCCTCGGACTCTATCCCTGGACCGTGGTCGTCGATCACGTCGAGCGCCGCGCCGCGCTCACCTCGCTCGATTCCTTCCCGCTGGCGCAAGCCGAGGCGCTGCGCGACCGGCTGCTCGCCTCGGCCGCGCGGCCCCTGCGCGCCTTCTCTGTGGACGCACCGGTGGCCTCGACGCTGGAACGGGATGCGTACTTGCCGCGCGCACGCCGGGTTCTCGACTACATCGAGGCGGGCGACTGCTACCAGGCCAACCTCACGCGTGAGTTCCGCGCTCCGTGCTCGGGCGATCCCTGGTCCTTCTACCGCTACCTGCACGACACCAATCCCGCGCCGATGGGGGCCTACCTCGAGTATCCGTTCGGGACGGTGCTCTCGAGCTCGCCCGAGCGCTTCCTCGTGGTCGACGGACGCGAGGTGGTCACGCGCCCGATCAAGGGCACCCGCCGGCGGCGCGCCGATCCTGCCGAGGACGCGGCGGCGGCCGCCGGGCTGGCGGCGAGTCCCAAGGACCGCGCGGAGAACGTGATGATCGTGGACCTCCTGCGCAATGACCTGGGGCGCGTCTGCGAGACCGGCAGCGTCAAGGTCCGGGGGCTCTGCGAGGTCGAATCCTTCGCCACCGTGCACCACCTGGTGTCCACCGTGACGGGAACGCTCACGGCCGGCCTCGACGGGCTCGACGCGCTCGAGGCCTGCTTCCCCGGCGGCTCGATCACCGGCGCGCCCAAGCGGCGGGCGATGCAGATCATCGACGAGCTCGAGCCCCACCGGCTCGAGGTCTACTGCGGCGCGATCGGCTACGTGGCGCCGGGCGGCCGCCTCGACATGAACATTCCGATCCGCACCACGCTCGTGGCCGGCGGCGAGCTGCGCTTCTACGCGGGCGGCGGCATCGTCGCCGACTCCACGCCGCAGGACGAGTTCGACGAGACCGAGGCCAAGATCGCCGCGATCCGCCGCGCCATCGCCGCCTTCCCGAAAGTGCGCACGGCGGCGAACGGATGAAGGACAAGAAGGTGCTCCGCGCCGAGATGATCGCCCGCCGCGATGCGCTTGCACCCGGGGAGCGGGCGCGCCAGTCGCGCGACCTCGCCGCGGCGCTGCTCGCGTTGCCGCAATACCCTCCCGCGCGATCGGTCCTCGCCACGATGAGCATCGGCAGCGAGTGGGACACGCGCGCGTTCCTCGAGCGAGCGCGCAACGACGGCAAGGCGATCGTCCTGCCGCGGGTCTCGGAGCCGCCACGGCGCCTGCGCCTGTACGCGGTGGCGGACCTCGAGCGCGATCTCGTTCCGGGCGTCTGGTCGATCCCGGAGCCCGACCCCGCGCGCTGCAGGGAGGTGGCGCTGGCCGACGTCGACCTCGCCTGGGTCCCGGCCCTCGCGGTCGACCGCGCCGGATACCGCCTCGGCTACGGCGCCGGGTATTTCGATAAACTCCTCGCGGGCCGGGGAGCGCGGCCGTGTTGCGTCGCCGCGCTTCCCGCCGCCTTCGTGGTGGAAAACCTTCCCCACGAGTCCCACGACGTTCCCGTCGATCTCGTCATCACGTCCCCATGACCGCACGCATCATCGATGGCAAGGCCATCGCGCAGCAGTTCCGGTCCGAGCTCGCCGTGCGCGTGGACCGCCTCAAGGCCGGCGGCGTGAAGCCGGGCCTCGCGGTGGTGATCGTGGGCGACGACCCGGCGAGCAAGGTCTACGTGCGCAACAAGGCGGCGGCCTGCGAGCAGATCGGCATGCATTCCGAGGTCCATGCGCTGTCGGCCGGCACCGCGCAAGGCCAGATCATCGGATTCTTGCGCCAGCTCAACGAGAATCCGGCCATCCACGGCATCCTCGTCCAGTTGCCCTTGCCCAACCGCATGGACTCGCGCGCCGTGATCGAGGCGATCGCGCCGGAGAAAGACGTCGACGGCTTCCACTACCAGAACGTGGGCGCGCTCGTGGTGGGAGACGCGGGCTTCTATCCGTGCACGCCTTGGGGCGTGATGAAGATGCTCGAGGCCGAGGGCGTCGAGGTCGCCGGCCGCCACGCCGTGGTCGTGGGCCGCTCGACCATCGTCGGCAAGCCCATGGCGCTGCTGCTGCTCAACGCGAGCGCCACCGTCACCGTCTGCCACTCGAAGACGCCGGACCTGGGCGCCATCACCCGCCAGGGCGACATCCTGGTGGCGGCCGTAGGCAAGGCGCGGATGATCCGCGCCGACATGGTGAAGCCCGGCGCGGTCGTGATCGACGTCGGCATCAACCGGCTGCCCGACGGAAAGCTCGCGGGCGACGTGGATTTTGCGCCGGTCGCCGAGGTGGCTTCGATGATCACGCCCGTTCCCGGCGGCGTCGGGCCGATGACGATCGCGATGCTGCTCGCCAACACGGTCAAATCCGCAGAGCGCTGCGCGGGCATCGGCGCGCGCGGGGAGACGAGGATCGCATGAGCCATCCCTACGAGCAGGGCCTGGGTCGCAATCCGGCCAACTACACGCCGCTCACGCCCGTTTCCTTCCTGGCGAAGGCGGCGCGCGTCTATCCCGATCGCATCGCCGTCGTGCACGGCAGCCTGCGGCGCACCTGGCGCGACCTGTACGCGCGCTGCCGCCGCCTCGCGGCGGCGCTCGCCGACAGTGGCGTCGTCCGGGGCGACACCGTGGCCGCCATGCTGCCCAACGTCCCCGCGATGATCGAGCTGCACTTCGGCCCGGCGATGATCGGCGCGGTGCTGAACACGCTCAACACCCGCCTGGACGCGGAGGCGATCGCCTTCATGCTCGACCACGGCGATGCCAGGATCCTGTTCACGGACCGGGAGTTTTCCGCCACGGTCAAGGCGGCGTTGAAGCTCGCGAAGGTGAAGCCCCGCGTGATCGACGTGGAGGATGAGCTCTACCAGGGGGGAGAGCGGCTCGGCCACATGCATTACGAGGATTTCCTCGACCTCGCCGAGCCCGGATTCGAGTGGACGCCGCCGCCGGACGAGTGGGATGCGATCGCGCTCAACTACACGTCGGGCACGACCGGCAACCCCAAGGGTGTCGTGTACCACTATCGCGGCGCCTACCTGAACGCCCTCAACAACATCCTCGACTGGTCGATGCCGAAGCATCCCGTCTACCTGTGGACGCTGCCGATGTTCCACTGCAACGGCTGGTGCTTCAACTGGACCATCGCCGCCGCCGCGGGCACGAGCGTGTGCCTGCGCAAGGTCGACGCGAAGTCGATCCTCGATCTCATCCGGGAGCACGGGGTGACGCACTACTGCGGAGCGCCGATCGTGCACTCGATGCTGCTCAACGCGCCGGCCGAGTGGCGAGCCGGCATCGACCACAAGGTTCATTGCCTGGTGGCCGCCGCGCCGCCGCCCGCCGCGGTGATCGAGGGCATGGCGAAGATCGGTTTCGACATCACGCACGTGTACGGGCTCACGGAGACCTACGGCCCGGCCGCGGTCTGCGCCAAGCAGCCGGAGTGGAGCGGACTGCCGCTCGAGGAGCAGGTGAGGAAGAACGGCCGGCAGGGCGTGGCCTACCTGCTCGAGGAAGGGATGGCCGTGCTCGATCCGCAGACCCTGGAGCCCGTGCTGCCGGATGGTGAGACCATGGGCGAGATCATGTTCCGCGGCAACATCACCATGAAGGGCTATCTCGGGAACCCGGCGGCGACCGAAGAGGCGTTCCGCGGCGGCTGGTTCCATTCGGGCGACCTCGGGGTGATGCACCCCGACGGCTACGTGAAGATCAAGGACCGGTCGAAGGACGTGATCATCTCGGGCGGGGAGAACATCTCGTCGCAGGAGGTCGAGGATGTGCTGCACGGGCACCCGGCGGTGATGGTGGCCGCGGTGGTGGCGCAGCCCGACGCGAAGTGGGGCGAGACGCCGTGCGCCTTCGTGGAGCTCAAGGAGGGCGCGACCGCCACCGCCGAGGAGGTGATCGAGTTCTGCCGTTCGCGCATGGCGCGCTTCAAGGTGCCGAAGTCGGTCGTGTTCGGGCCGTTGCCGAAGACCTCGACCGGCAAGATCCAGAAATTCCTGCTGCGCGAGCAGGCGCGGAGCAAGGCGGCGATCGAGTGAGCGCCATGCGCGAGGGCGCCGTCCGCTGCCTCGACCCGCACGGGTTCCACTGGCTGCGCTACGTCGAGTGGGGCGACGCGGCCAATCCGCGCGTGCTCGTCTGCGTGCACGGCCTCACGCGCAACGGGCGCGACTTCGACCATGTCGCGCGCGCGCTCGCCGACGCCTATCGCGTCGTGTGCCCCGACATGCCGGGGCGCGGCCGCAGCGACTGGCTGCGCGATCCCGCCGACTACAACTACCCGGTCTACACCGGCGACCTCACGGTGTTGATGGCGCGCCTGGGTGCCGAGAACGTCGACTGGCTCGGCACCTCGATGGGCGGCATCCTCGGCATGATGCTCGCCGCCATGCCGGGCTCGCCGGTGCGCAAGCTGGTCATGAACGACGTGGGCTGCATGATCCCGAAGGCGGCGATCGAGCGCATCGGCAGGTATCTCGGCAAGGATCCCGCCTACGCGACGATCGAGGCGCTCGAGGCGGACATGCGCTCGGCCAGTCCCTTCGGCGAGCTCACGCCCGAGCAATGGCGCCATCTCGCGATCACGTCCTCGAAACAGAACGAGAAGGGCGAGTGGCAATTCCGCTACGACCCCGGCATCGCGGTGAACTTCCATGCCGCGCCCCCGGCCGACGTGGACCTGCGCGCGTTCTGGTCGGGCATCCACGGGCCGGTGCTCGTGATCCGCGGGGAACACTCGGACCTGTTGTTGCGCGAGACCGCGCAGGAGATGCGCCGCCGGCCGCGCACCGAGCTGGTCGAGGTGCCGCGCACCGGCCATTGCCCGATGCTCATGGACGACATGCAGGTGGGCGCGGTCAGGCGCTTCCTGCTGGGCTGAGATGGCGGCTCGGTCCTACGACGCCGTCATCATCGGCGCCGGTCACAACGGCCTCACCTGTGCCTGCTATCTCGCCGGCGCGGGCCTCACCGTCTGCGTGCTGGAGCGGCGGGCGGTCGTGGGCGGGGCCGCGGTCACCGAGGAGTTCCATCCCGGATTCCGCAACTCCACCGCCAGCTACACGGTGAGCCTGCTCAATCCGCGCGTGATCGCGGACCTGAGGCTCGCCGAGCACGGCCTGCGCGTGGTCGAGAGGCCGTTCGCCAACTTCCTGCCGCTCGAGGACGGCTACATCAAGGTGGGCGGAGGGCTCGAGGCCACCCAGCGCGAGGTCGCGCGCTTCTCGAAGCGCGATGCCGGGCGGTTGCCCGAGTACTACGCGCGCCTGGACGTGGTGGCCGACGTGCTGCGTGGCCTGCTGCTCGAAACCCCGCCCAACGTGGGCGGCGGCATCCACGACCTGTTTCGCGCGTGGAAGGCCGGCAAGCGCCTGAACGCGTTGCCGATGCAGGCCAAGCGTGACGTGCTGGACCTCTTCACGATCTCGGCGGGCGAGTGGCTGGATCGCTGGTTCGAGTCCGCGCCGATCAAGGCGTGCTTCGGCTTCGACGCGGTCGTGGGCAACTTCGCGAGCCCTTATGCGGCGGGTTCCGCGTACGTGTTGCTGCACCACGTGTTCGGCGAGGTCAACGGAAAGAAGGGCGCCTGGGGCCACGCGATCGGCGGGATGGGCGCGATCACGCAGGCGATGCGGCGCGAGGCCGAATCCCGCGGCGTGGAGATCCGTACCGGGCAGGGCGTGGCGCGCGTGATTGCCCGCGACGGGCGTGCGCGCGGGGTGGCGCTGGACAACGGCGACGAGCTCGCCGCGCGCTGCGTCGTCTCGAACGCCCATCCGCGCGCGCTCCTCGGCCTGCTCACCGACGTGACCGGCGGCTGGCGCGAGCCTTTCGAGCACTACCAGAGCGAGTCGGCGACGCTGCGCATGAACGTGGCGCTCTCGGAGCTGCCCGACTTCCGCTCGCTGCCCGGGCGCGCGTCGGCGCCCCACCATGGCTCGGGAATCATCATGGCGCCGTCGCTCGAGTTCATGGACCGCGCCCACGACAGCGCCCGCGCCGAGGGCTGGTCGCGCGAGCCGATCGTCGAGATCCTGATTCCCAGCACGCTCGACGACTCGCTGGCACCCGCGGGCGCGCACGTGGCGAGCCTCTTCTGCCAGCACTTCCGCTACGCGCTGCCGGGTGGGCGCAACTGGGACGACGAGCGCGAGCGCGCCGCCGACGCGGTCATCGACCAGGTCACCCGGTTCGCGCCCAACTTCAAGGCTGCCGTGCTCGGCCGCCGCGTGCTCACGCCGCTCGACCTGGAACGCGAGTTCGGCCTCGTGGGCGGCGACATCTTCCACGGCAAGCTCACGCTGAACCAGCTCTTCAGCGCACGGCCGGTGCTGGGGCACGGGGACTACCGCATGCCGCTGAAGGGGCTGTTTCTCTGCGGCTCCGGCGCGCATCCGGGCGGTGGCGTGACCGGCGTGCCGGGGCACAACTGCGCACGCGAGGTCCTGCGGGACTTCAGGAAACTAAAGAGAACCTGAGAGGAGAACGGACGAGGTCCTGTTTCTATTTTCTGGAAAGTTGCCTGAGGCAGCGAATGTCGCAGGTAAGTCGCGGGGTGCAATTGGCGGCCACCATTCGCTGCCTCAGGCAACTTTCCAGAAAATAGAACAGGACCTCGTCCGTTCTCTTCGCCCTTCGTGTTTCGCTTCAGTCCTTCCAGTTGGGCGGCCGCTTGGCGAAGAAGGCATCCACGCCCTCGCGCGCCACGTCGGAATCCATGTTCGCCGAGATGACGCAGGTCGCGTCCTTGTAGGCTCCCTCGAGCGATTGCTCGAGCTGGCGGTAGAAGAGCGCCTTGCCCGTGGCGAGCGACTCGCGGGGCTTGCCCTTGAGGTTGTCGGCGATCGCCTGGGTTGCCTCGAGCAGCTGCTCCGGGGGCACCACGCGGTTGACCAGCCCCCAGTCGAGCGCGGTCTCGGCGTCGATGAACTCGCCGCCGAAGAGCATCTCCGCGGCGCGCTTGCGCCCGATGTTGCGGCTCAGGGCCACGGCGGGAGTCGAGCAGAAGAGCCCGAGGTTGATGCCCGAGACGGCAAAGCGCGCGTGAGCCGAGGCGACCGCCAGGTCGCACTGGGCGACCAGTTGGCAACCGGCGGCGGTGGCGAGGCCGTTCACCACCGCGATCACGGGCTGGGGCAGGGCGACGAGCTTCTGCATGAAGCGGCTGCACGCGGAGAACAGCGCCTCGACCTCGGTGGGGGAGGCAAGCGCGCGCATCTCCTTCAGGTCGTGGCCGGAGCAGAAGGCGCTGCCGCTGCCGGTCAACAGGACCACGCGCACGGAAGAATCGGCAGCGATCGCGTCGAGTTCGCCGTTGAGCGCGGCCAGCAAGGCAGCCGATAAAGCGTTGTACTGGCGCGGCCTGTTCAGGGTCAGGGTGACCACCTGGTCGGCAGTGGACCGTACGAGCACGGGAGCGGCGGCCTGGTCGTTCATGGCATTTCTCCGGGAAATAGTCCTTGCCCTTGAATTATCTCAGGAATAACATCGGGTTGAGCCGATTTTCGCCAGTGCGGCGAGACCTCGCTGGGAGGCGGCTCGGGCGGCGAAAAAGAACAAGGGATTCCTCGATGATGGCAGGCGGACGGCTTGCAGCCCTGGCCCTGGTCGGCTGGGCTACGGCGTGGGCTTCGGTGGCGCACGCAGATCCTGCGGTGATCGAGAAGGCCAAGGCGGCGCTCGCGGCCGGCAACGCCCGCCAGGCTTTTGCGGACTTAGCCCCCCTCCAGGATCAGCTCTCGGGCCAACCGGAGTTCGACTACCTCCTCGGCGTCGCCGCCCTCGACAGCGGCCGCATCGACGAGGCCATCATCGCCTTCGAGCGCGTGCTCGCGCTGATCCCCAACCACGCCGGCGCGCAGATGGACCTCGCCCGCGCCTATTACGCCGCGGGATCGTACGACCTGGCCGAGGCGGCCTTCCTCAAGCTGAAGGAATCCAATCCGCCGGCGGCGGCGCAGCAGGCGATCAACAACTATCTCGAGGCGATCAACTCGCGCAAGGCGCAGACGCGCGCAGGCTGGACAGGCTTCGGCGAGCTCTCGCTGGGCTACGACTCGAACATCACCGGCGTGCCGCAGGATTTCGGCGCCGCGGCGGAGCAGTCCTTCGCGCTCGTGGGGGTCACGCCCACCGGCAACTCGGTCAAGCGCGACGCGCCGTTCTTCCAGGGCGCGATCGGCGCCGAATACTCGCGGCCGCTGTCACGCGGCTGGAGCGTCTTCGCCGGCGGGGACCTGCGGGGGCGCGCCTACCAGGACGAGCGGTTGTTCAACTCCGCCGCCGCGGACGCCCGCCTGGGAGCCGCGCTCAACAGCGGCCCCGACCAATGGCGCACCGTGCTCTCCTACCAGTACTTCGAACAGGAAGGCGACGCCCCGGGCGAGCCCAAGCCCACGAACGATCGCCGCATGGGCGGCCTGGGGCTCGACTGGCGTCACGCGCGCGACACGAAGACGCAACTGGGCCTGGGGCTGCAGCTGAACGCCGTGCGTTTCCCCACCAACAAGATCGAGGACTTCGACCAGGTCTTCGTGTCGGGCTCGTGGCTGCACAGCTTCGAGCGCCCCGGCGTTCCGCTCCTGTACCTGACCGCCTTCGGCAGCTACGACAAGGCGAAGAACAAGTTCGAGGACGGCACGACCGACAAGAGCAAGACGCTGGCGGGCGCGCGCGCGTACCTGCAGTACTCGTTCACGCCGAAGGCGCAGGTCTACACCGGCCTCGCGCTCATCCACCGCCAGGACCTCGAGGAGTTCGCGCGCTCCACGACGGTCTCCAAGGGCCGTGACAACTACGGCGAGGCCACGCTCGGGATCGCCTGGCAATTCCGCGAGCACTGCGCGCTGCGCCTGCAATACATCTACTCCCGCAACGCATCGAACATCGACATCTACGACTTCGATCGGCACGAGGTGTCCTCGACGATCCGCTGCGACATGTTCTGACCGGAGACGCCATGAAAGCCACCACCCGCCCGATCAAGCGCCTCGCAGCGGCCACGCTGGCCGCGCTCACGCCGCTCGCCGCATGGTCCGCCAGCGGGGAGTTCAGCTTCGTCGTGGGCGAGGTGTCGCTCACCAAGGCGAACGGGCAGCGCTCCACGCCCGCCAAGGGCACGCCGGTCGATCCGGGCGACCGCATCGTCACCGGCGCCAACGGCATGGCGCAGATCACCATGGTCGACCAGGCGCGGCTGTCGCTTCGCCCGCAGACGCAGTTCGTGATCGAGGCCTATGCCGACAAGCGCGACTCCGACCAGGGGGGCGTCCTCAACCTGGTGAAGGGCACGCTGCGGACGTTCACCGGCCTCATCGCCTCGACCAACCGCGAGCGCTTCGTGATGAAGACGCGCGTGGCCACGGTCGGGATCCGCGGTTCCGGCAACATCCTCTACGCGTGCGAAGACAAGGAGTGCGACGAGAGCGTGGCCGGCCCCGGCGGGGCACAGGGCGCGATCACCGTGAACCACACCATCGACGGCAGCCACGCGGTGAGCGGCTCGGGCGGCCAGGGCTCTGCGCTGATCACCGGGCCGGGGCAGACGGTGCTCGTCGCGGCCAACCTGGCGCCGCGCTACATTCCCACGCCGCGTTTCATCGCCGACGTCGCGATCAACATGACCGGCGCGAAGGAGTCGGCCGCGCCCGCCACCGGCGGCTCCGCCGAGACGCGCAACTTCTCGCCCAACGACACGCTCGCGATGGCCGCGGGGCCGCCATCGAACCAGCCGCTGGTGGGCAACAACGGCCTCGGTTTCCCGACGATCGACGCGTCGGCCAACGCAGGCTCCGATCCGCTCGCGCTGCGCGACCTCGTGTATTCGGCCGGGTCGCCGCTCTACGGGCAGTCGCTGCCCGCGGACGTGGTGAGCGATGGCGGTGGCACGCGTTCGTATCGCAGCTACCCCGGGGGCCTGGTCTCGCCCACGATCGTCGGCGGCACCTCCGCCAACCTGGGCGGCATGGAGTCCAACGGAACGAGTGTCTCGTGGGGGCGATGGGCCGGCGCTTCGTTGAGCTTCGCCGGCGGCGGCACGGGCGTCCCGATCCAGGGCAGCGTGCACTGGATCAACGCGCCCTCGGGCTATCCCGCATACCTGGGCGAGGTGCTCACCGGCTCGGCGGCCTATGCCCTGGCCGGCGGCACCTCACCCACGAACCAGAACAACACCGTGGGCTCGCTGGGCGCGGCCAGCCTGAACGTGAACTTCAGCGCGCGCTCGCTCGACTTCACCGCGACGATCAGCATCCCGGCAAGCGGCTCGGCGGGTGGCGCCACCTGGGGCTTTACCGCGACCGGCGTGCCGATCGCGCTCAACTCGTTCTACGCCTCGTCGCAGGACCGCCTCACCATCACCAACAATGCCGGCTTCAGCTCGCGCAACACCAACGACCTCGCCGGCAGCTTCGAGGGCGCCTTCGTCGGCAACGGCCTGTCCATGGCCGTCCTCGGCTATGGCATCTCGGACACGACCGCGGCGAGCCTCGCCAACTGGCATTTCGTGAGCGGCGTGGCCGCCTTCGTGGGGCCGCCGCGCAACCCCGCGGCCGAGTATCGCGAGGGCCGCATCGCCGACGTGGAGGGCGCGCTCGACCAGCTCATCCGGACCTTTGCCGCCACCAACCGCCCGGAAGAGGTGGTGGGCGACGCGCAGGGGCGCGTGACGTCGTTCGCGGCGCCGGACTACCGGTTCGGCGCGTACGCGACCTACGCCATCGGCACCTCGCAGGTGGTCGAATCGGGCTTCGACCCGGAGACCGGGATGGTCTGGGGCCGGTGGGGCGGCGGGGCGGCCACGGTTTCGCGCGGCGGCCAGTCGCGCGACATCGTGCTCACGCAGCGCAGCATGCATTACATCTTCGCCGGCACGCAGAGCGGGCCGGTCTCGCTGCCGCTCACCGGCACCGCGGTCTACGACGTGATCGGCTCCACCCGGCCGACCGACTTCAACGGCAACGTGGGCACGTTCAACTCGGCCGCGCTCAACGCCAATTTCTCCTCGCGCACGGTGGATGCCGCGGTCAACTTCGCCATCGCGGGTCAGACGTGGAATGCGTCGGCCTCGGGCATGTCGATCTATCGCAACCAGTACTTCTCGGCCTACTCGGGCACGCCGATCAGTGGCTTGCCCAACCCGGCGCCCGTGGTCATTTCGTGCACGCCGTCCTGCGGCGCGGGCGCGGCCGGCAGCTTCGACGGCTTCTTCACCGGGCGCAGCGGCGGGCGCGCCGGCATGATGTACAACATCGGCGGAAACCAGGGCGCGGTGGCCTTCGGGCGCCGGGGCGGCTAACAGCCTGTCCGGGTTCCCGGACACATTCGTCGTAAATCCCGCTTTTTGCGGGATTTTTTTTCATCCGACGCCTTGATCGTGCGCGCGGGCGCGGGTTAGCATCGCCCCGACAAGTCGATTCGACGCGCCCAGCCCCGAGGCCACCGGGCGGCGCCCCTCCCGCAGGCCCCGATGACCGGCGACATCATCCTCGAGACGCGTGGACTCACGAAGGAGTTCAAGGGCTTCGTCGCGGTCGACAACGTGAGCCTCAAGGTGCGCCGCGGCACGATCCACGCGCTCATCGGGCCGAACGGCGCAGGCAAGACCACCACGTTCAACCTGCTCACCAAGTTCCTGCCCCCGACCCGCGGCGAGATCCTGTTCAACGGCGAGGACATCACGCGCGACCGCCCCTCGGATGTGGCGCGCCGCGGGATCATCCGCTCGTTCCAGATCTCCGCGGTGTTTCCCAACCTCACGGTGCTGGAGAACGTGCGCATCGCGCTGCAGCGCACGCTCGGGACGAGCTTTCACTTCTGGAAGCGCGAGCGCTCGCTCGAGGTGCTGAACGCCAGGGCGATGGAACTGCTCACCCGGGTGGACCTGGCCAGGTTCGCGCACGTGCACGCGGTGGAGCTCGCGTACGGGCGCAAGCGCACGCTCGAGATCGCCACCACCCTCGCCATGGACCCGGAGCTGATGCTCCTGGACGAGCCCACGGCGGGCATGGGGCACGAAGACGTGGACCGCGTGAAGGACCTCATCAAGGAAGTCGCGCAGGGCCGCACCGTCGTCATGGTCGAGCACAACATGAGCGTGGTCTCGGGAATCTGCGACACCATCACCGTGCTGCAGCGGGGTTCCGTGCTGGCCGAGGGCAGCTACGCGGAGGTGTCGGCCAACCCGCAGGTGATCGAGGCGTACATGGGAACGGCGCATGGCTGAAGAGGTCCTGAGCCTTTCCGGCGTCAACGCGTGGTACGGCGAGTCCCACGTGCTGCACGGCGTGGACCTCGTGGTGCGCAAGGGCGAGGTGGTGACGCTGCTCGGCCGCAACGGCGCCGGCCGCACCTCGACCCTCAAGTCCATCCTCGGCCTGGTCGGGCGGCGCACCGGCTCGATCAAGGTGAACGGCATCGAGACCGTCACCTGGCCCACCTATCGCATCGCGCACCTGGGCATCGCCTACTGCCCCGAGGAGCGCGGCATCTTCTCCAGCCTCTCGGTGGAGGAGAACCTGGTGCTGCCGCCCGAGATCGCGAAGGGCGGCATGAGCATCGAGGAAATCTACGAGATGTTCCCCAACCTGCGCGAGCGCCGCAACACCGCGCAGGGGACCAAGCTCTCGGGCGGGGAGCAGCAGATGCTCGCGATGGCGCGGATCCTGCGCACGGGAGCGAACCTGCTGCTCCTCGACGAGATCACGGAGGGTCTCGCGCCCGTGATCGTGCAGGCGCTCGGGCGCATCATCGTCAAGCTCAAGGAGCGCGGCTTCACGATCGTGCTGGTGGAGCAGAATTTCCGGTTCGCGGCCCCGCTCGCGGACCGCCACTACGTGATGGAACATGGAAAAATCGCGGAGGCCTTCTCCGCGTCGGAACTCGAGTCGAAGACGCAGATGCTTCACGAGTACCTGGGTGTGTAGCGCAGCAGGAAAACTCTAGAGGAGCGACAGATGAAGATGAAACTCAAGGCAATCGCCGCAGCCGCGGCGCTGGCCCTCTCGGCCGGGGCCCACGCCCAGATCTCGGGCAACGTCGTGAAGATCGGCGTCATGAACGACCAGTCGGGCACCTACGCCGACCTCTCCGGCCAGGGCTCGGTGCTGGCGGCGAAGATGGCGATCGAGGACTTCAAGGCGAAGGACAAGGGGCTCACCGTCGAGGTGGTCTTCGCCGACCACCAGAACAAGCCCGACGTGGGCTCGCAGATCGTGCGCAAGTGGTACGACTCGGACGGCGTCGACGTCGTGGTCGACGTGCCGACCTCGTCGGTGGCGCTCGCGGTCAACAACATCACCAAGGAGAAGGGCAAGGCGTTCCTGGTCTCGGGCGCCGCGTCCTCCGACCTCACCGGCAAAGCGTGCTCGCCCAACACGATCCACTGGACCTACGACACATGGGGCCTCGCCAACGGCACCGGCAGCGCGATCGTGAAGACCGGCGGCGATACGTGGTTCTTCCTCACCGCCGACTACGCCTTCGGGCACGCGCTCGAGCGCGACACCGAGGCGGTGGTGCTCAAGAACGGCGGCAAGGTGCTGGGCAAGGTGCGCCATCCGTTCCCGAGCTCGGACTTCTCGTCCTTCCTGCTGCAGGCGCAGTCGTCCAAGGCCAAGATCATCGGCCTCGCCAACGCCGGCGCCGACACCACCAACGCGATCAAGCAGGCGGCCGAGTTCGGCATCGTGAAGGGCGGCCAGAACCTCGCGGGCCTGCTGGTGTTCCTCACCGACGTGCACGCGCTCGGCCTGGACAAGGCGCAGGGCCTCATCTTCACCGAGACCTTCTACTGGGACCTGAACGACGGCACGCGCGCCTGGACCAAGCGCTTCGCCGCCGCCAACGGCGGGAAGTACCCGACCATGGTGCAGGCGGGCGTGTATTCGGCGGTGCTGCATTACCTCAAGGCGGTCGCGGCGCTGAAGAGCGACGACGGCACGAAGGTGATCGCCGAGATGAAGAAGATGCCCACGGACGACCCGCTCTTCGGCAAGGGCACGATCCGCGAAGACGGCCGCAAGATCCACCCGGCCTACCTCGTGGAGGTGAAGAAGCCCTCGGAGTCGAAGGGCCCGTACGACTACTACAAGATCCGGGCGACCATTCCGGCCGACCAGGCGTTCCGCCCGATGGCAGAAGGCGAATGCCCTCTGGTCAAGAAGTAAGCTGACCCCGGCGTAGAGCGATGTCCGAGATCTTCGGGATCCCCACCCAGGCGCTGTTCGGACAGCTCCTGATCGGGCTCATCAACGGCTCGTTCTACGCCCTTCTTTCGTTGGGGCTCGCGGTCATCTTCGGGCTCCTCAACATCATCAACTTCACCCATGGCGCCCAGTACATGATGGGCGCCTTCGTGGCGTACTT
>Ga0111538_10000426_pt1 | contig 55533 bp, 60 predicted proteins | sample SoiMethybrSBSTD1_FD_79669 | JGI IMG/M metagenome (GOLD analysis project Ga0111538, IMG submission 79669) | Bulk soil microbial communities from a Populus tree surrounding site in Tennessee, USA - Soil MetaG P. TD hybrid SBSTD1 (version 2)... | ecosystem: Environmental > Terrestrial > Soil >... | reverse complement strand
TACGCCACCGCGCGCCCGCGGCCATGCCCTCGACTCCTTTAGACGGTAGGCCATCGAAACCCATACCGAACCAGTAGAGACTCTTGAAATACCGCTCGTCCGCCGGCTTCCTGCTTCTAGCAATCGTTTGTGGTACGTTGGCGTATTACGTTATTGCCATGGCTGCTCTCGACCCAACACGCTTTGCCCCGACCACCGTCTTGGCGCGACGTCTGCAAACACATGTGCAATTTCTGGCCAGCGCTGATCTGAAAGGTCGCAAGCCCGGCACGCCCGGCCATCGGAAAGCCGCCGACTACATCGTGACAGAGTTTCAAGAAGCCGGTCTCCAACCGCTAGCATCACTAAATGGCTATCGTCAGACCGTCTCTCACGAACTGGGGGATAATCTCATCGGCATCCGGTCCGCCTCACAATCCCATGAGGCAGGCTGGATTCTCATCGGCGCGCATTACGATCATCTCGGCGGAGCCTATCTCGGCGCGGACGACAATGCCTCGGCTTTGGCGATACTCCTCGAACTAGCCCGATCCTTGCCGTCCCTCAACAGCCATCCGGTCATGTTTGTCGCGTTTAACACGGAAGAGGCCCCGTACATAGGAACAGGCCTGATGGGCTCGCAGCACTTTGCGAATCAGCTCCCCGCCGAGATTGGCTCGCTCTCTCACTTTCAAGCCGTCATCATCATGGACCTCATGGGCGGGGTCCATTGGGACCCGTTGCAAAAAATCATCTTCGCGACCGGAGCAGAACACAGTCCCGGCCTCTATCGTCGCGTGAAGGACGCGGCGAGTGTGGGAACGATGGCTCCCCTCACCGTCCACCCAGTTGGTCTGCATCTGGTCGAAGAGATTCCCTTGATCGGTCGAGTCCCCTTCAGCGATTACGACGCATTTCGAAACGCATACGTGCCGTTCCTCTTTCTCTCCGCCGGCCGCACCCCGCGCTACCACCAACCGACAGATCTTCCCAACACGCTTCATTACGAGCGCATGGCGTCCACCGTGCACTGGCTTCAGCATTTGATACTCTCCATCGATCAGGACAAGGAGCCCTATGGCTTTGAGAAGAATCGATTGGAATTCAGCGACGAAGTAGACGCCTTCCGTCCCCTCACAATCAAAGCGGCCGAAGAGGCCACAAAAATTCCCGGCACCTCATCTCTCTCACTGTGGAAGCTGAAACAAGACCACGACTGGCTGGAACGCCTCGATCCGACAAAGGCTACGCCGGAAGACGTGAAAAGGATGGAGCGACTCTCGATCAGAATGCAGTGCCTGCTGAGCGATATGCCCGGCTGTTTTCTGCTGTAAATTAGGGTCTGAAACGATAGAAGTGATGGGGTAACCTGTCTATTAATTTTTGTGAATGCGACATATCCGATTCGTGAGAGAAGACGGCATCCCATCATCGAATATCTCCCTGAAGTTCGTGAAGGTCGGCCTACGCCACCGCGCCCACGCTACTTCAACTGAAAACCCAACGGCCGATGGCGAACCATCGAAGCGGATCCCAAACAAATAGAGGCGATTGAAATACTGCCTAATCCTCCGCCCTGATCCTGCTTCTAACAATTCTTTTCTCTACTATGTAGACCCGGACTGTCATAATTACTTACTATGATCTTTGGTCTTCTGATGGATATTTTCAGCTGCGGATTGCCTAAATGTAGGAGTGGGTAATGCTTGATTTCACCGAGCTTTCTGACGATGGCCAGGAATTCGAGCAGCTCATACGCGAGCTACTCTTCTCACTTGGCTTCAAGGTGTTTTGGAGTGGTCGCGGACCCGACGGAGGCAGGGATTTGCTCTGCCTAGAGGAGCGTGAAAGTATTTTCCACAAGGACGTCAGAAGGTGGCTTGTTCAATGCAAACATAAGGCGCGTTCCCAGTCTAGTGTCGGGATAAATGATCTCGATGACATTGTTGACTCATGCACCCAACACGACTGCGAGGGGTATTTCCTCGTAACGTCAACACAACCCTCGTCAGCTGTGGTTCAAAGGTTGCAAAACATCACGCTGAATGAAAGCAATAGAATTGTTGCAGTCTACTGGGACTCGGTAGAAGTGGAAAGAAGATTAAGAACCGCCCAGCAATGGCACGTAGCTCAGCGGTTTTTCCCATTAAGTGCAGCAGGATGGCAACTATTTGCTACAGAGCGACCAAACCATTGGTCGGCCAACTTTAGAGGCTATTACTTTCATATCGCCATCCGGATCGGTTCAAGTTGTACGTTCTGTCTACCAGTTATTGAGCACAAAATTGACTCCTATGAAGCTTTGAGGCTGCCGCCAAAGCATTTTATCCGTCTACGTAGCGTTTACTACGATGACAAACACGGCACCTATACATGGTATCTGGACTATATGCATCCTCATAAGGAAACGCCAGCTATGAACGCACAGGGAGTGGCACGTGCCTTGGGAGAAGAACAAATGCCCGACCACTGTCATGATGTGGAAGTGAAGGGTTATTCTGAGTTCAGTGATCATTACGATGCTGACCACTATGACTTCTATGTCAAAAATATGGGCAATTTTATTCTAGGCTTGCCGAGGGCGAAATCATAGGAAGACCTACGCGCATCCTCATCCTTATCCTTATCCTGACCCCATCCCGTTTTCTTTCATCACTTCTACACACACCACAGGGCGGTGCAACCGGTGGCCGCCTTTGCGCGCATCCAACGAGCACCTTCGGAGCGTGCGCGTTGTGCGAGCACCGAGGCCACTGGTCTCACCGCCCATCCCCTCACTCCCATCCCACCGGCTCATACCCCTTCTCGGACAAGCACCGATTGACGAAGTTGATATAGCCTTGTCCCAGGTTAGGACGGCTGAATATGCCGCTCAGTAAGCCGAACGTCGCTCCGCTGGCCGCTCCGATGAGAGACCCGGCTCCCGCCGCGCCGGAGATGGCCCCACCGACCGCGCCACTCGCAGCACCGATGCCCGCGCCGGCGGCCGTGCTGCCGGCTACTTGTCCGGCCTTACCTTTACCCTCCTTCGCGCCGGCGGCTTCCGCCATCTCGCGGCATTCCGTAATATCGTCCTTCGACGTCTCTTGTCCCACAGCTTGCAGATGAGCGTTGGGATAGAGGATCGGCTTAGGCCCCGCGCATCCTGAGAGGAGGAGCAGGACACAGATGACAGCATTATGGCTCGTCCTCTTCATGAGGTGTCTCCCTTGGCTGATCAAGCTTGAAAATCGTCATTACCTGACGGCGGCTAATCTCTCGTACGAATATTCGCTTTCTGCGCGCGCTGTGGCCTGAGCGGATGATGACGTTGGCCATCGGTACGTCCGACTGCCGGCTAAGGAATCTGCACAAGGCTTCATTGGCGGCGCCGTCGATGGGCGGCGAGGCAAGACGAATTTTCAGTGCGTCGCCATGCCAACCGACGCTTTGCGTGCGCTTCGCATTCGGTTGCACATGGATAGTGAGACTGACCCCGTCGTAGGTTTCGGCAATGGGCAGAGTTTTAAAGGACACGTCCTGTCATAACTCAAACGCAGAACGTTCAATGCGACTTTGAACAATCGCTAGACGAGTGCCGAATGCAAGTTCAGAATGATCTGGTACTGAACGGTAATCGATCCTTCGTCTAGGTTCTGTTTGATAAATCCGTTTAGCGGGGGCTAGGGACGCTGCCGTTCGGCGTCTCTCGTCATCGCTCCCCGACGCTACCAGCCTCTGCCCCTCTCGTCCGTTAGCAGGCAAACCTCCCCCTTCGGCATCTGCTCGCATGCCTGCGAGCACCTCGTCCCAGATCTCGATCCCGGTTGGAGTGCTGTTCACGTGGGCGGCTCCTGCCCCCACGGGCTCACCCCACTCCTCGTCTATGCTCTCGTCCCCGGCCGCTGGGCGGCTGAGGAGGTGTTCAGTGAAACGGCGGCGCGAATGAGCGCCTTCAATGCCTTTTCATCAATCTTGTCGCCCTCATGAAAATCGATGGCACGCCTGGTGTTGCCTTCGAGGCTGGAGTTGAAGAGGCCTGAAGGGTCCTCCAACGAGGCGCCCTTGGCGAAGGTCATCTTCACAACATTCTTGTACGTCTCACCGGTGCAGATAATTCCGGCGTGCGACCACACCGGAATCCCTCTCCACTTCCACTCCTCGACCACTTCGCGGTCGGTCTGCTTGATGAGAATTCGGACCCGAGCGAGCGTCTCGCCCCGCCAATCACTCAGCTCCTTGATTCTCGCATCTATCAGCTGAGGGGGAGAGTCTCCTCCTTTTCCTTCCTTCGAGCCACTCTTCCTCTTCTTCATGGTTGTTGTCGCTCGCACGTCACTTGAGTAGCGCTGGTCAGCACTTGGAACCATCACATCTCGTTTCCATCAGGTCTGGCATATGTTCGCGGCACGTCGTTACGTAGGTAGGCTCCTCGTGAACAGAGATTAAGCGCAGAGATTCTTGCCGTCGCTACCCGAAGATCGCTTTGACGAATTCTTGAATGCTGCGTTGCATGTCGCGATCGTCGGTGATGGGACGGGCGACGGCCACATCGCAGGCTTGGATTGGCGGCACGCCTTTCTGGATCAACGCGCCGGCATAGATGAGCAATCGCGTACTCACGCCTTCTTCCAGACCATGGTTGCGAAGGTTGCGCACTTTCTCGCCTAACTTGACCAACCGTTGGGCCACGTCTGACGCCACTCCGGCTTCACGTTCGATGACGTTCGTTTCAATCTCGCGCGGGGGATAGGTGAATTCGATCGCCATGAATCGCTGCTTGGTACTTTGTTTCAAATCCTTCAACACGCTTTGATAGCCGGGGTTGTACGAGATCACCAGGAGAAAGTCGTCCACGGCCTCGACGATCTGCCCTTTTTTTTCAATCGGCAGCACGCGTCGATCGTCGGTCAGAGGATGGATGATCACCGTCGTGTCTTTCCGCGCTTCGACGATTTCATCGAGATAGACAATCGCGCCGTGTTTCACGCCAAGCGTCAGCGGTCCGTCCACCCAGACGGTTTCTTCACCTTTCAAAAGGTAACGCCCCACCAGATCGGAGGCCGTCAAATCTTCGTGGCACGCGACGGTGATCAGGGGGCGCCTCAGACGGTGGGCCATGTGTTGGATGAACCGCGTCTTGCCGCAGCCGGTCGGGCCCTTCAGCATGACAGGCATCCGGCTCTGCGCGGCGATGGTGAAGAGTCCCACCTCGCCGTTGATCTCGGCATAGAACGGTTCGTCCCGTATACGGTACTGATCGATGTCGAGCTCTCGCCCCTTGGAAATGGATTCGGTCATGGATGACGAATAACTGAAACGGGTGGGAAATAGCAAGATGCGGCTGAAAGTGCTGAGTGCTGAGTCCTAAGTGCCGAGTTTGAGTGCTGGAAGTTCTGAGTCCTGAGTGAAACAAGAGCTCTTCGCTCCGCACCCAGGACTCAGCACCCAGCACTTCTTCTATTTCATTTTCAGGTGCGATTTCAGAATATCGGAGTTCTGAATTTCGGCATTGTCCTTGCCCATTTCATAGGCCGTTTTAAAATGTTCGGTCGCGCCCTTATGGTCACCCGCCTTGTCCAATGTGAGCGCCAGATCGTAATGCGCCTCGGCCGACTTGGGATCGGCCTTCGCGGCTTCCGTAAAATGGGTTTTCGCGACATCCCAATGTCCTTTATTGAAATGCTCGATGCCTTCGTTGATATGCGTATCGGCCTTTGACCCTGCTGCGGCCTTCAATGGCGCCGCCGCCTTGCCCATATCCGCCCAGCCGACGTTCGTCGCGAGGGCCAAGCCGAACACCATCGCCGTTATGCCGAGAAACTTCTTCATTGCATCCTCCTTGTGGGTTAAACATTCGCGCATTATCACTTATCTCATGATACGGATGATACTCTGAATTGGATGTACTAGGTGGACCCGACTTTTCGGTCATCCGTGTCGAGGACTACGCGCACCTTTTGGACGAGCGCGTCGGGCGAAAAAGGCTTTTGCAGAAACGCGGCGCCTTCCTTCACGACGCCGTGATGGATGATCGTGTCGTCCGTATAGCCGGAGATGTATAGGACCTTCATATCTGGACGTTCATGGATGAGGCGCTCGGCCACCTCCCCTCCGCTCATCTGGGGCATGATGACATCGGTGATCAGCAGATGGATCGTGCCGAGATATTGGCTGCCGGTCAGCAGCGCCTCCACTCCATGCCGCGCCTCCAAGACTTTGTACCCGGTACGGCGGAGAATGTTGCCGGCCAAGGCGCGGATGGCGGGTTCGTCTTCGACCAACAACAGGGTCTCCGTACCCGAATGGGTCATCGACGACTGGGAGCCTGCTTCAGAAGCGGACGACGACCGATCCGCCACACGCGGAAAATAAATCGTAAATGTCGTGCCCTGATCCTGTTTGCTGTCGAGGAGGATTTCCCCATTCGCCTGCTTCACAATTCCATAGACCGTGGACAGTCCCAAGCCGGTGCCCTTGCCGTGCTCTTTGGTCGTAAAAAACGGTTCGAAAACATGCGAGCGCGTATAGTCGTCCATTCCACAGCCCGTATCGCTGACGACCAACATGACGTATGAACCGGGCTGCATCGAGAGAGGCCGGCCGACCGCCGACCCAATGAAATCCACATTCTGGGTTTCAATCACCAGCTTGCCGCCCCTGGGCATCGCATCACGCGCGTTGACCGATAAATTCATCAACACCTGTTCGACCTGCCCCGGATCGACGTGAATGTGCCCCAACCCAGGCGCCAACGAAACGACGAGATTGACGTCCTCGCCGATCAACCGGTGCAAGAGCTTTTCCAGATTCATCACCACGACGTTCAGGTCCAACACTTTCGGCTGCAAGACCTGCCGCCGGCTGAACGCCAGCAATTGGCTGGTCAATGCCGCCGCGCGGTGCCCGGCCTGTTTGATTTCCGCAATCTCCATACGGAGCGGGTCGCCCTCACGCAGGCGGGACATGGCAACCTCGCTATAGCCGGTGATGACGGTCAGCAGATTATTAAAATCATGGGCGATCCCGCCTGCCAATCGACCGATCGCCTCCATTTTTTGCGATTGACGGAGCTGTTCCTCCAACTGCTTCCGTTCGATCAAATGGCCCACCTGACTGCCGATCCCCGCCATGAGGGCAAGAATATGATCATCCGGTTGGCGGACTTCGCGGCTAAAAAACTCCAGGACGCCTTCGACCTCTCCGCCGAGCAGAATCGGAAATGCCGCCGCCGCGTGAAGGCCGACACGTTCGGCCATCGGGAAGCGGGGGAAATTGGCATCGTGCAGAATATCGACGATCCAGGTCGGCACGCCGGCTGACCAGACGCGTCCCGGCAATCCGATGCCTCGACTAAATGTGCGCTGGCGGCTGGCGGCCTCAAAAGTCTCTACTTCAGTGTTCGGCTGCGCCCAACTATCCATGCATCGCAAGACGTTCGCCGGGCGATCCACGATCCAGAGTATGCCGAGGTTCCATCCCAGCGGCTCGCAGATCGTTTCGAGAATCACCGCCGCGGCCTCTTTCAGCGTTGTCGCTTCAGCCAAGACTCTCGTAATCGCATGCTGAACACGGAGGCGTTGTTCAATGCGTTTCTGATCGGTAATGTCGGTAAAGGATGCGACGACGGCATGGGGAGCGGCGGCCTCCTGCCGCATCAGCGGCTGGGTATGGACCGAGAGCCATCGCAACCCGCTTTCGCCGACGCGTACGCCCAGGATGACGGCGGCGCACGCTTGACCGGTTCGAAGTGTGACGAGAACGGGGCGTTGTTCGTTTGGAAGCGGAGAGCCGTCTTCATGGATGACCTGCCAATTCGGATCGTGTACGCGCCGTTTCAACAGACTTCCGGGCGCCACTCCTAGAATACGTTCTGCGCTGGTATTGCACGCCTGTACGAGGCCCTGATCGTCGACGAGGAGGACGCCTTCGTCCAACGCCGTCACCACCGATCGGTACCGCTCTTCACTATCCCGTAGCTGTGTTTCGGCGCGCTTTTGGTCAGTGACGTCCCGCACGAATGCGCTGAAGGTATAGACATCTCCCATCTTCGCGGGAGACACCGACAGCTCGACGGGAAATTCATGTCCATCCCGATGTCGCGCGGTGAGTTCAACGCGCTTATTGAGGACCGGTCCTTCTCCGGTGGCAAAAAATCGCTCGAGGCCGCTGTTATGCGCGCCCCGCAGAGCGACGGGAATAATCATGGACGAGAGAAGCTCTCCGATCGCCTCGTCGCGCGACCATCCGAACATGGTCTGCGCCTGCGCGTTCCAGTCGGTCACACGGCCTTGGGCATCCATTACGATGACCGCGTCCAACGCGGTTTCAATAATCAGCCTGGTCCGGGCTTCACTGTGCCGCTGGGCCGCTTCCGCCGTCCGCGCGCGCGCCGTCTCCTGCTGCGTCTGCGCCCATTCATGGCGCAATCGCCCCGTCGTCCAGAGCAAGGAGATAAACATCGGCACCCACACCGCCGCGCCGGCCATGGCGATATTCAACAGCACCAGGCGGACCGGAGCGAGAATATGACTCTGATCCATGCGCACGAGGACGGTCCATTCGAATCCCTTCGCTTCGCCATAGCCATGCGTCGACGCATAGCCCGTCACGACGGGAAGATGGCGACGCACATGCTCTTCCTCCACATATCCCGGTTGACCGGAGGTGCTCAGAAGGGCGGAGGGAAGGCCCAGTTGTCGGAGGTTCACGCCCCCCTTGTGCGCAAGATCCGAGTCGATAAAGACCCGCCCATCGCGAGCCAGAAACTGATATTCGATCGGACCGGAGGAGCCGGAGCGGGATTCGATCGCATGCAATGTCTGAGTCAGCACATCTTCGATCGTGAGCACACTGATGCGGGCGGTCACGACGCCGAGAAAGGCTCCGTTCTTCCCGATAATCGGCGCGGAGAATGCCACCGCTTCCGAACCCTGCACCGCTTCATACGGCCCGACGTCACCGATGTGCCGCAGTCGTGTATCCCGGACGGCTTGAAACCACTCCTGGCGGCTCCAATTCCGTCCATGAATATCCGAGTCGGTAGCCGCCAGCACCGTTCCGTCCGAGCCGACGACTCCGAGCCAGACGTAGAACGGGGCATAGGCCTGTTTCATCAGCACGAGAGAGTCATGCAGGTAGGCGGCATCGTCCATATGTTCGCTAAATGTATTCGCCATGATCAGCGAATCGCCATATCGCTCGAACATAAGACGATCCAATTTGTCCGTGATCTCAGCCGCCACCAGCGTCAGGTTCTGTCCGACCGCCGTCACCAGCCGATCTTCGACGTAGTAAAGGACAAGGGTCCCAATGACGATGGCGACGAACGTCATGCTGATGATCAAGGCGGGCAGCCATGCGTAAGGCCGCCGGGTGGGAAAAGGTGTCGCAGAGTGGTCGAACGTCATCGTCAAGGTAGGTGACAGTAAAGCCGACGAATAAATCTTACGCAAAGAATCCTACTCTCATTCACCTTTTCAGTCAAAATGTTCCGACTCCGTCGCGATGTAGTTGGCGATCATCCGCACCGGGTGGTAGGACCGCTTCGACCTGGCCAAGGTCTCAAGCCCCGAATCATCCAGCGTATTGATGAAGACTGCCCCGCGCTCATGGGCTTCACGGCAGGTTTCTCGGAAGATCCACGAGGCCAACCCCGAAAGCGATCGATCGGCTACTTCCAATAAGACGCAGAAGAGCGAAGGAGACCGGAAATATCCAAAGGTGTAGGCGACCAACGCCTGGTCCACCCACACAACACGCCCCATCAGTCCCAGCGGCTCGAGTGAATCCATGGCTTCGCGATGAGCGCCAAGCGAATCCGCCAGCATGAAGGACGCCACTGGATCGACGTGTCGCGTATTTTTCTGAATCGCCCATCGCCGATATAGGTCCAGGCTCGACTCGCGATCGCGGGCCTCGAACGGTACATAGCGAGGGCGGTGCGTCCGCGCGAACCGATTGCAAGCCGCACGATGCGACTTATACGGATCGCCCCGAAGTTCGGCCAGCGAGCGGGCGTCGTACAGGTAGTCGGGGTCCTTGGGTCGAAGACGATACCCCCATGATTCCCATTGCAGTTTCCACTCTTCCGGTACATTCTCCACACGACTGACGTCGGACCCGCGATTTCTTTGGCGCATATAGGCCCACGCTCGCGCGAGCGGCTCGCGTAAGGGGCCTGGACCCAGCGGCGGCAACGGCATGAATACACCATCCGCATACTCGGCAAACACGCACAAGTGCTGATCCCATTCCATCCATGAATAGGTAAAGAGTTCGCGCCAGACGAGGTGCGGCGCTAAACTATACGCCGCCAGCGAAGTCTCCATCGGAGCCAATGCCTCTTGAAAACGAGCATAGTCGTTCGGCGTCAGCCGACGAACCTCGCCGGCATCGGCGGAAGGCACGGCAGGCGCAGGCGGCGCAACGAGTATGGCGGTCAAACGCGGCAATGTTCTGACCACCACCACGTCATCTTGATAGCGCCCGATAAGGCACGGATGGTCGCGATACGTGGACAGCACCGGTTCTTCCTCCAGTATGTCCGCCACGCGTTCGGCATGCGCCTCGATTGAATCGGGGTGACCTGCTTCGACCAGTCCGGCGCCTCCCCGGTCCAGCATAAACGGGCATTTCGTATCCCATCCCAAGACGACCTGATTGTGATCTGCCGACCACATCACAGCCAGCGGATAGATCCGACAATCTAAAGGGCGCGTTTCGTAAATTCGACATTTGGAGGTGGTCGGATCGAACGCCGGACAGAGGTATCCCTCGCCCATCGGATTGGGCACAACCCGAACCTGACTACCGTCCAGATCGGGAAACGCCTCGGCATCGACTCCTCCGGCGATCGCCTGTGAAATTTCCTCACCGGTGAAATACGGGCGCAGAAAGCTATCGACCTCAGGAAATCGACAGCAGACTTCGCAGCGAAGACACACGTGACTGGGCACCGGTTGAGGCAGCCGCTCGATGTGCAACAGACTTCCGGGCATAGAGACAGACGTCGGATCCATGGCCATTTATCATACGCCGCGCTCGCGACTCAGACAATGCGCGCGCACTCACGGCAGGAAGAAATCACCTCACCATGCTCTTGTGTCCTTCGGATAGCCCATGTTACGATCTTTTCAGGTAACAGTGACGAATTCGCGCAATCCTACAGCCGAGCATGCATCCTTCCCTCACCGGCACATGGCCGTGTTCTCGTAAACTCTGGATTCTTTCCTGAGGATATTGTTGGCACTCGCGCACGACGTCCCCAGCAGCACATCCTCATATACCTCCTCTCAACGTGGCCTGTTCGTGCGCGATGCGCTGATCAAATCGGGCCTCTATCACGAGGCGTCCGCCCACGATTCGCAAGCCGCTGATGCGAGCCCCGTCGCTACCCAGTGGCGTCTCGCGCCCTCACCCTTCATCGTCACTCCCGATGAAGTGGCCTTCTTTGAATCGCTCGGGCAGCATTTGCTGTCATTGTATCGAGCGCTGAACATGCTCTATGGAGAAAGCGTCCGTGGCTCTCAGCCGGGATGGGTCGCTGAATATCTGGATCAAGGCAAGCCCGTCTCGCTGGTGGCCTACAGCCGGATGAAACGCTTTCGCGATCATCTGCCGGGCATCATCCGGCCGGACATTATTCCGACCGACCACGGCATGATCATTACAGAGCTGGACTCGGTCCCTGGGGGGATGGGGTTGACCGGCGGCCTGTCGCATGCCTATGCCGACTTGGCCTCCGCTGCGGGAGAACCCTTACAGCTTGTCGGCGGGGTCAACGGCATCGTCGAAGGGTTTGCGGCGTTGGTCCGCAATCTGTTGGGCGAGCGAACAGGCTGTCTCGCCATCGTCATCTCGGAAGAGGCAAAGGACTATCGCGCGGAAATGCAGTGGATGACACAGCAGCTTCGCGCCATCGGAGTCCCGACCTACTGCGTGAATCCACGCGAGGTCCGCTTTACCGAAGAAGGCCTCTGGGTGACCGGCGATTCAGGAGACGAGCAGCCCGTTGCGGTCCTGTATCGATTTTTTGAACTGTTCGACCTTAACAATATTCCGAAATCGGAATTGATCATGTACAGCGCCAAGAAGGAAAAGACGGTGGTTACCCCGCCGTTTAAGCCGGCGCTGGAAGAAAAATTGGCCTTTGCCCTGCTGCATCATCCCATATTGGCTACCTTTTGGAAGAAGGCGTTGGGGGGCGAGACCTTTGATGCCCTCACGAACGTGATGCCCCGCACGTGGGTGCTCGATCCACGGCCGCTTCCGCCGATGGCGATCATTCCCAATCTGGAAATCGGCGGCCGCGCCGTGAGCGACTGGCGAACATTAGCGAAAGCCACGCAAAAGGAACGGCGCTACGTCATCAAGCCATCGGGGTTTTCAGAACTGGCGTGGGGCAGCCGAGGGGTATCGGTCGGTCACGATCTCCCTCAAGCCGAATGGGCCGACGCACTCGACTCAGCCTTGCGTTCCTTTCCGAAGACGCCGTATATCTTGCAAGAATTTCATAAGGGTCGCCAGTTCGATCTATCCTATCTCGACTCGCGAGAGCAGACCGTCGTTCCGATGGCGGGGCGGGCACGGCTCTCTCCGTATTATTTTGTCAGCAGCGGAAAGGCCATGTTAGCCGGCATCCTCGCGACAGTATGCTCCCCCGAGAAAAAAGTCATCCACGGTATGCGGGATGCGATCATGACACCGTGCGCGGTCGCGCCGAGGCGCGAGGATGTGTAATTCTCAATCCGTTAATCAACATTCAACATGAGCATTCAACATTTCTTATGTCTCTAACGCTGTATCATGTCGAATGGTGCCCGGAGTGCGCCGTGGTGCGGGAAAAGCTGGAAGATCTGAGTCTCCCCTATGAGGGAGTGATCGTCCCGGATTTTCGTCCGTCTCGGCAGCAGGTCTTCGAGGTATCCGGCCAATATTATGTCCCGGTCTTGCGGGACGGGGAGACCGTATTGACGGAGACGCGAGAGATCCTGGCCTATCTGGATAAATATCATGACGATCAGCGATCGGATGCGCCGCCAGACCGGGGTGCGGAGGAACGAGGCGACGAGGATGACTTTCCGACTTGCACGTTATAACTCGACTCACGCGACCGGCATCCGAATGTTCACCGTCTGAAGAAGGAGCGCAGCATGGAGGAATGGAGACGGATTCTCGCCGAGAGTATCGTGAAGCCGCAGGAACTAGCCGATCGGCTCGGGGTCGATCCGGAAGAGATCGAAGCGGTGACCGGTGCGTATCCCATGCGAATTACCCCGACGGTGCTGTCCACGATCAAAGCGAAGGGCGATGCCATCTGGAAGCAGGTGGTACCCGACATCGTCGAGATTGACGACCTCGATGCGGAGGACGACCCGCTCGAAGAAGACCTGATGAGTCCGGTGCCGCATCTGGTGCACCGCTACCCGGATCGCGTCCTGCTGATGGTGACGAACCAGTGCCCGATCTATTGCCGGTTTTGTACACGCAAACGGTTGGTCGGCAAACCCGGTTTCCTCAAAAAGGGCGAACTGGACCGCGCCATCGCCTATCTCCGCGACCATACGGAAGTGCGCGATGTTATCCTTTCGGGCGGGGACCCCTTGCTGCTGCCCGACTATTTACTCGAACGGATCTTTAAGGCGCTGCGCACGATCCCGCATTTGGAATTGATTCGAATCGGCTCGCGCGTCCCCGGTACGCTCCCGGAACGGATTACTCCAAAACTGTGCGAGATGATCAAACAATATCATCCCATTTACATGAATCTTCATTTCAATCACCCCGACGAACTCACACCCGCGGTCAAGGCCGCCTGCGGCATGTTGGCGGATGCCGGGGTGCCGCTGGGTGCGCAGACCGTGCTCCTTAAAGGTGTCAATGACGATCCAGACGTCATGAAGCGTCTGATGCATCAACTTTTGCTGGCACGCGTAAAACCTTACTATCTGTACCAGGCTGATCTCACCAAAGGCACCAATCATTTCCGCACGACGGTTGAAACCGGCATGAACATTATTCGAGAATTGCAGGGACATACCAGCGGAATGGCTGTCCCCCATTTCGTAATCGATGCGCCCGGCGGTGGAGGAAAGATTCCCATTCTTCCTCCCGACTATTTGATGCATTTGGACGACGACGGCGCTATGCTGAAAAACTATGAGCAGAAGACGTACCATTACCCCCAGCCTGAGAAGACTTCGCGGCGCGAGCTGCCGATGGTCGGCGCGTCACCGTCGTTTGCCTCCTGCGCCGATGGGGCGCTCGACGATTGTTGATATTCTTCCCGACGAAGCCATGACCCCACCATGACCGATCACCTTCACTCACTGTTCCCGGAACTCGAGCGCGATTTACAAAGCTTGTCGTACACGACCGGCATTCTGCCGTCTCAAAAAATCCGCGAGCTGATTGAGAATGGACGCCTCTCGACCCCAGCTCCGATCGAAGACGGGCAAATCCAACCTTCAAGTTTGGATCTTCGGTTGGGTCCGGTCGGATACCGCATGCAAGCCAGCTTTTTACCCGGCCCGAATGCCACGGTCGAGAGCCGCATCAAAGATTTGGCCATGACCCGAATCGATCTGACTCAGCCGACGGTATTCGAAAAAGGCTGCGTCTATCTGGTACCGCTGATGGAGCACCTGAATCTGACGTCCGAGTTCTCGGCTAAAGCCAATCCGAAGAGCACGACCGGCCGTCTCGATATATTCACGCGATTGATTTGCGACGGAGGGACGGAATTCGAACGCGTCCCCCCAGGGTATAAGGGAACTTTGTATGCCGAAGTCGTCCCTCGCACATTTACGGTTCTTGTGCAGGCGGGGGTGAAATTGAATCAGCTGCGATTCATTCGCGGCTGTCCCCCACCATCGGACACGACACTACAAGAATTGGATGCGCAGGAAACGCTCGTGTACGGGGAGGGCGATCAGCCTGGAGAAGCCTTGATCAATCGAGGGCTCATGGTCTCATTGAATTTGCAAGGCGGCCCGGAAGACAAGATTATCGGCTATCGAGCGAAACAAAATACGCCGGCCATTGACCTGCTGAAAAAAGACTACTACGACCCGGACGAGTTTTGGGAGCCGATCATGGCGCCGCGAAACCGACGCATTATTCTGAACCCGGACGATTTTTACATTCTTCTGTCGAAGGAAAAAGTGCGTATCCCGCCCGCCTATGCCGCGGAGATGGTTGCCTACGACCCGTCTATGGGCGAATTCCGTATCCACTACGCCGGGTTTTTCGATCCCGGATTCGGCTACGGCGCAAGCGATGTCAAAGGCTCCCATGCCGTGCTGGAAGTCCGCTCGCACGAGGTGCCGTTTCTCATTGAGGACGGACAGGTGGTCGGCCGCCTGATCTACGAACGGCTGCTGACCCACTCGGACAAGATCTACGGCATGGGCATCGGTTCCTCCTATCAAGGACAGGGCCTCGCGCTGAGCAAACAATTCAAACGCTTTCGCCAATCGTAACGTGGGCCGGTGAGAAGGAGCGATAACGGTGAGACCCGACGAAGAGGACCGAGAGTCCGGCGTGTCCCCCGACAACGGTTCCGGGTCACAGGAGGATCGCCAGCTCAGCGTGGCAATGATGTTTGTCGGCGTGGCGATGATGTTTGTCGGCTTCCTCGACGTCTTTCTGTCAATCAGCGGCGGGTTCGAATTAGCGGGCGTCACGCCTTTGTTGCTCTATTTCGCGGGCGTCGCCTTGTGGGCGCAAGCCACGGTAGCCAATCTGACACTGCGCTATGTCATCATGGGTGTCGCGATCGTGCTGGCCTTGGCCATTTTTCATTATGGCGAAGTGCTGTTCTGGCATAAGCAGGTGGTCTTTTGGGGAACCATTGCCGCTGTCATTTTTTTCATGTTTAAGACTGCGCCGCCCACTCGATAGAGCCAAGTCCTGAATGCTCAGTGCTGAGCGAGACAAAAACCCTCGGCCACCTTCTCATATTTATAATCGCCTGCTCTCAGGACTCAACACCCAGGACTCAGCACTTCTAGCAATGCGCATCAGCGTCATCATGCCCGTGCTCAATGAGGAGCCGATTCTGGAAGCAACCTTGCGCCAGACTTTGGCCGTACCGTTCGAGGAGGTCATTGTGGTGGACGGCAATAGTCGAGATGGGACCAGAGGCCTTGTGACCTCAATGATGGGGATGGCCGCCGACCGACTCGCCCTGTTGATTTCCCCTCCTGGCCGCGCGTGCCAAATGAATGCCGGCGCCTCGATGAGTCATGGCGACGTTTTACTCTTCTTGCATGCCGACACCTGGTTGCCATTGAACGCGTACGCCCTGATCGAGGAGACGCTAAGGCATCCGGCATACGTTGGCGGACGATTTGACGTACAGTTCACCCCGAACACGGGATGGGGCCGCATGATCAGCGGTATGATGAACTGGCGGTCCCGCTTGAGCGGCATTGCCACGGGGGATCAGGCCATCTTCGTGCGCCGCACGGCATTCGAACAGCTGGGAGGCTTTGCCGATATTCCCATTATGGAAGATATCGAGTTGACCCGTCGCCTGAAACGCGCCGGACGCATGGCCCCGCTTCGTTCCACCGTCGTGACCTCCTATCGACGATGGGAACAGTGCGGTCCGCTCCGGACCATCGGTCTGATGTGGCTACTGCGAGGACTCTATTGGCTCGGCATCAGCCCCTCGACCCTCACGCGGATGTATGCGCACATCCGATAGGTGGCTAACATTAACATGGCTGCACGACCATCCAGACCGTCCCTTGATCGAACCGCACAGGCTGAATCGGCTTGCATCATTTTCGCCAAAGCTCCCATTCCCGGTGAAGTGAAGACTCGCCTGTGCCCTCCGTTGACCGACGATGAAGCCGCGAGTCTACACGGCAGCTTCGTCTTGGACACGCTCGAACGTACAAAGGGAGCCGTCGCGAAACATCACCTCTCTGCCGCCCGATATCTGGCGTGCTCACCGTCGGCCTCGCACGTCTTTTTCCAGATCATGGAGGAACGCCACGGTGTGACCATCTTCGATCAAGTCGGGGATGACCTTGGCGCGCGGATGCTCCATGCCTTTTCGACCGTGTTCTCGCGGGGGCATCGGAAAGCGCTCATTGTCGGGACGGACGTACCGTCGCTCCCGGCCGACTATTATCGACAGGCGCTGACGTCGCTCGACCATTACGACCTGATGCTGGGACCCGCAACCGACGGGGGCTATTACATGATCGCTCTCAAGCATCCGCGTCCGGAGCTTTTTACCGGCATTCCCTGGTCCACCGATCAGGTGCTCAAGCTGACCCGCGAGCGCGCGGAAGGACTGGGGTTGAAAATATCGCTGCTGCCCGAATGGCGGGATGTCGACACGTTGGCCGACTTACAGGCCTTGATCAAGGCCAGCGCGCTGGACTCGAAACGACCGAAGCACGAACAGATATTTTCGACACGCACCGCGGGAGCCCTGCAGTTCATCGGCAAACAGCTCGCGTCGAGATGAGTCGATGAAGACGAGCGCATCATATGAGAAAGGAGCGAACGTGGCTGATCGGGTAGCATTAATTACCGGCGGGGCGAAAGGCATTGGACGAGCCATTGCGTTAGATTTGGCGGCGCAGGGTTGGTCCGTGGCCATCTGTTATCGAACGAGCGAAGAGGCGGCGCAGGCGACCAACGCCGCGATGATCGAACGCGGAGGGCGAGCGCTAGCCGCGCGTTGCGATGTCTCCGATGCCCCGGCCGCGCACGCGTTCGTCGAGACGGTGCAGCGGCAGTGGGGCCGCATCGACGCCTTGATCAACTGCGCCGGACCCTACCATCGGATCAGTTTGTTCGATGAAACGGTGCAAGGCTGGAATGAGATGTTTGACGGTAATCTGCACCCGATTTTTTATTTGGCGCAGGCCGTTGCGCCTCTCATGAAGGCGCGCAAGTATGGCCGAATCGTGAATTTCAGCATGGCGAACGCCGATCACATGATCGCGCAGCCGGATGTGACGGCGCACTATATTGCGAAGGCCGGGGTGCTGATCCTGACGCGCACACTGGCAAAGATGCTGGCCCCGTTCGGCGTGACGGTCAATGCGATCTCCCCCGGCTTCATCGACTCCGGCAGCGCTCCGCCTGAGGAATTGGCTGGCGCGATAAAACGCATTCCGGCAGGTTACCTCGGAGAGGTCAGCGATACAACGGGGGCGGTTCGATATTTGTTATCCGATGAGGCGCGTTACGTGAATGGGGCGAACATTCATGTCAACGGCGGCTGGGGGGTATAAGGATGCTGAAAACGCCTGCTATGACACCCACCCTACCCCAGGCGAGCCGTTACGCGCCACTTCCCGAAGGTTCGTTCTCGGCTCAAATAAAATCCTCAACGTACCATTGGGATGGAGCGCGTCTTGGCGCGCTTGGGGTGGGTGGGTGACATAGGTACGCCAGCGGTTTTCCTCTGCTGTGGCCTTGTTGGATGACCGTTTTGTGCCCCCTCGGTGACGTTAAACGAATAACGATCAACCTCCGAAGGCTTTCTTTAAGAGCGGCTCCATCTCGCCCTTTTTTTCCATGGGGTCGAGGATGTCGGTATCGCCGTAAAACGTTCCGTTGATGAAGACTTTGGGCAGCGTGGGCCAATTGGTAATCTTGGTCAACGCCTCGCGCTTGGCTGGATTCTGCAGCACATCGACCAGTTCGTATGGGTATCCGTATTTGTCGAAAAACTGCATGGTCTCCCGCGTAAAGCCGCACATCGGCATGGTCTTGGTGCCTTTGCCGTAAATGAGGATCTTATTCGCGCTGACTTCCCGTTGAATTTCTTCTTCGATTGGACTGCTCATATATTCCTCCCCTTCGCTCTCAGCCGCCGTTCGACGTTTCCGCCTTCAATTCCAACGCATGGATACGTCCATCTTTCATGGGCTCATCCAACGCCTGGTAAATCATCCGATGGCGATCCAATAAGTTTTTCCCCTGAAACAAATCCGAGATCACGCGGACCGACAGATGGTCCATCGTTCCTGTACGATCGGACACAGACACGTTGGCCCCCGGAAGGGCTTGCTGAATATATGCCGTAAGAACATCAAAGTTGATCATGACTCACTCCCTGATATTTACCATAACGCAGATATTGCGGGAAACGCAATTGCCCGCTCGCACCTGGAGCTGACTCTCATGGCGCTATCCGAGGGAGTATGAATGACACGAGAAGGAAAGGAGGAGCCAGGGCGACCAACGGTCAGGCCTTACTTTTGAGAACGCTTTCGACGGCGGCGAGCAATTCTTTGAGCTCGAACGGCTTTTCTAAAGTCGCCACCGCCCCGAACCGTCTGGCGACATCGAGTGCGTCAAAATGAACTTTTCGACTGCCGCCTGATAAAGCGATGACTTTGACTGTGGGGCATTCGCGCCGCAGTTCACGAATGACTTCGAGGCCGTCTTTTTCCGGCATCAAAATATCGGTCACAATCAGGTCGGCAGGCTGTTCTCGCCAGAGCCGCATGGCCACTTCGCCGTTGGCGGCTTCGACGACCGTATGCTTTGCGCCTTCCAGAACCTGCCGGAGCATGTTCAGAACCATCTGATCGTCGTCGATGATAAGAATCCTTGCCATTGAGTGCGGTTCTCTTACGCTAGACGAGATCGTTCGTCAACTCTTTTCGCGCCTTCGACCTCATACCGGTCTGTGACGCTGATGTCATGGCTACGCCTCATAGGTCACTATGTCCTTATCCTGAACATTGGAATGGTTTCATGTCCATTGCGGCAAAAATTTTTCTGCCTATGGAATTTAGAGAGTACCGTCAATCGGCGCTGGTGGATAAGACCATTCGGCACTGACTGGATCATGTGCGGATATCTCTGCCCTTTCTCGATGGACGATATAATTTGTCGAGCAGGAGCCTGCGCACTATGTCCGCTATCTGGCAGACTCGCAGAACTCAGATAGTGTACAAGGCCAGGTCCGCGATAAATCGTATCATCGGAATCTCGGATTCGGCTGACACAAAGTGGGAGAAACAATGCAATGCCGGTGACCGAATTGACATCGCATCACATGCCGAATCGGTTGTTATCCACGCTGCCTTTCGAATGGCGACAGGCGGCACTCGATCATATGCAAACCGTCGCCCTTGCCCCTGGACATATCATTTACGAACCAGGCGACCCCGTCACGTCTGTCTACTTTCCAACGACCGCGGTGGTCTCATTGCTAAACGTCATGGATTGCGGCTCAAGCATCGAAGTCGCGTTGGTCGGAAATGAAGGCATGTTGGGAGGCCGCCTGGCGCTCGGCGTCGCCTATACGGCCTTAGCTCGGACGGTCGCTCAAATACCCGGCGAAGCGCTGATGATCAAGACGGTCACCTTTCAAGAAGAAATGGAGCGCAATCCCGCTCTGAGTGCGATGGTATCCAGATACAGTAATGTGTTGCTGGGACAGATTTTTCAGGCAGCCGGTTGCAATGGTCTTCATTCCACCGAACAACGTTGCGCGCGCTGGCTCCTGGCGACCCAAGATCGCGTCGGATCAGACGAATTCCCATTGACCCAGGAATTGCTCGCGGAAATGCTGGGCGTGCGCCGACAAAGTATCAGCGCCATTGCCAGCGCGCTACAACATGCCGGCACTGTCCGCTACAGCCGCGGCCAACTGAGGATCGTCAATCGACGTGCCCTCGAATCGATTTCCTGCGAATGTTACCGCCGCGTCAGAGAAGAGTGCGAGTCTCTGTTGAAAGCCTGACGACCCGACTTCCTTCCATGGCATACTGATGTATGTCGTCCACCATCTGGACCATCGGTCATTCGACACGGACTCTGGAAACATTCATCGCCCTCTTGAAGGCTCATGCGATTGGGGCTATCGCAGACGTGCGCGCCTTTCCATCCTCACGACGGCATCCTCAATTCAATCTCGACGCGTTAGAGAACGCTCTCCAGCAGGTGGGCATCCAGTACCATCATGTGTCCGCGCTGGGTGGACGGAGAAAGAGCCGGCCGGATTCAATGAATCAGGGTTGGCGGAACTCGAGCTTTCGAGGGTATGCGGATTACATGCAGACTGCGCAGTTCAAGGAGGGACTCGCACGCTTACTCTCTTTTGCGGCCGGTCAGCCGACGGCGATTATGTGCGCCGAGGCCATGCCGTGGCGATGCCATCGGTCATTGATTGCCGATGCGCTGTTAAGCGGTGGGTGGAGCGTTCGGCACATTCTCACCCCGGCGAAGGCGGACCTCCATGCGCTGACTTCCTTCGCTCAGATGGAAGGTGGAGTTCTTTTCTATCCCTCGCCCTCGCCGCAAGGTCCGTCGTTATTCTAATCTTGGGCCGGTGATTAATTCTCTGCTCAGCGAACACCGACGGCGAGTGGCTCCCTCCAGTGGCTGTCAGCGATTCGTATGGATGAACGCATCAAGTTCCTTCGTCGCCTCGGCTCCGAGCTTCAGGAGAGGAAGGGTAATGTTAAACATCGCCCCATCGCCAGCCTGACTGTGCACCGCAATCTGCCCTTGATGCTCCTTGATAATGCCGTAGCTGATCGAAAGGCCCAACCCAGTCCCTTCTCCTACACCCTTCGTGGTAAAGAATGGATCGAAGATGCGGCCCAGATTGTCCGCCGAAATACCCGTGCCGCTATCGTGAAAGACTACTTCGATCGTCTCGCCACGAACGTCGCTTCGTAGAATAATCGACTTTCGGGGGCGCGAGTCGACAGCGTCCCGCGCATTGGTCAACAGATTCAAAAACACCTGCTCGAGCTGTATACGGTTGCCGAGCACGAAGGGATTCGAGGAAGACAGCGTCGCCGTCAGGTCGATGTTCTTCAGGCGCAATTGCTCCTGCATGAGATCAATCGTGGACTTGAGCACGTCGTTCACGGAAACCGGTTCGCGTTCCATGGGAGCCATGCGTCCGAACGCGCGCAGGTGGTTGATGATCGTCGAAGCCTTCAGCACTTGGGCCATGGATAACTTCAACGGAAGTAGCAGATCCTCTCGTTCAATGGAGTGGATGTGAACCTGATCGATGAGATTGCCGAGGATGAGATTGATGTTGTTGAGCGGATTGTTCAGTTCATGCGCGACACCGGTGGTCAACTCCCCTAAACTGGCCAACTTGGCGCTTTGCACGAGTTGCGCTTGTTTTTCACGCAACTCTTGCTCTCGCCGCTCCGCCTCGCGCAACAAGCGAGCGCGCTCTTCTTCCGCTTGGTGGCGGGACGTAATGTCCATGGCCACGCCTGCCGCGCGAATCGGACGGCCCTCCTCGTCGCGGACGATCTTGCCTTTGGGCAAGAGCCATCGCACGGAGCCGTCCGGCCACACAACGCGCAACACGGTTTCAAACATGGTGAGGCGCTGCGTGGCCTCTGTAATTTCCCATTGCAGCCGTTGGCGATCGTCCGGATGCACGCAATTCCACCAATCGTCCATTCGCCTGGCGGCGGAGTCCGCCGGGACTCCGACCATCTCGTTCATCCGCGGTGACGCCAGGGCACGGCCGGTCTCCAGATTGATCTCCCACGTGCCGAGTTGCGCTCCATCCAAGGCGAGGCTGAGCCGCTCCTCGCGCTCTTCGAGCGTGCGCTCGCGACGGATCGCCCGCAGTAGCAAGACGGTCACGGTCCAAATGACCGCAATCCACAAGGCGCGATTGGCCATTCCCATCCAGTTCGCCATGCCGGTGCGAGGAAGAAAAAGTCCCGCAAGGATCACGGCCATACACAGCCCCCCGACGCATTTGAGAAAGAGCGGCCGGCGGCGGAAGAGCCTGGATGCCAACCAGAGGGGAAAAAGATAAAGCACCCAAAAGGCAAGACCAAGCGGAGTCGAAAGATCGACAAGAAAGATGGCCGCGACCAGTCCGAGTGTGCCTGCTGCGGCAAGATATGGCCAAAGTTGCGAGATGAATCCACTCATGATCAATCGTGGTTACAACAGTGAGCGCATGGGTGAAAGCCCCGAGATTACCTACTCGATTCCACGATGGTGCACAACGGATAATATTCCGTCTTCCTCCATGCAACCTGTCTATCGTTTTTACTACTACGTAGAAGAGTGACCTGGCCGTTCGGCCTTGATCCAAAGGGGGAATGCACCGATGCCCGGAGATCTGATCGAGAGGTAGTCCATAGAACGGTTGGCCTTGATTCCTCCGAGGAAACGTTGTTACATGATATGAATAACCGCACGTCGAAAGGTCACGGAATAGTGACGCCGGAAGCACTGTTAGATCGCCTTCTCCTAGGATATGTGAGCGATTTTATCGCCCGCAACCGGGCTGCACGAATATTGAAACAGCACCTCGATTGCGTAGGGGTAGGATTCTTTCCGCTCGCAGATCATGTGACCTTTCGTACTGCCGATATCGACCGCCGAGCTGAGGAATTCGTACGACTCGGCTACGCCTTTTCAGAAGAGCTTCAATACCAAGATTGGTTCGCCAAGGTGTATCGCAAGCCCGGGTATCCTCCGCTATTTATCGATCAAGCTTATAGCGACGATCGCGGACGGACTAGCATCATCCCCGGATGGGTCGCACGTTTCGGTGATCGCACGCTCCATCATATTGCCGTACGCGTCGAGGACATCGATCTGGCCATCGATCATATGCAACAAGAAGGAATTCGCTTTACCGGTTCGATCGTGGGGGAGCGAGGCGGCGCCTTGCGGCAAATATTTACGGCGCCGGAAGAGATCGATGGAGAGGCTTTCACGGTCATTGAACTGACTGAGCGGCATGAAGGATTCCTGGGATTTTCTCCGCCCCAAGCCGACGGCCTCATGCGTTCCACCGTCACACGTAAAGAATAGCCGATACTTCGCAGTTACCCCTTTACCCCCTCCCCCCCGCGTGTTAAGGTGCACCCTTCTATTCAAAGGATTCTCTATGGTGTGGGATCCCAAAGATCCTTGGACACAGAAAAACGATCCTCTAGAAGAGGCTCTCCGCCAAGCGAAATCGCATTTGCGGGGCTTTAAGGGTTTTCGACCGATTGTCTTAGCGGTCGTCGCTATCCTCTTCGTCTGGCAAAGCGCCTTTATTGTCGCTCCCGATGAAGAAGGCGTTGTCAGGCGATTTGGGGAGGTCGTGCGCAGCGCGGGTCCCGGTCCGCACATGAAAATACCTTTCATCGAAACGGTCGTGCGGCCAAAGGTGGAAAAACTTCATCGCGTCGAGATCGGTTTTCGCACGGATCAACAAGGTCGGCAGCATATGCTGCCGAAAGAAGCCCTCATGCTGACCGGCGATGAAAATATCATCGGGATCGAATTTATTATTCAATATAAGATCAAGACCGCAAAGGACTACTTGTTTCTTGTGGATGAAATCGACGAAACCATCCAGAAAGCGGCGGAAGCCTCAATGCGCGAAGTGGTCGGGAAGAGCAAAATCGACGAAGCCCTGACCTCGGGCAAAGCGCAAATTCAACAAGACACGCAAACGCTCTTACAAACCATTTTAGACTCCTATCAGGCCGGCGTGCAGATCGCCGCGGTGCAATTGCAGGATGTCGATCCGCCGGAAGCCGTGGTGGCCGCCTTTAAAGATGTGGCAAGCGCGAAAGAGGACCGCGAGAAACTCATCAATCAATCGCAAGGCTATCGCAACGACATTATTCCGAAAGCCAAGGGTGAGGCCGCCCAGGTCGTGAATCAAGCAAAGGGGTACGCACAGGCCCGCATCACTCGGGCGCAGGGAGAAACCGATCGATTTCTGAAGACCCTGAAAGAATACAGCCAGGCGAAAGACATCATCAGTAAGCGGATCTATATCGAGACAATGGAAGAAGTCTTACCGAGCATCGAAAAAGTGATCATCGATGGAAAGTCGGCTGATCGGCTCCTTCCCTATCTTCCCTTGGATCGAGTTCAAAAACCGGCAGCCGCCGCGGGCGACGACAAGAAGTGATCGCATGAGCACTCAAAATATCATTTCAGCGGTCGTGGCCGTTGTAGTCCTGCTCTTCATCCTTGGCGCATCGCCGCTATTCGTCGTCGATCTCACGCAGACGGCTATTGTCGTTCAACTCGGCAAGCCGGTTCGCAGCATCACGCAACCCGGCCTTCAATGGAAGGTGCCGTTTATCCAAGATGTCACCTATTTCGACAAGCGGCTACTTGATTACGACTCCCTGGCGCAGGACGTCATCACGCAGGACAAGAAAACGCTGCTGATCGACAATTTTGCCAAATGGCGCATTACCGATCCGTTGAAGGTCTATCAAGCCTTTCAAACGCAACGAAGCGCGCTCAAGCGGCTGGACGACATCATCTATTCTGAGCTGCGTGTGGAAGTCGGACGTCACGATCTTTCCGAGATCGTTTCCAAGACCCGGTCCGATATTATGGCTATCGTGACGCAACGGGCCAATGAAAAGGCGTTGGCCTACGGGATTGAGATTGTCGATGTGCGCATCAAACGGGCCGATCTCCCGGAACAAAACGAAAAAGCCGTGTTCGCGCGCATGCAAGCTGAACGTGAGCGGGAGGCCAAACAATATCGCGCCGAGGGAGCGGAGGAAGCCCAAAAGATTCGGTCGGAGGCCGAAAAGGATCGGGAAATTCTTCTAGCTGAAGCGTATAAGACGGCAGAACAGCTCCGCGGTGAAGGCGATGCCCAAGCCTTTAAACAATACGCCGATGCTTACCGGCAAGATCCGAAATTTTTCGAATTCACGCGTTCAATGGAAGCGTACAAAAAAACCTTCAACGGCCATTCCACTCTCATCCTGACGCCGGATTCCGAGTTCTTTAAGTATCTCAAGCAGCGATAACGCCAAACGTTCGTTGCCTTTAAGACAGACCAACAACGTGTCCCTTTTCCGAATCGAAGTCGATCCGCTCCCCCGCCGGGTGTGCAGGCAATCCAGGTATCAGCTGAATCCCTGAACAGACCGCAGTAATAAACTCTGCTCCCGCCAAAATTCTGAGTTCTTTAATCGGTACCGTAAATCCCCTTGTGCGCCGGATCGTGAGAAAGCGACAAAGGCGTTTTCGCCAAACATACCGGCCATTCACCGAAATCCAGACGCGTCGCCGTTTGAATCGCCTCCTTCACGCCGGCCTCAAATACGACTCCATCGGCCCCATACATACGTCTTGCGACCGCCTCGATTTTCTGTTTGATGGGCATAGAGTCGGGGATACAGCAGTTTAAAGTCAGATGGCTGCCGGCACGCCGTGACGACCGCATCGGCGAGCGCTTCGGCGCCTTTACCTCCGTCGGCCCAGTGAGACGAAACCGCCGCACCGTCAGCTCCCGCCGCGATGGCACGACGCATCACATAATCCCATTCTTCTTGTGTGTCGCCCTGAAACGCATTGATAGCGATGACTACCGACATGCCGTAGGACTTCACATTTGCAATGTGTTGCTCGAGGTTGCCTATGCCCTTTTCTAATGCGTCTTGATTCGGTGCGGTCAGCCCAGGCGGCAAAGGCATTCCCGCCTTAGCAATTCCGCCACCACCATGCAGCTTCAACGCACGTAGCGTCGCGACCACGACGGCGGCATCGGGCTTCGATCCGGATTTACCGCACTTAATGTTAAAGAATTTTCCGCGCCGAGTTCGCTGCCAAATCCGGCTTCCGTGACGACATAGTCTGCGCACCGCAAGGCAAGCGCATCCGAGAGAATCGAACAATTTCCATGTGCAATGTTGCCGAAAGGTCCGGTATGGACAAATGCCGGCGTTCCTTCCAATGTCTGGATTAGATTCGGGTTCAGGGAGTCTTGTAATAAGACCGCCATCGATCCGGCGCAGTGCAGGTCTTCTGCTCGAACTGGTTCCCCGGTTCAGGTGTATCCCACAATGATTTGACCAAGACGACGCCTGAGATCGGCAGAACCTAATGTCAACGCCACGATCACCATAATCTCGAGGCCTCGGTGATCACAAATTGCGTGTGGTGGACCGTGCCACCATCTAGATTTCCAGCCGGACATTCCGAAGAGCACGATCGCTGACGTTGATCGCTCGAGCCAGGTCACGCGGACAGGGTCTATGTTGAAAGCGTTCCCATGGAAGAGGTGATTATCTATGAAGGCCGACAGCAGATTGTGGGCGGCAGCCACCGCATGCGCATCGCCGGTCAAATGGAGATTGATCTCTTCCATCGATGCAATCTGGGCTCGTCCACCACCAGGTCCCTCCACCTTTCATGTCGAAGACCGGTCCCAAGGATGGCTGACGGAGCGTGGCGACAGCACGGTGACCCTTGCGGCAGAGTCCCCATGGTAAGCCCAATGGAGTCGTTGTCTTCCCTTCGCCTAAGGGAGTGGGATTGATTGCGGTCATGAGAATGTAACGGCCAAAGAGACGATCGCCTCGTCGATGAAGAGCCGCTAAGGGGATCTTGGCTTTGAAGTCTCTATGCGGAATAAGTTCTTCACCGTGTAACCCAAACGCCTCCGCTACCTGCCTTATCGGCTTCAGTGTTACGGAATGCGCGATATCAAGATCGGTCGTGCTTCATCTTTCATTCTGGGAAGATGTTCTTCAGGGCGCCAGTAACACAGCTACGAGTGCACAGAGGCGCTCGGTCGAGAGGGTTTCTCGAAAAGACAAATGAGGGAAAGAAGCTGCAGGATGGGACGATTTTAATCGAGGATGTATCGCTGAGGATCGACCGCGTGACTGTTTGATTTGACGTGATAGTGCAAATGGGGGCCGGTGGATAAACCGGTGCTTCCGACTAAGCCGATGACGTCTCCACGCCGAATTTTTTGCCCACTCTTTACCAAGACCTTTGCCAAATGTCCGTACTGGGTCTCCATGCCGTAGCCATGATCGATTGCAATCAGGTTGCCCATGCGCGGATCAAAACCGGTTACTACGACCCTCCCAGCAGCAGGCGCTTGGACCGGGGTGTTAAACGGAGCACCGATATCTATCCCTTCATGCACCGCCATTTGGCCGGTAAAGGGGGAAACCCGTTTACCAAACCCTGACGTAATCCAGCCCTTCACAGGCCAAACCGATGGGGTGGCATCCCACTTAGCCTGCTTACTTTCAATGACCGAAGACAAATCCTGCATCGAGCGTTCTTCTGTACCCGCTTCACTTTGGAGCCAGGCAATTCCCGCTTGAACTTTGGAGAGGAGAGGGTCCGATGGAGGGGCAGTTTCTTGAACTGTCGTTGATTGCGAAACTGTGCTTTCTTCTATAAATTCGCCGGCATGTCCATTCAAGCTTTGCACATCGACCGGTGGGGCAGATTCACTTTCGCCCCCTTTTCCGTCCAAAACATTCTCCGTTTTGGGGGTTTCAATGCCCAGCATCAGACGCAATCGTTGATTCACTTCCTTCATCGCTAGGAGGCGCCGCTTGAGATCGTTTACGCTATTTGAAAAAGTTGTAGTCTGCTCGCGCACGGATGCCATTTCAGCACGTAAGGCCTTGAGCTCCCAAATCTCTCCGATCCGCATCACCGTTTGAGAAAGCAACACGGCTTCAATAATAAGCAGCGCAACTCCAAACCCTACCGCCTTCCGAACTAGAGACCGGGAGAAGCTGAACTTCAGAGGACCCGACATTGATCCCCTAAAGATCATAACTGTGTAAGCATCTTTTGGCTCGTCCATACCCATGCTCCTCAAATTCCCCAGGCTCCGTAATCGGCAGAACCAAGTGTAGCCAAACTCGTCTCCACGGTCAACAATTTTGTTTTACTTTTAATAACAATCAATCACTTATGTGTATTTTCCATTACCCAATTCAGGTAATCATTTGAGCCCATCTCAATCGGAATGGCCACAATCTCAGGCACCTTATAGCTATGCAGTTGTTTTATGGTGATTGAAAGCTGTTCGAACAAATTTCGTCTGGATTTGAGGAGCACGAGGCATTCCGGCTCTTCGGCGATTTTGCCTTCCCATTTATAGATTGATTTCTTGATCGGGAGGATGTTCGCACAGGCAACCAGCCCGTTTTCAACCAATACACGTCCAAGGCTGGTGCCTTCCTCTTCGGTGCCGGTTGTGACTAAAACGACGATGAATTCCTCTGTCTTGAGCTGCTGACTAGAATTTTTGCTGGGTTCCATGACATTCGACCCCTTTCGCCCCATTGACACGTTTTAAAACAGAGGCTTATGATTCGTCCATTAGGAGGTCCACAATGGCATACACGATGAGCGTGCAAGAACTGAAACAGCGTTTAGAAAAGGACAGCAAGCCATTTCTGCTTGATGTCAGAGAACCATACGAATATTCCCTAGCCAAGATCGAAGGCTCCGTTTTGATCCCACTTGGAACGCTTCCCTCTTCCCTTGACCAATTGGATAAAAATGCAGAAATCGTGGCTTACTGCCATCATGGGATGAGAAGTGGGGACGCGGTGGGTTTTCTAGTGCAGCAAGGCTTTACAAACGTAAAAAATCTCGTAGGTGGCATTGATGCGTGGTCTGTACAGGTCGATCCATCTATTCCACGCTATCGTTGATTCGAGAAGGGTCAATGGGTACTACGGGCCTGTTCTTCTCGGAAGAAATCCGTCGTGCGCTTGAGCCCTTCCTCCAGTATGACCCTTGGCTCCCATCCGATGTCTTGCCGAATCTTGGCGATATCGACGACGCTCCTGGCCTGTTCGCCTTTCTTAGCCGGACCATGTATTTCTTTGAATCCGCAGCCCGTCAATTCCGAAAGCTTTTTGAACAATTCATTCACCGTCGTTTCCTGCCCGGTCCCGACATTGTAGACGCCTTGCACATCTTGGCCCATCACCGCCAGGTTGGCCTCCACGATATCTTCGACATACACAAAGTCGCGCGTTTGCCGACCGTTGCCGTTAATAATGGGCTGCTCGCCGGCTAACATTTTCTTCGCAAATATGGAGACGACTCCTGCTTCACCTTCCGGATCCTGACGAGGGCCATACACATTTGCAAAACGAAGAATGACATATTGGAGACCGCTCAGGTATTGATAGTAGGCTAAGTAGTGTTCGCCGGTCAGCTTTGTAATTCCATATGGAGAGAGGGGGCGTGTAGGATGGGACTCCGGCGCAGGAAACTTTTCTTGTTCGCCATAGATCGCCCCGCCTGAAGAGGCAAAAATTATCTTCCTCGTCCCGTGCTTGACGGCCTGTTCCAGCAAATTCAACAGGCTGATAATATTGACCTGCGCATCGAAGACAGGATCCTCCACGGATCGTCGCACGTTGATCTGAGCTGCGAGGTGCACCACAACGGACGGCCGTTCCTTCCGAAAGATCTGTTCGAGGCGGGAGCTCTGAATATCGGCCTTGTAAAACTCAGCCGCCCGGTTCAAATTTTTTCGCTTGCCCGACGAAAGATTGTCTAGAACGACGACTTCATGTCCTTCTTGAACCAAACGATCGACTAAATGTGATCCAATAAATCCGGCTCCGCCCGTGACCAAAATTTTCATACCACTCCTCTTACAACGATGCGCTTGTCCTATTGCACCACGTCCGGCCACCGGAATGCGGCGAGGATTTCTCGGTTGCCCTTCTGCCCTAGCACCGGGGAATCCATGACGCCAATGGAGTCAAGGCCAAACCCTCGAGCACACGCCACAATTCGTTCCATCACGGCTTGGCGTTGATTGTCATCCCGCACAATACCGCCACGGCCCACTTGGCCGCGTCCCACTTCGAACTGGGGTTTGATCAAGGCTACCATCAACGCCGGATGTCGTAGAAAGGGCAGCGCAGCCGGAATGACAAGCGCCAAAGAAATAAACGAGACATCGATCACCACGATATCGATAGGGTCCGCCACGGCAGCACGGGGAAGATACCGGATGTTTTGTCGATCGAGGGCTACCACTCGTGGATCTTGTCTGATGCGCCAGTCCAGTTGGCCATATCCTACGTCCACGGCATAGACGCGACGCACTCCCCTTTGTATCAGACAGTCGGTAAACCCACCGGTTGACGCGCCGACATCCATCGCAACGAGACCCTCAGGATTGATGTGGAAGGCATCCAGCGCCGCCTCAAGTTTACGACCACTCCGGCTGACATAGGGTTCCCCCTCCCCCAAAATTTCGATGCGCGTGTCTGAGGAAACGAGACGAGCCGGCTTGTCTACCGGCATTCCATCGACTTGGACCTTGCCGGAAAGAATGAGTTGGCCGGCTTGCTCACGGCTTTGGGCCAACGCACGAAGCACGAGCGTCCGGTCCAATCGATCACGTCCTGACTTTTGTCGCATGGGAGACCAAACCGGATTTATTGGGAGGTACATGAAGGACAGCGGCGGCTCACATCGACGGCAGAGATTCATCGGCCTCCTCAGCCCCAAAGCTATAGGCACGAAGCCGTTTCTTCCCATCCTTGTCCTGAATCAAAATTTCGACTTTCTTTTCGGCTTCATCCAACATCTTTAAGCACGTCTTGGACAACCGAATGCCTTCTTCAAAAATTTTCAACGATTCATCCAGCGGAAGATCGCCCCTTTCCAATTCAGTGGCGATCGTCTCCAAGCGAGCCAACGCATCTTCAAATTTAATCGCCGCCATGTCGATGTTTCCAAGAAGAGATTTGTATTATACCGTGCCTCTGCATCAGGTCAAGAAGAGTCCGTGAGGACGCGACGAACGCCGCAGACCAACCGGCCTTGGCCCAATCGAATACCGATCTCATCATTCATGGCGACATCGGACGCACGCGTGATTACCCTTCCTTCCGGACTCGTGGAGACGATGCTGTATCCGCGGGCAAGCACGCCAAGCGGACTCAGCGCATCCAATGTTGCGACCAGCGCACGTACCCGTTGGCTGCGAAAGGTCATTCGGCTCCGGATGCGCTCTTCCAACCGTTTGATGAGTTGTGGAACCAGGACTCGATTACCTTGTACTTTTGTGCGAGGACTCTGCACGATGAGGTCGTGACTGTGACGTTGGATTCGTTGGCGAAGCGTGTCCAGGCCGCTCTTCAGCGAAGACCGTAATCGGTCGCCTGATTCATCGAGTCGTTGCATGTACCGTCGCACCCGGAAAAGCAGCGCCATGGCCCCACTGTAGTCGGCTATCCGTTGATGAACCTGATCGAAGCGAGCTCGAATGCCCCGCTCCTGGCGATCACAGAGATGACGAATCGTGCGCGCCAGATCGCGAAGGACGGGCGCGACGGCTTCCGCCGCCGCTGAGGGCGTCGGAGCACGATGGTCCGCAGCAAAATCGGCTAATGTGAAATCAATTTCGTGCCCGATCGCCGAGACCACCGGTACTGGCGAAGCGACGATCGCTCGAACCACTCGTTCTTCATTGAAACACCACAGATCTTCCCACGATCCGCCGCCACGGCCCACGATAATGACGTCTACATCACCCGACTCACCGAGTGCGCAAATCGCATGCGCAATCTGGATCGCGGCACCGTCCCCTTGGACCGAAACCGGGTAGATTAAGACCTGGAGAATGGAACATCGACGATGGAGCACGGTCAGCATATCCTGTAAGGCAGCGCCAGTTAACGAGGTGACCACACCGACGCAGCGTGGGAGCATCGGCAACGGACGCTTGCGACCCGGATCAAATAACCCTTCGCAAGCCAACTGTTGTTTCAATTGCTCAAAAGCGAGGTGCCGCGCGCCAATCCCTTTGGGCTCAAGATACTCCAGGACGAGCTGATATTCTCCCCGCGCTTCATAGACGGAGAGTCTTCCCCGAACAATGACCTGCATCCCTTCGCGTAACGCGAATCGGAGTCGTTGCGCACCGAGGCGAAATAGGACCACTCGAATCTGGCACCATTCATCTTTCAGCGTAAAATAAAAATGTCCGGATCCTGGCGTGCGAAGGTTGGAGATCTCCCCTTCGATCCAAACGTCAGGCAATCCCGCTTCGATACGTTCTCGGACAAGCAGCGTAAGCTCAGAAACGGTGAGGATTTTTTGCGGGGTTCCAGGTATGAACACGAAACACGCGCGATTGAAGATGATCTTGGTTCAATCCGGAATGCGGTATCGTTGAATATGGATGGCTTTTCCAAGTCGGCTATCGAGTTCGATCAGCACGGCGCTCAGAATCGCCGGGCCGGTAGCAACCTCGAACCGTCTCGGCATGCCTGTCAAAAACTTTTCGATCGCCAATTCCTTTTTAATGCCGATGACGGAATGAATCGGTCCGGTCATTCCAATGTCGGTTAAATACGCGGTGCCCTTGGGAAGAATTTGCTCATCGGCCGTCTGCACATGCGTATGGGTCCCGACCACGGCAGATACATCCCCATCCAGGTAATGACCCATGGCCATCTTCTCAGACGTAGCCTCGGCATGCATATCGACGATAATGGCGTGCGTCTCGACGTGTAACCGATCGACCTCCCGTCGCGCTACCTGGAACGGACAATCCAAGGTCGGCATGAATGCCCGACCCATAAGCTGAAGGATCGCCACGCGCTCACCTGAGGGCGCTTCCACAATAAAGCTGCCGCGGCCCGGCGCGCCTTCGGGATAATTGGCGGGACGCAACAGCCGTGGCTCGTAACGAATGTAGTCGGCAATCTCTTTCTTATCCCACGCATGATTGCCCAGGGTGATCACGGCAAGGCCTTGTTCGAATAATTCCTGTGCCAGTTCGGGCGTAATACCGAATCCTCCGGCCACGTTTTCGCCGTTCCCGACGACGACATCGATGTGCTGATCGGCTACGAGTTTCGGAAGGCGCCGAGCAATTGCTCGGCGCCCTGGCTCGCCCATGATATCGCCGATAAAGAGGACCTTCATGCCTTTCGTTCCCTCGTCCTATTTTGCAAAATCGACGAACCGGCTCTCTCGAATGACCGTGACTTTGATTTGTCCGGGGTAGGTCAACTCATCTTGTATGCGTTTCGCCAGTTCTCTCGACATCAGCGACGACTCGGCATCGCTGACCTCGTCATGGCGAACGATCACTCGAATTTCGCGGCCCGCTTGAATCGCATAAGCTTTTTGGACACCTGCAAATGCCACCGCAAGCGACTCTAATTTTTCAAGGCGCTTGACATACGATTCCAAGGCTTCGCGCCGTGCGCCCGGCCGCGCCGCCGAGAGCGCTTCCGCAGCCGCAACCAGGACGGACTCAGGGCAGATGGGTTCTACTTGTTCGTGATGCGCCGCGATCGCATTGACGATTTGAGCCGATTCCCCATAGCGCTTCGCGATATCGGCCCCGAGCATCGCATGGGGACCTTCTTCTTCATGACTCACAGCTTTCCCAATATCGTGAAGAAGTGCGCCGCGCTTAGCAAGTTTAATGTCGCATCCCAGCTCGGCCGCCATGATGCCGCAAATATACGACGCCTCCCGCGCATGATAGAGATTATTTTGACCATAACTCGTTCGGTACTTCAGCCGGCCCAAGACTTTGACCAACTCCGGATGAAAATCCGAAAGGCCCACCTCGAAAATAATCTTCTCCGTCTCTTCGATCATCATTTTATCGAGATCAGTCTTGACCTTTTCTACGATCTCTTCGATGCGAGTCGGATGAATACGCCCGTCATGCATAAGCCGCTCGAGCGAGACCTTCGCAATCTCCCGACGAAGCGGATCGAACCCTGAAATGATCACCGCTTCCGGCGTTTCGTCGATAATCAGATCGATACCGGTCGCAGCTTCGATGGCACGGATATTACGCCCTTCCTTCCCGATGATCCGGCCTTTCATTCCGTCATTGGGAATGGGCACGACGGAAATCGTCGCTTCATTGACGTAATCGCGAGTTACGCGCTGGATAGAACGCGTAATGATCTCGCGAGCCTCCCGCTCGGCATTCTCTTTTGCCTCATCGAGAATGCGCTTCGCCATGCCGGCCGCCTCATGCTTAGCAGCGCCTTCTATTTCCGCAAAGAGCTGACGCTTTGCTTCCTCCACCGTCAGCCCAGACACTTGCTCAAGCGCTTGGCGACGTTCCTTCAAAAGCCGCTCGTTGGCTGCTTCTGTCGCAGCCATCGCTTCCTGGCGTTTCGTCAACAGCGCGTCACGTTTCTGTGCTTCGGCGTCTCGTTTATCGACGGCGCTCAGTTTCCGATCGAGTTGCTCTTCGCGCTGCAAGATGCGCTTTTCTTGGCCGGCCAGTTCCCCTTGCTTCGTCTTTTGTTCCCGCTCCAGATCCTGCTTGGCTTGCAGCAAGAGGGCCTTGGATTCGAGTTTGGCCTCCTTGACAAGGTTCTCCGCTTCACGCTCGGCTCCCTGGCGAGTTTGGCGGGAATAGTCTTCTGCTTGGTTCCGCTCCGCAAACAGCTTTTTTCGTTGGACCACGGCATTGAGGATCACCCCCACCACTGCGCCCACGATAGCCACTGCGAAGTATGTGACAATTTCAGTAAAAATGGTCCGCACCCCCTTCCACGTACGCTCAGGCCCACTGCACATCGATAGAACTATCGCTCGGAGAGCGAACGATACAGTATCTATCGATCGTGAATGAGAATGCGCCGGACGGCTGGACGAAGAAACGGAGTGTTAGGGAAAATCGACTGCCAACGTCAGTGGTGAAGCAGGAAAGGGACGGCCCCTACTCGTACAGGAGTGAATGGTGCCGGAAGGAAAGATAGCCGACCGCAGCGGAGAGAAATCACGACGCACCGGATGCCATCTTCCCAATTTGTCGAACTGTACTAGTAGCGTATGGTTCCAAGGAGCCGTTCGGTCCACCGGGCTACGTTGACCGGAAGTCATTCGTAGAGCCAGGCGCCCCTCAAGGAATATCCCGTAGATCACCAGCCCAAAAAGTTTCAATGCGTTGATCACGTCAGCCCTACACGTATCTTCGATCCGAGCACTATTCTCATTCCCTCATCCGCACTGATGAGGATGAATGGCACCGTACCAAAAACCACTCATGAATGCAACCGTGTAAGCCGCCCGACTACTTGGACGGCGCGATCATCTGGAGTTGCTCTTCGATGGATGCCATCAGGGTTGTCGCACGCCGGTCGACGTCAGCCTCTCCTTCTTCACGTCTGCGCTCGGTCTGGAATAATTGATGCGCAATGTTAATTGCGGCAAGAACGGCCAGCTTCGAGGTCGTTGCCGTCTTCATTCCGGCGGCCAGAGCTCGCATTTGTTCATCGACATACCCAGCCAACCGTTTGACATATTCGTCGTCGGCCTCACCCTTAATTGCATACCGTTGTCCGCAGATTTCCACATCGATCGTATTAATCAAGCGCCACCTCCTTGGATTCTTCGAAACAATCGAGGAAGTCCAATTCGTTCAAGACCTTTTCGATCCGCGCCTTTACATCGCTTCGCTCCTCTTCCCAGCGCCGGCCCAATTCTTCCTGCCTCATCGCTCGTTCCCGCATTGTACGTAATTCGCTCTGCAAGGTCGCATTGGTTCGCTTTAGCTCCTGCACTACCTCGACCAATCCGCGTACCCGCGACTCCAACGCCTCCAACTTCTCGAGTGCCATGTTGTTCCGCTCAACTATGTCCGTGAAAATGTAGACAAAATCGAGCGAACTATAATTTTTTCAACAGACCTTGTCAAGCGAACCGGCTTCACAGGGCGGGCCTGCAAGACGCAGATATTCTCGATAGCTCCTGAGCACGCGTTTGACATATTGCCGAGTCTCCTGATACGGAATCATCTCGACAAACTCATCCTGGTCTTTGCCCGCATATTTTGCCATCCATGATGACACGGCTTGCGGACCGGCATTGTACGACGCCACTACCTGCGTAATGTTTCCCGCAAATTGTTCGATCAGGTGGTCGAGATATTTGACACCGAAGCGAATATTGGTCTCGTAATCGAACAAATCGTCTCGCCCGATGTCGCCACCCCCGTTTTTCTTGGCCATACTTTGAGCCGTCGCCGGCATCACCTGCATCAGGCCCACGGCGCCAGCCCGGGAGAGCGCGCGAATTTCATATTGGCTCTCCTCACGTATAATCGCTGCGGCCAGAAATGGATCTACGAACCCGGCGTAGTTCCGGATCAAGGGAAGATAGGCGGTCGGATACGCGGCCGCCCAGAGTCGTTCCGGTACGAGCGTCGCTCCGCCCCGTTCGATCGATTCGCGAAAATAAAGCCGAGTCAATCGCAGCGCTTGGTGATATTCACCGACATCGGAAAGCAGTCCGCATAATTCCATGATCACGGCTCGGTCCTTGGCGTACCGTTCCGGCAAGGAGGCTAATTCTTTGGCCGCTTCTTGATCCAGACCCAGCAGTTTGAGTTCAACCGCTTTCACATAATGGCGATCCTTCCTGAGTTCGTCCCCAGTGTCTGAACTGATGGCCGCAGTTGCGACATTGCCTCCTCGTGTGGAAGTCGACATTTGAAGTTTTGAACGTGCTAACTGACAGTAGTAAGTAAAATAGTAGCGGCGGCATACTTGCGCATATGCCGCTCCTGCGTCCGGGTCGTGCAGCCGTTCCCTCGTTCGCCCGACCCAATAGAGCGCTTGTGGTGTCCATTGAGGGTCATCGACTCCGGCAACAATTCTTTGAAACGATTCTACGGCCGACTGATACTGACCTTCGCGATACTGAATCCATCCGATGCGCCACAGCGCCTCAAATCGCTGACTGTTTCCTTCGGCTGCATTCGCCGCCTGTCGATATTTAAGCACCGCTTTATCGAACTGGCCTTGGTCGTCCAGCCAGATGCCCGACAACATAAGAATCATGGCCTTCTGATCTGGGGTTAACGATTTCGGGGGAAGCGAGGGCAGAAGATTTAATAAACGATCACCGGTGTCCTGCCTGAGATAGACCCGACCAAGCCACACCCCGGCTTCCCCTGCTTGTGCGGACGGACCGTCGGCCAGGGCGCGAAACACGTCTCGAGCTTCGTCGTACCGTTTCAATCGAACCAGCGCTGTCCCGAGCTTGAACTTGGCTTCATCCCGTTTAGCATGCTGCGGAGCAAGCGATAAAAATTTCTGGAGGTCTTCGACGGTTTCGGCGTGTAACGCGAGAGCCGAGAAGGCAAGAGCTCGATTATATAGTTCGTCGGAGGTCGGATGCCAAGAGCCTGTGCCATCGATGACGGATAGACGCATTGATGCTTCGCGGGCTTCCGGCGAGTTGGGGTACCGCGTCCATAGATGGCGGAAGGCAGCTTGGCTGTCGGCCATGCGATTGTCCCGCATGTAGCACTCCGCCACTTGAAATTCGGCGGTCGGAGCGTAAGGATCGGTGGGGGCTAAGGCCATTCCGCGGGTGAGATGATCGACCGCCTTTCCGCATTGTCCGACCCGGTATCTCGATTCTCCCGCCCGGAATGAGGCTCGTGCCAGCAGAATGCTATCGGGATACTCAATAATCGATTCAAAAAGCGCGGCGGCCTGAGCCGTATCCCCTAGCTTGGCCTGGGCCTCACCCATCCAGAGTCGAATATAATCGTCCAAGTGGGGGAAATCCGCTTGGACAGATTGCAGAAGCGAGCCGGCTTCTGCAGGGTCCGCGTCGATCAGCAGCAGTCCCATAAGCAATGTCGAGCGTTTCGCCCATATCGACGCCGGTTCACGGAGTTGCGCATTGCGCAATCGGTCGATTTTGATGTGGAGGCGATCTTGTGGCGCTACGGCCCCATCCGGATTGGTGAAAACCGCCCGGTAACAGGCCTCGACTGATTCGCATGCCAATTCGGGTGAAATGATAGACGCGGGAGGGAGGGAAGATGGAGCGTCAAGGTCCTGCTGAGCAAAGCTAGAGGATATAAATGTTGTCAGCAGGAGCGCCAATGATGGAAACAAAGATCTCATTCACACACGGCCCGATGGACCATCGTACATCATCATAGCAAAGCAATCTCCCTAGGTCCACGCACCCTTGCTTGTCACAGAATTTTCTGCTGTGTTAGTCTGATCCATGCCATCGATTGTTCAAGCCGGCGTGGTCAATCTCTTATCGCTCGACCTCGATGCCGCCCAGCAACTTATTGAGAATCGCGGCTGGCCTCGCTATCGAGCGACACAACTGCTTCGATGGCTCTATCGGAAGCGAGTACGATCGATCGATCAGATGACGGACTTTTCCCAGGCTGAGCGGATGAACCTTCATCAATGTGCGACCATTCTTCGAACCGAGGTCGTCCAGACATTGCGCTCAGAGGATGGGACCAGAAAGTTTGTGTCACGCCTTGAAGACAACCTTCTCATCGAGAGTGTGCTGATCCCGGACGCCGGACGATTAACTCTCTGCCTGTCAACTCAAGTCGGTTGCACGTTGGACTGTAAATTTTGCCTCACGGCGACCATGGGGTTGAAACGCAATCTGCGCGCCCATGAAATTGTCGACCAGGCGTTGACCGTGCAGGATCATCTGGGACCCGACGAACGTTTAACGAGTCTAGTCTTTATGGGCATGGGCGAACCGTTGGCCAACGTTGAAGCCGTCGCGGAGGCGATTGCACGGATCACCGATTCCGACTGGGGGCTCGGTATCCCGGCACGGCGCATTACGCTGTCGACGGCCGGCATGGCGTCACGTCTCCAAGAAGTGGCGGCTCTCGGGGTCAACGTGGCTATTTCGTTAAACGCGACGACGAATGCTCAGCGCGGTGTCCTGATGCCTGCCGTCAATCGGCTGCACCCTCTCTCTCATTTGATGGCAGCGTGTCGGAAATATCCCCTTCCACCACATCGACGATTAACCTTTGAGTATGTCCTGCTTGGAGCCGTCAACGACACGGAACAAGACGCGAAACGGCTGGTTAAGCTTCTCCACGGCATCCGCTGCAAGGTGAACCTGATTCCCTTTAATGAGTTTTCAGACACGACATTCCGCCGCCCGAGCGACTCGACTGTGTTACAGTTTCAGGGCGTGTTGCGGAAAGCCGGGATTGATGTCTTTATACGAAAAAGCAAAGGCCGTGATGTGCTGGGCGCCTGTGGCCAGCTTGGCGAGAAGCCACACCGGGTATCGACCTTGTTAACCCCTATGGCGGCTCGTGGCTAGCATGCGAGCCATTTTGCTACCCATGATGTCGTTCTTTTCTCGACCCATCTTTCGTTCTCGTTCTACTACCATTCTCGTTTTGTGCGCGAGCCTTATGATGGGGCCGCTCTCGGTCGCATGGGCACTTGATATCGCATCGACGGTGCACGAGCATACCTTGAGCAATGGCCTCAAAGTCCTCTTGGTTGAGTCTCCCAAAGCACCGGTCGTGACCGTGCAAATCTGGTACAAGGTAGGGTCTAGAAATGAGGTGATGGGCCGGGCCGGTCTTTCGCATATGCTAGAACACATGATGTTCAAAGGCACAGAGCGAAATCCGAAGGGTACATTTTCTCGCATCATTCGGAAGAACGGGGGCAACGACAATGCCTTCACCAGCCAGGACTTCACCGCCTATTTTGAAAACGTCGCAGCCGATCGAACCGAACTGGCCTTGGCGCTGGAGGCCGACCGCATGCAAGGCCTGCAGCTCAACGAGAATGAATTCCAACTCGAACGTGAAGTCGTCAAAGAAGAACGCCGGTTGCGTACAGAAGACGATCCGCAGTCCTCTTTAGTGGAAATGCTGTTTGCTCAGGCGTTTTTGATGCATCCCTATCATTGGCCGGTCATCGGATGGTTCTCGGACCTCAATGCGATGACGCTCGATGACCTGAAAGCTTACTACGACACCTATTACAGCCCCAACAACGCAACCTTGGTCGTGGTTGGCGACATCAAGGCGGAGCACTTGATCGGGACGATCAAACGTCTCTTCGAGCCGATTCCCAAAGGGCCGACGCCCCCAGTGCAAAAAGTGACCGAGCCCGAGCAGCGCGGAGAACGACGTTTTGTGCTTCGGCGTGAAGCAGAATTGCCGTTTGCTATGGCAGGGTATCGGGTCCCTAATTATACGAGCGATGATTCCTATGCCTTGACGATTCTGGAGTCCATCCTCTCGCACGGCAAAAGTTCTCGTCTGTATCGAACCCTCGTGTACGAGCAAAAAATCGCGCTCGCTGTGGGGATGGAATACAATCTGCTGCAAACCGACGGTGAACTTCTTTACTGTTTTGCGGTCGTCAAGCCCGGCGTAAAAATCGAAGACGTCGAGCATGCCTTGTATCGCGAATTTGATCGGCTCCAAGACAGCCCACCCACCGAGCAAGAACTCCAGCGGGCAAAAAATCAAGTGGAAGCCGAATACGTGTTCAGTCAGGACTCCAATTTTCGTCAAGCCATGGTGATCGGCCAGGCCGAAACTGTCGGAGCCGGCTGGCGCCACATCGATAAGTTTCTGGAACGGATTCGGAGCGTCACCGCCCAAGACGTTCAACGCGTGGCTCATCAGTATCTGACGGCAGAAAATCGTACGGTCGGCACTCTCCTGCCGACTGCTCCGGCCGCCGATTCGAACGCGGTCAGCGAACACATTAATAGATAATCGAGATGCGCACCATGATCGCTTGGATGGCCTTTCTAACGATGCTTCTGTCGATGGCTCCTTTGGGGAACGCCCAAGCCGCAGACATTAACCCAATACGTTTCGTGATGCCGAATGGAATGACCGTATTGGTGCAGGAGCAACATTCGCTTCCGATCGTCCACATCCATGCCCTGGTGAAGGCTGGAGCCGCTCACGACCCGCCCGACAAGGCCGGTCTCGCCAATCTGGTTGCCGGACTCCTCGACGAAGGGACGACCACTCGATCGTCGCACCAAATTGCGGAGCAGATCGAGTTCGTCGGTGGAGCGCTGCAAGCTAAGGCGGGAGAGGACTTCACGACCGCGTCTGCGCGAGTCTTGAAGAAAGATACGGAACTCGGGTTCGAACTGCTCGCGGACATCCTGCTTCATCCTGCGTTTGCAGAACAGGAAATCGACCGCGTGCGCAGCTTGATCCTCGGCGAAATGCAGAGCGAAAAAGATGATCCCGGACAGGTCGCGTCCAAGGCATTCAAGCAACTCGTCTTTTCAAATCATCCTTATCGTTGGCCTGTCACCGGCATGGAAGACACGCTTCCCAAAATCAAGCGGGCCGACATCCTTCAGTTCTATACCCGCGAGTACCTTCCCAACCAGACGATCCTGACGATCGTAGGAGATATCACGGCCGATCAAGTTCGAACACAGCTTGCCAAACGTTTTGGCGCATGGAAGCGCGGAGAGAACGGGTCACATGCCCTTCCTGTCCCGCCTCCGCTTGAAAAACCCATTGTGAAACTGATCGAGAAAGATCTCACGCAGGCCACGATTCTGATGGGGCACGTCGGAATCAGCCGGACCAATCCTGATTATTACGCTGTGACGGTGATGAATTACATTCTCGGCGCCGGAGGATTTTCGTCACGCTTGATGGACTCCATCCGCGACAATCAGGGACTGGCCTATCATGTCGGCAGTCATTTTGAAGCCAACCTCATGCCCGGGCCATTTATTGTCAGTCTCCAAACGAGAAATGAAGCGGCCAATCAGGCGATCACCGGCGTCGTGACTGAGTTAAATCGTATTCGTGAGGCCCCGGTCACGGATCAGGAGCTTTCTGAAGCCAAAGCCTATTTGATTGGCAGTTTTCCGTTGCGCGTCGATACGACTTCGAAATTGGCCGAAGTGCTGTCCTTGGTCGAATTGTACAGCCTTGGGCTCGATTACTTCAGCCGCTATCCCAAGTTGATCGAGCAAGTGACGAAAGAAGATGTGCTTCGCGTCGCCAAACAATATTTGAATCCCGCTCGCTACGCCCTGGTCGTCGTGGCGAATCAGCACAAAGCCAAGGTGAAATCTTAACCATGGCAACCTCGGCCATCGGTCACGCGGCCCTTTCGGACAAACTGCATGCGCTCCGGAGGCGCCTCAGAGATCTCGGCTCGGTCATTGTCGCTTTTTCGGGTGGGATTGACAGCACGCTCGTTCTCAAAGTCGCGCATGAATGCCTGGGGCCTCAGGCCATTGGAGTCACCGCGGTCTCGCCCACGTTTCCCCGTATCGAACTCGACGCCTCCCGGAATCTAGCTGCGGAGATCGGGGCTCGTCATATTATCCTTGAGACCGACCAGCTTCAAATCGAGGAGTTCACCCGGAACGATGCGAGCCGCTGCTATCATTGCAAGACGGATCTCTACCAGCTATTGGGACGTTTGCGGCTTGATCTTCAACTTGCCAGTGTGGTGGACGGAACCAACGTCGACGACCTCGGCGACGATCGACCCGGTCTTTTTGCCGCGCGCGAGCGGGGGGTGCTCAGCCCCTTATTGGAAGCGGGCCTTTCGAAGTCCGAGATCAGAACGCTTGCGAAAGAATATGGACTTTCAAACTGGGATAAACCGGCCGCCGCCTGCCTCTCTTCACGCATTCCACGCGGCACGACGATTACGAGGGAAAAACTCAGCCGTGTTGAACAGGCCGAAGCCATACTATTTCGCGAGGGCTTCATGCAGTTTCGCGTGCGAGATCATGACACTATTGCACGCCTTGAATTAGACGAAGGTGGACTCGAAAAATTGCAGGACAAGTCCCGCAAGGCGGGTATTGTTGAGAAAATTAAAGCGGCAGGATTCCGATTCGTCGTCGTAGATCTGGACGGATATCAGCGAGGAAGCTCAAATCGGTAATCGCGAGGGCGAGACGCGCAAGCCTGAAAATTCCGTTGCTTGGACTGAATGTCCCTTAACTAGAGTAATCCTTCGCGACCGCCGCAATTGCCTCATCAGCAAGTCGGCGATGATCCGCATCATTCAGACTCCGCTCCACAACTTTCTCAGCCACAAGCAACGCTAAGTCGGTGGCTTGACTGCGAATCTCTTGAATCGCCTTTCGGCGCTCCTGATCGATCTCGCGTGTCGCCTCACCCTTCACGCGTTCCGCTTCCGCCCCCAGCCGCTGCTCATTTTCATCCAAGAGACGCTGGGCGCGTTCCTTCGCTTGAATAAGGACGGCCTCGGCTTCACGCGACGCGGCAGTGAGCTTGGCCTCATACTCCTGCATCCTGCGCTCCGCCTCGACGCGGTGACGCTCAGCCTGCTCCAAGCTTTCCCGTATTTTGCGTTCGCGCATGTCTAAGGTTTCGAGAATCGGCGGAAAGGCGTACTTGTACAGCACCCACAACAGAATGCCGAACGAGAGAATTTCCCAAAAAATCAACGATGAGAAAAAGTGGGATTCAAACTGTGGCATGGTCCTTCCTTTGGAAGCTCCGGGAGGTGGATATCATGAGCCTGTAAGTTACTTTCGTAACCCCATGATGATGAATGCGATCACGAGACCGTACAGCGCAATCGCTTCGACGAGAGCGAACCCGATCCACATGTATTTGCCCACTCGACCTTCGGCTTCTGGTTGACGCGCCACCGCTTCGATCATTTTTCCAAAAATGTATCCGATGCCCACACCCGCACCGGCAAAACCGGCCGCCGCCATTCCCATTCCCAATAACGCTGAAGCTGCAGAATCCATTGTTTCCTATCCTCCAATTATGAGTTGTGACTACGTTGAGTCAAGCGCACCATTCGAGTCTTCCCTGTACCCTCATTTATCAGTGCGCGTGAGAATCGCCATGTCCATGCAGTGAGATCGCGTCACCGAGATAGACGCACGTCAGCACCGTAAAAATATAGGCTTGAATAAAGGCGATTCCGACCTCCAGGCCGTTCATGGCAATGGTAAAGGCAAACGGCAGCCACCCGATCAAGGCGCCTCCGGCAATGGCCAGACCGAACAGCACTCCCAAAATGACGTGGCCTGCGGTCATGTTGGCAAAGAGCCGGACGGCCAATGAAATGGGCCGAGCCAATTGACTAATTAACTCGATGGGCATCATGAGCGGCAATAACCATCCCGGCGTACCAGGGGGCACAAGAATGCCGAAAAACTTTATGCCGTGTCGAGCAAATCCGACGATCAGGCTCAACCCATAGACGCTCACTGCGAAGATGGCGGTGACAATGATCTGGCTGGTCACAGTGTACGATCCTGGGATCAGTCCCAGGAGATTGCTGAAAAGAATGAACAGAAAGAGGGTGGCGATAAAGGGGAAAAACCTCAAGCCTTCTTGGCCCATCGTGTCCAGGATCATTCCGCGGATAAAATCTACCAGCAACTCCGCGAGACTTTGCAGCTTGGTGGGAACAAGCCGACGCGAGCGGCCGGCGGCAACCAGCAATCCGGCGACGAGGGCAATTATCACCCACATGAGCAAGACGGCTTTAGTGATGGAAATATCGAAGCCGAAGAGCGACAGCTCGACGTAATTATGTAGTTCAAATGGATGGAGCGGATTTTCCACCGTGTGTCCTTATTTCTGACTATGCTGTGGTTTAAGGCTTGGACCACCGTTGGGCTGCACGATAGGCGCTACGGACCCCGGCGGCGCCGCCGAGCAGCAATCCTACCACCAAGCCCCATGGCCCTGATCCAAAGAGGTAGGTATCTACGACCCAGCCAAGCCCCCCACCGACGATCAAGGCAGCCAATAACTCAGTTCCGACACGAACGGCTTGCCCTAAGCCCGCATACAACGGATCAGTCGAGGGCATAATCTACACGCGTTCTTGAAAGGCTGAAAATGGCGGGTCATTCAATCAAAAACGGGGGGGAATTGTCAAGGCGAACCTGCTGTGAGCGAAGGATTCGAATGGGAATCTGGAAGTACTAGCATAATGAATCCGGCCAGGACGAAATGTGCGGGCGATAGATCGGAAAATTCTATGAGCCGGTCGAGAAACCCCGACTGAGCGCTCTCATCATGCGGCATAGGCGCAGTGACGTCTCACCACCATATATGGCTAGGCACATAATCAAAGAGACCTGATCGTCTTTCATCTCGAGTAGTAATCGACGATCAGCATTCCGTCGCACCAACCGCATTTCATCCTCCAAGAAATCACTTGCGTCAGGGATAAGCATTTGAAGCAAGGCTTGTCAGCTGCGATGCCATTGCTGCTATCTACCATGGCCCGCGGGCTTGAAGAAAACGACGTGCTGACTGCACAATGATCCTCTGTCGAGCCATGGGAAGTACAGACCTGACATGAGTACGCCTTTTTCGGCTCCATTTCTTCACTCGCGACAGCCTGTCCCTCTTGTCTGCACGATGCCGACGCCCACTGAGGATGCGCATGAGCTCTATACGCGACTTGCCGTACAGGGCTCGCCCTCTTTTCTCTTAGAGAGCGGAATGGGAAAGGAAACGGTGGCCCGGCATTCGTATATAGGATGCGCCCCATATATGGTCCTGTCGGGGAAAAATCACAGCTATGAGGTGAGCACTGGACAGGGGACGACGAGTCATCACGGCAGCCCGTGGACAGCGGTCGCGGAAATACTCCGTACCTCCCAGATTCCACAGCCTGAAGGACTTCCACCATTTTTCGGCGGGGCAGTCGTCTGTTTGAGTTACGACATCGCCCGTCACTTTGAAAAGCTTCCCAGCCTGACGCATGACGATCTCGCCTTCCCTGACGTGGAATGCCTGTTCGTCGATCAGATTGCTGCGCTCGATCATCCGGCGCGCACCCTCCACTTGATCTTCATGCCGCCACTCCAACGCTTCATTTCGGAACCACGTGAAAAGCTCTATCGCGAAGGATGCGATCGGTTGGCGGAATGGGTAGCGAAAATTTCGGCGCCTCATCCTCGTAAAGAACCGGGCGAGGCGCTTGCGCAACTCGACATTTACCCCGGTCAATCGCCCGACGCCTATATGGATCGTGTCCGTCACTGTCAGGAATATATCCGGGCAGGCGATATCTATCAGGCCAACCTCTCGCATCGCTTTATGGTTCAGTCCGGGCAAGCTCCCCATAATCTTCATCAAAACGTCACCGCTCTGTATCGTCGGCTGAAAGCGGTCAATCCGTCCCCATTTTCGGCGTTGGTGAATCTCAAAGATTTTAGTTTGGTCGGTTGTTCACCGGAACGGCTCGTGCGCCTTGCGGGCAGACAGGCCGATACCCGACCGATCGCCGGCACGCACCCGCGTGGCATCGATGCCGAGGATGACCATCGGCTGGCAAAGGAACTTCTGGCGAATACGAAAGAACGCGCAGAACATCTTATGCTGGTGGATCTGGAGCGCAACGACCTCGGACGTGTCTGCCGGTACGGGACAGTCCGGACAAATGAGCTCATGACGATTGAACGTTATTCGCACGTGAACCACATCGTTTCCAATATCACAGGAGAATTGCGCGACGGCATGGACGGCTTTGACCTTATTCGTGCGGTCTTCCCGGGCGGTACGATCACCGGCGTACCGAAAATTCGCTGCATGGAAATTATCGAAACCCTCGAACCTGTCCGACGAGGCCCATACACCGGCTCCCTGGGATATATCAGTTGGAGCGGCGACATGGACCTGAATATCATCATACGTACCTTGGTGACTACCGATCGTTGCGGCTATCTTCAGGTCGGTGCAGGCATTGTCGCGGACTCGGAACCGCGCAGGGAATACGAAGAAACCTTGTTGAAAGCAGAGGCCGTACTGCAGGCACTGGGAGCGACGCGATGTGGATCTATGTGAATGACCGGTTCGTGCGCAAGGAAGAGGCGAGGATCTCTGTCTTCGATCATGGGTTTTTGTATGGCGACGGAATCTATGAAACGTTGCGCGCTTACAAGGGTCGAATATTTATGCTACGCCATCATCTCGCTCGTCTTCGCCGGTCCGCGGGCCTGATTGGGCTGGATATGCCCATTGCTGAATCTGACTGGCCGGCTCTCTTACAAGAAACGCTGGAGCGAAACGCGCTGTCAGATGCCTACCTCCGCATTACGATCTCGCGGGGAGAAGGCGCGATCGGACTGGATCCGCGACTTTGCCCCCGCCCCACCGTCGTTATTATCGGCCTGCCGTTACAATCCTATCCCCCTCAACTTTTTCAAGACGGCGTGAGTCTGACGGTCGTCAGCGTCCGTCGCAATCTTACATCAGCCCTGTCGCCTCAAATCAAATCGCTCAATTTTCTCAATAATATTTTGGCCAAGCAGGAAGCCACGCAGCAAGGCGCCTTCGATGGTGTGATGCTCAATCACCAGGGGCACGTGACGGAATGCACGACGAGCAACATTTTATTTGCCAAAGATCAATGTCTCTGCACACCCTCCGTCGAGTGCGGCATTTTAGACGGTATTACGCGGGAGATCGTCTTGTTAATGGCGAAGGAGGACAAACTGCCGATCGATGAAGGGTGCTACACAACGGAGATGCTCCAACATGCCGATGAAATCTTTCTCACCAACACGACGATGGAAATCATGCCGGTTCGTCGTATCGATACTCAACGAATCGGGCAGGAAATACCGGGTCCCATCACGCGACGTTTACAGGAACTCTTTCGTCTAAATCTTCCTCGTTTTCTCGAGTAACGGTCTGTTTTATCTATATTTTTGACAGGTTAGCCACCTACTGGTATGGTTTGTAGCATGCCTTGTCGCATGCCCCTCATCACCATCCTAGTAATAGCTTCGTTTTTGACCGACGATCTCGACGCTGCCGAAAAGGCGGACGTCTATCGACGTGTCGATCGAAACGGCGTCATCTCGTTTACAAATGTGCCGACCAATGCGGCCTTTACGAAAATCGATCCGGGTTCGCTTCGTCTACGCGTTCACGTACCGATTCACGAGCTCGAAGGAACGATCGCGCACCACTCTCGTCAGCATCAATTAGATCCCGCCCTGATCAGCGCCATCATTAAAGCAGAATCCGATTTTGATCCGGATGCGGTGTCGAGGGCGGGGGCCATCGGCCTGATGCAACTCATGCCCGACACGGCCGTGCGATGGGATGTGCACGATCCGTTCAATCCCGAAGAGAATATTGCAGGCGGAGCCAGATACCTTCGCTATTTGCTGGACCGCTTTCACGGTAACTTGCCGCTCGCGCTGGCGGCCTATAACGCCGGGGCGACGCGAGTTGAGCACTACAACACGCTTCCGCCGTTTCACGAAACACGACGCTACGTCAAGAAAGTGCTCCGCTTCTACCGACTGTACGACGAGCGCCGGCTTGCCCAGCCTTCTTCGATCCGCGCATTTGCCGCTCCGACGTGGCCGCGTCCGGTGGCGCTTTCAAGTTTTCAGAATCCATAATCTTTATCGATCGACTGTGCTGTTTCCATCCCCGATCTCCAACATCGGGATAATCGGCCCGGTAGTGTGCGCCCACGCTGTTTTCTCTCCACAGAGCCGCTTCCGCAATGCATCGTGCAACCTGAACTAAATTCTTTACCTCGAGATCTCGACGCATTCTGAATGGGCGTGACGCCAGCCGCTCCCAACGCGAAAGCTGGGCAATCGCCCGCACCAGCGAATCGCCTGTACGGATCAACCCGACTTTGCCCCACATCACTCGACGCAGTGAGCTGCGAAGTTTTTCCGCGTCGTCGAGTTGACCCGATGGACCGCCGTCAAGATCCTGGACGGAAGGGAGCCATACATGAGCGCTGTGATGGGCCGCAAACAGGGCCGCCGCCTGAGCGGCTCGTTGACCGAAGACAAGGCCTTCCAAAAGAGAATTACTGGCCAGCCGGTTGGCGCCATGCACTCCACTGCAAGCGACTTCTCCGGCCGCAAACAAGCCCTGCAGGCTCGACGCGCCGTCCGTATCGGTATGGACACCTCCCATCTGGTAATGCGCGCTGGGCGAGACGGGAATCCATTCTTCTGTCATGTCGATATCGTAACGCAGGCACGTCGAATAGATCGTCGGAAACCGCTGCTTGATGAACGTCGCACTCAGGTGCGTCGCATCCAAATACACGTGACGGGATCGGGTGGCGGCCATTTCCGACCAAATCGCACGGGCGACAATGTCTCGGGGCGCCAACTCCGCGGCAGAATGGTACCGTCCCATGAACAATTCGCCTTTGACATTGCGAAGGCGACCGCCTTCTCCTCGAATGGCTTCGGAGAGAAGGAACGGGGGACTCGACGGAAGGTAGAGTGCCGTAGGATGAAACTGGACGAATTCCATGTCTTCCAATAGGGCTCCGGCCCGATAGGCCATCGCCATACCGTCCCCCGTTGCATTCGGAGGGTTTGTCGTTCGAGCATAGACTTGACCGGATCCCCCGGTCGTCAACACCACCGCGCGCGCAGGCAACACCGACCGTTTGCCGCCGATTTCGTCCAGCACGAGCGCGCCTCGGCACACCCCATTCACCACGACCAGGTCCACCGTAAAATGATGACCCAACCATTGAATCGTTTTTTGGCGACGAGCCTGCGCCATCAATACGCGCACCATCTCGTTGCCGGTCGCATCTCCCCTTGCGCGAAGAATGCGGCTTCGGCTGTGAGCCGCTTCTCGGGCAAAGGCATATTGACCGCCGATCTTGTCGAACTGGGCACCCCACCCGATGAGTTCTTGAATCCGATCCGGCCCTTCCTCTACCAACACCCGCACCGCCTCTTTTCGGCAGAGACCGTGACCGGCTTTTAAGGTGTCAGTCAAATGAATCGCGACATCGTCTTCTTCACTGAGGGCGACCGCCACACCGCCTTGCGCATAAATTGAATTGCTTTCGAGCGGGTGGCCTTTTGTCAACATGATCACGTGGCCATGCCGGCCAAGTTCAATGGCGGCGCGCAAGCCGGCCACCCCGCTTCCGATCACGAGAAAATCAGGTTGTAGAGGATGATTAGGTCTCGCCATAGAAATGAGGGGTGTTGCGTGAGTCGCTATGTCGAGAGCGAACGAATGCGAGAAGAAGATAACCGATGAGGTTCACGTACTTGGCTGGGTCCGCGGGACTGTGTGACGAACGGCCATGCCGAACGGCAGGTCTCCCCCCACCCCACTTAACAGGGGAGAGTACGTCCCGGACCATCGGAGTAGCCCATGGCCCCGGTCACGCACACCGAATTCAGCCGTGTTTCGCTTCCACTGACCCTGCCAATGGAGAAAGACGTCGATCTGATCGCCTTCGATGAGTACCCGCTCGATCGAGAAATCTAAAGTAATATCGGCATACTGCTCGAAGTCTTTCGCAACATCCGAGATCATCCGATCGAGCCCCTCGCTGGGCAACATCAACGCTTCCATAGCAGGAAGGTTCTTACGAGTATAGGCATCTCGCAACGCCTCGACGGCAAGATCGAGCCGTACGTACCGCGCGTGTTCTTCCGGATATTGCGGAGCCTTCGCACCACAGCCGGCGTTGAGTCCAGCCGCCGAAAGCAGGCACGTCACGAAGACCATTTTTGCGAAGAGACGGCACGGCATGGCGCAGTATAGGAACTGCGTGCGCGCATCGTCAAGCAATGGCCGTGAGCCTGTACATGGCCTTCAAAAGAGCCCTGCTGCGAAGTCATTGCCTTGACAGCGTCGTTTAACATATGGTACCAGTGCACGGTTTGGAGAGCGAAAGGCAGATGAATTCCTTTCTGCTCGCGTACATTATTTGGCCATCGTCCAGGAGCCCGCATGTCGAGTGTCTTAAAGAAGCGCCGCAAGAAAATGCGCAAGCACAAACACAAAAAGCTGCGCAGACGTCAGAAATTCTTGCGACGCAGAAGCTAAGCTCAGTCAACCATAGAGGAGGTCGACGTGGCCGAGGGGAAAAAAGTCCGTATCCAAGTCAGAACGGTCAACGGCTCCTATGCGGGCGACTTTTTAGTACCTCCCATGCGCAATCGCGTCTCAGACGCCATTAATGAGGAACAGCGCATGTTCATCAGCCTGACGGATGTCGTGATCAACGACAAAGACCGGACATCGTTTGTTGCGATCAACAAGCATCTCATCGAATCGATCACGCAGTTATAGACTGCCCCTTCCATCCCTGCACCCTTTCCACCAGCGCATTGTTCGGAATCTGAGAGTCGGCGTGCTGAACGTGCGCCTCGAATTGGTCTCCTGATGTCTTATTATTCACGCTTCTACCCGTTTATCCGACCCTACCTTCCCAAGATGATCCTGGCGTGTAGCCTAGTGGTCGGAGTCGCCGTACTCAATCTCGCCCTGATTCGGGTGGCTGGATTGCTATGGGATCAGATCACGGTCCAGCGAGACTCTATAGGGATGGCGAGGTCGATCGGCGTTTTTTTAGGTCTGGTGATTGCGCAAGGCCTGTTCTCCGTCGGTCAGAGTTATGTGACGGCGTGGGTCTCGCAACATATTATGGCCGACTTTCGGACGCACGTCTTCGCGCATCTTCAGCGACTCTCGTTGCGCTTCTTTGCCGCACGCCGAACAGGCGAAATCCTCTCGCGCGTCATGAACGATGTGAGCGTCATTCAATCGACGCTCACGGAAATGCCCATCGATTACACCAAACAGCTCGTGACGCTGATCGGGGGTATCGCCTTTCTGCTGATCATGAACTGGCGATTGTGCCTCTTGATCCTGCTCCTCTTGCCGGCCCTCGTGCTCGTCGCGCGCTTTTTCGGCAAACGGCTCAAAGCTCTGTCGACCACCATTCAAGATCAAACCGCCGCGGCGACCACGCTAATTGAAGAAGTCGTCTCCGGAATCAGAATTGTAAAATCGTTTGTGCAGACGCGGCGGGAAGAACAACGGTTCGCCGGCCAAGTGCGAACGATGCTGCAGCTCACGCTGAGACGCGCGCGCGTGATGGCGGTCTTCATTCCCACCATCACGTTGCTGACGTTCGCCGCCGCGTCGGCGGTGCTGTGGTACGGCGGCACACAGGTGATCGACGGATCGGTCTCGCCGGGAGAATTATTCGCGTTTGTCTTATTCGCCGGCATTCTGATCGGGCCGTTCGGCTCAGCCGCGCGCGTGTTTGCACAAATCAAAGAAGCCCAGGGCGCCATGCGCAGAGTCTTCGACATTCTTGACACGGCGCCCGATGTGCGGGATCGGCCCGACGCCGTCGACATGCCTTCCATCATCGGCCACGTGACTGTAGAGAGAGTCTCATTCGCATACGACGCGCGACAGCCTGTACTCATCGACGTCTCCTTTGACACCAAGCCGGGAGAAGTCATCGCGTTTGTCGGACCGACAGGCTCCGGCAAGACGACGTTGGTCAATCTCCTGCACCGATTTTACGATCCAAGCTCAGGGTCGATCGCCATCGATGGATATGACCTTCGCGGCGTTCGGCTCGAGACCCTCTACCGGCAGATCGCGCTGGTCCCTCAAGAAACGATTCTCTTTGGAGGCACGATTCTCGACAACATCCGATACGGCCGGGAAGACGCCACCAAGGACGAAGTGAGGGACGCCGCGCGCGCCGCCAATGCGCATGACTTCATCAGCACGCTGCCCGATTCGTACGCGACGATAGTAGGTGAAAAAGGCGTCAATCTTTCTGGTGGCCAACGCCAACGGCTGGCCATTGCGCGAGCCGTCTTGAAAAATCCGAGGATCTTGATACTGGACGAAGCGACATCTGCGCTCGATACGGAATCCGAACGATTAGTGCAGGAAGCGGTAGAGCGATTGATGGTCGGCAAAACGACTTTTGTCGTCGCGCATCGGCTGAGCACCGTTCAACGTGCCAACCGCATCCTAGTCTTCAACAAAGGGCGAATTGTCGAGCAAGGCGATCATGCCTCGCTCATGGCGGCGAAGGGGCTGTATCAATACCTCTACACCTTGCGACTGGCGGAACAGACCATCGATGAGTCGGTGGGCTGATGTGACGAATACGAGTGTATAGGAAGCTTCTGATGGCTCTTGGATGGTACTCTGACAATTTACTTAATCAGCGTGAGGAAAATGCATGACAATGGCAGAGGATAGTCCGCCCCCTTTAAGGCCTCAGGCCATTGACCATGTACAGGCCTTCGAGAAGCTCCAAATCGTCAAGGTCACCCGTTTTGCTCCTGATTGGCTTCGGGACGCTCGAAGTGAGGCAATGCTTTTAGAAGACATTGACTCGCGACGGAGAGAAATAGTCTTCGCTGTGTGCTTTATCGAAAGCTATCTCTTCGAATGGGTCAGAGATGATGTCTTATGTCGAAACTACCTGAGATCGAACAATATTTCGATCTCGTTCGGTATAGGGACGGCCTCGTTTATGGCGTGGCAAGCCGACCAGAAAAAGATGACCTGCCAGCCGATGCTAGACCAATACCTACTGTTGAACAACTACAGAGTATTCCCGCAGGATGGCCTACTCAGGTTGCCATAAATCTTGTGATCCAGCTGCATAAATTCCACAGCACTAACCCCCCTTCCGATCTTGGCATTTCGGTTTCCTAGAAGGACAATGAGCATGGGCACTTTCGTTGAGAAAATACAGAGCGTTTGAGCGAGAGATCAACCTGCTCATCCCTATTTTATCGGATGTGAAGGTGTATTAGAATTGTATCCCAAGACTCCAGTAACCATTTGATTTTACTGCACAAAGTTTTGGCCAAAAATGCAATAAAGTTGTAGCCTCAACGCGCCAAAGAAGTTCTCCATCGTACAGCGTCAGTGCAATATAGTTGTACTCTAGCTTTCAAGATCCGCAGATACCGTCACAGCATCTGCCTAAACGTCGATGGACCAGCGACGTGCCCCCAAGCTCGCGCCGCAGGCCGAGCTTTGTACTTTTCTCAATAGTTGCCTTGCTCACACTTGGGGAGAACATAGGTTCAAATCCCGAACGGGAAGTGCAGGCCATTGGATAGTAGATTATCGGGGCATTCTTGTGAAGGGGCAAAATATCCGTTCTCTGAGATGGTTTTAAACAATTGAACGGATGCGCTGTAGTTCATACATGAGGGGCAATTAACTCGTTCCCTGACCTAGCCTTCAAAATAGCTGTTATGGAGCGACTCGTTCCCTGCAGTCAGGGACCGTTCGCTCCCATTACTTGCTAGAAAGAAAGTAACCCTTGGGAGAAAGAAAACAGAGGTCACGATACAGTCAGCCCGTCCATAAATCGCATGACGAGACGAAATTCGCGGTTGCGTTTCGTCGGTAGCCACTTCGGCAGGTACACCGGATTGTGAAACGAGTCGAACGCGAACTTCAGGCTCACGCGCAGCGCGCGGGAGATCGGCTCAATCTGTGATGCCACGCTGGTGCTGAACATGGTGTGGGAGATCACTTCCAGGGCAAGCTGCATCATTTCCGTGGCAATATCGACCGGTCGTCCAGGATGGTGCGCCCAGGCAGCGAGCCGCTGCTCGCCCAACTGTGCCATCGGGTTCGCCATCGCCGCGGTCCGCGCAACTTTTGGATACTTAGCGTCCTAAAAGGTTATTTATATTTCTTAGGCTGTCCCGCCCATGCCTAAGTATATGTGTATTGACCACACGGCTCGAATTGTGACCTTAGAGCGACACCAAGTATCTCCTGTAACGACCGTAAATTGCCCGATCCTCTGCTATCCTTACTATGTAGGACGTTTTCTTTAGAGGTAGGGAAAATGATTGGTCAGCGAATCTTAGCGACACTCCTGGCGTTGCCAGCTCTGCTCGTGTTGATAGGCGGAATCCGCAATCTGATGACGGCATGGCAGGCGAGCTACAGCGGCGGCTACTGGATCGAGCACGATTATATGGGAAACGGCGTCATGATGCTGGTCAGTGCCATGATCGGCTTGGGCTGCTGTCTGCAATTGGGACATCGAATGGCGTCATGGGCGTGGTCCGTCATTCCGGCCGGGATTGCGTTGTTCGCGCTCGTCATGCCCAACATGACCCATCATCCAGAATCTCACGTGCCGGTGTGGAAGGCTTCACATCGAACCACTCAAGGGGTTCGGATGCTGGCTGGAGAAGTAGAGGGCTTGGCTCAAGCATCTGGCACATTCGTCTGCCCGCCACCACCTGAAGTCATAC
>Ga0111538_10000425_pt1 | contig 55604 bp, 61 predicted proteins | sample SoiMethybrSBSTD1_FD_79669 | JGI IMG/M metagenome (GOLD analysis project Ga0111538, IMG submission 79669) | Bulk soil microbial communities from a Populus tree surrounding site in Tennessee, USA - Soil MetaG P. TD hybrid SBSTD1 (version 2)... | ecosystem: Environmental > Terrestrial > Soil >... | reverse complement strand
GCGGTGCGCGCGGCCCGCGAGATGAGCCGGCGCCTGGCCGCCTGGAACGCCGCGCGCGCGCGGGCGGGAAAAGTGTCGCTTCGCCATGGCATCGGCATCCACACCGGTGCCGTGCTGGCGGGGAGCATCGGCAGCCTGGATCGCCTCGCCTACGCGCTGGTGGGTGATGCCGTGAATCTCGCCTCCCGCATCCAGAGCCTCACCAAGGAGCTGGGCAGCAACATCCTGGTGAGCGGCGCGACCCGCGACCGCCTCGCTGACCCGTCGGCGCTCGAGCGCGTGACGGCGGCCCGCGTGAAGGGCCGGAGCGCCGAGGTCGAGGTGTACCGGCTGGCTACGTGAGAATGCCGGAGAGGCGCAGCAGCCAGATCAGGATAACGGCGCCCACGATGGACACGAGCGTGCGCGCCGGCCAGCCGTAGGCCGCTAGGCCCACCATGCCCGCCAGCACGTGGCCGAGGCCCGACCCCACGATCCCGATGAGGATATTGCCGATGATGCCGATCTGGGCGTCGGTCTTCATGATGAGGGTGGCAATCCAGCCGATGATGCCGCCGATGACGATCGAGATGAGCAGTCCCATGGCGCCCTCCCCGCCGGAGTCTAGCATCTCGAACAGTCCGTCAGCACCCTGACGCTCCGGCGGCCACTGCTGGCCCTGCCGCTCGCGGGACACCTTCCATGTGCCCGCGGGCCCGAGGGAAATCGGCGTCCCGGCGCGGACCGGGTCCCTGGCACCCGGGTTGCTCACCTCCCTCCAGGACGCGGAACAACACGGAACGATCAATACCGCGACAGGAGGATGAAATGGACATCGTCATCGATCGCCGCCCGGCTCACGTGGGCGGCCTCAAGCGTCTGACCACCGCCGTCGCCGTCGCGCTGGCGCTCGTCGCGGCCGCGCCTGCGGGCGCGGCGACCCGCGATGACGCGATCGGCAAGCTGGATCAGTACAACTCCGACAAGGCGCGCACGCTCGCGAGCACCCACCACGCGCAGCTCGTGTCGCTCTACGACGGCATCTATCACTGCCTGCCGTGGGTTGACATCCACAAGCAGGGAATCGGCTTCCGCAAGCCCAAGTGGGCGCAGCAGGACGACCGCTACCTCGCGACGTGGATCATCATCGACCAGAAGGACGACGGTTACTTCGGCACGTTCCCGCGCGAGCGCCGCGCCTCCTTGATGTTCTCGCGCTACGGCGTGGACCTGCTCCGCCGCATGGTCGCGCTCCAGGGGGTGGCTGGTGACCCCGCCGTGCAGGGCTACGGCGTGGTGCTCTCGTGGACCAAGCCGGGGACGGACAAGCCCGGCATGCAGCCCGTGAACGAGTCGCTGGTGTTCTGGGTGGACAAGTCGGTGGCCCAGGGCTATCTGGCCCGCCGCGTGTCCTCCGCGGATCTGACGAGCCGCGCCCGCTACACGATGTTCGACGGGATCGAGGAGCAAGGGCGGCTGCCGCTGGAGGTGTGGGACGACAACTTCACCAAGACGTACCAGATCAAGGACTATCAGCTCGCCAAGGGCGTGTCCTGCAACTAGTCTCCCCGCGCTGATGTTCCCCTCGCCCTGACCCTCTCCCCTCGGGGGAGAGGAAACAGGGACACCCAACCCCCTCACCCAGCCCTCGGGCCGGGTGAGGGGAAGGGTGAGGCGACCTACCAGAGCTCCTTCGAAGCGATCCGCGCGCCTTCGGCGAGGCTTGCGAGCTTGGCCCAGACGATGTCGGGATCGACCGCTGCCTGGCCCACCCAGGTGCCGAAGCCGCAGTCGGTGCCCGCGATGACGCTCTCACGTCCCACCAGCTTCGCGTAGCGGGTGATCCGCTCCGCCACCAGCAGCGGGTGCTCGATGAAGTTCGTGGTGGAGTCGATGACCCCGGGGATGATGGTCTTCCCGGCCGGCACCTTGACGGTCTCGAACACGCGCCACTCGTGCGCGTGCCGGGGATTGGCGCCTTCGAACGACACCGCGGTGGCGCGGGCGGAGAACACGAGGTCGATGATGTCGCCCAGCGGCACGTCGAAGTGGTGCGGCCCCTCGTAGTTCCCCCAGCAGACGTGCATGCGGACCTGCTCCGGCGGCACGTTCGCGAGGGCGTGGTCGAGGGCCTCGATGTGCAGGCGGGCCTTCTTCCGGAACTCGTCGACGCTGAGGTCGGCGTACTGAATGTGCCGGCCCATGCCGAGGTCGGGACAGTCGATCTGGAGCACGAAGCCCGCGCGGGCCACCGTCTCGTACTCGTGCCTCATGGCGTCCGCGATGGCGGCGAGATACGCCTCGTGGGTGGGGTAGTGGTCGTTCTTGAAGAAGAGGGAGATGACCCCGGGCGAGGCGGCGGTGAGGAAGCGCTCGCGTCCGGCCGCCGCGCCGGCCGCCTGGAGGTTCGCCACGTCGGTCACCGCGGCGGCGGCGTCGCGCACCGCGATCGGCCCCGTGCACGCGGGAGTCTTCCGTCGCGCGCGGCCGGGGTCGCCGAACACCCGGCGGGCCATGCCCGGGAAATCCACGAGGTCGCGATACGTGAGGGGATGGCTCTCGCCGCCGAAGCCGGAGAGCCGGTCCTTCACGTAGGTCGCGTAGCTCGGCTTGCTGTACTCGCCGTCGTCGATCACGTCGAGGCCGGCGGCGACCTGGCGGCCCACCACGTCGGCCACCGCGGCCTTGATGCGGACGGCAAGGGCCGCCGAGTCCACCGGCACGCCCTCTTCCTTGGCGAACATCGCCCTGGTGAGCTCGTCGGGCCGGGGCAAGCTTCCGGTATGCGTCGTGAGGATGTGCTCCGTGCTCCGCCGCATCGTCGACTACCGCTGGTTGGACAGCACGAGGGTGCCCGCCGCGGAGAGCATGCCGCCCATGCCGTTCACGAGCGACAGCGCGCAGCCCGGGACCTGGCGCGCGCCGCACTCGCCGCGCAGCTGCCGGGTGGATTCGATGATGGGGAAGATCCCGTACATGCCGGTGTGGGTGTAGGAGAGCCCTCCGCCGTTGGTGTTGATGGGGAGCGACCCCCCCGGCGTGGACCGTCCTTCCTCGAAGAAGTGGACACCCTCGCCTCGCTTGGCGAAGCCGAGCGACTCCAGCATGATGGGCGGCCCGGAGGTGAAGGCGTCGTAGAGCATGATGTGGTTGAAGTCCTTCCGGTCCACGCCCGCCATGGTGAAGGCCTTTTCGCCCGACATCCGCGTGGCCTCGCTGAAGGTGAGGTCGCGCATCTGCGTCACCATCACGTGCTCGGTGGCCTCGCCGGCGCCGCGCACGTAGACGGGCTTCTTCGCGCAGTCCTGCGCGCGGTCGGCGCGCGTGAGCACCACCGCCCCGCCCGCGTCGGTGACGAGGCAGATGTTGAGGAGGTTGAACGGATAGCACACGGGCCGGGAATTCAACACGTCCTGCACGGTGATGGACTCGCGGTTCCGCGCTTTCGGGTTCAGCGCCGCCCACTTCCGGGTGGACACCGCCACCTGCGCCCACTGCTCGAGCGTGGTGCCGAACTCGTGCATGTGGCGCGTGGTGATCATGCCGAAGTAGGTCGGGGCGCCCGCGAAGCCGTAGGGGATCTCGAACTGGCCGGAGAGGCTCGTGTCGCGGCTCCGGGTGACGCCCACGCCGGAGCGCCCGGACTCGCCGTGCGAGACCACCGCCACGTCGCAGAGGCCGTGGTGGAGCGCGGCCACTGCGTGGCCCACCATCATGATGAAGGAGCAGCCGCCCACCGTGGTGCCGTCCACGTAGCGCGGGTTGACGCCGAGCGCCTCGCCCAGCAGCGAGGGCGAGTGCTGGCCCGCGGTGAATATGCCGTCCACGTCCTTCACCTTGAGGCCCGCGTCCTTCACTGCATTGGTGATGGCCTGCAGGTGCAGGGAGAGCTGGCTCGTGTTGGGCAGGATGCCGATCTCGTCGCTCTCGTCGACGCCGACGATGCACGCGGTGTTGGAGAGCTCTTTCATCACCGCCCTCCCCCCGCCGGCTTGAACAGCGGCAGGGTGACGTCGTCGGTGAGCTTCTCGTAGACGACCTCGACCGGCATGTCGCAGCGGATCTGCTTCGGGTCGGGCGCAATGCCCACCAGGTTGGACATGAGGCGCGGCCCCTCCTCGAGCTCCACCATCGCGAGCACGTAGGGCGGCTTCACCTTGAAGGCCTTGTTGAGCGGCTGATGCGAGATCTCGAAGGAGAAGAGCCGCCCCCGCCCGCTCGACTGGATCCATCCGATGCGTCGCGACGCGCAGCGCGGGCACAGGATGCGCGGATAGAAGAAGCAGTGGCCGCAGTCCTGGCATTTGGGCAGCATGAGCTTGCCCTCGCGCAGGCCGTCCCAGTAGGGCTTGGCCTCCGGCGTGATCGGCTGGGGCAGAGGACGCTCGAGATCGGCGGGACTCATGGAGAGACGGGCTCCTTTCGACATGAGCTGAAGACTCGCCGAGAGTAGACGGAGAGTCCCCGCCCGTCAAGGCGGCCACTGTGTTACCGTCATTCGGTCTCCGATGACCAGGCGGCTCGCGCTCGCGCTCCTCCTCACGCTCCACGCCGCGCCGGCTGGCGCGCAGGAAGCCGGCGGCACGCTCGTGCTCACCGGCAATCATCCGCACGACGTCTACGCGGCGGGTGGCCAGATCGACTTTCCCGGCGAGGCGGAAGCCGACGTCGCTGCTGCCGCGCGGGTCATGACGGTGACGGGGTTGATCCACGGCGACCTCCTCGTCCTGGCGCATCGGGTCCTCCTCACCGGGCGGGTTCTCGACGACGTGCGAGCCGCGGCGCGTGTGGTGGCAGTCGAGGGCGAGGTGGGCGACGGGCTGCTCGCCGCCGCCGAGGTCGTGCGGCTCTTCTCGGCTTCGCGCGTGGGCGGCGTCGCGTGGATCGCGGCGCGGCGCGTGGAGCTCGCCGGGCGCGTGGGCGGGGACGTGTACGCGGCCGCCGCGCGCGTGCGAATCGCGGGCACGCTGGACGGGGACGTGGTGCTGGCCGCGCGCGATATCGAGATGCTGCCCGGCGCGCGGATCGCCGGCAACCTCACGTACTGGAGCAGCCAGGACGCCCGCATTGCGCCGGGCGCGCAGGTGGGCGGCCGGGTGGTGCGACGGCAGCCGGCCTTCCTCGACCGCGCGGGGCGCGTGCTCACCATCCTCGGCGTCGTCACCCGCGTGGTCTTCGTGCTCAATCTTTTCGTGGCCGGCGTCGTCCTCTTCTTCCTGTTCCCGCGCCTCACCATCTCGGCGGCGGCGACGGTGGGGCACCGGCCGTGGGCCAGCTTGGGCATGGGCCTGGCCGTCCTCACCGTCACGCCGCTGATCGCGCTCTCGCTCATGCTCACGGTGATCGGCCTCCCGCTCGCGCTCACGCTGGTGTGGCTCTACGTCGCCGCCCTGCTGCTGGGCTTCCTCACCGCCGCGTTCTACCTGACCGAGGTCGCGCTCCGCGCGCTCCGTCGCGCCGCGCGCCCGCCGCGGGGGACGCGCATCGCCGCGCTCGCCGTCGTCCTCATCGTGCTCGCCGCCGTGCGCTTCGTTCCCATCGCCGGCCCGCTCGCCCTCGCCCTGCTGCTGGTCGTGGGCGTGGGCGCCTGGACGTTACGCCTCAGCCGGGGATATGCCGGTATTCCCGGGGAAGAGGGAGCCTGGCCATGACCGTTTCCGCCCTCGAAATCATCACCCGTTCACCCGTGCTGGACGGCCGCCCGTTCGGTGACGCGGGGCCGTACGAGAAGGTCACGGGCATCATCCGCTTCGAGACCGATCCCGCGCTGCCCATCAACCACGCGATCACCGATCTCGACCTCGCCCCGCGGAATGCGGCGGGCCGCGTCGAGTCATGGGCCGACTTCTACCTGCTCCAGCCCGCCGACCCGGCGCGGGGCCGGCGGCGCCTGCTGCTCGATGTCCCGAATCGCGGGCGCAAGGTCGCTCTCGGCATGTTCAACAGCACGCCCCGCGCGGCGGACCCGACCATGCCGGAGGATTTCGGCAATGGCTTCTTGATGCGCTGGGGCTACACCGTGGCCTGGGTGGGCTGGCAGCTCGACGTACCCCGCCGCGACGGGCTCATGGCGCTCGGCGTGCCGGCCGCGCGGGGGGCCGCCGGCCCCATCAACGGACGCGTGCGCTGCCAGTGGCGGCCCAATGCGCGTGTGGACACCCTGCCGCTTGCGGACCGCTACCACATCCCGTATCCCGCCGCCGATCTCGACGACCAGGAGGCCGAGCTGACGGTGCGGGAGCATGCGGGCGCGCCGCGCGTGGCAGTGGCCCGGCGCGACTGGCGCTTCGCGCCCGACGCCTCGCACCTGCACCTGCCGGGCGGATTCGAGCCCGGCCGCATCTACGAGCTCATCTATCGCGCGCAGGATCCTGGCATCGCGGGACTCGGTCTTCTCGCCGTGCGGGACACCGCGGCCTGGCTGCGCTGGGGCGCGGCCGCCGCGGGCAATCCCGCCGCCGGGCGCCTCGACCGCGCCTACGCGTTCGGCGTCTCGCAGACCGGGCGCTTCCTCCGGCATCTCCTCTACCTCGGGCTCAACGAGGACGAGAGCGGACGCGAGGTGTTCGACGCCTTCGTCCCCCACGTGGCGGGCGCGCGCCGCGGGGAGTTCAACATGCGCTTCGGACAACCGTCACTGAATGCGACGACCAGCGTTGGGAGCTTGTTCCCGTTCAACGACACCGAGCAGCGGGATCCCGTCGCCGGCCAGCGCGATGGGCTGCTCGCGCGGCTCGACGCGCGGGGCCGCCGGCCCAAGATCTTCACGATCAACACCTCGGCGGAATACTGGCGCGGCGACGCCTCGCTGGTGCACGCGGATGTCGAGGGAACGGTGGACGTGGAGCCGCCCGCGCACGTGCGCGTGTATCTCTTCGCGGGCACGCAGCACACGCCTGGCGCGCTGCCGCCGCCGGCCGCGGATCCCAACACCGGCGACCGGGGTCGGGCGGCCTTCAACACCGTCGACTACGCGCCGCTGCTGCGCGCCGCCCTCGTGAATCTCGACCGCTGGGTGAGCGAGGGCGTGGCGCCGCCGCCGTCCGCGGTGCCCCGTCTCGCCGACGGCAGCGCGGTGAGCGCGGAGTCGACCGCGTCGGTGTTCACGAGAATCCCCGCGGTGCGCTTCCCGGACCGGATCAGCCGGCCCATACGCCTCGACTTCGGCTCGGACTGGGCGCGCGGCATCGCCTCGGTGCTGCCGCCCAAGACGGGCGCCCCCTACGTCACCCACGTCGCCGCGGTGGACGCCGACGGGAACGAGCGCGCGGGGATCCGGCCGCCCGAGCTGCTGGCCCCCCTCGCCACCTTCACCGGCTGGAATCTCCGGCATCCGGCGCAGGGGGCGCCGGGCGACCTCATGAGCATGATGGGCTCTACCTTCCCGTTCCCGACGACGGCGGCCGAGCGCGAGCGCACGAACGATCCGCGCCCGTCCCTGGCCGAGCGCTACGGCTCGCGCGGCGCGTACCTCGACCGCGTCGCCGCGGCGGCGGGCGAAGCCGTCGCCTGGCGACATCTGCTCGCGGAGGACATCCCGGCGGTGGTGGCGCGGGCGGGCGCGCTCTGGGATCTCATCCACGCCGGCCTGAGCGGCGCCTGAGCCATGGCCCGGAAGCCGCTCACCGTCGGAGTCATCGGGCTCGGCTACGGCCGCGCCCACATCCCGGCCTTCCAGGCCCACAGCTGCGAGGTCGTCGCGGTCTGCCAGCGTGACGAGGCCGCGGCGAAGAAGGTGTCGGAGCGCTATGGCGTGCCCCAGGTCTACGCGCGCTGGGAAGAGATGCTCGAGCGCGCGCGGCCGGCCATCGTGGTGATTGCCGCGCCGCCGGCCCTGCACAAGCCGATCGCGCTCCAGGCCTTCGCCGGCGGCGCGCATGTGCTGTGCGAGAAGCCGCTCGCCATGGACGCGGCGGAGGCCCAGGCCATGGTCGAGGCCGCGACCCGCGCCGGCCGCGTGGCGATGACCGCGTTCAACTGGCGCTTCCCGGCCGCGATGCAGCACATGAAGACGCTGGTCGACGCGGGTCAGGTGGGCCGGCCGCTGCATCTGGCCGGGCGCTGGCTGGGCGCGCGCTGGGCGGACGAGTCGGCGCCGATCACGTGGCGGATGGATCGCGCCCAGGCCGGGCACGGCGCGATGGGCGACATGGGCGTGCACCTCGTGGATCTCGTGCGCTGGTGCTTCGGAGAATTCGCCCGCGTCTTCGCCCGGGGCGGTGTCGCCTACCCGAGCCGCACGCGGCCGGACGGGCAGCCCGCCGACGCCGAGGATCACTGCGCGGTGCTGGCCGAGCTCGCCTCGGGCGCGGTGGTCACGCTGCAGCTGAGCCGGGCCGCGCGCGGCGCGAACGAGAGCTCGCTCGAGGTCTACGGCACGGAGGGCGCGCTGGCCTACCGGCTGGATCGCAACCAACCGCGCTGGTTTCGCGGAGGCGAGCTGCTCGCGGCCGGGGCCGCCGGCGCCCTGGCGCCCGTCAAGGTGCCGCCGGTAGTCTCCCGCGCGGCGGGCGAGGGCGATGCGATGGAAGTGGTCGGGAAGGCCACCATCGCGCCGCTCGTGAAGCGGATGCTGGCGGCCATCCGGAAGGGCGAGCCCGCGACCCCATCGCTCGAGGACGGCCTGCGGGCGCAAGCGGTGCTGGACGCGGTGCTCGAGTCGGAGCGTACAGCGGCGTGGGTTACCGTCAGATCCTAGGGCCAAGATTATTCTTGACTACGGGCCGCCGCCGGCATCCCCGTCACGCACCGGTGGCTGGCCGCGTCCTTCGCGGTCGTCACCGGCCAGGAGGACGACACCAAGACGCGGCCATCGGTGAACTGGGCGGCGCTGGCCACCGCCGTCGACACGCTGGTCGTGCTGATGGGCAGTCGCGCGCTGCCGGAGGTCGCGCGCACGCTGATCGCGCACGGCCGGGCCGCCGAGACCCCGGTGGCGCTGATCCACGACGCCACCACCCCGCGTCAGGTCACCGTCACGACGACGCTCGGCGCGCTCCTCGACGCCGCCACCGCGCCCACGCTGCCCGCGCCCATGATCGCGGTGATTGGCGACGTCGTATCGTTGCGCGCCTCGCTCGGGCTCGCCGCGCGCGTTCCCGCCGCCGCCGTCGGCGCCTGATCGACGCCGCCGCCGTGCGCGCCGCCCGGCGCCTCTGTACTATGGAACCCGACCCGGCACGCGCGCGGTGCACCCGAGGGCGGAGAGGCACGATCGGTGATCCATACCTGGCAGCGGCTGCTGGGCCTGACGTGCGCCCTCCTCCTCGCCGGCTGCGCTACGCAGTCGACCGATCTCTATCCCACCAGCCCCTCCGCGATGAGCCAGTTCCTCGTCTTCCGTGCGCTCGAGCGCGCCGTCGCCCGACTCGATGTCGAGCGGCTCCGCGACCGGCGGGTCACGCTCGAGATCGTCTCGCAGCTCTACGATCACAAGTTTGCCGCCACCTATCTGGAGACCTGGCTCCGCACCCACGGGGTGAAAGTCGGGAGCGATCAAGCCGATCTGCGGCTGCAGGTCTTCCTGCTCACCCTCGGGACGGACCACGGCCAGAGCTTCATCGGCTTGCCGGCCTTCCAGGTCCCGGTGCTTGCGATCCCCGTGCCCGAGATCGCGATCTTCAAGTGGATCCGCAACCGGGGCCGGGCCGACCTGCGCGCGTTCGCCTTCGATCCGAAGACCGACAACCTCGTCGACCTGCTTCCCGAGACGACCGGACGGTCGAAGTTCGACGACTTCACGATCGTGGTCGTGCTGGGCTTCTCGGTCACGGACGTGGACGATCCGCTCCCGGGAAGCCCAGCCGCCGCCGAGCCCTGACGCGAGGGGCTACTTCTCCTCCCAGGGCGACTGCCAGACGCGCACGCCCTGGCCCAGATCCTTCCATTCGCCGCCCGGCCGCTTGTCGAGCGTGCGGCCAAACTCGAGCGCGGGCGGCATCTTGAGGTCGTGGCCCAGCGTGGTGGGGAAGAGCGCGGCCAGCTCCGACGGCTCCAGCCGGCGAGTGGCCTCGAGGCGGCGGATGGGACGGGGCTGATCGAGCAGCGTGTAGCCATAGCCGAAGGAGTGAAAGGCCTGGCCGTTCACGTGCGCGGCGGCGTCACTGGCGAGGAACACCACCAGCGGCGCCACGTTGTCGGGATCGCGCTCCGTCCCCTTGGCTTGCTCGCTCGGCCACTTCCCGGTCTGCTCGAAGACGGCGCGGCCGCGCGGGGTGGAGTCGATCATGCGGGTGGCGCCGCTCGGCAGGATGGCGTTGGACGTCACGCCGTACTTGGCCAGCGCGTGCGCGGTGGACCAGGTGAGGCCGAGGATGCCTGCCTTGCCGGCGGCGTAGTTGGGCTGGCCGGGGGAGCCGAGCGCCGATACCGACGACATGTTGATGAAGCGCCCGCCCTTGGCCTCGCGCATGTGCACGGAGGCGGCGCGGATGGTATTGAACGTGCCCTTCAAGTGGACGGCGAGGACGATGTCCCACTCCTCCTCCGTCATGTTGAAGATCATGCGATCGCGCAGGATGCCCGCGACGTTCACGACGATGTCGATCGAGCCCCACGTCTTCACCGCCTGCTCGACCATGTCGGTGGCCTGGCGGAAGTCCGATACCGAGCCGAAGTTCGCGGCGGCGGTGCCGCCCGCCTTCTTGATCTCGTCCACGACCTGCTGGGCGGGAGCCTTGTCGGTGCCCTCGCCGCCGAGGGCCGCGCCCAGGTCGTTGACCACGACCTTCGCGCCCTCGTGCGCCATCGCCATCGCGATCCCGCGGCCGATTCCGCGTCCCGCCCCCGTCACCAGCGCCGTCTTTCCGTCGAGGAGTCCCATCGGGCCTACTTCTCCTTTCGCTTTGCGGTTCGGTAGTCGCCGAAGCGGCTGTCGCGCTTCGTGAGCGCTTCCTTGAGATTGCGCCGGATCTCCTTCCGATACTCCACCGACTCGGCCTGATGGAAGGCCAGCGCCTGCAGCTCGGTGCCCGCGCGGATGGCCGCGCGCATGCCCATGATCTCCATCGCGCGGTGGATGGAGCGCTTGTTGATCTGCTGGAGCGCCGTCGGGATCTGGGCCACGCGCTCGGCGAGGGCGAGCACGGCGGCGTCGAGCTTCGCGGCGGGGAAGGCGCGGTTGGCGAAGCCGATCTGCGCCGCCTCCGTCCCCGACATGGGGTCGCCGGTCAGCATGAGCTCCATGGCCCGCCGCATGCCCACGAGCCAGGGGTGGACCTGGGTGTCGGGCGGGCTCATGAGGCGGACCGGCGGATAGCCGATCTGCGCGTCCTCGGCGACGTAGACGAGGTCGCAGGCGGAGGCCAGCTCGCTGCCGCCCGCCAGGCAATAGCCATGCACCTGCGCGATGACCGGCTTGGCGAGGTCCCAGATCTCGAACCAGCCGTGCACCACCTGGCGCGGCCAGGAGCCGTCGCCCTCCGCGGTGGGATGCGGCCGGCCCTGGGTGAGATCGGCGCCGAGATCGTACCCCGCCGAGAAGCACGGGCCCGCGCCGCGCACGATGCTGACCCGCACCGCGTCGTCGCGATCCGCGGCGCGGAGCGCGTCGAACAGCTCGGTCCGCAGCTCGTTGCTCAACGCATTGCGCTTCTCGGGGCGGTTCAGGGTGAGGCGGCGGACCAGCGGGCGCGGGCTGTCGACGGCGAGGACGCGGTAGGGCGTGGCGGTGGCGGCGCTCACGCCGGCTCCGGGGGAAGCGAGCCGAGGAAGTCGCCGAGCACGCGATCGAACGCCTCGGGCTGGTCGAGGTTGGACGAGTGCCCCGCGCCCCGGATGATCTCGAGCCGCGCCCCCGGGATCTTGCCCGCCATGTAGCGGCACGGCGCGAGGAAGGGCTCGTCCTGGTCTCCCACGATGATGAGGGTTGGCACCGTGATGGTGGGCAGGGAGTCGATGACCCGCGAGCCGTCCTGCGCGAGCATGCCGCGCGCCGCGCTCGCCAGCCCCTTGGCCGAGCGGTGGCGCCGGACGGACTCCCGCATCTCGCGGCTCGAGCCGGCCAGCACCTCGAGCCCCCGCGACTCCAGCTCGTCGGCGCGGCGAAACGCGCGCGCGTTCCAGCCCGCGCGCGCCGCCGCGTTGCGATAGCCGGGGCCGGTGTCGCAGAGCACGAGCGCCCGCGTCATGTCCGGATACTGCGCGTGGAACGCCAGCGACACGTAGCCGCCGAGCGAGAGCCCGCCGATGACGGCGCGCCGGATGCCCAGGTGCAGGAGGAGCCCGCGCATGTCGCCCACGGTGAGCTCGGCGGAGTACTGCGCGGGGTCGTCGGGGCTCTCGGTGTCACCGTGCCCCCGCATGTCCCACGTGATCACGCGCCAGCGATCGGCGAGCGCCGCGCGCTCGCCGTCCCACATGTGCCCGGTGGCACCGAAGCCGTGCGAGAGGAGGAGCGCGGGCCCGCCGCCGCTCTCGTCGTAGCGGAGGCGGACGCCGTTGACCGAGGCCGTGGCCACCGGCCGCTCCTACCGCGCGCCGGGCGGCGCGCCCGCGTCCCGCGCGATCGCGATCTCCTTCGATTGATCGCGCGAGCGCGTGGGGCTGATCACGATCTCCTCGATCACCGTGCGCTCGGGCAGGGTGACGCAGAGGAGGATCGCCTCGGCGACGTCCTCGGGCTGCATCATGGTGGCGCGCGCGGCGGCATCCGGGGGAGCCGGGCGCTTGTCGAGGATGGGGGTGTCCACCTCGGCGGGCATGATGGTGGTGGCGCGGATGCCCTTGTCGCGGAGGACGGTGTGCACGTGGCCCATCATGTTGCGCTGGGCGGCCTTGGCCGCGCCGTACACCGATCCGCCGATGAGGCCGGGCCGCAGCGCCGCGTAGGACGACACCGTCACGATGGTCCCGCCGCCGCGCTCGATCATGCTCGGCAGCACCGCCTGGGTGAGGAGGAACGCGCCGGTGACGTTGACCGCCATCACCTGCTCCCACTCTTCCAGGCCGATCCAGCGGAGGTTGCGCGCCTTGCTGGAGTGCCCCGCATTGTTGACGAGGATGTCGACGTGGCCGAACTGGGCGAGGGTCCAGGCCGCGAGCTCCTGCGCGTCCGCCGGCTTGGCCACGTCGCCGGGATGCGCGACGGCCTGGCCGCCTGCGCGCGCGATCTCCCCCACCACGTCTTCCAGCGGGGGCTTGCGGCGCCCGCTGACGACCACCCGTGCGCCTTCGCGCGCGAGCATGAGGGCGGTCGAGCGGCCGATGCCGGTGCCGCCGCCGGTGACGATGGCGACCTTGCCGTCGAGTCGGGCCATGACGCGCTCCTAGTAGCCGGGCAGCTGGCCGGCCTTCACGCCCGTCTTCTTGACCGCGGCGGCTTCCTCCGCGGCGCGCTGAGCGAGGAAACGGCTGTCGCTCGCGAGGGTGACGAACTGATATCCCGCCTGGATCATCTTGAGGGCGTAGGCCGAGGTGCTGTTGTGAATGCCCGCCACCACTCCGTGCTTCTTGCACGCCTCCACGATCTTCTGTTGCGCCTCCACCACCGGCGCGTCCGTCTGATCCAGCCGCGGCTTGCACCCGAGCGCGAGCGAGAGATCGGACGGACCCACGTACACCGCGTCCACGCCGGGCACGCTCAAGATGTCGTCGAGGTTCTTCACCGCCTTGGCGGTCTCGATCATCGGCATGACCACGATGTCGTCGTTGGCGTGGTCCCCGTAGTCCGCTCCTGCGTAGATCGAGGCGCGCACCGGACCCCAGGAGCGATGGCCGCGCGGCGGGTACTTGCAGTGGCGCACGAGCATCTCCGCCTCTTGCGGCGTGTTGATCATGGGGCAGATCACGCCATAGACGCCCGCGTCGAGGATCTTCATGAGCCGCGCGGGATCGTTCCACGGCACGCGCGCCATCGGGATGGTCGGCGTGGTCGAGATCGCCTGCAGCATCGTCACCGCGACCTGGTAGTCGACGACCCCGTGCTGCATGTCCACCACCAAGGAGTCGAAGCCCTGATGGGCCATGACCTCGGCGGAAAAGGCGCTGGGGATGGCGAGCCAGCCGTTGACGACGGCCTCGCCCTTCGCCCAGATCTTCTTGAGCGTGTTCTCTCTCACGAGGGTCTCCTTGGGGGACCGACCTGGGGGATCTCGGACCAGCGCACCCTAGCACGCGCGCCGGGGCGGCGGCAACCGCGCCGCCCGCCGCTAACGCGCGCGATAGGCCTCGCGCATGCGGTCCAGCCCCTCGGTGAGCATCGCGCGGGGCGAGCCGAAGTTGAGGCGCGCGAAGCCCTGGCCGCCCGGGCCGAACGTCACGCCATCGTTCAAGGCCACGCGTGCCTTCTCGAGGAAGAACGTGAAGGGATCGCCGTTCGGGATGCCGGCCCGCCGGAAGTCGAGCCACGCGAGGTACATGCCCTCGGGCGGATACACGCCGACGCCGGGCAGGTGGCGGCGCACGTAGTCCACCGTGAAGTCGCGGTTGGCTTCGAGATAGCGCATGAGCGCGTCGAGCCAGAGGCCTCCGTCGCGATAGGCGGCGAGCGCGGCGGCGAAGCCGAAGACGTTGGGGTTGGCGACGAGGTCGACCTTGGCCGCCACGAACTTTTCGCGGAGCGCGGCGTCGGGCACCACGCCGATGGCGCACTTGAGGCCGGCGAGATTGAAGGTCTTGGACGGCGACATCAGCGTGATGGTCCGCCGCTCGACCTCGGGGCCGAGGGAGGCGATGGACACGTGGCGCTGGCCGGCGAAGAGCAGATCACAGTGGATCTCGTCGGCGATGATCCAGAGGTTGCGGCGGAGGCAGATCTCCGCCATGCGGGTGAGGTCTTCACGTGAATAGACGCGCCCGGTGGGATTGTGGGGGTTGCAGAGGAGAAAGGCCTTCGTACGGGGCGTGATCGCGCGCTCGAAGGCGTCCCAGTCCACCTCGTAGCGCCCGTCGGCGCGGCGGCCCAGCGGCGCCTCGTCGCGTGTCACGCCGATGTTGCCGGGGCAGCGCAGGATGGGCGGGTACACCGGCACCTGCTCGAGGATCCCGTCGCCCGGGCTCGTGAAGATGCGCCCGGCCATGTTGATCCCGGCGATCACGCCGGGGAGTAGCACGACGGACTCCGGGCCCACGCGCCAGCCGTAGCGGCGCCCGATGCGCTCGGACGCCACCTCGAAGAATTCGGGCTCCTCGTACACGTAGCCGAACACGCCGTGGGCGGCGCGCTCACGCAGCGCGCGCACCACCGGCTCGGGGGAGGCGAAGTCCATGTCGGCGACCCAGAGCGGGAGCACGTCCTTGTCGTACTTCTTCCACTTGTTGCTCGCGGTGGATCGGCGATCGATGACGCGGTCGAAGTCGAACGCGATGGACATGGCGGCCTCCCGGCCGCCTATACTGTGCCCGCAGCCCGGATTTGTCCAGCAAGCCGCTCACCCGAAGTCGCGGAGGATGGCGTCATGGCGTACCGCATCAACCACATTCATCTCAAGTCTCCCGATCCGCGCCGCACCGCCGACTGGTACGTGGGCGCGTTCGGCTTCACGATCACCAGCGACGAGACGCGCGTCTTCGGCGATCGCTTCATCCGGTGCGCGTCGCCGGACGGCGGCGTGAACGTGAACATCTCGGGCGCGCGGACGGGCGAGACGCTGGGGCCCGGCGACGCCACGCCGCACCACGGCCTCGAGCACTTCGGCCTCGACTCGACGGACATCGAAGCCGACATCCATCGGCTGGAGAGCCTCGGCGCGCGAACGCTCGAGGGCCCGATCAACATGCCGAACGGGGGGCGCATCGCGTTCCTGCGCGGGCCGGACGACACGCGGCTCGAGCTGGTGCAGATGCCCGGCCGCGCGGCCGGCCACTGCTGCTGAGGGCGCGCCCGGCCTAGGCGGCGCGGCCGCGCGCCGCCCAGGCGCGCGCAGTGAGCGGGATCCGCCCGTCCGGCTGCGCCGGCAGCCGGGCGCGGATCGCCTCGCGCAGGGCGGTGCGACGCGCTTCGTCGAGCGACAAGCAGTAGCCGGGCGCGGGGCCCTGGCCGCCCAGGAACGGCGTCCAGTAGTCGTCGAAATCGCGGAAGACCGTCGGCACGTCGAGCGCGCGGACTTCCACGTCGGCGAGCCCGGCGTCGCGGAACAGAGCGGCGAGCGGCTCAGGCCGGCAGATGGGGAAGCGGCGGCCCTCGTCGAGCGGCCGCGCGGCAGGGTCGAGCGCGGCCGCGGCGTCCCAGAAGTGCCGCATGAGCTCCATGCCGTCCGCGTAGTCCCACACGTAGAGCCCGACCAGGCCGCCGCGCCGGACCACCCGGCGCATCTCGGCCACCATGCGCGCGGGCGCGGGCACGAAGTTCAGCACCAAGCCCGAGACCGCTGCGTCGAATGCGCCGTCGTCGAACGGCAGGGCCTGGGCGTCTCCCACGCGGAAGCTGGCGCGCCGATCCGCCACGCGCGCCGTCGCGTGCTGGACGAAGCCCTCGGACGCGTCGAGCCCCGCCACCGCCTCGGGCGCGGCCCGGTCGAGGATGGTCCGGCTCAGCGCACCGGTGCCGCAGCCCACGTCCAGCCAGCGCGCGCCCGGCGGCATCGCGAGCCACTCCAGCAGCTGGGCGGCCACGAGCCGGCTCCAGCGCCCGACATAGGGCTCGTACGCGTCTCCGGCCGCCCACTTGTCGTGCCGCGCCTCGCTCATGACGCGGGCGCGAAGTCGCCGGGATGCGGCGGGCGGAAGATGAGATCGAAGGTGAGCCACATCAGCTTGGTGATGGGGTAGGTGACGATCGGCATGACGATGGTCCCGGCGATGCCGCCCCAGTAGAGCGCGTCCCACGGCGGATGGGGCGCGGTGAGGAGGAGCACGGTCAGCACTCCGCACGCGAACAGAATCTCGGCAGCGATGAGGTTGAAGAGCATGGCCCCGATCCAGTAGTCTGGCTCGCCCCGGTCGAGGCGCAGCCGGCAGCGCGGACATTGCGCCACGACGGTGACCCAGCGACGCGTCACGCCGCCCGCTCCACAGAGGGGACAGCGCAGGCCCAGCGCGCGCCACGCGCCGACGAGGGCGAAGCGCAGCGTCGTCGCCATTGCGTCACGGCTAGCGCTTGTACTTGGTCGGGGCTTTTCGCGGCGGGAAGAAGATGGGCGTGGGCATGCGGCCCACCGGCACCTCGATCAGCACCGGCCGGTCGAGCTGGATGGCGTCGCGCACGAGCGCGCCCACCTGGGTGGGCTCCTTCGCGCGCATGCCGTGGACCCCGAACGCCTCCGCGAGCTTCATGAAGTCCGGATTGTGCAGCGTGGCGCCGTACGCGCCGCCCCACGTCTCATCGAGGTCGCGGGCCACGTTGCCGTAGGCGTTGTCGTTGAAGACCACTGCGATCACGTTGATCTTCTGCTGCACCGCGGTGGCGAGCTCCTGCACGTTGTACATGAAGCCGCCGTCGCCGATCACCGCGATGACCGGCCGGGTGGGGCAGGCGACCTTGGCGCCGAGCGCCACCGGGTACTCGTAACCGAGGTTACCCGAGTAGGACGAGGTGAGATAGGTCCGCGCCTCGTAGGTCGGGAAGAACGGGCGCGAGTAGTAGCCGATCTGCGTCATGCCCGCCACGAGGATCGCGTGCTCCGGCATGCCCGCGCGCAGGCTCTTCACGATGCCCGCCTGCGGCTCCTGGGCGAGGGCGGCGGTCTCCGCGCGCAGCGCCTCGTACTCGGCCTTGCGCGACGACCGCGGGGGCGCCGCGGCGCGCACCGCCTCGACCATCGCGTCGAGCGTCGCGCGAGCGTCGCCCACCAGGCCGAACGTCTTCCGGTGATTGCGGCCGATCTCGTCGGGATCGATGTCGATGTGGATGACCTGCTGATCGGCCTTGGGCACCGCGAGGGCGAAGCGGGTACCCACGGCGAGGATCACGTCGGCCTGCAGGAGGTGATTGCGCACCGGCGATTGCGGCCACACGGTGGCGCCGAGCGAGAGCTCCGAGTGGTCGCTGATCGCGCCCTTGCCCTCGGCGCTCGTGATCACGCCGGCCTGCAAATACTCGGCGAGCGTGGTGAGCGCCTCGCTCGCCCCGCCGAGCACCACGCCGCCGCCCGCGTAGATGACGGGCCGCTGCGCGGCGACGAGGAGATCCACCGCCCGGCGGATGTCCGCGGCGGGCGCGGCGGGGCGCGCGGGATGGACGGGATCGAGCATCACCGCCTCGCCCTCCTCCTCCATAGTCTCGGGCGGCATCTCGAGCTCGACGGGGCGCGGCCGGCCGGTGGTGAGCTGATGCATGGCCGCGCGCACCGCCGCGGGCACCTCGGCCACCTCGAGCACGCGCCGGCGCCACTTGGTCACGGGCCGGATGCAGTCGAGCTGATCATTCACCTCGTGGAGCACGCCGATGTCCTTGCCGATCTGATTCTTCGGCACCTGGCCCGAGAGCATGAAGACCGGCGAGGATGCGGAGTACGCGGTGCTGAGCCCGGCGGCGGCGTTCAGGAGGCCGGGGCCGGGGACGACCAGCGCAGTGCCGACGCCGCCGCCCGCGCGCGCGTAGCCGTCCGCCATGTACGAAGTAGCCTGCTCGTGGCGCGTCTGAATGAAGCGGATGTCCGGCTGCTCGCGCAGCGCGGCCATCACGCCGTAGAGCTGCACGCCGGGAAGCCCGAAGACCACACGCACGCCCTCGCGATGGAGCTGCTGGACCAGTGCTTCGCCGCCGGTCATCCGTGCCATCGATCGATCTCCCGCAGCCAGGGGTGGAGGTCTCGGGCCTTCGCGAACGGTCCGGCAGAGCCTAACACGACGCGGGCGCGCCGCGCCTCACGGCGTGGCGATCGCGCCCGCGTCGCGCAGCGCGGCCACGCGCGCGGGCGCGTACCCGAGCCAGCCCTCGAGCACCGCGCGCGTATGCTCGCCGATGCGATAGGGCGCGGGCCCGGCGGGGCGCGTGGGCCGGCCGTCCACGTGGAACGGCGTGGCGGTGACGCGCACGCTGCCGCGGGTGGGATGCGGCACCTCGGGAAAGAAGCCGCGCGCCGCCAAGTGGGGATGGTCCACCACTTCGTGGGGCGCGAGGACGGGGGCGCAGGGGATGCGCGCGGCGGTGAGGGCGTCGAGGGCGGCGTCGGCGGAGGGGAAGCGCCCGAGCCACTCCGCGATCACCGCGCGGAGGGCCTCGTGGTGCTCGCGCCGCGCGAGCGGCGTCGCGAAGCGCGGATCCTGCGCGAGCTCGGGACGGCCGAGCACCCCGACCAGGCGCGGCCACAGCATGGGCGCGCCCCCGGTCTGGAACGCGATGTGGCGGCCCGCGATCTCGAACACCCACATCCCGGGACGCGGCGCGCCCATCGCCTCGCCTCCGTTCAGCACCGCCCCGTAGGAGATGTCGTCGCACGCCACGAGCGCCTCCAGCATGGAGACGTCGAGCCGCGCGCCCTCGCCGGTCCGCGCGCGACGGAGCAGCGCGGCGAGGATGGCGCCGAAGGCATGCGTGCCCGCGAGCACGTCCGCGGCCTGGATGTTGGCGGCGTGGGGCGGCTGGTCGCCGCGCTCGAGGTACATCATGCCCGACGCGGCGTTCACGATGTGGGCGAAGGCGGCGCGGTCACGCCACGGCCCCGTCTGCCCGTAGCCCGAGATCGAGCAGTACACGAGGTCGGGCTTGACCGTCTGCAGCGCGGCCGCATCGCAGCCGAGCCTCGCGGCCACGCCGGGCACGAAGTTCTCGATGGCCACGTCGGCGCGCCGCGCGAGATCGTGCACGACCTCGCGCGCGTCGGGGTGGGCGAGGTCCAGCGCCACGCTCTCCTTGCCGACGTTCACCCGCGTGTAGTACGTGCTCTGGTCGTCGCGCCCCGCGTCCAGCTGCAGGTGCGCCCGCCGCATCTCGTCGCCCTCGCCGGGCCGCTCGATCTTGATCACGCGCGCGCCCAGATCGGCGAGGAGGCGCGTGCAGTAGGGCCCGGCGAGCACGCGCGTGAAGTCGAGGACGACGAGGCCGTCGAGGAGCCGAGGCGGGACGGACACGCGCCGCAGTATAGCGGAAGGGCGCGGGCGTTGACAGGTCGGCGAGACCGCGCCTACACTCGCCGCGGCGTTCTTTCACCCCAATCCGGAGAGGTGACCATGACCTTCCCCCTCGTGTCTGCCGCGCCCGCATCGCTCGGTCTCGACCCCCAGGCCCTCGAGCGTCTCGCCGAGCTCATCAACGGCCACCTCACCGAGGGCCGGTACCCCGGCGCGCAGGTCGCGCTCGCCCGCCACGGCAAGCTCGCGCTGCTCAAGTCGTTCGGCGAAGCGCGCCTCGACCCGCGCACGCCCGCGCGCGACGACACGCTGTGGCTCCTCTACTCGAACACGAAGGTCATTACCGCCTCCGCGGTGTGGCTCCTCGTCGAGCGCGGCGCGCTGCGCTTCACCGATCCGGTGGCGATGCACGTCCCGGGCTTCGAGGCCAACGGGAAGGGCGGCATCACGGTCATCCAGCTCCTCACGCATCAGGGCGGCTTCCCCGACGCCGACGTGCCCAGGGCGGCGTGGGACGATCACGACCTCCTGGCCCGGACGGTGTGCGGCTTCACCCTCGACTGGACGCCGGGCTCGCGCGTGCACTATCACGGCCGCGCCGCCCACTGGGTGGCCGCGGTGCTCATCGAGCGGCTCACCAAGACGGACTATCGCGCGTTCATCCGCGACCACGTGGTCGAGCCCCTCGGCCTCGCCGGCGAGCTCTTCGTCGGGCTGCCCGACGCGCAGCATGCGCGCTCCGTGGACATGCACGAGCCCGCCGAGGACGGGCGGCGCCAGGTGCGGCGCGCTGACGAGGCCTCCGCGGAGTTCCGCCGCGCCGGCACGCCGGGCGGTGGCGGCTACGCGACCGCGCGGGCCATGGCAGCCTTCTATCAGATGATGGTGCAGGGCGGCACGCTCAACGGCGTGCGGTTTCTCTCCACGCGAATGGTCGAGTACGTGACGCGGAACTTCACGGGCGACCGCGTGGACCACTACATGGGCATGCCGATGCACCGCGGGCTCGGGCCCCATGTGCGCGGCACCACCGAGACCATTCGCGGGCTGGGCTCGCTCGCCCACCCCCGGACGTTCGGCCACGGGGGCGTGGGCTCGTCCTACTGCTGGGGCGACCCGGCGTCGGGCGTGTCCTTCGCGTATCTCACGAACAGCCGCGTGCCCGATCCCTGGCACAGCCAGCGCATGGACGTCGTCAGCAACGCCGTCCACGCGGCCATCGCCGCTACGAGCTGAGGCGCACCTCGGCGGGGTCCGCGAGGGCGCGCTCGAGGCGCGCCCGGTGCAGCGCCACGAAGCTCACCCCGTCGACGACGACGTCGCTCAGGCCAGTGGGGGCCGAGACAGCGGCGCGGGATCACCGCCACGTCGAAGGCGGTGTCCGCCTGCCCGAGGAGGGGCTCGGGGGATTCGAGTAGCCCGCGGATGGTGCGGCGCATGGCCTGCCTGGGCAGCTCGTCCAGGCAGAGGCGGCTCGTCTCGAGCGCGGGCTGGGGGTCGAGGGCCAGGGGCATGGGCGTCCTCGCGGGTGAGAGGTGAGGCGCGGCTCGCGCTGCGCCTATAGGTAGCGACGACGGTGCCACCGAAGGAACGCGTCGAGCCGCCATCCTCGCCCGCCGATTCAGCTACTTGGGCCGTGTCCCTACGCGTGAGCTCGCGTCGTGGGCCCGCATGACGCCAACCGCCCCCCGGGGGACGCACGGTGGGGGCGCGCTCGGGTTGACAACCCGGGCCCGGGGCGTATACAAAACCGCCAAGAGTCCCCCATGCCCGCCCTGCTCCGGCTGCGTCCGAGTGCACCCGTCGCCGCGTCCATCCTCCGAGAGGTGTTTGCCTCCCTCCGGACCCCGCTCGCCTTCCGCCTCTGGGACGGCACCGAGGTGCCGCTTGGCCGAGGGGAGCCGGCCTGCACGGTGGTCGTGCATCAGGCGGAGACCTTCGCGGCGCTCATGCGGAATCCGTCGCCCGGCCACTTCGCCGAGGCGTACGCGACGAGCGCCATCGACATCGAGGGCGATCTCTTCGCGGCGATGCGCGTGGCCGACGAGGTGGAGGAGATCAAGGTGACCCTGGGCCAGCGGCTCCGCATCCTCCGCTCGCTCTGGAGCGCGTGAGGGTGGCCGCCGTGGACGTCGTCGTGGTGGGCGGTGGCCCCGGCGGGAGCACGGCCGCGTGGCGGCTCGCGCGCGCGGGCTTCCGGCCGCTCGTCCTCGACGCGGCCGTCTTTCCCCGCGTGAAGATCTGCGCGGGCTGGGTCACGCCGGCCGCGCTCGCCGATCTCGAGGTGGACCCCGCGAAATACCCGTTGACCATCCAAGGCTTCGCCGCGTGCGCGCTCGAGTTCGAGGGCGCCCGCCACGACACGCGCTGGGGGCGCCCCGCCTCGTACGGGATCATCCGCCGCGAGTTCGATCACTTCCTGCTAGAGCGGGCGGCCGCCGCGGGCGCCGACGTGCGCTGGGGCATGCGGGTGACGAAGGTCACCGCCGGGCCCGCGGGCGCGCGCGTGGAGACGGAGCGCGGGGTCTTCGAGGCGCCGCTCGTGATCGGCGCCGGAGGCCACCGCTGTCCGGTGGCGCGCGATCTCGGCGAGGTGTCGGAGCGCGAAGAGGTGGTGGTGGCGCAGGAGTCGGAGACACGGCTGCCTCCGGAGTGGCGCGCGCGGCTCGAGCGGTTCATGGATGCGCCCGACATCTACGTGGAGGCCGATCTTCGCGGGTACGGCTGGTTCTTCCCCAAGGGCGATTTCATCAACGTGGGCATCGGGATCACCGGGGGCGCCGACGGCAGCCTGCCGCGCCGGCGTGACGCCCTCGTGGCCTCCCTGCGGGCCGCCGGCCGGCTTCCCACCGGGCTCGCGCTGGAGCCCTTCAAGGGCCACGCCTACGTGGTGCGGCGCCAGGCGCCCCGGCGCCTGGCCGGCCCCGGGTTCTGCCTGATCGGCGACGCGGCGGGGCTCGCGCGCGATCTCTCGGGCGAGGGCATCGGGCCCGCCATCCGGAGCGGCATCCTCGCCGCCGCCGCCGCCGAAGGCGTGCTGCGGAACCGGGCATCGCTGGACGGCTATGCGCGACAGATCGTCGGGCTCTACGGCGCGGGGGAGCCCAGCTGGATCGGACGGCAGGTGAGCCGCCTGCCGGAGGTGCTCGCGCGCACGGCGGTGCGCCTGGTGCTCGGCTCGGCGCGGGCCCGGCGGCGCGTCGTCTTCGACACCATCTTCGGAATGAAGGAAGGGGGGGCGGGCGCATGAAGCGGCGGCGGAGCAAGGCGCACGACGCGGAGTCGATCTCGTATCACTACGACATGTCGAACGAGTTCTACGCGCTGTTCCTCGATCCGCTGATGGTCTACACCTGCGCCTACTACCGCGACCCCGACGGCAAGCTGGAGGACGCGCAGGCCGACAAGCTGGACCTCGTGTGCCGCAAGCTGCGGCTGCAGCCCGGGGAGACGATGCTGGATATCGGCTGCGGGTGGGGCAGCCTCGCCATCTGGGCCGCGCAGCACTACGGGGTGCGCTCCCACGGCGTGACCCTCTCGCGCGCGCAGGCCGAGTACGCCACGCAACGGATTCAGCGCGAGGGCCTGACCGACCGCTGCCTGGTCGAGTATCGTGACGTCCGCGATCTTCCCGGCGGCGCCCGCTACGACAAGATCGCCGCGGTCGGAGTGATCGAGCACGTGGGGATCCCGAACTACCCCGCCTTTTTCGGCCGCGTGCGCGAGATGCTCAACGACGGCGGCCTGTATCTCAATCACGGAATCACGCACGAGTTCCACTGGAAGCCGACGAGCCAGACCGACTTTCTCTACAAGTACGTCTTCCCGAACGGCGACCTCGCCGGGCTGACCGAAACGATGACCGAGCAGGAGCGCGCCGGCTGGGAGATCCTCGACGTCGAGGGGCTGCGGCTTCACTACGCGCGCACCTGCCGGCACTGGGTCGAGCGCCTCGAGGCGCGCGCGGACGAGGCGCGGGCGATCGTGGGCGAGAAGGTCTACCGGATCTGGCGGCTCTACCTGACCTGCTCGTCCGTCGCCTTCCAGGAGGGCCACATCGGTCTCTATCAGGTGGTCATGCGCAAGCAGTGGGACCGCTCCTTCGACCGGCCCACGACGCGCGAGGATCTGTACCGCCAGGTCTGAGGCGCGCGTCGTCCTCGTCGGAAAAGCTTACGCTTTGCCGCCCGTCGTGCGAGGCTCGGGTGAATCCTGCCGGAAACTCTGGCCTTGGGCCCGGGCAGGGAACTTGCTTGATCCAGCGAGGATGGACGACATGGCCCGCTACCTCTTCATCGTGTCGAAGAAGCGGCCGGAGCTGCGTGAATACCTGCTCGGCCACTTCTCGCTGGAGGAGGAGGTCCAGGTGATGATCGACCGGCGTCGTGGTGAGCGGCGCCGCAGCCACCTCGACACGGGCACCGAGCGCCGGCAAGGTCATCGGCGCTGGCGGCCGGAGAACGACGAAGCGCTCGAGTCGATCGGCGCCTTCATGGTCCCGCTCGACGAGCGCGAGCCGGTCGCGTGAGCGCGCCTCCCGGTTTTTCCTACCGGGCATAGTCTCCCCGCATCCGGGCGCTTGCGCCCGATCCCACGCCCCATTTGCCCAGCAAGTCGCGGATTTTCCGAGTCCCCCTCGTCGTGGTACGCCAAATGCTGGTTCACCACCGCCGGAGGGTTCGGTCCATGAAGACCATGATCGGGATGGCGTTGGTGGCGGTGCCGATGGTGATGGTCGCGTCCGGCGACTTCTCGGCCGCCACGGTGGCGATGGCCGGCCTCGTGGCCGGAGGCTGCTGGATGATCAGCGGCTGGTTCACGGAGTAGAACGCTCCACGTCTCGCTCGCCCGCCGTCCCCCCTTGCGCCCGCCGCCCGGCGCGGCGATGATCGCGGCACTCACCCCCTCGTCTCGGAGGAGCCGCGATGACCCAGGATCTGCTCGAGGCCGTCAAGGACCGTGTCGCCCTGCTCACCCTCAACCGCCCGGATCGCCTGAACGCCATGTCCCGCGACATGCTCGATGCGCTGCTTGAGGCGATGCCGCGCCTGGCGGCCGATCCCGACGTGGGCGTGGTGGTGCTCACGGGCGCCGGCCGCGGCTTCTGCGCAGGGGGCGACGTGAAGGCCATGGCCGAAGGCCGCGAGGGGGACGACGCCAGCCTCGAGGAGAAAGCCCAGAATCTGCGCGCGCGGATGGAGGTGTCGCGCTGGCTCCACGAGATGCCCAAGCCAACGATCGCCATGGTGCGCGGCGCCGCCGCGGGCGCCGGGCTGTCCCTGGCTCTGGCCTGCGACATGCGCATCGCGTCGGACAATTCCAAGTACGGCACCGCGTTCGCCCGCGTGGGCTATTCGGGGGACTTCGGCGGCAGCTACTTCCTCACCCAGCTCGTCGGCACCGCGAAGGCGCGCGAGCTCTACCTCACCGCGGACCTGGTGGATGCCCAGCAGGCGCTCGCGCTCGGCATGGTGAATCGCGTGGTGCCCGACGCCATGCTCGAGACCGAAGCGATGGGGCTGGCGACCCGCCTCGCCAAGGGGCCGTCGGTGGCCTATCGCTACATGAAGCGCAATCTCAACGCCGCGGAGAGCGGCGCGCTCAAGGACGTGCTCGACCTGGAAGCCTGGGGGCATACGCGCAGCGGTATGACCGAGGACTGGCGCGAGGCCACGCGGGCGTTCGTCGAGAAGCGCGAGCCCGTGTTCAAGGGCCGCTGATTCGTCACGGATTCGTCATCACGACATCGCACACACGGGGGAGGCGACATGGCGCTCGATCTGGGACTCGGCGGCAAGATCGCGATCATCAGCGGCGGCAGCGAAGGGCTGGGGCGCGCGGCGGCGGAGCGCCTCGCGCGCGAGGGCGCGAAGGTGACCATCTGCGCTCGACGCAAGGACGTGCTGGAGGCCGCGGCGCAGGGAATCCGCAAGGCGACGGGCGGTGACGTCCTCGCCATTCCCGCCGACGCGACCAAGGCGGCGGACATCGAGAACGTCGTGCGGGCCACCAACGCGCAGTGGGGCGGGGTGGACATCCTCCTCAACAATGCCGGCACCTCGGCGGCGGCCGCCTTCGAGAAGGTCGAGGACGAGACGTGGCATGAAGACTTTGAGCTGAAAGTCATGGGGGCGATCCGCTTCTGCCGTCAGGTCATCCCGATCATGAAGCGGCGGGGCGGCGGGCGCATCGTGAACGTGACCACGGTGGGCGGGAAGACCCCGGCCCCGCGCTCGCTCCCCACCAGCGTGTCGCGGGCGGCGGGGATCAACCTCACCAAGTCGCTCGCCCACGAGTACGCCGCCGACAAGATCCTCGTGAACACGATCTGCATCGGCCTCGTGCGCAGCGCCCAGATCGACCGCCGCGCCAAGGACGGCGATCTCGAGGGCCATTACAAGGAGCTGGCCAAGCGGATCCCGGTCGGGCGCGTGGCGCACGCCGAGGAGTTCGGCGACCTCGTGGCGTTCCTCGTCTCGGACCGCGCGTCCTACGTCACGGGCACCGCCATCAACTTCGACGGCGGCATGTCCGCGGTGGTGTAGAGGAGGCGGCGGTGCCGACCACGAGCCGCCAGGTGCTCCTCGCCGCCCGGCCCTCCGGCGCGCCCAAGCCGAGCGACTTCAAGCTCGTCGAGGTTTCGGTCGGCGATCCGGGGCCGGGCGAGGTGCTGGTCAAGAACCTCTACATGTCGGTGGATCCCTACATGCGCGGCCGCATGAACGACCGCCGCTCGTACGCCAAGCCCTGGGAGGTGGGTCAGCCCGCCGACGGCCGCGCGGTGGGGCAGGTGGTGAAGTCCTCCCATCCCACGCTGAAGGTGGGTGACGTCGTGTCGAGCATGCTCGGCTGGCGCGAGTACTTCGTGTCCGACGGCGAGGGGCTCAGCGTGCTCGATCGCGCGCTGCCGCTGCCCGCCTATCTCGGCGTGCTCGGCGTGCCGGGCTTCACCGGCTGGTATGGCCTCAAGGAGATCGGCAAGCCCAAGGCGGGCGAGACCCTCGTGGTGTCGGGCGCGGCGGGCGCCACCGGCTCGCTGGTGGTGCAGATGGGCAAGATCCTGGGCCTCCGGGTAGTGGGCACCGCGGGCAGCGACGAGAAGTGCGCCTGGCTCACCAAGGAGCTCGGCGCCGACGCCGCCATCAACTACCGGAAGGCGCCCGATCTCTTCGAGGCGCTCCGCGCCGCCTGTCCGCAGGGCGTGGACGTCTATTTCGAGAACGTGGGCGGCGCGATGCTGGACGCCGTGCTCCGGCTGGTGAACCCCTTCGCGCGCATCCCCCTCTGCGGCATGATCTCGCAGTACAACCTCGAGACGCCGGAGCCCGGGCCGCGCTCCATGATGAACATGGTGGGTAATCGCGTGCTCATGCAGGGCTTCATCATCTCCGACCACTTCGATACGTATCCCGCCTTCCTCGCCGAGGTGGGCGGCTGGGTGCGCGCCGGCAAGATCAAGCACGAAGTGACGATGGTGGAGGGGATCGACAACGCCGTGAAGGCCTTCATGGGCCTCTTCACCGGTGACAACCTCGGCAAGATGGTGGTGCGGCTCGCCCCGTAACGCTACGGCCGGTAGGTCACCCGGTACACCGCGCCCGTGTGATCGTCGGAGACGTAGAGCGCGCCGTCCCGGCCCACGAGCACGTCGACGGGCCGTCCCTCGACTTGGCGATTGCCGGCCAGCCAGCCGGTGGCAAAGTCCGTCGCCGGCCCGGACGGCTGGCCGTTCGCGAAGGGGATGCGCACGACCTTGTAGCCCGTGGGCACCGCGCGGTTCCACGAGCCGTGATACGCGACGAAGAGACTCCCGCGATACTCGGCCGGGAACTGCTGCCCCGTGTAGAACGCCATGCCGAGGGGGGCGGAATGCGCCTGCACCTCCACCGTGGGCAGCGTGACCTTCTGGCAGCGATCGCTCGCGGCGCGGTCGTCCACCACGACGTTCTTGGCCGCCACGAAGCACTCGGGCCAGCCGTAGAAGCCGCCCTCCTTCACCTCGGTCACGTACTCCGGCGGCAGATCGTCGCCCTTCCAGTCGCGCTCGTTCACGGTGGCCCAGAGCGTGCTCGTGCCGGGCACGAAGGCGAGGCCCACCGCGTTGCGGAGCCCGGTGGCAAAGAGCCGCTCCCCGGATCCGTCGGCCTCGTAGCGCACGATGGCGGCGCGCCGCGCTTCGTACTCGCGACAGATGTTGCACGACGACCCGATCGACACGAAGAGCCGCCCGTCGGGGGCGAAGACGATGGTGCGCGTCCAGTGATTCCCACTCGGGGGGAGGTTCGCCACGATGGGCCGGGGATCGCTCGCCTTGAGCGTCGCGGCGTCGTAGCGGAGGCGGACCACGCGGCCCGTCTCGGCCACATAGAGGGCGCCGTCCTTGAAGGCGAGCCCGTGGGGCCGGTTCAGGCCCTCCACCACCGTGACCACGCGGTCGGTGCGGCCGTCACCATTGGCGTCGGGCAGAGCGACCACGCGGCTCTGACGCGGCTGGGAGAGGAGGATGGTGCCGTTCGGATCCAGCGTCATGAACCGCGCGCCGGGGACGTCGCGGGCGAAGACCTCCAGGTGAAAGCCGGCCGGCAGGGTGATCGGCGTGTGCTGCGCCACGGCGGGCGCGGCGAGGAGCATCAGCACGATGCCGACGCGGGCCCAGCGCATGCCCGCATCGTACTACGCGCGCCAAGCGCCGTTAGCGCTCGAGCAGGTCGCTGACGAGCTTCTGCAGATCCTGGATGCGGAACGGCTTGTAGAGGATGGGCGCGCCCGTCTTCTCGAGGAAGTGCTCCATCCCCACCGACTGCGCGCTGCCCGTGACGAAGGCGATGCGACGCGCCAGGTCGGGCCGCCGGCGCTCGAGCTCGCGGTACAGGCCCGGCCCGTCGAGCTCCGGCATGCGGAGATCGGTCAGGATCAGATCGTAAGCGCCGCGCTCCACGCGGGCCAGGGCGGCCAGACCGTTGACCGCGATGTCCACGGTATGCCCATCCTCCGAGAGGATGTCGGCCATCAGCGCCGCGAGGGGCGCCTCGTCATCCACTACCAGGATGCGGGCTCCGGACGGTACCTCTGAGCCAGACATGGTCCCTGTGTCCTCCTGCATCCTAGAAAATGCAATGCCGAGGCCACGGTTCCTAGCTCATATTTTTAGATAGTTACCTGATTTTACCCTCCAAGCTCGGGATCGGACCTACAAAGCCCGGGGGGCGGGTTACCGCCCCCGCTGGCTCCCGACCTGACTTCCGGCCCGGCGGGCGGCATTCGCCCGGGCGCGGGCCCGCTCGTCTGACCGCCGGGACCGGATGGCCGCGATCCGGCTCGCCAGCGGCACTTCGAGCTTTTCGGTGGGTCGGCTCGAATAGTTGAAGCCTTCGAGCGTGCGCCGCGGGAGCGGGCCCCCGAGGGCCCGCTCGATGGCCCGGAGATCGCCCATCTCGTCGGGGGCGACGAAGGTCACCGCCTCACCGATAGCGCCCGCCCGCGCGGTCCGGCCGGCGCGGTGGATATAGTCCTCGGCGACGTGGGGCACGTCGAAGTTCACCACGTGCGACAGCTCGTCGATGTCGATGCCGCGCGCCGCGATGTCGGTGGCGACCAGCACCCGCGCCTTGCCGTGCTTGAACGCGTCGAGCGCAATCGTGCGCTGGCCTTGGCTCCGGTTGCCGTGGATGCGCTCGGTTGGGACGCCGGCCCGCATGAGCTGCTCCGCCAGGCGGTTACACCGGTGCTTGGTCCGCGTGAACACGAGGACGCTCCGCAGGTCATCGCCATTGAGCAACGCCTGGAGGAGAGCGCTCTTCGTTTCCTGCGCCACCGGATACACCGCATGCGTGATGCCGGTGGCCGGCGCGGCCTTGCGCTCCTGGTTGATGGGGAGGGCGTCGCGGAGGAACTCCCGTGCGAGCGCGGCGATCGGCGCGGGCATGGTGGCCGAGAACAGCAGGGTCTGCCGCTGCCGCGGCAGCCGCCCGAGGATGCGGCGGATGTCGGGGAGGAAGCCCATGTCGAGCATGCGGTCCGCCTCGTCCAGCACGAGGACTTCGAGGCCATCGAGGCGCGCGTAGGGGTACTGCATGTGGTCGAGCAAGCGGCCGGGCGTGGCGACGATCACGTCGACCCCGCGCCGGAGGGCGGTCTCCTGCGGGCCCATGCCGACGCCTCCGAACACCGCAGCGCCCCGTACCGGGGTGAAGCGGGCGAGGTCGCGCAAATCGGCCTCGATCTGCGCGGCCAGCTCGCGCGTGGGCGCGATGACGAGGGCGCGCGTGATCCCGCGCGGCTTCGTCATCAGCCGCTCGACGATGGGCAGAAGGAAGGCGGCGGTCTTGCCGCTGCCGGTCATGGCGCAGGCGAGCACGTCGCGCCCCGCGCGCGCCGGCGGGATGGCCTCGCGCTGGATGGGCGTGGGCGTGGCGAAGCCGAGGGCCTCGACGGCGCGTAGCAGGGTGGGGTGGAGATTCAGGGCAGCAAATGACATGGACATGGGACCTCGATCGAGCGGGCGCCGGGCAGGGAACCGCGCTACGTATGTGTCCGGCGTGAACAAGAGAACGGGGGGATTTGCCGGGGGAAAACCGCCGTTCGGACTCACCGAGTCGTTTCGAGAACGGAGCCAGTATCGCACGGCCATGGTCATCTGCCAAGCGATTCGGTATCGTTGGTCCCATGCTCGGGCGGCGCTGGAAGCTGGCGGTGCTCGCGGGGATGGTGCTCGCCGGCGTGGCGGGACTGGTCGCCGCCCAGACGCCGGCGAAGGTCTACCGCGTGGGCTACCTCACCCCCAGCGCACTCCCATCCCGCGACGAGAGCTTCCGGCGGGAGCTCGCGCGACTCGGCTACACGGAAGGTCGTAATCTGATCCTCGAGTACCGGAGCGCGGAAGGCGAGTTCGATCGCCTGCCCGCCTTGGCCGCGGAGCTGGTCGGGCTCAAGGTCGACGTGATCGCCGCGGTGGTGACCCAGGCCTCGCTGGCCGCGAAGAAGGCGACCGGGACCATTCCCATCGTCATGATCGCGGTGAGCGATCCCGTGGGGTCCGGGCTCGTCGCGGGCTTCGCCCGTCCTGGCGCGAACGTCACCGGCACGGCCAGCGCCTCCGCCGAGGTCGTCGGCAAGCAGTTCGAGCTCCTGCGCGAGCTCCGGCCGAAGGCCTCGCGGGTGGGCGTGCTGTGGAACCCCGCCAACACCGTGTACCAGAAACAGGCGGTCGGCGAGGTGCGCGCGGCGGCGAAGAGGCTCAAGATCGGGCTCCAGATCGTCGAGGTGCGCAGCCCCGACGCGTTCGATCGCGCCTTCGCAACGGTCGCCGGGCAGCACGTGGACGCGCTCCTCGTCGTGGGAGATCCAATCTTCGGAGGGAACATGGCCCAGCTCGCCGAGCTGGGTGTCAAGCACCGCCTGCTGACGCTGAGCGGTCCCAGGGAGTACGCCGAGCACGGCCTCCTCATGACGTATGGCCCGAGCTTCTCCGAGGCGCACCGGCTGGCCGCCGGCTACGTCGATCGCGTCCTCAAGGGCGCTCGGCCCGCCGATCTTCCCGTGGAGCTGGTCCGGAGGTACGAGCTGGTCCTGAACGCCAGGACCGCCCGCGCGCTCGGCGTTACGCTCCCGCAATCCCTCATTGCGCGCGCCGACGAGGTCCTGCAGTGAAGGCCGAAGCGGTGCTCCGCGCCGCCTACGCGGCCTTCAACGCGCGCGACGTCGCGGGCGCGCTCGCGCTCATGACCCCTGACGTGATCTGGCCCAACGGCATGGAGGGCGGCACCCTACGGGGCCACGCGGCGGTGCGCAACTACTGGACCCGCCAGTGGACCCTGATCGATCCTTCGGTGGAGCCCTCCCGCTTCACAGCCACCGCCGACGGCCGCGTGGACGTGGAGGTCCGGCAGGTGGTCCGCGACCTCCAGGGCGCCGTCCTCAAGGACACGGTGGTCCATCACCTGTACGCCGTCGAAGGGGATCGGATCGCGTCGATGGAGATCCGCGAGTCCGGCCGATGATCCGCGAGTACGATGCACTGCGCGACCGGAAGGCTCTGCGGACCTGCGTGGTGGAGCTCCAGGACTTCGAGCGCGGGCTCGAGCCGACGCTGCCGAAGGGCGAGGAGATGGCCGACCGGTACCTCGCCCACATGCTCCGGCGCTGCGACGAGTCGCTGGGCCGCGTGTTCGTGGCCGAGGAGGACGGCACCGTGGTCGGCTTCGTCGGCGTGCTGGCCCGCGTGGTCCCCGAGCCCGACGAGAGTCAGGCGTATGCGTATGTGTCGGATCTGGTAATGCTGCCCGCCTACCGGCGGCGTGGCCTCGGGCGTGCTTTGCTGGAGCACGCGGTGGCCTTCGCGCGGGGCAAGGGCGCGAAGGCGCTCCGCGTGGGCGTCCTCGCCCGCAACGAGGCGGCGGCCCGGCTCTACCGAAGCCTCGGATTCGGCGACTACACCATTCAGCTCAACAAGCCGCTGCGCTGAGCCCCGGCCCCGCGAGGAGGAATGTCATGCTCGAGCTTCGACCCAACTGTGAGTGCTGCGATCGCGATCTGCCGCCGGGCACGCCCGACGCCGTCATCTGCTCATTCGAGTGCACGTTCTGCCGCGCCTGCGCCGAGGGTGTGCTCGGCGGTCTCTGTCCCAACTGTGGGGGCGAGCTCGTGGCGCGCCCCCGCCGCCCCGCCGAGAAGCTCCACACTCATCCCGCGTCCACGAAGCGCATCCGCAAACCCGAAGGCTGCGCGCCCCACTATGCCTGAGAGGAACGAGCCCATGGATTCCATCGACCGCCCGCTCTACTCCCATCCGCCCATGCCGACCGGACGTCCCGCGGGCCCCCTCCGCGCGGTGCGGCAGCTCCGCGTCCGCCACCAGGCCATCGGCTCCAGCGCGAGCGGCGCCGAGATGTCGGGCGCCCTCGCCACCGGCGCGGCCGCTTTCGGCGCGCTCGCGCTCGGGGCTCTCGCGCTGGGCGCGCTCGCGATCAGCCGGCTCATCGTCGGCCGCCTGTGGGTGCGCCACGGGCGCATACAGGATCTGGAGATTCGGAACCTGAAGGTCACGCGGCTGCTCGTGACCGAGCTGCGCGTCGAGCAGCGCGACTAGCGCGCAGGCGCCGGCGCCCCGTGGCGCCCCTCGCCGGCGGCGAAGCGAAGCGCGCCGTCGCGGCTCTCGCCGGAATCGCGCGTGACGCGGCCGAGCTCGTACTCGCGCGCGAGCGCGGCCGGAAGGTCCAGGCTCATGCTCTCGTGCGCGGAGCGACGGTCGCTCCGCAGGCAGAGCGGGGGCAGCTCGGCGAGCGCGCGCGCCAGCGCCTCGGCCTCCTCGCGCGCCTTCCCGGCGGGGACCACGCGATTGGCCAGCCCGATCGCGAGCGCCTCGTTGGCGTCGACGGGCCGTCCGGTGAGGATCAAATCCAGCGCGCGGCTGAGCCCGATCAGCCGCGGGAGGCGCACGGTGCCGCCGTCGAGCAGCGGCACGCCCCAGCGCCGGCAGAATACGCCGAACGTCGCCGTCTCCTCCATCACACGAAGATCGCACCATAGCGCCAATTCGATCCCGCCGGCCACCGCGTAGCCGGACACCGCGGCGATCACCGGCTTGTCGAGCAGCATGCGCGTGGGGCCCATGGGGCCGTCGCCGTCCGGCTCGACGCGAAGGCCGTTGCCGGTGCCGAAGGCCTTGAGGTCGGCGCCCGCGCAGAAGGTGCCGCCGGCGCCCCAGAGCACGGCGACCCGCTGCGCCGGGTCGGCGTCGAAGGCGCGGAACGCGTCGGCGAGCGCCCGCGCGCTCGGGCCGTCGACGGCGTTGCGCGCGTCCGGCCGGTCCATGATGACGGTGGTCACCGGGCCCTGGGTCTCGATCCTGATCGCCATGGCGGGTCTCCTCCCCGGCGGAGCTTACAGTAAAATGACCGGCATGAGCCTCGACGAGATCGTCTGGCGCCCCGACCCCGCCGTCGCCGGCCAAACCCGCATCGGCCGCTTCATGGCCGCGCACGGCTTCGACTCCCTCGCCGCGCTCCACGCGCGCTCGATCGCCGATCCCGAGTGGTACTGGGACGCGGTGGTGCGCGACCTCGGCTGGGCGTTCACCCGCCCCTACTCGCGCGTGCTCGATGCCTCGCGCGGCATCGCCTGGCCGCAGTGGTTCCCGGGCGGCGAGACGAATCTCACTGCGAACTGCCTCGACCGGAATATTGCAGCAGGCCGCGGCACAGAGACGGCGGTGATCTGGGAGTCGGAGCAGGCCGAGGTGCGGACGCTGACCTACGCCGCGCTGACCGCCGAGGTGAATCGCCTGGCGAATGCCCTGCGCCGCCTCGGGGTGGCGGCGGGCGACACCGTCGGGGTGTTTCTCCCCATGAGCCCGGAGGCGGTGATCGCGATCCTCGCGGTGACCCGCATCGGCGCGGTGTACACGCCGTGCTTCTCCGGCTATGGCGCCCAGGCGGTGGCGGCGCGGCTGCAAGGCTGCGACGCCAAGGTGCTCATCACCGCCGACGGCTTCTACCGCCGGGGCGGCATCGTGACCATGAAGCAGACCGCGGACGAGGCGGTCGCATCCTCGCCCTCTGTGCGACATGTCGTCGTCCAGCGTCGCCTGACTGGCAATGTTCCGTTCACCGCCGACCGGGACCACTGGTGGCACGAGCTGGTGGCGCGCGAGTCGGCAAACTGCGCCGCGCTCGCGGTGGCCGCCGATCATCCCGCGCTCATCATCTACACCTCGGGCACCACGGGAAAGCCGAAGGGCACCGTGCTCACCCACGGCGGCTTCGGGATCAAGAACGCGCACGACTTCGCTTACTGCATGGACATCGGAACGGGCGACCGCGTGTTCTGGGTGACCGATCTCGGCTGGCTCATGGGGCCCATGCTGATCACGGGCTCGCTGCTGCTCGGCGCCACTGCGGTGCTCTTCGAGGGCACGCCGGACTACCCGCAGCCCGATCGTCTCTGGGCCCTGGTCGCGCGGCAGCGGGTCACGCATCTCGGGATCTCGCCCACCGCGGTGCGGGCGCTCATGCCCCACGGCGACGAGTGGGTGAAGAAGCACGATCGCTCGTCGCTGCGCGTATCGATCTCCACCGGGGAGCCGTGGAATCCCGAGCCCTACCGCTGGCTCTTCGACGCCATCGGCGCCGGCCGCGTGCCCATCATCAACTACACCGGGGGCACCGAGATCTCGGGCGGGATCCTCTCCTGCTTCCCCAACGCGCCCATCAAGCCGTGCTCCTTCGCCGGCCCCATCCCCGGCATGGCGGCCGAGGTATTCGGGGACGACGGCACGCCGGTGCGGGAGCAGGTGGGCGAGCTCGTCATCACGCGGCCCTGGCCCGGCATGACCAAGGGTTTCTGGCAAGATCCCGCGCGCTACGAGGAGACCTACTGGTCACGCTGGCGCAACGTGTGGACGCACGGCGACTGGGCTTACGTCGACGCCGACGGCTTCTGGTTCGTGCACGGTCGATCGGACGACACGCTGAAGATCGCGGGCAAGCGCGTGGGCCCCGCCGAGGTCGAGTCGGTGCTGGTGGGCCACCCCGCCGTCGCCGAGGCCGCGGCCATCGGCATTCCCCACGAGATCAAGGGCGAGACGGTGGTGTGCTTCGCCGTGCTACGTCCCGGTCAGGTCCCGTCCGAGCCTCTACGCGAAGCGCTGGTCGAGCGGGTGATCCACCACATGGGCAAGGCCATCAAGCCCGAGCGCGTGCTGTTCGCGCGCGAGCTGCCCAAGACGCGGAGCGCGAAGATCATGCGCCGGGTGATCCGCGCGACCTATCTGGGCAAGGAGCTGGGCGATCTCTCGTCGCTCGACAATCCGGGCGGGGTGAAGGCGATCGGCGAGGCGATCTAGCGGAAGATCTTCTTCACCGCGTTCACGCTCTCGTCCACGACCTTGCCGACCTCGGAGGTCGACGAGGAGGCGGGGGACGGGCTCCTGGTCGCGGTGGCCCCGCCGGACGGGGCGGACCCCGCAGGAGCCGTCGCGGTCGGCGGCTTCGCCGGTCGCGGGGTCAAGCGCACGCGCAGCTCGGCGGTGTTCCCGCCGATCACGTGAATCTGCCGGACCTCGGTCGCGTAGCCCGCGTGGCTGGCGCGGAGGCGGTAGTTCCCTTCCTTGATGGTCTGGCGCGCCCGCCCATTCGCATCGGGGGCGAGCGTGGTCACGAGGGCGTCCTTCACCGTCAGCACTTCCAGCGTGGCGTCGGGGATGGGCTTCTCCGTGCGCGCATCGAGCGCCATCACGGCCACGTCGCCGCTCGTGGGCGGCACCGGCGCGGTCGCCCAGAGATACGAGTAGACGAAGCCGCCGATGGAGAGCACGCCGGCGAGCAGGCCCACCGCGGCCTGCGCGTGGGGCAGGTAGGGGTGCCGGATCCAGGCGACGAGGCCGCCCTCGGCCGCGCCAGTCGGGGCGGGGGACGGCGACGGCACGTCGGTCGGAGGCACTTCGTCAGCCACGGCCCCTCAAGATTAGCAGGAGCCGGCGAAAACCGACAAGACGCCGCGCGCGGCGACCCTCAGATGATCGGCCACCTGGAGGGCGGGAACGTGATGCCCGTCCGCGCCTGCAGCCGCTCACCGATCTCCTGGACGGTGCCGTAGAGTCGCCGCTCGTCGACGAAGGTCTGGCGGTAGGCGTCGACCACCACTCGCCCGTCGATCACCACGGTGTGCACGCTGCGTCCGTCGGCGTTGTAGACGAGGTTGTTGACCGGGTTCCAGATCGCCTGCCATTCCGGCCGCTGCGTGTCGAAGAGGACCAGATCCGCCCGCCGCCCCGCCGCGATCACGCCCGTCTCGTCGCCGAGGCCCATCGCCGCCGCGCCGAGCCGCGTCCCCAGCTCGAGCGCGGTCTCCGCCGGGATCTGCGCCATGTCCTGGCGCGCGTCCTTGTACTGGATGGCCGCCATGTTCATGGCCCGGATCATGTCGAGATGGTTCGAGTTGTTGGGCGAGTCGCAGCCGAGCGCCACGCGGACGCCGCGCCCGACCAGCTCGGGCATGCGGCCGTGGGCGCCCACGCCCCGGGCGCCCTTGGCCGCCGTCACCGGGCACATGGCGACGGCGGTGCCGGTGCGCGCGATGCAGTCGATCTCGCCGTCGTCGATTCCCAGGGCATGCGCGAGCAGGGTGCGCGGCCCCAGCACGCCGAGCCCCTCCAGGTACTCCGTCGGACTCTTCGCGCCGCGTGCCTGATAGTCGCGGCGGGCCTGCTCCCCGCTGCCGTGATGCAGGGTGAGGCCGGTCCCGCGCTCCTCGGTCGCGCGATGCACCGCCTGCAGGAGCTCGCCGCTGCACGTCTCCGGCGAGAACGGCATGGCCCAGGCGCGCACGCGGCCGTCGAGCCGCCCGTTCCACGTGTCGAGGAATGCGGTCGTGCGCGCCACCGCCTCCGTCGTCGGGTACTTGGGAAGCGGGAACGGCGCGTCGCGGTCGGTGACGCACTCCCCCAGGATCACGCGGATGCCCGCCGCCTCATAGGCCTGGAGGCACGCGTCCGGGAACTTGGTAGAGCCGGGATCGAGCAGGCACACGGTGCCGCTCCGCACGAGCTCGAGGAGTCCCAGCAGCGTCGCGTGATACTCCTCCTCCTCCGTCATGGCCATCTGGAGCGCGAAGACGTGCTTCAGCGGGCTGCCCACGTCGTCGGGAAAGATGCCGCGGACGGGATGAGCGTAGCTGATGTGCATATGGCCATTGAAGAACCCGGGCGTCACGACGAGCTCGCGCGCATCGATCACGCGATCGGCCCGCGCGTCGGCCAAGTCGGCGGCGCGGCCCACGCGAGTGATGCGTCCCCGCTCGACCAGGATCGAGCCGTCCCGGATGATCCGACGCTGATCGTCGACGGTGATGACGTAGCGGGCGTGGTCGATCTTGATGGATGTGGGCGGCATGCGGCGAGGATGACACGGCCCGCCGGGCGAGGCAAGATAGGCCGCCATGGCGCCGGTCACGCTCCGCTTCGTCGGCTCGGGTGATTCGTTCGGCAGCGGCGGCCGTCTCCAAACCTGCCTGCATCTGTCGGGGGCGGGCGAGGGGACCCTGCTCCTCGACTGCGGCACCACCTCGCTCGTCGGCCTCAAGCGCCTGGCGCTCGACCCCTCCGAGGTCGGCTGGGTGCTGCTGACGCATCTCCACGCGGATCACTTCGGCGGCGTGCCGTTCCTCATCCTCGACGGGCAATTCACCCGGCGCACGCGGCCGCTCGTGGTGGCGGGGCCGGCCGGCGTGGGCGCGCGCCTGCAGACGGCGATGGAGCTCTTCTTCCCCGGCTCCACCGCCGTCACGCGGCGCTTCGAGACGTCCTACGTGGAGCTTCAGGACCGCGTGCCCATCACGGTCGGGCCGGCGCGGGTGACGCCCTACCTCGTGGACCATCCGAGCGGCGCGCCGCCCCATGCCCTGCGGGTGGAGTACGGCGGCCGCACGGTGGTCTATTCCGGGGACACGCAGTGGACGGACGCGTTGCTGGACGCGGCGCGTGGCGCCGACGTCTTCGTGTGCGAAGCGTATACGTTCGAGCGCCCGCTGCGCTTCCACCTCGATCTCGCGACCCTGCGGGCCCACGCGGATCAGCTCGACGCGCGGCGCATTCTCCTGACCCATATGGGTCCGGAGATGCTCGCCCACCAACAGGACGCGCCCTGGGAGTGCGCGCGCGACGGCCTGGACGTCTCCATCTAGGGTCTTGCCTGGTCCCGGAGACGGGCGTATGGTGGTGTCGCCATGAAGCGGCGTCTGCTCTTGGGACTGCTTCTCGCCGCAGCGCTTCTCTCGCTGCGGTCCGTCGTCTTCGCGTGCGGCATCGAGGAGACCTGGATCCCCGGTATCTACGATGGTGGGGACACCGACGACGCCTTGGCGCTCGCGGGCTCGAAAGCCCTCGAGTCCGCCGCCTCGCCCGTGCTCCCGGCTCCCGACGTCGTGTTCAGCCGGGCCGTCGTGCCGCTTGCCGCGGACCCCAGCAGCTTCAGCGTCGTCGCCCTCCCCAGCCGCTCTCCGCCCCTCCTCTAGGCTCCTCGCCGTAACGCCGCGGCGTCGTTTCCCGCGGCCCGTCGCTCACCGAAAACTCGAGGAGAGGGGACATGTTTTCTTTCCGGTCGTCGATCGCTCTGGCCGCCTTGGCCGTGCTCGCGTTCGGGCCCGCGGTCCAAGCCGCCGAGCTCGCGGGCGTCGTCAAGCAGCTCGATAGCGCCGCCAGCACGCTCACGCTCGAGGACGGGACCGAGCTGCGCATTCCCAGCCAGGACCTGATGGACAAGCTCCATGAGGGTGACAAGGTCCTCGTCACGTTCGAGGAGAAGGACGGCGAAAAGGTAGTTAGCTCCGTCGAGGTCACCGGTCAATAGCCGGCCCTTGGCGGCGGGTCGCGTCGGTCGGGGCGACGGGTTGATCCGGGCCGTCGTTCCGGCCGGCGCGGTCTTCATGCTCGCGCGGTCGTAGGCAAGGAGTCGTAGCAGGAAGGAAGTCGGAGCGGGCGAGTGTGGGCTCGTTCGTTTCGATCACGCGTCGGCGGCGCCGTGACCCGGCGTCGCCGGCGCGGACCCTTTCCGTTATACTGACGTCATCCCCGGTTCGAGGAGGCGCGGTGATGGCGACGGCGACGGTGATGGGGCTCAAGGCGAAGTCGGACGCGGCGTTCGCGAACATCGGCAAGCAGCTCCAGGGCATGGAGCCCTACCTCGACAAGTCCGACGCTCCCGGGGAGTGGACCGCGCGCCAAGTGCTCTGCCACATGCTCTTCGAGCCGGGCTGGGACGTGGTCGCCGTCCTCAAGAGCTTCTCGACGATGAACTTGCCGCTGATCGAGATCAAGGGCGGCGAGGCCGACACGAGCGGGGCGCGCGCCACCGCGACGGGCAAGCAGCTTCTCGACCAGCTCGACGCGCAGCGCAAGGCCGTGTTCGGGTACCTGGAGACGCTCTCCGAGTCGGACCTCCAGCGTAAGGCGCGCATCCCTCTCTTCAAGCAGCTCATGGGCAACGAGCAGGTGCCGATGCCCGTCTACGTGGGCGCCCTCTTCGAGTACCACTGGAACGATCACGCCGGGCAGCTCGCCAAGATCCGCAAGGCGGTGGGCCTGCCCGACGCGAAGTAGCGGGGCCGCGTCCGTGGCCCGCGTGGACTGGAGCTATCACCGCAACGGCTGAATGACTTGCCGCAAGACGCAAGGGTTCCTTGCGAAGGCCGGAATCGATACTGCTGAGCAGGTGGACGCCAAGAAGGTGCGGATGGGCCCCGAGCAAGCGCTCGGCCTCGTGAAGGACGTGGACCAGCTCTACGTCGCCAAGGGCGCCAAGGTGGTCCATCTCGACCTCACGCGCGAGAAGCCCGATCGCGCGACGCTGCTCGGGCTCCTGCTGGGCCCCTCCGGCAATCTCCGCGCGCCCACCCTGCGCAAGGGCCGCACGCTCCTCGTCGGCTTCGACGAGGCCACCTACAAGGCCCTGCTCCGCTGAGCAGCGCGTCGCCGCCGCCCGCGAGCCCCGGCGAGGTGTACGAGCGGGACATGGTGCCCGCGCAGTTCGCCCACTGGGCGGCCGATCTCGTGGAGCGCGCGGCGCCCGCGGCGCGCGCGCGCGTGCTCGACGTGGCCTGCGGCACCGGGGTGGTCACGCGCCTCCTGCCGCCGCGCGTGGGATCCGCCGGCCGCGTGGTCGGGCTCGATCTCAACCCGAACATGCTGGCGGCGGCGCGCGCCGCCACCGCAGGGCTGCCCATCGAGTGGATCGAGGCGAACGTCCAGGCCTTGCCCCTGCCGGACGGAGCATTCGACCTCGTCCTTTGCCAGCAGGGGCTTCAGCTGTTTACCGACAAGCCGGCCGCATTGCGTGAGATGTACCGCGTGCTCGCGCCGGGCGGCCGGCTCCTCCTGTCCGTGTGGAAGTCCACCGCGCACTGCCCGGGCTTCGCCGCCCTCGAGCGCGCGCTCGCCAAGTACGTGGGTGCCGCCGCCGCGAAGCTACCGCCGTTTGCCTTCGGGGACCGCGCCGCGCTCCGTGGCGTCCTCGCGGGCGCAGGCTTCCGCGATCTCGAGATCCGTGCCGAGGTGAAGATGACCCGCTTCGCCTCGCCCGAGGCGTTCTACCGGATCGTGACCGGCGGCGCGCCCCAGATGCTGGGCCCCCTCGCGCAGCTCACCGATGCGCAGCGGCGCGAGCTGGTGACCGAGATCACCGAGACGCTCGCCGCCCATCTGGACGACGCCGGGCTCGCGTTCCCGCAGCCCGCCCACATCGCCAGCGCCCGGAAGTAGCGCGCGCCTAGTCTGGGTAGGGAATCGGCCCGGCGTAGCCCACGTCGAGCGGCGCCCAGCGAGTGGCCCAGAGCCGCGCCAGCGTGCCCGCGAGCTGCTGGAGGTGCAGGCGGTCGTGCGCGACCCAGCTCGCCAGGAGATCGAGGCCGGAGAGCCGGCCGCCGTTGGGACGCTCGGCGGTGGCGGCGAGCCGAGCGAAGCGTGCGTCCCCCGCCAAGATGACGCGCAGGCGCGCGCCGAAGTCGTCGACCTCCTCGTCGCGGAGGTGGCAGACGATCTCGACCGGGGACCACTCGGCGGGGCGAGGGCGCGCGCGCCACGCGGCGCCTTCCAGCCCCGCGACGAGCATCGGCAGGAGCTCTGCGAAGCGCGCGAGCTCCCTTCGGGTTTCGACCAGGAGCTCCCGTGGATCCACCATCGGGCCGCCGCGCATGGGACTGCGGGGTGGCTAGATGCCGGTGCCGAAGCCTCCGGCGCTGCGGATGGTCGTGGCCTCGCCAAAGTGGCCGGCGGGATGGAACAGGGCGAGCCCGCTCAGCACCATCGCGCGCGGCCGGCCCGCGAAGGCCTGAGCCACCGGCGGCGGGAACCCGCCCTCGGCGAGGGCCCGATCGACCCCGGCCTGCTGCACCTGGCCTTCCCAGTCGCCGGGCTGGAAGGCACTGATGATCTCGCGCGTCCGTGTGCCCACGGCGTCGCGATAGTCGCGGAGCGCGTCCACGTTGATCGCCTTGGTGAGCTCGGCCACGTCGGGGCTCTTCATGCCGATCCCGAAGTCCTTGCGCGAGACGTTGAGCTTCTTCATCCAGGCGTCGTCGAAGACCTGGCTCCGGCCGGTGAGCACGGGGTTCAAGAAGATGTCCTCGGCCCGGGCCACGTGCCAGAGAATCCAGGCGATGGAGTTGAGATCCTCGCGAGGCCGCACCCGAAGCTGCTCCTCGCTGAGGCCGTTGAGCACTCGCTCGACCGCGGAGGCCTTGTTGCCGGCGACGTTGGCGGAGTGCATCGCACTGTGCTGGGCCAGGAACAGGTCGCGCATGTCCATGAGGTCTCGTCCTCCTCGCGAGTCACTATGGCGGGCGGCGAGAAGCCCGTCAAGGGCATCCCAAAACGTCAACGACAGGGTAACGACGACCTGGTCCGCCACGGAATGCGCTCGCACGCGCGGCCGCCGGAGACAGCCATTCCGCCTGCTTATGCCCTATCGCGCAGGAGGCACGAGATAAGCAACATCGGCGAGTTCATGGCGGTCAATGAGGCGCGCATTCCGCGGTCATTTTTCTGCTTCGGCGCCTCGGCGGGCGGCATCGAGGCGCTGATTGCGATCCTCGACCGCCTGCCCACTGATCTCGACGCCACCGTCGCGATCGTGGTGCACCGGAGCCCCACTGCGGCGAGCGCGCTCGTCGACATCTTCGCCCGTCATTCGAGGATGCCCGTCGTGGAGCCGATCGACGGGGACCCGATTCGGCGACGGATGGTCTATCTCGCCCCCCAGGACCGCCACCTGATAATGGAGGGGGAGCGGTGGCGGATCGAAGAGGGGACGTCCGTCCACCGCTGGCGGCCCGCCGTCGATCCCCTCTTCCTCTCCGTTGCCAAATACTTGGGCAAGACCGCGGTGGGCGTCTTGCTCTCGGGCGGCGGCGCCGACGGCGTCGACGGGCTGACCGAGATCAAGAAGCGCGGCGGGGTGTCGATCGCGCAGGACCCCCGGCAGGCGCTGCAGGACTCGATGCCGAAGTCCGCGATCAAGCACGACGACGTGGACCTGGTGCTCCGGCTGGAGCAAATCGCGGCGATCATCCCGTCCCTGGCGGCCGGCGAGATCGTCGGCGACGGGGACAGCGGCGGCCTCCTCGCGGGCGGGACCCGGCATTGAGTCAGATCGGGGGCTATGCTACGGTTCTTGGCGGGCGGACGCGAGATCGAACAGCGCGTCCCCCCCCCCCCCGGGGGAGGAGCATCAATGTCCGCGTTCGAAGTGATCGCGATCGCTTCTTCTGCGGGAGGGCTCAAGGCGGTGAGCTTGGTCCTCTCGGCACTCCCGGCCGGGTTTCCCTCCTCCATCGTCGTCGTGCAGCATCTCGACCCGCGACACCGGAGCCTCATGGCGCACATCCTCAGCCGGCGCACCGTGCTGTCCGTCAAGGAGGCGGAGGAAGCCGACCGCCTCGCCCACGGCAGCGTGTACATCGCGCCCCCGAACAAGCACGTGCTCGTGAACCCCGACGCGACGATCTCGCTGTCCCAGTCGGAATTGGTGCACTTCGTCCGTCCCTCCGCCGACCTGCTGTTCGAGTCGGTCGCGGGCTCGTTCAAGGAGCGCGCGATCGCGCTGGTCCTGAGCGGCACGGGGAGCGACGGCTCCATGGGGGTGCAGGCAATCAAGAAGATGGGCGGCACCGTGCTCGCCCAGGACGAGAGCTCGTCCGAATTCTTCGGCATGCCTTACGCCGCGATCCAGACGGGCTGCGTGGATTTCGTGCTGTCCCTCACGGAAATTCCCGGCGCGCTGGTCACCCTCGTCCAGACGGGAGGGATGGATGAGCGACGAGCCTGAGAGCGTCGAAGAGCTGCTCCAGTATCTCAAGGCGAGTCGCGGCTTCGACTTCACCGCGTACAAGCGCTCGAGCCTGGTCCGGCGCATGCAGAAGCGCCAGCAGGCGGTGGGCGCGGACTCGTTCGCCGCCTACCAGCACTACCTCGAGGCGCACGCGGAGGAGTTCCCGCTCCTCTTCAACACCATCCTGATCAACGTGACGAGCTTCTTCCGGGACGGCGACGCCTGGCGCTACGTGGCGTCGGAGATCGTGCCCCGCATCATCGCCGCCACGCGGCCGGACGACGCCATCCGCGTCTGGAGCGCCGGGTGCGCTTCGGGAGAGGAGGCCTACACGATCGCCATGATCCTCGCCGAACAGCTCGGCCTGGAACAATTCCGGCAGCGCGTGAAGATCTACGCGTCCGACGTGGACGAGGACGCGCTCGGGCAGGCTCGCCACGCCAGCTATACGCGGCAGCAGGTCGAGGAAGTGCCCCCCGAGTACCTCACTTGCTACTTCGAGCGCGTCGAGGATCGCTTCCTGTTTCACAAGGACCTGCGGCGATCCATCATCTTCGGGCGCCACGACCTCGTCCAGGATGCCCCGATCTCGCGCGTGCACCTGCTCACCTGCCGCAACACCCTCATGTACTTCACGCGGGAGACGCAAAGCCGGATCCTCTCGCGGTTTCACTTCGCCCTGAGGGGCGGCGGCTATCTCTTCATGGGGCGGGCCGAGCTGCTCCTCACGCACGGAGACCTGTTCACCCCGGTGGAGCTCAAGTGGAGGGTGTTCACCAAGACGATCGGCGCGAACAGCCGGGAGCCCGTTCTCCTTCCGGTGCACGGGGAGGGGCGTGACGAGATGCCGAACGAAGAGCAGATTCATCTGCTGGCGCTGGAGTCGGATCCGGTCGCTCGTGTGGTGGTGCGCGCGGACGGCGTGCTGGCACTCGCGAATGCGCGCGCGCGCGCCCTGTTCCGGGTGAATCCGCAGGACATCGGCAAGCGGCTCCAGGACCTCGAGCTGTCCTACCGTCCCGTCGAGCTTCGCTCGATCATCCAGGAGGCGGTCACTCAGCATCAGATGGTGCCGCGCCGGGATGTGGTCTGGCCGTCCGAGAGCGGCGAGCCTCGGTACCTTGACATCGAGGTCGTGCCCCTGCGCGACGGCCGCGGCGACGGCGTGGGGGTGCAGGTCAGCTTCAGCGACACGACGCGGGTCCGACGCCTCCAGGAGGACCTGGAGCGCTCCAAGAACGAGCTGGAGACGGCGTACGAGGAGCTCCAGTCCACCAACGAAGAGCTGGAGACGACGAACGAGGAGCTCCAGTCCACCAACGAAGAGCTGGAGACGACGAATGAGGAGCTCCAGTCCACCAACGAAGAGCTGGAGACGATGAACGAGGAGCTCCAGTCCACCAACGAAGAGCTGGAGACCACGAACACCGAGCTTCGCATGCGGAGCGACGACCTGAACCACGTCAACGCCTTCCTCGAGTCGGTCCTGTCCGGGCTCGAGGCGGGGGTGACCGTGGTCGATCCGAACTTCCATGTGCTCGCGTGGAATAATCGGGCCGAGGACATGTGGGGGATCCGCGCCGACGAGGTGCAAGGCCGCCACCTGCTGAACCTCGACATCGGCCTGCCCGTCGAGCAGCTCCGCCAGCCCATTCGCAACGTCCTCAGTCAGGAGGGCGGGCAAGCCAGTCTCCGGCTCGAGGCGGTGAACCGGCGGGGGAAACGGATCCACTGCTCGATCCGGGTGACGCCGCTACGGGGATCCGCGTCCGAGACCCGCGGCGCGATCGTCCTGATGGAGGAACAAAGCGCGGAGCCGGGCGCCTGAGCGAGGCATAGCGTGGCCGAGTCGACCCCGATCAACGACGAGCTGGTGACGCTCTGGCAGCGCGTGAATCGTCTGCTCACGCGCGTCGAGAAGCCCGCGCGCGGAGATGTGGACGAGTGGAGAGCCGAGCTTCGGGGGGTGGCCGAGGGGTTCGAGCGCGTGTCGGCCATCCTGAGCCGAGGCAGCCGGAGGCTCGAGCAGGCGCAGGCCGAGCGCCAGGCGGCGGTGGCCGCGCTGGACGAGCATCGTCGGCTGCTCGAGGACGGCCCGTACGGCTATCTGGTCACGACCGACACCGGCATCATCCGCGAGGTCAATGTGGCGGTCGCGGAGCTGCTGGGAGTGCCGCGGCGCTTCCTCATCGGCAAGCCGCTCGCCGCGTTCGTCGCGTCGAGCGACATTCGCGCCTTTCGCTGGCGGATGAACAATGTCCGCAGCCAGTCGGAGGGGGAATGGCCCCTCCGCCTGCGGCCGCGGCATGCCGAGCCGTTCATCGCCGGCGTAACGCTCACCCCCCTCGGGACGCGCCGCGATCCCGACTTGCGCTGGTTCATCCGCGACATCTCGGTCCGACAGCGCGCCGAGGAGCTGCAGACGAACAATGAGTTCACGCGGGAGATCCTCAGCGCCGAACAGCACGCGCGCACGGAGGCGGAGCGCGCGTGGCGGCGTCTCGAGCTCCTCGCGCGGGTCAGCGAGATCCTCGCTTCGTCCGTGCAGGCGTCCGCGGCGGTGGCCGATGTCGCCGGGGCCGTGCTGCCCCTGGTGGGTGATCTGCTACTTGCCGATCTGCAAGAAGGCGCCGAGATCGTTCCGGAGCTGAGCGCGCACGTCGACTCCGTGCTCGCCGAGCGGCTGCGCGGGATCCGGACGGCGCACGCCGAGCTGCCGTCGGATCATCCCATCGCCGTGGTGTGCCGGACGGGCGAGCCGATCCTCGTCTCCGAGGTCACCGATGAGTGGCTGGAGGCGTTCGCCGGCTCGGCGGAGGCCGCCCTGGCCTGGCACGAGGTCCGCCTGGTGTCGGCGGTGATCGTGCCCATCCAGTCGCACGGGCGCCGCTACGGCGCGTTGACCTTCGGCTTCGGGCTCTCCGAGCGACGATACGACGAGGGGGATGTGGGACTGCTCGTCGACATCGGCCTCCGCCTGGCTCTGGCGCTCGACACCGCGAATCTCGTCCGCGAGCTCGAATTGGAGCACCAGCGGAAGGACGAGTTCCTCGCCATGCTCGCCCACGAGCTGCGGAATCCGCTGTCCGCCGTCACGAATGCCCTCGCCGCGATGGAGCGTGCGTCCGGAGAGGATCGAGAGCACCTTGCCCACATCCTCGGCCGGCAATCCCACCATCTCGCCCATCTCGTAAATGACCTGCTCGACGTGTCGCGCATCCGGTTCGGGCTGGTCTCGCTGCGGCGCCAGCGTGTCGACATGCGGGAGCTGGTCCGCCAGTCCGTCGAGATCGCGCGCGGTCGGAAGGAGAGCGAGGGGCTCTCGATCTCCGCGCGCCTCGCGCGGGATCCGGTCATGGTCGAGGCGGATCCCGACCGTCTCGAGCAGGTGCTCGGCAACCTCCTCGACAACGCGGTGAAGTACACGCCCGCCGGCGGCACCATCGACGTGTCGATCGTCGGGGAGGGCGACCAGGCGGTCCTGCACGTGCGGGACTCGGGAGTGGGCATTCCCCTCGAGTTCCAGTCACGCGTCTTCGACGTTTTCTCGCGCGCCAACATCCAGGGCTCGCAGTCCCGGGCCGGACTGGGTCTCGGCCTCTCCGTGGTGCGCGAGCTGGTGACGCAGCACGGCGGGGTCGTCGGCGTGGAAAGTCTGGGGCTCGGCCAAGGCGCGGACTTCATGGTCCGCCTTCCCCTCGCGGCCGGCTACAATGCCCTCGCGACGCCCCCGGCGCCCAGCGGCGCGCCACGGCCCCGCGGCGCCGGGCCGCTGCGCGTCCTCCTCGTCGAAGACAACGCGGACGGGCGCGAAGCCCTGGAGATGGTGCTCGGGCAGCGCGGCATCCGGGTGTGGGCCGCGGCCGACGGCGCCGAGGCACTCGACCTCGTGCGCGCCGAGCTGCCCGACGTGGCGCTGATCGACATCGGCCTGCCCGACATGGACGGCTACGAGCTCGCCGAGCGGCTGCGCGCGCTGCCCGGAGGCGCCGGCATCCGGCTCATCGCCCTCACCGGCTTCTCGGCGCATCAGGAGCGCTCCGCCGCGGCGGGCTTCGACGCCCATCTGGTGAAGCCGGTCGCGCCCGAGGCGCTGCTGCGCGCGCTGGGAGAGGGGCGGCCGGCCTAGGGAGCGGGGGCGTCGCACCGGCCTCGCGCGCCGGGGCGCGGAGCCGGTGCGACGGGTAAGGCTCAGGCCTTGTCGAGCCAGACCTGATGCATGTTGATGAGGCCCGCCGGAATCATCTGGAATCCCTTCACGTGCTTCCCGAAGACCTTGAACTCGTTGAGATGCATGAGGATCGCCACGGGGGCGTCCTCGACGATCATCCGCACTGACTCCTCGTAGTACTTCTTGCGCTTCTTGAAGTCGTTCTCCGCGCGCGCGGCCTCCACCATCTTGTCGAAGTCCTTGTTCACCCACTTCCCGGCGTTCCACGCCTCGGTGGAATGGAGCTCGGGGTACAGCGTCTCGTCGGGATCGAGGTCGGCGTCCCACTGCACTTGCACGAGGTCCCACTGCCGCTCCTGGAGCCAGCGGCGGCGGAAGGTGGGGGCATCGGCGAGCTCGATGTTCACCTTGACGCCGATCTTGGCCAGCTGCGCCTGGACCACTTCGGCCTGTCGCGGCGCGGTGCCGGCGTTGCCGGAGAGCAGCATGACCTCGGTGCCGCTGGCGTGCTTCGACTGCTTCATGAGGGCCTTGGCTTGCTCGATGTCGTAGTACTGCCCGTTCTTGCCGCTCTCGAAGGCGGCGTCGTAGAAGACGCCCATCGGGGGGGAGATGGGCCCGTGCGCGATAATGCCCTCGCCGAACTCGACGCGGCTCAAGATCTCCTGCCGGTCCAGCGCGAAGGCGACCGCCTTGCGGAGATTCTTGTCGGCGAACGGCTCCTTCGCCATGTTCATGTGGAGACACCGCCAGTTGCCGCCCACCGCGCTCATGGCGTTGAGCTTCGGGTCCTTGCGGAGGTCGGCCATGAACTGGGGTGACACGGAGTTGACGCCGTCGACCTCGCCGGTCTTGAGCGCGGCCACCAGGGTGGAGGGCTCGATGATGAACTTGATCTGCACCTTGTCCAGGTAGGGCAGGGCCCCGCCCGCCGCGTCCTTCTCCCAGTAGCTCGCGTAGCGCTCGAGGAGGATGTAGTCCCCTTCCTTCCACTCGACGAACTTGAAGGGCCCGGTGCCCACGGGGTTCCGGCCGTAGGCCTTGCCCTTTTCCTTCACCGCGCGCGGTGACAGCACGGTGCCGGCGCGGCCGGTGGAGCCGGTGAAGGCCACGCGGAGGAAGGGATAGGGCTTGGCGAAGGAGAGCTTCACGGTGTGCGAGTCGGGCATCTCGATGGATTCGAGCAGCTCGACCTTCCACGCGTGGATGGGCGCCTGCTGCTTGTCCTTGACGCGCTCGAGGTTCCACTTGATGTCGGCCGCGGTGCAGGGGTCCCCGTTGTGGAACGTGACGCCCTTGTTGAGGCGGAAGATGTGCGTGCGGTCGCCCTGGATCTCCCACTCGCGCGCCAGCTCGGGCTTGAAGTCCACCCCCTTGCCGTCGGGAGAGACGATCTTCAGGAGCCCGTTGTAGATGTTGTTGTGGATGCCGCACGCGGTGATGAAGGTCGTATTGTGCGCGTCCAGGGTGTCGATGTTCTGGAAGCTGCCGATCTTGATGGTGCCGCCCCGCTTGACCGCCTGCGCCTCGGCGTGCCCCGGCGCGCCCGCGGCGAGGCCGGCCATGCCCAGCGCCCCCAGGCCGAGGGACTGAAGGACGGCGCGGCGGGTCACCGGGTCCTCGACCCAGCTGCCCTCGCGCAGCTCGCGCCTGACTTCTTCGAATCCGTCGCGGCTCTTCATGGCGTTCCTCCTTCGGTGTAGAGGTGGCATGCCACGGCATGGCCCGGCGCCGCCTCGCGGAGGGCGGGCTCGACTTCCTCGCACTGCGACATCCGGTGAGGACAGCGGCTCGCGAAGCGACAGCCTCGCGGCAGGTCGATCGGGTTGGGCAGCTCGCCTTCGAGCAGCCGCGCCGGGTTGTCGAAGATGGACGTGGAGCCGTCGCCCACCGCGGGGATGGCGGCGAGCAGGGCCTGCGTGTAGGGGTGCAGCGGCTGCTTGAACAGCGCGCTCGCGGGGGCCACCTCGGCGAGGCGGCCGAGGTACATCACCGCCACGCGGTGGCTCACGAAGCGGATGACGCCGAGATCATGCGAGACGAAGAGGTAGGCCAGGCCCAGCCGCTCGCGCAGCTCCACGAAGAGGTTCAGGATCTGCGCGCGGACCGACACGTCGAGGGCCGACACCGCCTCGTCGGCGACCACCAGACGCGGCCCGGCGGCGAGGGCCCGCGCGATCCCTACCCGCTGGCGCTGGCCGCCCGAGAGCTCGTGTGGGTAGCGCCGCGCGTACTCGGCGGAGAGGCCCACCATGTCGAGAAGGCTTCGCACGCGCGCCTCCACCTCGGCGCCGGCGGCGATCCGATGGACGCGAATGGGCTCCGCCACCATGGCGCCCACCGTCATGCGCGGATTGAGGGACGAGTAGGGGTCCTGGAACACGATCTGAGCCTTGCGCCGGAACGGCAGGAGCCGGCCCGCGGGCAGGCTCGTGATGTCCTCACCCTCGAACACGATGTGGCCGCGCGTCGGCTCGATCGCGCGCAGGACGAGCCGGCCGGTGGTGGTCTTGCCGCAGCCGGACTCGCCCACCAGGCCGAGCGTCTCGCCCGCCGCCACCTCGAAGGTCACGCCGTCCACCGCGTGCACCACGCGCGCGGGGGCCGCCCGGCGTAGCGCGGCGAGGGGATGACGTCGCACGGGGAAGTGCTTGACCAGATCACGGACTTCGAGCAACGGGGTCGTCGGGGTCACGAGGGCCTCGCGACGTGGCAGGCCACCTGATGCTCGGGTCGCAGCGGGCCCAGGGGTGGCGCCTCCACCCGGCAGCGCGGCTCGGAGACGGGACACCGGGGGTGGAAACGGCAGCCCGGCGGCAACGCGGCCAGCCCCGGCATGGCCCCACCGATCGCACCCAGCTTTCCGGTGCCCTCCAGACGCGGGAGACACGCGATGAGGCCCTGCGTGTAGGGATGCGCGGGCGCGCGGAAGATCGCCTCCACCGAGGCCTGCTCGACCACGCGGCCGGCGTACATCACGAGCACGCGATGGCACATTTGGGAAATGATGCCGAGGTCGTGCGAGACGAGGAGGACCGCCACGCCCAGCTCGCGGGCGAGCCGCCGGATGAGGGCGAGCACCTGGGCCTGAATGGTGACGTCGAGCGCGGTGGTGGGCTCGTCCGCGATGAGGAGGCTCGGCATGCACGAGATGCCCATGCCGATCATCACCCGCTGCGCCATCCCGCCGCTGAACTGATGCGGGTAGTCGCGCGCCCGCGTCCCCGGCGAGGGGATCCCGACGCGCCCGAGGATCTCGAGGACCCGCCTCCGAAGCGCCGCGCGCCGCTCCGGCACGTGCACCGCCATGGCCTCCAGCATCTGCTCGCCCACGCGGAACACTGGGTTCAGCGAGGCGCCGGGGTTCTGGAAGATCATCGCGATGTCCTTGCCGCGGATGTCGGCGAGCGAGCGCTCGCCCAGCGTCAGGAGGTTCTGCCCGCGGAAGCGCACCTCGCCCCGCACGCGGCCAGGCGGACAGCGGATCAAGCGAAGGATGGCCTCGGAGGTGAGGGACTTCCCCGCGCCCGACTCGCCGACCAGCCCGACGATCTCGCCGCGGCCGATCTCGAAGCTCACGTCGTCCACCGCGCGCAGCACGCCACCCTCGGTGCTGAACTCGACGGTCAGCCCGCGCACGTCCAGGACGGGGTCGGCGGCCCCGTGCGCCACGGCTAGCGCCGCATCCGCGGGTCGAGGGTGTCCCGCAACCCGTCGCCCAGGAGGTTGAGCGCTACGATGGCGATCATGAGCGCGATGCCGGGAATGGTCGCGATGTGGGGCGCCATGACGATGAAGGTCTGGCCCTCGGCGATCATGCGGCCCCAGGCAGGCGTGGGCGGCGGCGGCCCCAGCCCGAGGAAGGACAGCCCCGACTCCGTGATGATGGCGCCCGACACGCGGAGCGCGCCCTGCACGATGATCGGGGCCAGCACGTTGGGCAGCACGTGGCGGAAGATGATGGCGAGGCTGCTCACCCCGGCGAGCCGGGCCGCCTCGATGTAGGGCTCCTCCTTCACCGCGAGCACGTCGCCTCGGGTCACGCGCGCGAAGGGCGCGATGAAGCCCACCGCCACCGCGATGATCACGTTGCGCACGCCGAAGCCCATCACCGCCATCATGGCGATCGCGAGGATGATGATGGGGAAGGCGAAGAGGCCGTCCATGATCCGCATGATCACGACGTCCACGAGCCCGCCGTAGTAGCCGGAGACGAGACCGAGGGTCACGCCGACGACCATGGCCAGGAGCACCGACGCGATGCCCACGATCAAGGCCACGCGGGAGCCGAAGATGATGCGGCTCAGGATGTCGCGGCCGAAGCTGTCCGTGCCCGCCCAGTGGGCCGTGCTCGGCGACGCCATGGGGATGCCGACGCCCTGGGCGAGCGGATCGTAGGGCGAGATGAGCGGGGCGAAGATGGCCATCGCCACCATGGTCAGGAAGACGGCCAGCCCGAACACCGCGCCGCGATTGCGCGCGAAGCGCCGCCACCAGCGGTGTAGCGCCGCGCGCGAGCCGAGGGCCGCCGGCTCGGGCGCGGCGGCGGGAAGCGTCAGGCCATCGGGATCGAAAGGGCGGCCGTCGGCGCCGAGCGGGCGAGCCAAGGCTACGCCACCCGGATCCGGGGGTTGAGGAACGCGTAGGCGATGTCCACGAGGAGATTCACTACGACCACCGAAACCACGCCCAGGAGGATGGCGCCCTGCACCACCGCGTAGTCACGGTTGAGGATGGCGGCCACCGAGAGCCGTCCCATGCCGGGAATGGCGAACACCGTTTCCGTCAGCACCGCGCCGCCGAGCAGGGTCCCGAACTGGAGCCCAATGACCGTCACCACGGGGATGAGCGCGTTGGCCATGGCGTGCTTGTAGACGAGCGCGGCCTGCCGCACGCCCCGCGCGCGCGCGGCCTTGACGTAGTCCTGATCGAGCACCTCGAGCAGGCTCGAGCGGATGATGCGCGCCACCAGGCCCGAGAAGAACGTCCCCAGGGTGATGGCGGGCAGCACCAGGCGCCACAGTCCCTCCCGGAAGTCCGACCACGGCGCCACGTAGCCCATGGTCGGGAACCAGCCGAGGTACACGCTGAAGACCCAGATGAGGATGATGCCCTTCCAGAAGGACGGCATCGAGTAGACGAAGATCGCGAAGCCCATCGAGCCCCAGTCCCACGCCGAGTCCTTGCGCATGGCGGCGATGATTCCCGAGGGCACCGCGATGAGCACCCCCACGATGAGGCTGGCGATCACGAGGACCAGGGTGGGAACGAAGGCGTCCAGCACCAGACGGCTCACTCGCTCGTGATTGAGGTAGGAATCACCCAGGTCGCCCGACAGCACGCGGCCGATCCAGTAGAGGTACTGGACCACGACCGAGCGGTCCAGCCCGAGCTTGGACTTCAGCTGCTCGTAGGCGCCCTGGGTAAAGTCGTCCCCGAGCATCATCAGCACGGGGTCGCCGGGGATCATCCGCATCAAGGCAAAGATGATCACCGACACCGTGAAGAGCACGGCGAGCGTCTGACCGATGCGGGACAGGACGAATCGAGCCATGTCGCTCCTTCGGCCGATCCAATCGAACCCGAACGGGGAGGCCGCGCCCGGGGTGGGCGGCGCGGGCCCGAAAAGTGGTCGGAAGTATACTCGCGGGCGGGCCACGTGGGAAGCGGGGGCGGCGTTTTTGCCCGCGGCCGGCCCCGGGGCTGGCCCCCGCCCCGCCATCGGTGCTACGCTGCCGCGCGATGACCCGCATCCCGCTCACCACGAAGATCGGCCTGGTCATCGTCGCCGTGCTCATCATCGGCTTCGGCGCCTCGACGACCCTGACCATCCGACAGGAGTCGGCACTCCTCCTCGAGCAGAACAAGCAGGCGGCGCGCCGCCTCACCGAGGCCATGATCGCCAGCATCGAGAGCGCGATGCTGCAGGAGCGGCCCGACGTCACGCGCATGCTGATCAGTGACCTCAAGGGCTCGTCCGCGGTGGGAGGGCTGGACATCTACCGCCGCAACGGCGTGGAGGCCTTCACCGACCTCGCCACCCTGAACGAGGTGGAGAAGAACGCGGGGCTCTCCAAGGAAGTGTTCGACTCCATCGCCAAGATGGAGCGCCCGGCGGGGCCCTCGATGGCGGGCCGCCCGCTCTTTCAGGCGGCGGTGGAGACGCTCCAGCCTCAGGAGCTCTTGGAGAAGCGCGACGGCGCCACCGTCTTCACCGTGGTCCGCCCCGTGCTGAACCAGGAGAAGTGCCAGGGCTGCCACGGCTCGGATCACAAGGTCCGCGCGGTGGTGCGCGTGGCCACGAGCATGGAGCCGGTCTTCGCCGAGGTGCGCAAGCAGCGCAACCGCCAGATCATGGTGGGCGTCCTGACCATCCTCGCCGCGGGCGCCGTGCTGTGGGTGGCGATGCGCCAGGTGGTGGTGAAGCCGGTGCGGCAGGTCGCCGGGGTGGCCCGGCGCATCGGGGCAGGGGACTTCGCGGCGCGCGTGAAGCTGGCCGGGCCCAGCGACGAGCTCCACGACCTGGGCGGCGCGCTCAACGAGATGAGCGAGACCCTGGCGCGCGCTCGCGACGACCTCGCCGCGCGGAACGCCGAGCTGGCCTCGACGCTCGAGAGCCTGCAGGCCTCGCGCCGCCAGGTGGAGCTCCTCCAGCAGCTCAAGGGCGAGCTCTCGAAGTTCGTCCCAGACGCGGTGAAGGCCCTCCTCGAGCGCGATCCCAACGCCACCGAGCTCGAGAAGCGCACGGAGGAGGTCTCCGTCCTCTTCCTCGACATCGCGGGCTACACCAAGCTGTCCGAGCAGCTCCCGGCGGAGCAGCTGAACCAGCTCGTCCAGACCTACTTCTCGTCCTTCCTCGAGATCATCCGTGCCCACCACGGCGACGTGAACGAGACGGCGGGCGACGGCCTGATGGTGATCTTCCAGCGCGCCGCGCAGGACAAGACCGATCGCTCGAGCCAGGACCACGCCGTCAACGCGACCCGCGCCGCCTTCGCCATCCGCCAGAAGACGCTCGATCTGAACGAACAGTACCGCGCGTCGATGCAGCCGATCGCGCTGCACATGGGGATCAACTCGGGCGAGGCCCTGGTCGGGGCGACCAAGCTCGGCGGGGCGGGGGCCCAGCGGTGGACGTTCACCGCCACGGGGCCGGTGACCAATCAGGCCGCGCGCTTCGCCGGCTTCGCGCAGGGGGGCGAGATCATCATCGGCCCGAAGACCGCCGACCGCATCCGCGGGATCTTCGTGCTCGAGGCCCTCGGCCCCAAGACCTTCAAGAACGTCTCGGAGCCGATCCCCGTCTTCCGGCTGATCCCGCCGGGGGTGTACGAGAAGATCGTGTAGCCGATCGACCCCGCCCCACGCGCATCTTCACAGCGGCGTGCGCCCCGGCGCACGGGCTCCGATCGAAGAGGCCGCGGGGCCTGGCCGAGGGCGTCTCCTCGGTCACGCTCACAACCGCCGGTCCACAAAGGCAGCGCGATCCTGCATGGATGCGCTCGACCGTCGCTCGAGATCGCGCCGGAGTCGAGTCAGCGGGAGTCGCGGCGCGCCTGCTGCCGCTGTCCTCGCGCCCTGATGTGACCCTGGATGGCTTTGGCGCCTGTCTTTGCGAATTGCTTCCGCGTCGCCTGTGCTTCGCGAGCTGAGGTGCTCGCGGCCTTCTGGCGGCCGGCCGCACGGGC
>Ga0111538_10000424_pt1 | contig 55720 bp, 45 predicted proteins | sample SoiMethybrSBSTD1_FD_79669 | JGI IMG/M metagenome (GOLD analysis project Ga0111538, IMG submission 79669) | Bulk soil microbial communities from a Populus tree surrounding site in Tennessee, USA - Soil MetaG P. TD hybrid SBSTD1 (version 2)... | ecosystem: Environmental > Terrestrial > Soil >... | reverse complement strand
TGGATGTCGCCGGTGAAGACGACCTTGGAGCCCTCGCCGGCGCGCGTGATGATCGTCTTCACCTCGTGCGGCGTCAGGTTCTGCGCCTCGTCCACGATGAAGAACACGTGGTCGAGCGAGCGGCCGCGGATGTAGGCGAGCGGCGCCACCATGATCTTCTCGTGCTCGATCATCTCGGCGAGCGCCTTGTGCTCGCGGCTCTCGGGCGAGAGCCGGTGGCGGATCACGGAGATGTTGTCCCAGAGCGGCTGCATGTAGGGGTCGAGCTTGCTCTTGACGTCGCCCGGCAGGAAGCCGATGTCGCGGTTGCCGAGCGGCACCATCGGCCGCGCCAGGTAGATCTGATGGTAGAGCCTCCGCTGCTCGAGCGCCGCGGCGAGCGCCAGCAGCGTCTTGCCGGTGCCGGCGCGCCCGGTCAGCGTCAGGCACTGCACCTCCGGCCGCATCAGCGCGTCGAGCGCGAAGATCTGCTCGGCGTTCCTCGGCTCGACGCCGTAGGCCACGCGCTTGGTGACCCGCTCGAGCAGCCCCAGGCCGCGGTTGTGGTGCGCGAGCGCGCTCAGGCTGCCGTTCTTCATCACCAGGTACTGGTTCGGCAGGAGCGCCTCGCGGCCCGTGAACTCCGCGAGCGGCACCGCGTGCGGCTCGTTGTGGAAGCGCGTGATCACCTCGCCCGACAGCCCCTCCCAGGTGGCCGTGCCCGGGTAGAGCCGCTCGACGTTGCGCACCTTGCCGGTCGTGTAGTCCTCGGCCACGAGCCCGAGCGACTTCGCCTTGATCCGCAGGTTGACGTCCTTGCTGACCAGGATCACGTCGCGGTCCTTGCGCCGCTCGCGCAGCTCCTCGGCCAGGGCCAGGATGCGGTGGTCGGGCTTGCTGAGCGCGAAGGCCTGGCTCACCTTCGAGCTGGCCGGCTCGCCCACCTCGAGGAAGAGGCGCCCGCGGCCGTCGCCGAGCGGGATCCCTTCGGAGAGCGTGCGGCCGTCGGCGAGCGTGTCGAGCTCGCGGATGAACTGGCGCGCCTCGAGGTTGATGAGGTCGTTACCGCGCTTGAAGCGGTCGAGCTCCTCCAGCACGACGATCGAGAGCGCGACGTCGTGCTCGTGGAAGGTATAGATGCAGGTGTGATCGAAGAGGACGACGTTCGTGTCGATCACGAAGAGCTTCTTCATCTTTCCTCGCTGGCCTTGCCGGGTGGAACGGACGGCGGGCGCGTCTTTGACCGGGAGTCGAAGCAGAAGCGACGCGTGGCGGTGGGATGCGGCGGGATCGAGGGGGTCGCGATGAGATGCGGAAACCGCTCAAGACATGCCTAGCGTAACGCTTCAGGACTTGGCACACAAGTCCTTTTTGAAACGTTGTTTTTTGGATACGCCCGAAGTGTGACGGCGGCGTGATCCGAAGCGAGCGTCGCGAGAAGGACTCGTGCCCGGGGTGAGGCGTGGATCTCGCTCGCGATTATAGCGGCGTTTCGGGCTCGGCGAGCGACACGGCGACGCCGTACCAGAGCCGCGCAGGCGTGAGAACGACGTCGCGCGGCTGCGCCTCGACGCGCAGGCTGCGCCCCGGCAGCGTCACCGAGCGATCGACGGCGAGCGGCAGGCGCAGCGGCCGCTCGAGCAGCCGCCCCGGCAGAGTGACGGGTATGCCCCGCGCGAGCAGCGCCTTGATCTTCTCTTCGACCTCGGCCTTGCCGAGCGCTGCCCGGCAGAGCGCGCCGCGGCCCGCGATGAGCTGGTCGACGAAGCGCCACGTCGCGGCCGACGGCTCGATCGGCACCGAGAGCGGCACGTCCTCGAACTCGGGCGTCGCGACGAGCGCGGGCCCCTCGACGCGCAGCCGCAGCGCGCCCACGAGCGGGTAGCTGCGCAGCGGCACGCTCGCCTCGAGCTCGTGCGCGACGTCGAGGTCCCCGCACACCGCGCCGGCGATCCCGCGCCCGTCCCACCGGAAGCGGAGGCTCGCCCGGCCCTCGCCCTCGACCGCGACCGGCAGCGTCACGCCGATCCGGTCCTGGGCGAAGCGCAGCCGCGGCCGGCCCGGGCGCAGCCGCGCCGTCACCTCGCGCACGTGGATGCTCAGCGAGAAGCGCCCGACGGTGCGCTTGCCAACCAGCAGGCGCGCCTGGACCTCGTCCTCCTTGCGGAAGCGCAGGTCGCGCAGCGCGAGCCGGACGTCCGAGAAGAGGCCCTGGGCGGCGTCGGCGGCCAGGCGATTCGCGACGTCCGCCGGCAGCCCGACGAGCACGCTCGCGTCGTCGCCGTCGCGCAGCAGCGCCCGCTCGCGCAGGCGCGCTTCCAGCCGCTCGCTCAGGACCCGGACCTCGCGGCGCTGGCGCTCGAGCGCTTCGGCCCCCGGCCCCCACCAGAAGCGCGCGTACGCGAAGCCGCCCGCGAAGAGCAGCGCGGCAAGGAAGGCCGTCCGCCTGAGCTTCCTCACCTTTCGCCCTGCAGCTGGGCAGCGGCTGTCCGTTCGGCGGGCTCGCGCGAGGCCGAGACCGCAAGCTGCACCCAGAGCCGCCCCGACAGCGGAACCACGTGCGCGAGCGCTACGCGAAGCCGCAGGCTCGCGGGTGCGATCTCGAACGCCCCTGCCTGCAGCCCGTCGAGGGAAAGCGTCCGCTCGAAGCGGAGCGGCAGCGCGATGGGCGGAATCTGCGCGGCGAGGGACTCGAGCGTCGGCTGCCCGAGCCGCTCGATCACGGTCTCGACGAGCTCGCGCCGCAGGCCCTCGGCCTCGACCTGCCGCACCTCGAGCCGGTCCAGTGCCACGCGGGCGGTGACCTGTCCCGCGGGCTCCCCCACCGCGAAGCGGTGGAGGCCGCCGTGCACCACGAGGTCGGCGAAGGTGGCGGGCGTGCTCGCGCGGCTGACGCGGCCGCGCAGCGTCACCCGGCTCTCGCCGTTCTCGAACGCCACCTCGGTGGTCTCGAGGCGGACGCGCAGGTCGGGCGCGCTCGTGGTCTCGATCGGCAGCGCGAGCTGCACGAGGTCACGCACCAGCGACTGGCCGATCCCGAGCGTGACGTGGCGCGCCGAGAAGGCCTGGTCGGTCTCGACCGCGTCGATCAGGTTGCGGAGCGTCTCGGCCTGCCGGCGGAGCGCCTGGGACTCGGCCCGCGCACGCGGCCCGCCAGCCTCGCAGCCTGCCTGAAGGAAGAGCCCGACGAGTCCGACGGCAGCCAACGCCAAGGCCCGCAGCGCCCCTCGCACGTCGCTAGGCTACTGCGGAACCCACCGCCTCTGCGTGCGACGACGCACAGCGCTAGAACACCTTCAGGTTGATGTACTTCCTCGGGTGCGCCTGGAAGTCGGCGAGCAGCTTGTTGAGCTCGACCGTCGCCTTGTTCAGGTTCTCGGTCGCCTCGGCCGCGTTCTTGTAGAGCGTCTCGTCGGTGCTCAGCTTGCCGAGCGTGCCCTCGCCCCGGTCCATGCGCCCGAGGATCGAGTCGAGCGATTTCGCCGTGCGGTCGAAGGTGGTGGCCGTGCCGTCGAGCTTGCCGACCAGCTCGTCGATGCGCTTCGTGGTGCGCTCGAGCTCGGGGCCCGTGGTCACCTTCTCGAGCCCCTCGGACGAGCGCTTGAGGCTCGCGGAGAGCGCGCGCAGCTCGCTGCGCTGCTCCTTGAGGATCGCCTGCAGGCTGTCGAGCGACTGCCGCGCGCCGGCGGCCGACCCCTGCATGTCCTTCACCATGTCGTCCGAGAGCAGCCCCTGGACGCGCTTCGCGACCTTGTCCGCCTCGCCCGCGAGCGCGTCCATCTTGTCGAAGAGGCCGACGCCCGTGCCGCCCGGGAGCGTGTCGCCCCAGGTCGCCGACTGCGGCGACGAGCCCGGGACGATGTCCGCCACCATGCCGCCGAGCAGCCCGCTCGCCTTGAGCTCGACGCGCGAGTCCTTCGGGACCGGGTACTCGCCCTCGATCTCGAGCCGCATCTGGACTTCCTGCTGCTGGATGGTGAAGCTCAGGATCCGGCCGATGTTGACGCCGCGCATCAGCACTGGATCGCCCTTGCGGATGCCGGACGCGTTCGGCACCTTCGTGTTGATGATGTAGCGCCCGCGGAAGAGCGCCGCGTCCGTCATCACGGCGAGGACCACGATCGTGGCGAGCACGCCGAACACCACGAACAGGCCCACCCAGACCTCGCGATGGCGGCCGCGCGGCGGCGGCGGCGGCGGAAGCGGCTTGTCGGTGCTCACGTCCCCTCCTCGTTCTCCTCGTCCCGATCGTCGCGCTCGACGAGCTGGATGGCGGCCTGTGCCGCCGCCTGCCGGTCGGCGAAGGCGCGCACCACGGGGTCGTTGCTCGCGCGGAACTCGGCCGGTGTGCCGACGAAGCGCAGCTTGCCGTGGGTCAGCAGGGCCACCCGGTCGGAGATCTCCAGGGCCTGCTCGATGTCGTGCGTCACCACGATCGAGGTGACGAGCGTGCGCTCGCGGATCTCGAGGATCAGGCGCGAGATCGCGGCGCTGTTGATGGGGTCGAGGCCGGTGACCGGCTCGTCGTAGAGCAGGATCTCGGGCCGTCCCACGATCGCGCGCGCGAGCCCCACGCGCTTGCGCATGCCCCCCGAGAGCTCGGATGGCAGCTTCTTCATCACGATGGCCGGGTCGAGGTTGACGTCCTCGAGCGCCTCGCACACCTTGCGCACCACCTCCGGCGAGCGCGCGCGCTTCTCCTCGTCGCGCGGCAGGCCGGTGCAGACGTTCTCGAACACGTTCATCGAGTCGAAGAGCGCGGCGTACTGGAACACGTAGCCGACCTTGCGCCGCATCTCGGTCGTCTGATCGCGGTCGGCGTGATAGACCGAGACGCCGTCGATGCGCACGTCGCCGCGGTCGGGCTCCAGCAGGCCGTTCGTGGTCTTGAGCAGCACGCTCTTGCCGGTGCCGGAGGGGCCCACGATCGACAGCGTCTCGCGCGTCTGGATCGTGAGGTCGACCCCGCTCAGCACGGGCACGTCGAACGCCTTGTGGACGTCGATGTACTCGATCACGTCAGTTCAGGAACAGCGGCGGGAACACCGCGTCCAGCACCAGCATGGTGATGATCATCATCACGACGGCGCTCGTGGTGGCGCGCCCGACGCCCTCGGCGCCGCCGCGCGTCTCGAAGCCCATGTGCACCGAGATCAGCGGGATCACCAAGCCGAACACGACGCCCTTCGCGATCGAGTAGAGCAGGTCCCAGCTGTGCCAGAACATGCGCGCGCCGAACAGGAAGGACTCGGGGCCGAGGCCGACGGCGAAGCGCGCCGCCACGATGCCGGCGAGCACGCCGATGAAGTTGGCGAGGCCCACGAGCATCGGCATCGAGATCAGGCCCGCGATGACGCGCGGCGCGGCGAGCACGGCCACGGGATCGCGTCCGAGCGAGTGCAGCGCGTCGATCTGCTCCGACACCTTCATCGTGCCGAGCTCGGCGGTGATGCGGGCGCCGACGCGGCCGATCACCACGATCGCCGTCATCACCGGGCCGAGCTCCAGGATCACGCCGGAGGTGACGACGCTGCCGAGCACGTAGAGCGGGATCGAGCTCGTGAACTGGTAGCCGCCCTGCTGCGAGGTCACGATTCCGCTGAGCGCGGCCGTGACGCTGACGAGCGGGATGCTGGCGACGCCTCCCGACTGCAGCTGGTCGAGCACGTCGCGCATCGAGACCTTGCCCGTGAAGGTGGCGCGCGCTACCCCCAGCGCGAGCAGCGTCATCTTGCCGGTGTGACGGAAGGCGGCGTCGGCCGTCCGGCCGATGCGCGCGAGGACGCCGGTCACGCTCCTGACGATGAAGTTCGACATGGGTGCCCAGAGGCGGCAGCGCTCGCCTTCCGGCGCCGCGCGCAAAGCCCTATCTTACGACAACTTGGGGGGACTGCTGTAGAATCGCGGGCCAGCGATGCCGACCGAGCGGCGCAAGAACCCACGCCTCGGCCTAGCCATCCCTCTGCGCGTACAGGGCTTCCTGGCCGACGCCAGCACCTGGGACGAGATGACGACCACGATCGACGTGTCGCAGGGCGGCGCCTGCTTCCAGCTGACCCACGAGGCCGAGCTCGGACAGGTGCTGCTCCTGAGCCTGGCCCTGCCCAAGCGGCTGCGGCAGTACGACATCACGGACGCCAGCTATCGGGTGTACTCGCTCGTGCGCAGCGTCAGGCGCCGCAGCGACAACCCGCGGATCGGCGTGATGTTCTTCGGCAAGCAGCCGCCCCGGGGCTTCAGCGAGCGCCCGGCCGCGCGGTACCTGCTCCCCTCCGACTCGCTCGTCAACGCTCCGGCGCCGCAGGGGCTGCGCGAGGGCCACACCCCCTACACCGGGATGCCGGCAATCTCGCCGTCGCAGCTCCCGGCCCGACAGCCCCCGCTCGACACCCTCGTCGGCGGAGTCGACGGTGGCGCCCCGCCGGTCCCGAACCCCGACGAGTCCGGGCCGGGGCGTTACACCCCTCCGGCGATGACGGCGCCGTCCACGATCCCCAAGGGGCGCGCGGGCATGCCCGTGCTGCCGAACGCCGAGGCGAGCGGGCCCGAGTTCTTCCCGTCGGGGATGACGACGCGGAGCTCGAACGAGCGCCGCGCGAGCGAGCGCACCCAGGTGTTCGTCAACTTCACGATCCAGCTGGTCGACGAGTGGGGCGCCGTGCTGCAGGAGGAGCTGACGGTCGCCGACAACGTCAGCCGCGGCGGCGCGCGCGTGATGACCACGCTCAGCTTCCAGAAGGGCGACGTCGTGTTGCTGCAGGAGGCCGGCGGCGGCTTCGCGACGCGCGCCGAGGTGCGCGGCGTCTCCAAGGCGCAGCCCACGATCGAGAGGCTGCACCTGCAGTTCATCGACCGGCAGGCGCCGGACCGATTGCTCCGGCAGTAAGGCCTCAGCTCATCGCTTGCTGCCTCACGCTGTCCTTGTGAGAGCGATAGAAGGAGATGAGCTGGGGCAGGTAGTCCGCGAGCCGCGGGCACTTCACGCCCAGGGCGCCGAGGTCGCGGGTCGCCTGGGTCGTGTCGTGGCGTACGGGGTCGTGGAAGTACTCGAGGGCCTGCGCCGTGATGCCGAAGAAGCGCTGGAGCTGCGGCGGCGAGAGGCAGGCGCGCGCGAGGACGAGCGGCACCGGGACGTAGAGGAAGCGCTTCCCGAAGGCCGACCCGAACAGCTGCGTGAGCTCGGCCGGCGAGTGTGGTTGCGGGTCGCACAGGTGATACGTGAGGCCGCGGCTCGCGGGAGCGGCGGACAGCGCCGCCATCGCGCTCACGACGAAGTCCACCGGGACGATGTTGACCGTGCCCCTGCCGATGCCGACGCGCGGGAAGAGGCCGGGGGACGGCAGCCTCTCCATCATGCGCAGCACGGCGTACGGGCCGTCGAACTTCGCGGTCTCGCCCGTCCGCGAGTCCCCCACCACGACGCCGGGCCGATAGATCGTGGCGGGCAGCTTCGAGCGCACCACCTCGACCTCCGCCAGGAACTTCGTCTCCTCGTAGTGGTTCTTGAAGCCCTGGCCGACGTCGAGATCGGTCTCGCGGAACTCCCCCCGCGTCCGGCCCGACACGTACGCCGTCGAGACGTACTGCAGGCGCTCGAAGCGCTTCGCGGCGCCGACGAACTCCAGCAGGTTCCGCGTCCCGTCGACGTTGACGCGCTCCGCGAGCGGACGCCCGACCGCGAGGTCGTAGACGGCGGCGAGGTGCCACGCCTCGCGCAGCGACGCCTGCAGCGCCCGCGCGCGCGCCAGCTCGATGCCGAGCCCGGGCAGCGTGATGTCGCCCAGCACGAGCTCGAGACGTCCGCGCGCCTGCGGGTGCGCGGCTTCGAGCGCCTCGAGCGAGCGGCGGGCGGTGTCCACGAACTTGTCCTGCACGAGGCAGGCGACGCGGGCGTCCGGCCGACGCTCGAGGATGCGCGGCAGGAGGCGCATCCCGATGAAGCCCGGGAACCCGGTGAAGAGGACGTCGCTCACGGCCGCGGTCTCGCGGCCAGGCAGCACCCCGGGGCGCACTCGTCGGGTGCGGGCCCGCGCACGCCGAGCGCGGGGCGCAGCGCGGCGTCCTCGATCCGCTCGACGACGAGCTCGCGGATCATGCGCACGAAGCGCGGGTGCGTGCCGACGGTCGCCGCGCGCACCAGGTTGAGCCCCAGCTCGAGCGCGCGCGCCCGCGCGTCCGTGTCGAGGTCGTAGACGACCTCCATGTGGTCGGACAGGAAGCCGATCGGCGCGACCACGACGTCCTTCACGCCCTGGCTCGCGAGCGCGCGCAGGTGCTCGACGATGTCGGGCTCGAGCCACGGCTGGCCCGGCGGCCCGCTGCGGCTCTGGTAGACGAGCGCGAACTCGGGGCGCCCGAGCCTCCCGGCCACGAGCCCCGCGGTCTCGCGCAGCTCCGCCTCGTAGGGAGACGCGGCCGCGAGCGCCTTGGGCAGGCTGTGCGCCGTGAAGACGAGCCGGGCCGCGTCGCGCCGGGGCGCCTCGATCCGCCCGAGCGCTTCGCCCACGAGCTCGACCAGCGGCTCGACGAAGCCGGGGTGGTTGTAGAACGCGCGCAGCTTGTCGACCTCGGGGGCTTGCGCGCCCACCTCCGCGCGCGCCGCGGCGATGTTCTCGAGGTACTGCCGGCAGCCCGAGTACGAGCCGTAGGCCGAGGTGAAGAACGCGAGCGCGCGGGTCACGCCGTCCGCCGCCATCTGGCGCAGCGTGTCGGCCAGGAACGGGTGCCAGTTGCGGTTGCCGAGGTAGACGGGCAGGCGCGGCCCGTGCGCCTGAAGCTCCTGCTCGAGCGCCGCCACGAGCGCGCGGGTCTGTGCGGGCAGCGGGCTCTGTCCGCCGAAGTGCGCGTAGTGCGCGGCGGTCTGCTGCAGCCGCTCGGGCGGGACGTTGCGGCCGCGCACGACGTTGGCGAGGAAGGGCATGACGTCGTCCATCCTCTCCGGCCCGCCGAACGAGACCAGGAGCAGCGCGTCGTAGCGGACGGGCATCGAGCCCATCCTACCGTGACGCGGGCGGGCCTAGCCGCGCTTGGGGTTCTTGCGCACCGACTTGAAAGCGGCCCGCCAGCGGCCGACCTCGGCGCGCCGCTTCAACGGGTCCTCGCGGATCTCCAGCGAGCGCAGCTCGGCCTGGAGCTTGAGGAAGCTTTCGAGCCGCGCCGCGTCGAGCGATCCGTCCGCGACGGCCGCGCGCACCGCGCAGCCGGGCTCGCTGTCGTGGCCGCAGTCGTTGAAGCGGCAGCCGGCGGCGAGAGTGCTGACGTCGTCGAACGCCGCGGCGAGGCCCGCGCCGTCGGACCACAGCGAAAGCTCGCGCAGGCCCGGCGTGTCGATCAGCAGCGCGCCGCCCGGCAGCGCGATCAGCTCGCGGTGGGTCGTGGTGTGGCGGCCGCGCTGATCGGCCGACTCGATCACCTCGCGCGTCTTCTGCTTCTCGTGGCCGAGCAGGCGGTTCACGAGCGTCGACTTGCCGACGCCCGAGGAGCCGAGCAGCACCACCGTGCGGCCCGGCACGATCCACGGCTCGAGCGCCGCGAGCCCCTCGCCGGGCTTGGCCGCCACGACGCACACCGGCACTCCCGGCGCGACGCGCTCGACCTCGGCGCGCTTCTGCGGGGCGTCGGGGCAGAGGTCGGCCTTGTTGAGCAGGAGCACGGGCGCGGCGCCGCTGTCCCACGCCAGCACCAGCGCGCGCTCGATGCGGCGCAGGTTGAAGTCGCCGTCGAGGCCCATCACGAGGAACACGGTGTCGACGTTGGCCGCGAGCACCTGCGCGACCGTGCGCGCGCCGGCCGCGCGGCGCACGAAAGCGGATCGGCGCGGCAGCACCGCCTGGATCACGCCGCTGCCGGCCTCCGCTCCCGGACGCAGCGCCACCCAGTCGCCGACGGCCGGCAGCTCCAGCGCGCTCTCGGCCTGGTGCTTGAGGCTGCCCGCGAGCTCCGCGAGCGTCTCGCCGTCCGGCGTCGCGACGCGCAGGTAGCGCGTGTGCCCCGCGACGACGCGTCCGGCGACCAGGCCCTCGGCGGCGAACGCCCGGAATGCGTCAGCCTGCGCCGCGGTGAAGCCCAGCTCGCCGAGGCGCGCGTCCGTCAAGCGGGCTTCAGCCGCGGCGGCGGCGGAACTCGTCCATGAAGCTGGCGAGCGCCGCGGCCGACTCCCGCGGGCAGGCGTTGTAGAGCGAGGCCCGCACGCCGCCGACGGAGCGATGGCCCTTGAGGCCGTCGAGGCCCTCGGCCTGCGCCTCGGCGAGGAACGCCTTCTCGGCGGCCGCGTCCTTCAGGCGGAAGGTGAGGTTCATCGCCGAGCGGCTGCCGGGCTGCGCGTGCCCGCGGTAGAAGCCGTCGCTGCCGTCGATCGCCTCGTAGACGAACGACGCTTTCGCCGCGTTGCGCTCGCCCGCCGCCGCGAGGCCGCCCTGCTCGCGCAGCCACGCGAGCACGAGCCCGGTCACGTAGATCGCGAAGCACGGCGGCGTGTTGTAGAGCGAGCGGTTCTCGGCCATCAGCTTGTAGTCGAGCACCGACGGCAGGCCGGCGGGAACGCGCTCGAGCAGTTCCTTCCGCATCACGACCAGCGTCACCCCGGCCGGGCCGAGGTTCTTCTGCGCGCCGGCGTAGATGACGCCGTACTGCGCGATGTCGAGCGGCCGGCTGAGCGCGTCGGACGACATGTCGCACACGAGCGGGACGCCCTTCGGCGGCTCGGGGGCGGTCGCCCACTGGGTGCCGAAGATCGTGTTGTTCGACGTGAAGTGCAGGTACGCGGCCTGCGGGTCGAGCTGGAGCTCGCCCGACGCCGGCACGCGGTCGAAGCCGGTCGCCTCGGTCGTGCCCGCGACCCGCACGCGGCCCGACTTCTCGGCCTCCTTCACCGCGGCCTTCGCCCAGTGCCCCGTGACCACGTAGTCCGCGGACGCCTGTGCCGCGCGCAGGTTGGCAGGCAGCATCGAGAACTGGAGCGAGGCGCCCCCCTGCAGGAACAGGACGACGTGCTCGGACCCGAGCCCCGCGAGCGCGCGCAGGTCTTCCTCGGCCTTCTGGATGATGCCCTCGAAGGCCGCCGAGCGGTGGCTCATCTCGAGCACGGACATGCCGGTGCCCGCGTAGTCCAGGAGCTCGGCCTGGACGCGCTCCAGGACCGGAAGCGGCAGGGCCGCGGGCCCCGCCCCGAAATTGTGGACGCGCTTCGTCAGGGTCGTCGTGGTCATCGGTCTATGCTACCCGCTTTTTTCAAATTGCCTTTTCTGAAACCTTTTCGCCGCCGGGGGCGTCTAGTCCTATAAGGCGAAGACCGGGGGGATTCGGAGGGGCCGGATGGAACAGGTGCAGACCAGCAGGCCGCGCATGTCGCTCAGGGACCAGGTGGATGCGTACGAGCGCCGGCTGATCGAGGAGGCCCTGCGCGCCGCGGGCGGCAACCAGCGCCGCGCGGCCCGCACGCTCGGAGTGCTGCCGACGACCCTTCACGAGAAGATGAAGCGCCTCGGCCTCGTGCGCCGGCCCGATCCGTTCGACACGAGCCGCATGGCCCTGGCGGGCTGAGGGCCCCCTACTCCTCCAGAGCAAACTGGAGCAGCAGCGTGCGCTGCGGGCTCAGGCCGCGCGCGCCCGCCCCCTTCGCGCAGTTGTTGTCGTCGGAGAGCAGGTAGACGACAGTCCGGCCGCGCGTATCGCGCAGCACCTCAACCCCTTCGAAATTGTCGATCGACAGCGGCGCCTCGAGCCGAGCGATCTCGGCTCCCGCGAGGAGGCCAGTCCCGTCGAGCGTCTCCCGGGACACGCGCACGACCCGCGCGGCGAGCGGCGGGAAGCGGCGCTCCAGCACCAGCATGTCGCCGTTCGACAGGCGCGAAGCACCCGTGGGCCGGAACGGCTCGCCGCCCCACCCGCCGTCGAAGGTGAGCGGGTACTCGCGCGGCTGCCAGCCGTCCGCGGTGCCGATCCACGCGGGCACCGTCTGCGAGGCGCTGCGGCGCGTCTCGCAGACCAGCAGGCGCCGCCCCTCGCCCGCGTCGGCGATCAGCTCGAGCCCGCCGTTGCCGCCGCACTCGCTCAGTCCCTCGGGAGTCGGCAGCACGCGAGCCGGCCCCGAGAAGTCGGGGCCGTAGGCGCGGATCGCGCCGCGTCCCTCGAAGCCCACGTCGAGCTCGTCGCTGCCGACGAACATCAGGCTCTCGGCGTCGATCTCGTCGCGCGTCAGCGGCTGGCCGCTCGCGTCGGTGAGGGCCGACAGCCTCGCGTCGCCCAGGCCGACGATCCGGCCTTCGACGTCGTAGCTCAGGCGCGCCGTGAAACCCGAGCCGCAGTCCGTGATGGCCGTGAGACGGCTGCCGTCGCGGCTCACGCGCAGGTCGGAGAGGCCGCCGAAGCGCGCGTCGTCCGACCGCAGCCACAGCCCGCCGAGGAATCGCAGCGCCCCGACCTTGCTGCGGCCCTGGTCCGAGGGGTCGAGCGGCACCGGCGTCGCCTGGACCGAGAGCGGCGCGTTGGCCTCGGGCGCGGCCGCCACGGCGTGCAGCGCGACGAAGACCGCGAGCGCCACGGCGGCCATCGACACGACGAGCGCGAGGCGCTCGCTCCTGCGGTCTCGTCGTCGAAGCGACATCCAGTCATCTTAACCCGCTCGCCCGGCCGACGGCCGCGGGTTACCATCCGCGCATGCGAAACTTCGGCAGCATCCTCATGATCCTGGGGATCGGGGGTTTCTTCTACTGCTCGAGCCGGCTCTCGGAGGCTCAGCCGCTCTCGCCCGATCTGAGCATCAGCGACGGCCTGAAGCAGCCCGCGGGACGCTGGGAGATGGGGCGCTACGGCTGCGCGGCGGCGGCGGGCTTCGGCCTGCTGATGGCGATGTTCCCGAAGGGCCGCTGAGCGGTCAGTCGGTCGCGAGCGAGCGCGCCTGCAGCTCGGGCGGCAGGCGCCGCGCCGGCACGATCACCGGCCCGCTGTCGACCGGCGCCTTGCGGATCGGGATCGTGTAGGAGCGCCCGGCCCGCAGCCGCGTGCTCGACAGCCCGTTCGCCGCGCGGATCGCCCTCACGCTCGTGCCGTAGCGGCGCGCCAGGCTGCCGAGCGTCTCGCCGCTCCTCACGCGGTGCTTCACGAACGGCGGCGGCGCGATTCCGGTCTCCACGAGCGTCGGGTAGACGAGACGGCCCGTCTCCTGCGCGCGCCGGTTGTAGAAGCGCGCGTGCAGGTGGTCCTTGTGGCGCCGCTCGTGCTGGATGATGCCCTTGTCGCTCGTGCGGCCGAAGATGTCGGCGAGCCACGAGGCGTCCTCGCCCTCCGAGAGCGCCTGGTCGTAGAGCACGCGCATCAGCGAGCGGTCGATGAAGATGCGCTCGATGTCGGTCTCGGTCACCAGCGCGCGAACGAGCGCCCAGGTGCGCGCCGCGTCGAGCTCCTTCGGGCGCGCGGTCCTGAAGTCCTGCGCCGTGCCCGCGCGGTAGTAGAGGCCGATGTCGGCGTCGCGCCCCACCTGGTGCGAGCGGTGGCGGTCGATCCGCCCGCCGCCGGGGTTGCTGAGGTCGCCGATCACGAGCCGCGGCGATCCGGGATAGCGGGCCTCGACCGCCTCGATCGCGGTGATCACGAAGCCGATCGTCTCGTCGGTCCCCCAGGACTCGCGCGGCTCGCGCAGCCTCCAGAAGGCGCCCTCCGGAAACGGCACCGGGTTCAGCAGCAGCCCCGCGTCGGGCGTGCCGATCGACAGCGGGCCGAGCGCTTTCGAGTCCCGCTCGGCCGTGAGGCGCAGCGCCGCGCCGTCGATCGCGGCCTCGGCGAGCGACGCGTCCTCGATCGGGGCGAGATCGGCCCGACCGTGCGGCTCGGACGGCTGGTCGCCGGCGCGGAGCGTGGTCGACCCGGCCAGGAGGAGGAGGACGGCGAGGAATCGAAGGCCGCCGGGTTCGTGGTTCAGGTGTCTCATCTCTGTCGCCCCGCCTGGGCCTCAGGCAACCGGCGACAGGCCCCCCATTCGAATCGGGCGGTATTCTGCCAGAAGTTCACGGATTCCGTTCGTAAAAACTGCAGTGTCACCGGGTTGTGACGATCGCCCGGCGTCCAGGGCCCTAGTCGAACTCCCGATTCGGGGGGGCCTGCTCGGGGCCAACGCGGCCCGGGGCGATGTCCGCGCGCAGGTAGTTCTCGCCGCGGATCGGCGAGCCGGCGAGCCGGCGCATCAGCGTGATCTGGCCCACGTGCGTGAGCGCGTCGGCGATCGGCCCCTGGACGAGCTGCTCCGGGCTGACGGTCACGAGGCCGGGGCCCGCGAGCCGCGCGTCGAGGCTCGCGAGCGCGTCGTAGAAGCGCGCGACCTCGTCCGGCCAGGCGCGGGGCGGCGAGTTGTGCCACGCCTCCTTGCCTTGCGCGAGCGAGAGCGCCCAGTCGAGCAGGTCGCCGATGTGCGCCAGGACCTGCACCGGCGTGCGGCTCGTCGCCGAGAGGTGGAACGCGCCGAAGGCGTCGGGCGCTCCGCGCACCGCCTTGCCGCCGCGGTAGGCGAGCGTCGCGAGCGCGTGCCGCAGGAGCTCGAGACGTGCCCGTGCGTCCGATGGAGCGTCGCTCATCGGTTGGCTCCCTTCTGCTCGAGAAGCCGCGCGTCGAGCGCGGCTTCTACCTCGTCGATCGACGCGCGGACCGCGGCGGTGGGCGCGGCGTCCACTTGCTCCACGCGTTCGTACAGCTCGGCAAGCTGCCGGGCCAGCAGCGTGAGGCTCGCGGCGAGCGGCTGGGCCGTCGCCACGGACGCGCCGGCCCGGGGCCCGCCCGCCCGGCGCAGAGCCGCCTGGGCGTTCCGGGCGCGGCCCATCGCGTCGACGAGCCGCAGCGCGAGCGTGCTCTGGAGCGCGAGATCCTCGGCCGATGCTTTCACGCGCGGGTCGATGACGACTTCGATCGGCCGTTCGAGCTCGAGGCCGCCGACCTTGAGTCGCACGGTGTAGCGCCCGGGGACCACCAGCGGGCCGCGCGGCTCGCGCGGCGTGTTCGCGTAGGTCGCGGCGATCGGGTACGTGAACGAATCCACCTCGGGAGCGGCATGGCGCAGATCCCACACGAAGCGGTGGAGCCCCGCGCGGGCGGGGAGCGCCTGCCACGGCCGGATCCAGTAGTCCGGAATGTTGCGGTCCGCGACCGGCGCCTCGGGCGCGTCGTCGCTGGAATAGCGGCGCACCAGGCCGCCATGGCTGTCGACGAGCTCGAGCACGACGAGCTTCGCGTCCTCCCGGAGGTGGTAGGCGATCACGGCGCCGTCGGGAGGATTCGGGGCGGCTGGCTCGTCGGGCGGCAGCGGCGTGTCGGTGTTCTTGTTGGAGCGGAAGCGGATGGCCGCCTGCGGCGCGAACAGGTGCGCCGGGGCCTCGAGGGCCGGAGGGTCGAGCTGGCGCAGCGGCGTCACGTCGTCGAGGATCCAGAAGCCCCGGCCGTGCGTGCCCACCACGAGATCGGCGTCTTTGAGCACGAGGTCGCGGATCGACGTGGCCGGCATGTTGGCGCGCAGCGACTGCCAGCGGTCCCCGCCGTCCCAGGAAACCCAGACCTGCCGCTCGCTGCCCGCGTAGAGCAGATCGCGGCGCTCGGGGTCCTCGCGCACCGCGTTCAAGACGCCCTCGTCGTCCGGGATGCCCGAGGTCGCGTGCGACCAGCTGCGGCCGCCGTCCCGGGTCCTGTAGAGGTGCGGCCGCGTGTCGTCGAGACGGAATGTGTTGATCGCCGCCCAGGCGGTGTCGCGGTCGAAGTGCGAGGCCTCGACGAGCGACACCTTCGCCCACGGCACGAGCGCCGCGGGCGTCACGTCCTGCCAGGTCTTGCCGGCGTCGCGCGTCACGTGGATCAGGCCGTCGTCGGTGCCGGCCCAGATCAAGGACGCGTCGAGCGGCGAGGGCGCCACCGTGTAGATCACGCCGCGCTGCGACACCGCGGCGGCGGGCGTGCCGCGGTACTTGCCGACGTTCGCCGGCACCGCCCAGCTCCGGCGCGTGAGGTCGGGGCTGATCGCCTCCCAGTGAGAGCCGCCGTCGCTCGTCTTCCAGAGCGTGTTCGAGGCGAAGTACAGCAGCTGCGGGTCGAGCGGCGAGAAAAGGACCGGCTGGGTGCGCAGCACACGGTAGTCCGCGCCGCGCAGCGGGCGCGGGGAGACGTCCTGCACCTGGCCCGTGCGCCGGTCGTAGCGCGTCAGCCTTCCGCCGTAGACGACGTCGGCGTCCCGGGGATCGGCCGCCACGTAGCCGTATTCCTCGGCGCCGACCGGGTGCCAGTCGCGGAACGTGATCTGGCCGTCGTCGCCGCGGCTCGCGACGCAGGCCGAGCCGCTCTCCTGCTGCCCGCCGCACACCCGGTACGGAAACGCGCCGTCCGTGCTCACGTGGTAGAACTGCGCCGTCGGCTGGTTGTACCAGCTGCTCCAGCTCTCGCCGCCGTTGACGGTGACGACGGCGCCCTGATCGGACGACAGGATCATGACCTCGGGCCGATCGGGATCGATCCAGATCCGCTGGTAGTCGTCGCCGCCGGGCGCGCCGCGAAACGCCGTGAAGCTCCGGCCGCCGTCCACCGACTTCCAGGCGACGATCGTCGGCACGAACACGGTGTCGGGATCCTTCGGGTGCACGCGCACTTCAGCGGCGTCGCTCGGCCGGGCCACGACCCGCGGGTCGGCGTTGACGCGCCGCCAGCTCTCGCCTCCGTCGTCGGAACGGTAGATGCCCGCTTCCTTCGCCTCGACCGTGGCGTATAGGCGCCGCGCGTCGCTGGGCGCGACCGTGATCCCGACCCGGCCGAGCCCCTCGGCGAACGTCGGCAGGCCCTTTTCGAGCTTGCGCCAGTGCGCTCCGCCGTCCTCGGACTTGTAGAGCCCGCTGCCGGGCCCCGTGAAGGCGCCGTTCTCCCACGGTCCCTGGCGCGCCTCCCACAGGGCGGCGTAGACGACGTTCGCGTCGTTCGGGTCGAGTGCCAGGTCGGAGGCGCCGGTGTTCTCGTCGAGGTAGAGCACCTTCTCGTACGTCTCGCCCCCGTCGGTCGAGCGAAAGACACCGCGCTCGGCGTTCGGCCCGTAGGGATGGCCGAGCACGGCGACGAAGAGGCGCTTCTCGTCCTTCGGGTCCACGACGATCTGGGCGATCTGCTGGCCGTCGCGGAGCCCCAGGTGGCGCCAGCTGCGGCCGCCGTCGGTCGTCTTGTAGATGCCGTCCCCGGTCGAGAGGTCGGGACGCTGCATCCCCTCGCCGCTGCCGACGTAGATCACGTCCGGGTTGGAAGGCGCTGTCGCGATCGCGCCGATCGAGCCCGTCGGCTGATCGTCGAAGATCGGCTGCCAGGTACGGCCGTAGTCCGTGGTCTTCCAGACACCGCCGTTCACGACGCCGATGTAGAAGAGGCCAGGCCGACCGCGGACACCCGTCGCCGCCTTGGTGCGGCCGCCGCGGAAAGGGCCGATCGACCGCCAGTGCAGCTCGCGGAACAGCGATGGATCGCGCGGGAAAGGCGGCGCGCTCGCGCCGATGCGCGGCCCGGCGAGCGTCCCGAGCAGCAACGCCGAAAGCGCGGTCAGGCGGCGACGGCCGCGGGCCATTCTCACCTCCTGCCAGAGCGCGCAGTGTACCAAGCCATTTGCCTCGCCGCGGCCCGCTGCCGAGAATGGTCCCTGGATGGAAGGGCCCGCCGCCTCGAGCGCGCCGGAAACCGACAAGAGCCTCGTCGACGGCTTCTCGCCGGAGGAGTTGCGCCGGCTCTACGGCAGCCTGCTGCTGCCGCGGGTGATCGAGGAGAAGATGCACGTGCTGCTGCGCCAGGGCCGGCTCAGCAAGTGGTTCTCTGGCATCGGGCAGGAAGCGATCGCCGCCGGCGTCGTGGCGGCGCTCGAGCCCTCCGACTACGTGCTGCCGATGCACCGGAACCTCGGCGTCTTCACGGGCCGCGCCCTCCCGCTGCCGCGACTCTTCCGCCAGCTGCTGGGCCGGGCGGGCAGCTTCACGGGCGGCCGCGACCGCACGTTCCACTTCGGCACGCTCGAGCACGGCATCGTCGGGATGATCAGCCACCTGGGCGCGATGCTGCCGGTCGCGTGCGGCCTGGCGCTCGCGGCGCAGCTGCGCGGCGAGAAGCGCGTGGCGGCGGCGTTCACCGGCGACGGCGCGACGAGCGAGGGCGACTTCCACGAGGCGCTCAACCTGGCGGCCGTCTGGAAGCTGCCGGTGATCTTCGTGATCGAGAACAACCAGTGGGGCCTCTCGACTCCCAGCCACGAGCAGTACGCCTGCCTCCACCTGGCCGACCGCGGCCTCGGCTACGGCATGCCCGGCTACGTCGTGGACGGCAACGACCTGCTGGCCGTCGTGCGCGCGGTGCGGCGCGCCGTCGACCGCGGCCGCCGCGGCGACGGGCCGACGCTGCTCGAGTTCAAGACCTACAGGATGCGCGGGCACGAGGAGGCCTCGGGCGTCGACTACGTGCCGAAGCAGGAGCTCGAGCAGTGGGCGAAGAAGGACCCGGTGCAGCGCTTCGAGCGCTTCCTCGCCGAGCGGGGCGTCCTGGGCGAGGACGACTTCGCGCGCGAGCGCGCGGCACGAAAGGCCGAGGTCGACGCGCTCGTGGACGAAGCGCTCGCGGCGCCCGACCCGAGCTCGAGCCCGGAGCTGGAGCTCGGCGACGTCTTCGCGTCGAGCCCGGCCCGGCAGCCGGAAGCCGCGCCCGCGGGCGCCGGCCCGGCGCACGAGCGACGTTACGTCGACGCGATCAGCGACGGCCTGCGGATCGCGATGCGGCGCGACGAGCGCGTCGTGCTGATCGGCCAGGACATCGCCGAGTACGGCGGCGTCTTCAAGGTGACCGAGGGCTTGCTCGAGGAGTTCGGCAAGGCCCGCGTGCGCAACACGCCGATCATCGAGTCCGGCGCGATCGGCTGCGCGCTGGGGCTCGCGCTCGGGGGACGCGTGCCGATGGTCGAGATGCAGTTCGGCGACTTCATCAGCTGCGGCTTCAACCAGATCGTGAACAACCTCGCGAAGACGCACTGGCGCTGGGGTGCTTCGGTGCCGGTCGTGATCCGCGCGCCGATCGGCGGCGGCACCGGCGCCGGGCCGTTCCACTCGCAGAACGTCGAGTCGTGGTTCACGGCCGTGGCGGGGCTGAAGGTGATCGCGCCGGCCACGCCCTACGACGCCAAGGGGCTGCTGCTCGCCGCGCTCGAGGACGGCAACCCGGTCCTCTACCTCGAGCACAAGCTGCTCTACCGCTCGGCGCGCGGCCCGGTGCCGGAGGGCTACTACACGCTCCCGATCGGCGAGGCGCGGATCGCGCGCGAAGGCCGGCACGCCACCGTCGTCACGTACGGCGTCGGGGTCTCCTGGGCGCTCGAGGCCGCGGCCGAGCTCGCGGACGATGGCCGCGAGCTCGAGGTCGTCGACCTGCGCTCGCTGCTGCCGTGGGACGTGGCCGCGGTCGTGCGCTCGGTCCGCAAGACCGGCCGCTGCCTGGTCCTGCACGAAGCGCCCCTCACCGGGGGCTACGGCGGGGAGCTCGCGGCCACCGTCGGCCGCGAGGCGTTCGAGTGGCTCGACGCGCCCGTCGCGCGGCTCGGCGCGCTCGACACGCCGATCCCGTTCGCGAGAGCGCTCGAGGCGCAGTTCTCGCCGAAGGGCCGGCTGCTGCCGGCGCTGCGCGAGCTCCTGGCTTATTGAGGCTCGCTGCTCGAGGCGACTCCCCTAGAGGGAGCTGCCGAGCCCCAGCCAGCGGGCGATGATGTTGCGCTGCATCTCGCTGGTGCCCGAGTAGATCGTGCTGCCCACGGCGTCGCGCAGCGCGCGCTCCACCTCGTACTCCGTCATGTAGCCGTAGCCGCCGTGCACCTGAATCGTGGCGAGCGCCGCCTGCACCAGCGACTCGCTCACGAACAGCTTGGCGATCGCCGCGTCGAGCGAGGCGCTGCGCGCATGGTCGAGCCGCCAGGCCGCGCGATACGTGAGCAGGCGCGCCGCCTCCAGGTTCACCTTCATGTCGGCGATGCGGTGCGCGACGGCCTGGTACTTGCCGATCGGCTGACCGAACTGCGTGCGCGTGCGCGCGTAGGCGATCGCGGTCTCCAGCAGCCGCTCGGTCGTGCCCACGTGGGCCGCGAACAGGCAGATGCGCTCCCAGTCCATGGTCCCGGTGAAGAACGACGAGCCGGCGCCGACCGCGCCCAGCACCGCCGTCTCCGGGACGCGCACGTCCGCGAAGACCAGCTCGCCGATCGGCGAGGTGCGCAGCCCCATCTTTTCGAACTTGCGGCTGGTCGAGAAGCCCGGAGTGTCCTTCTCCACCAGGAACGCCGTCACGCCGCCGTGATAGCCCTTCGCGGGGTCGGTCATCGCGAACACGATCACGAGGTCGGCGACCGGGCCGTTGGAGATGAAGGTCTTCGTGCCGTTGATGCGGAAGCCGTTCCCGTCGCGCTCGGCCTGCGTGCGCAGCGCGAACGCGTCCGAGCCGGAGTTGGGCTCGGTCATCGCGTGCACGCCGACGAGCGTGCCGTCGCAGAGTCCCGGCAGCCAGCGCTTCTTCTGCTCCTCGTTGCCGTGCTGCCAGAGCGGCACCACGCAGGACAGCAGGTGGGCGCAGATCGAGAAGACGAGCCCGCCGTCCTGGCAGCCGTAGCCGAGCGCCTCGAGCGCGATCGCGGTGGTCAGCGGATCGAGCCCGCTGCCGCCGTACGGCTCCGGGACGGGCAGGCCCTGCAGCCCCATCGCGCCGCATTTCTTCCAGAGCTCGCGCGAGAACGCCTGCTCGCGGTCGCGCTCGCCCGCGCCGGCGTTCAGCTCGTCCTTCGCGAAGCGGACGATGCTGTCGCGCAGGCCCTTCTGCTCCTCGCTCAGTGAGAAGTCCATCAGGCCATCTCCTTGAGGCGCTGGTAGTCGGTCTTGTCCGTCGAGGTCTTCGGCAGCGCCTCCTGCCAGGAGAACGTGTCCGGGATCATGTAGAGCGGCAGGTGCTCCGAGCAGAAGCGTTTCAGCGCGATCAGCGAGGGATGCTCGGCCTCGCGGCAGCTCAGGAACGCGGTCAGCTTCACTCCGGCCTCCTCGTCGGGGACGGCGACGACCGCGGCTTCCTTGATCGCCGGGTGCTGGTAGAGCGCGGACTCGATCTCGCCGAGCTCCACGCGGTAGCCGCGGCGCTTCACCATGCGGTCGCGCCGCCCGAGGTACACGTAGTTGCCGTCCCGGGCCTCGACCACGACGTCGCCGGTCTTGTACCAGCGCACGCCGGCGGCGTCGGTCAGGAAGCCGCGCTCGGTCTGCTCCGCGAGGCCCCAGTAGCCCTGCATCACGCCGCGCCCGCTCACGCACAGCTCGCCCTCGTCGCCCGCACGGACGTCGCGTCCGTCCGTGCCCACGACGCGGCACAGCAGGTGCGAGCACGACTTGCCGATCGGGACCGGCGTCACGCGGTCGTCCGGGATCGGCGGCACCACCTCGTAGAAGGTGCAGACGTTCGTCTCCGTCGGGCCATAGAGGTTGAAGTACCGTCGCCCGGCCAGCTGCGCGACGAGCGAGCGCAGGTGCTTGATCGCGAACACCTCGCCCGCGAACAGCACGTGCCGCAGCGCCCCGTAGTCGTGGCGCTCGAGCTTGCCGAACTGCGCCAGCAGCGCGAGGATCGACGGCGCCGAGTACCAGATCGAGATCCGCTCGGCCGCGATCAGCGCCGCGAGGCGCTCGGGGTCCTTGCCGATGTCCTCGGCCACCAGCACGAGCGTCGCGCCGTGCTTGAGCGAGACGTGGATGTCGAGGATCGACAGGTCGAAGTGGAAGGGCGCGTGCGACGAGAAGCGGTCGCGCTCGGAGGGCTCGAACACCTCCGAGCACCAGTCGACGAAGCTCGCGCCGTTCTCGTGCGAGAGCATCACGCCTTTCGGCTTCCCGGTCGAGCCCGAGGTATAGAGGATGTAGGCGAGGTCGCCCGGCGCCGGGAACACGGTCGGCGTGGCGGGCGCCGGCGCCGCCTGGTCGAGGGCGTCGAGCGCGCGCCGCAGCGCGCTCCCGTCACCGACGCCGTCGAGTGGCAGCAGCGGCGGCGGCGCACCGAGCGCCTCGAGCTCGGCGCGCAGCTTCGGCTCGAGCCGGCTGTCGAGCAGCACGGCCCGGACCGCGCAGTCGTGCAGGATGTACGCGTCGCGCGCCGGCGGTGCGCCCGCGTCGACCGGCACGTAGGCGGCCCCGGCCTTCAGGATGCCGTAGATCGCCGCCACGGCGTCGATCGACTTGCGCATGCAGATGCCGACGCGGTCGCCGGGGCGCACGCCCAGCGCGCGCAGCCGGTCGCGCAGGCGGTCGCTGAGCTCCGCGAGCTCGCGGTAGCGGATCTCGCCGGAAGCGGGATCCACGACCGCGGTGTTGTCGGGCCAGCGCGCCGCGGCCTCGACGAAGAAGCGGTGCAGCGTCTCAGACGCCGGCACGGCCGCCCTTCGCCTTCTTGGCGTCCACGAGCCGCGCGATGTCCGCGACCGTGTTGACGTGCTCGGGCGACACCTCGTGCGCCTCCAGCGTGATCCCGAAGCGCTCCTCGATGAAGAGCACGAGCTTGAGCGTCGCGATCGAGTCGAGCACGCCGCCCGTGATGAGCGGCGTGGCGTCGGTGAGCTCCGCCGGGTCCTCGCCCGGCAGGAACTCGCGCAGGATGAATTCCTTGACAGTCGCTCGCACGTCGTCGCTCATCGCGAGGCCTCCTTGACGGAAACGGGTTGGGACTTTGCCGCCGCTGCGTCGATCCGCAGCTCCACCCGGTGCTGCTGGATCAGCTCGAGCAGCCGCTCGGCGATCAGGCGCGTGGCGACGGCGTTCGGGTGGTTGTCGGCCGAGGCGATCCGCAGGCTGCGCTGGTCGCGGCCGACCCACAGGTCGTAGAGGTCGAACACCAGGAAGCCGGCGCGCCGCGCCTGGCCGACGATCGCCTTCCCCTTCGGCAGCGGGTCGACGACGTTGTCGAGGGCGACGAACACCGCCGGCATGTCGTGGCGGCGAAGCGACGCTGCGAGCTCGGCGAACGACCAGTCGACGAGGGCGTCGCCGTTCATGCGCAGCCTTCGCTCGGCCTCGCTCCACGGCATGCGCGTGCTCACGCCGGCGGCGCCGAGCAGCGAGCGGACGCTCTGGAACGGCACGGCGGCGCCCGTGCCTCCGAGCGCCATCACGCCCGACTCGCGCAGCAGCGCGGCGAGCGTCGGGTAGGGAATCTCGACGTGCCGGTAGATCTGGCCGCACAGCTGCTCGACCATCGGCTCCAACGCGCGCGGGCTGTCCGTGATGAAGACGACGTCGGGCTGGAAGTCGAACACCCGATCCTCCAGCATCGCGAGCTGCTGGAACAGCGTGTAGCCGGCGGCGCCGAAGTTCAGCACCTCATAGCGCAGCGGGCTCGCCGGCCCGGCGGACTCGTTGAGGCGCTGCTCGAGGAAGTCGGAGAACGTCTCGCCGTCCGCCACGCCGGAGCCCATCACGAGCGACGGGCCGAGGACCGCGATCCGATAGGTGCCGGGCGGCTTCTCCCGCGTCGTGTCGCGGTCGCGCATCCCCCAGCGGTTGACCGTGAGCGGCTTGTCCAGGAAGGTGATGCTCGCCCCGGGCTGCAGGTCGCCGCCCAGGAAGTCCTCGCGGAAGCGAGCGGCCCTGGTCTGGGAGAGCCCGATCCAGCTCGCGGGCTTCTGGGCCTGGACGTCCCAAAGCTGCGCGCTCATGCGGCTCGAGTTGTCCAGGTTCTCGTAGTAGCCCTTGTGCTGCAGCGCGGCGTCGCGCGCGTTGAGCGTCGAACGCTGCAGCGACTCGACGGTCGCCGCGAGCCGCGGACCCTGGCGCGCGTAGAGCTGCGTGCTGCCGAGCAGCAGCAGGCCGGCCAGCACCGCCGTCGACTGGAACGCCGGCCGCAGCGGCAGCGGCTTCGGCTTGCCGTCGTCCTCCTTCACGGACCACTCGTGGCCCGCGATCAGCAGCCCGACGGCCAGGAGCCCGGCCACGAGCCACAGGTCCCCCGGCGCGACGTTGCCGACCACGATCCACATCGTGATCCACGCCCAGACCGACTCGGCGCTCCACAGCGACCAGAGCACGCACATCACCGCGAAGAAGCGTACCGTGCGGAACGCGAGCGACGCGCTCCAGAAGGAGGCCGCGCCGAGCCTTCGCTTGCGCGGGCTCTTCATCTCCCGCAGCGAGCCGTGCACCACGAACGCGCCCAGGACGGCCCAGAATGCCGCGTCCTGCGGCGCCAGGGGGAACCCGCCCCGCAGCCAGAACCACTGGTACGAGTGCAGCACCCAGGTCGCCACGAACACGATCGCCGTCGCCGCCACGAGCGCCAGGTTGCCGCCGAAGCGGCGCAGCCGGAAGAAGCTGGGGTAGTAGACCAGCTTCATCATGAAGTCCTTCCAGTAGATGTTGATGCGCCGCCAGAAGTCCGTGAAGCTCGACGCGAGGTAGTAGAGGTGGTGGGTCTCCGGCAGCCGGAAGCCGAAGAGGTGCAGCACGCCGGCGATCACGTGGAACTGTCCGGACACCCGCAGGTAGAGCAGGTAGGTGGCGAGCACGAACTGCACGAGGTCGCCGAGGCTCGCGAGCTCTGCCGGGTCCCCCGCCAGGTAGAGGTACACGAAGCGGTAGAGGATCAGGTGGACGAGCCCGCGCACGATCCACTTGACGCCGGTCTCGTAGATCGAGAGCGCCTCGCGGTCGTAGTAGGCGCGGACGAAGGTCGAGTAGTCGACGACCGGGTAGAGCGGGAAGCACACGTTCGGCAGCATGAAGAAGTAGGCGAAGGCCTGCGCGGGCGTCGGCCGCTTGTTCTCGTAGCGCAGCGCGTACAGGTACACCACCAGCCGGAACATGAACATCGAGCCCAGCACCGGCCAGATCGCCATCGACCAGGGCCCCGAAAGCTTGCCGACGCGGAACACCGCGAAGAGCGCCCCGATCCCGAGCAGCAGCAGGGCTCGTAGCGGCATCGGGATCGGGAGATGGCACACCGCGATCAGCACGAGCCCCAGCAGCAGCACGAAGCCGCCGTCGCGCAGGCCGAGCGCGAGCACCAGCGAGGCCACGGAGAGCAGCACGAAGAAGGAGAGCCGGTACCGCATCGGCAGCAGCGCGTGGACCGCGAAGCCGCCCGTGGCCAGCAGCATCACGTCGAAGAACGTGCGGCTCTCGAGGCGGAACGCGTGGACGACGAGGAGCGTCAGCGCGAGCTGCGCCGTGACGAGCGCGATCGTGCCGAGGTTTCGCGCCGAGAGCGAGACGTCGGCCTCGCGAGCGGGGGCTTCCATCACGCGCTCCGCGGGAAGCTCGAGCGTCGGCATTCGCGTCCACGTGGCAAGCACGGTGCCATTGCGTCACCTCCTCGAGCGCGCGAGGCGAGGAGGAAGCGCCACGCAAGCGTCAGGTACTTTGTACAAACTGCCACAGCTCTAGCCCGGACCGCGACTTCGTCTCTCTCGGGTGTGTTAGCGCGCCACGCGCTCGAAGGCGAGGCGCACGTCGAGCGGCTGCAGCAGCGAGTCGTGCTCCATCCGCCAGGCGACGAGCAGCGTCTTCTTGTCCGGCAGCAGCGTGAAGACGGCGGTGATCGTGCCCTTTCCCTTCTCCTGGCGCTCCGTGGTCACGAGCTGCTCGTCCTTCCACGCCACCGACACCTTGTTGCGGCCTCCGGCCGGCCCCGTGCTCGTGGCGTCCCGGCCGAAGTAGTAGCGATTGACCTCGTCGCCGAGCCCCGCGGAGAAGAACGCGTCGGTGTGCTCGATCGTCAGGACCCGCCTGTCGGGATCGGAGGCGATGCCCTCGAGCCAGCCGTGGATCCAGACCCGCGCCTGCTCGCTCTTCTTGTTGTTCTGCGTGTAGTCGGGCCCGACCGCGCGGCCGATCGCCTCCTTGAGGTCGTCGCTGCGCTTCTGGACGAAGGCGTAGGTGCCCGTGAAGTTCGGCTTGCCGGCCGTCGTCGCCGCGGCCTGCGCCTGTAACTCTGCTGCCCAAACGCCCATCGAACCGACCGTCGCCGTGAGTGTGAAGACCGCTACCCAATAGGACCTTCCGGCTACGTGGGACATGCCTGAGAGGATACTCCTAGAACGCGTGTCCGAGACCGAACACGAAGCGGCCCTTCGGCTCGCCCTCCTGGCGATTCAAGATCCAGGCGTACTCGAGCCGGAGTGGTCCAAACGGGAACATGTAACGTAGACCGAAGCCGACGCTCTGCCGCAGGTCCTTGAAGCTCAGCTCTCGCTGGAATGCCCAGACGTTGCCGGCGTCCCAGAACAAGCCGCCCTTGAGGCTCTTGTAGATCGGGAAGCGCAGCTCCTCGTTGGCGACGATGACCGCCTGCCCGCCGAGCGAGCCGCCCTCGGGCCCCTTCGGTCCGAGGTCGTTCTGGTTGAAGCCACGCACCGTGGTCGGGCCGCCGGCGCGGAAGCGGTTCTCGATCAGGGCGAGCGCGTTCTCGCCGGGCACGGTGCCCACGCGCAGGCCCTGCGCCCACACCAGCGGGCCGAGCGGCACGTAGCCGAACAGCTGTCCATAGAGCCGCACGTAGTCCGCGTCGGAGCCGAGCCAGGTGCGCGCGAGCTCGGTGGTCGCCGTCCAGAAGACGCCGCGCGTCGGGTCGGTCAGGCTGTCGCGTTCGTCGCCCACGGCGGCGAGCGTGAGGAAGCCGCGATAGCCCTGCAGCTGGACGACGCCGGGCTGCGTGCCGAAGTACTCGATGTTCTTGAAGGCGTAGCCCCACTGCAACCGCAGCCGGTCGTGCCAGCGCCGGCTGCGCCGGTCGCGCAGCAGCACGCGGCTCTGCTGCAGCGTCACGCCGCGCACGCGGCTGTCGATGCCCGCGAGCAGGAAGTCGTCGTCCTCGTCGTCGTCGAAGAAGAAGAGCTGGGTCCGCACGCGGCGGCCCACGAGCGTCGCGGTGTCGAAGCTCACGCCCCAGGTCTGGCGGTCCGTGGTGACGAACGTGTAGGCGCGCGTCTTCACGCCGTAGCCGAACGGGCTCGTGAGCTCGACCGCGAAGGCGCCCTGGAGCTCCGCCTGGCTGGTGTTGGCGTTCTCGGGCGACGTGCCGGTGGCGCCCGCGGTGCCCGCCGTCGTATAGCGGAGACCGTATTCGACCTGCACGTCGGGCTTCGGCACCAGCCCGACCACCACGTCGCGCACCTCGCCCGCGGGCGGTCGCGCCTCGGTGCGCACGTCAACGGAGCGGTAGATGCCGATGTCCGAGAGCCGCTCGCGGCTCTCGGCGAGCGCGGTCGGCTTGACGTAGTCGCCCTCGCGCAGCTGGAGCGCGTGGCGGATCAGGCTGCTCTTCGTGTTGCCGCCGTCGACGACGCGCACCGAGGCGATGCGCGGACGCGGGCCCGTGTCGACCCGGTAGCGCACCACGACGTTGCCGCCGCGCGTCTCGATCGTGCTGCCCGCCTGCGCCTCGATCCAGCCCTGCGCGCGGTACCACGCCAGGAGCGCCTCGCGGTCGGCCACGTAGGCCGTGAGGTCGAAGGGCTTGCCCTTCGCGAGCTGCAGCGAAAGGGGCGCCGCCCCGGGCTCCCGGATCTCTTCGGGCAGCTCGATCTCCGCCACCGTCGCCGGTGTGCGCTCGCGGACGGGAATCTTGACCTCGAGCCTTCCGGTGGTCGTGTCGAAGCGCGAGCGCGGCGGCGGGACGCGGGCGCGCAGGTAGCCGATGCGCGCGTAGGCGAGGCGCACGGCGCTCGAGATCCGCGCGCTGCGCGGATCGAGCGCCTCGAAGAACTCGAGGCTGCCCGGCTTGGGCAACGCGGCGAGCAGGGTCGCGTCGTCCAGCGCCTGGTTGCCGTCGAACTCGACCGCCACGCTCGTCCCCTTGGTTCCGCGCGCCACGTGGAGGCTCACGTCCACCTGGCCTTCCGAAGCGGTCGTCTTCGGCTCGACCGTCGCGCCGTAGTAGCCGTCCGCCTGCAGGCGCTGCTGCGTCGTGCGCGCGGCCTGCGTCGCGGCCGCCTCGGGCGCGGCGAACGAGGTGAACGCTCCCTCCGCCGCCGTCTTCGTCTTCCCGCCCGGGTCGTCGCCCGTCCAGTGGAACGTCACGAGCGGGCCGGGCTCGACCCGCAGCACCAGCTCGACGCCGCCCTTGCCGGGCTGGGAGACGGCGTCGACGCTCGCCGAGCGGTAGCCCTCGCGCGCCAAGCGGGCGCGGACGCGGTCGGCGGCCTGCTCGCGCTGCAGCCCGCTGTAGCGCCGGCGCGTCTTGAGCTTCGTCGCCTTGCGCAGCTCGGGCTCGGCGACCGGCAGGCTGCCCTCGAAGCGCAGCGACGCCAGCCGCTCGACCTCGCGCGCGGCGCGCCCGAGGCGCTTGCCGCGGTTCCAGAGGTCGAACGAGAAGCGGTCCGAGCCCTCGAACGAGTAGGTGTTGTCCTCCTCCGTGATCGCGCGAAAGCGGAAGCGGCCGCCGCCCGGGTTGAGCTCGACGATCCAGCGCTGCTGCGTGCCGTCGAGCGCCACGGAGTAGAGCACCGTCAAGTTCTGCGTGATGCGCGTGCCGATGTGCATGCGCTGGGTCGGATCGGTGTCCTCCGTGAGCAGCGAGCGGTCGGGAGCGACGTCGATCACCAGCGTGTCGCCGACGCCCTTCTGCAGCACGCCGCCGAGCGCCACGGCCAGCTGCTCGGCCACCACCACGCCGCCCTCCGACGCCGCCGCCGACGCGGTGCGCCCGGTGAGCAGCAGGCTCAGCAGGTCGGTCTGCGTCAGGTCGGCGCGGTCGGACTCGAGCGACAGCTGGAGGTCGTTCACCGACCCGGTGGCGCGGAGCGTGAAGGCGATGCCGCTCACCCGTGTCGCGCCCTGCAGGTCGAGGTCGGGAGTCCCGGCCGGATAGCCGTTCAGTACGATGCGGCCGGAGTTGACGCGCACATGCCCGCGGCCGAGCGTGAGCTCGCCGCCCTCGCGCAGGCTCACGACGCCGTCCGCCGTCGGCTGCGCGAGCGTGCCCGAGGCCGTGAGCGCGCCTTCCACGTCGACGCGCATCGTCGAGTTGCGCACCCGGACCGGCTCGGCCAGCTGCACGTCGACGTCGAGCGCGATCTGGTCCGCGAGCGAGCCGCCCTCGAGCGCGGCGAGCTGCCAGTCGAGCCGCTCCAGCGACTGGGTCTCGGAGCTGAACTCCGCCGTGTAGAAGCTCTGCCGCACGTCGACGTCGCCCGTCGCGCGGTAGCGGCCGGGCTCTCCCGTCAGGCGCAGCGTGCCGCTCGCGCGGCCGCGGAAGCCCGGCGGATAGCTGATGGGCACCCGCTCGGCGCGCAGCTCGAGGTCGGCCGTGCCGAGCAGCCCCGCCCCCAGCTTCAGGCCGCCGCCCACCTGGAGCCGGCCGTCGCTCGCCGCGGCAGTGGCGTCGATCGTCACGCGATCGCCGTCGAAGCGCAGCTCGCCCGCGAGGTCGCTCGCCACGAAGTTGAGGGCGTCGAGCGACAGCCGCCCCCGCTCGACCTTCATGAACCCGTCGAGGCGCAGGCCGCCGTCGGCCCGCCGGGCGCGCACGTCGATCGCGAGCGGGCCGGAGAGGGTGGTGTCGGGCAGGAACGGGCCGAGCGCGCGCAGGTCGATCGAGCCGGTGACGGCCGCTTCGCCGCCCGGCTTGCCGAGGCCCTCGCCGCTGATCTTCGCCTCGAGCGCGCCGAGCGCGCCCTTGAGCCGCACCGGCTCGCTCTTGAAGGCGCCGCGCTCGAGCGACCAGGCGACGGGCGCCTCGAGCGCCAGGGCGCCCTGGGACGACTGGCTGTCGAACCGCGTCAAGCGGCCGTGCGCGCTGACGCGATCGATCGACGGCGCCTCGGCCAGCAGCTCTCCCTCGACGGACACGAGCAGCGCGGGCGCGTCGGCCGCGTCGCGCAGCTCGCGATCGAGGAACTGCGCGAGGTCGACGTCCTTCAGGCCGAAAGCGAGGCGCGACTGGCCCGCGCCCTTTCCGAGCAGCGGAACGGAGCCGCTCGCCGTCGCGGTCCCTCCGAGCACGGCCACCTGCAGCCGCTCGATGCGCAGCTCGCGGCCTTCGAAGCGCGCCTCGGCGTCGAGGTCCGTCACGCGCGCCCCCTCGAAGCGCCCGCGCAGGTCGGCGAGCGTCAGCGCGCCCGACAGCTGAGGCGACTCCTGCGTTCCCGCCACGTGCAGCTTGAGCGACCCCTGGCCGCCGAAGACGCGGTCGCGCGCCGGCAGGCCGGGAGACAGGGACTGGAAGTCGAAGCTCCCCTCCACGTCGAAGTCGGACGGGCGCTCCGGCCCGAGGCCCGCCTTGCCCTGCGCCGTGATCCACGACTTGCCCGCCTCCACCCGCAGCCCCGAGAGCTCGGCGAGGTTGCGGTCGCCCGCGAGCGAGAAGCGGGAGGTGTGCCACTCGAGCTGCTGCAGCTTGCCCGCGAACGCGAGGTCGGACGTCGCGTAGCGCAGCCGCGCCGGCTCGCGCAGCGGCAGCTCCAGCGTGACGCTGCCGCTGCCCGAGAGCTCGGCATTCGCCCCCTGGAGCGCCGGGAGCGCCGAAACGATCGCCGGATAGGGCAAGGCACCCGCGTCGACAGACAGCCGCAGCGGCCAGTCGCCCTCCAGCCGGCCGCTGCCGGTCACGACCGCCTGGGCGTCGGAGCTGCCGCGCACCTGCAGCTCGCGCCCGTCGGACCGAACGTCGAGCGCGAGCGCCGGCAGCAGGTTGCCGTCGAGCCGCGGCTCGGCGAGCGTCAGCGCGAGCGCGCCCTCAGGCGCGGCCGTGCGTCCCGCGAGCGCCAGCGTTCCGGCGAGCGTGCCCGTGACCCGGCGCGCGGACGCCGGTAGCAGCGGCAGCCGCTCCAGCGCGAGCCCGCTCGCCTGGAGATCCGCGGCGATCTCGCCCGAGCTCGCGTGGTAGCGGCCCGTTCCCGCCACGAGGCCGCCGGCGAGCTGCGCCTCGATCTTCGAAAGCTCCACCCGCCCGCCGACGCTCTGCCCGTCGAGCTGAAGCGACACGTCGTCCGTGACGTCCGACTCGCCGGGGCGCTGCAGCCGGGCGTCCGCGCGGAGCGAGACCTGGCCTCTCGGCTCGTCGCGCGGACCCGTGACGCGCAGGGTTCCCGTGGCGGCGCCGCTGCCGGCCACGCCGGCGACGACGAGGCCGGGGGCGAGGTCGAGCGCGTCGACGTCGCCCGCCAGGTCCCACTCGTCGAGGGGTGCGATCGGGACCTTGCCGGTGAGCGTCGCCTGTCCGCGGCCGCTCCGCAGCACGAGAGGCGCGACGGAGAGGCGGCCGCCCTGGTAGAGGGCTTCGGCTTCGAGTGCGATCGGCTTGCCGCGCACGGCGAGGCCGTCGCCGCGCACGCGCGCCGTCACCTCGGGCGTCGCGGCCGCTCCCCGAACCTCGCCCTGCGCCGCGAGCCGGCCGTCGATCGGCAGCGCTTTCGCGGGACGTCCCACGTCGGCGAGGAGCTCGGGCACGTCCGAGAGCGGCAGCTCGGCGGTGAAGCGTCCCTCGAGCGAGCCGCCGCGCAGCTCGCCGTCCGCCGTGAAGCGCGCGCCGCGGGCCTCGACGTGCGCGCCGGCGATCGCGAGCGTGCGTCCCTGGATCCGCAGCCCGGCCCCTCCGCTGGGCTTGAGCCCCGGGCCCGTGCCCGGCTGCAGGACGAGCTGGCCCGTGCCGCGCGCCTTCCCGAGGTCGAACCCCTGCGTGGCGAGCCGCAGCGTGCCGCTCGCGAGCGTCGAGACCGGAAGCGCCGGCGGCGCCGCCGCCTCGCGCTGTAACGCGCGTGCGAGGACGAGCGGGTCGAAGCCCGTGGCGCGCAGCTCCAGCTCCGTCCGCCCCGACGGCGTGAGCGCAAGCGGCCCGCTCGCCTCGAGCCGCCCGCCGTACCCGAGCGCCGTCAACGACTCGACGACGAACGCGTCTTGCTCGAGGCGCCCGCGCGCGCTCGTGTCCCAGGGCCCGAGACCCGAGAGCGTCAGGCTGCGCGACGACGCCGAAAGCGTGCCCGTGAGCCGGTCGTCCTTCGCGGCGAGCGCCGTTTCCGCATCGATCTGTCCCTGGAGCTCGGTCCCGGGCGCGAGGGCGGCGACGAGCGCGCCGTCGAACGCGGCGCGGCCCGAGAGGCTCGCGGTGAGCGGCTGGACGCGCTCGAGCGAGCCGGCGAGCTCGAGATGGGACTCCCCCGAGGCGATTCGCAGCTGCTCGACCTGGAGCCGTCCGTCCCGCACGGCGAAGGCGCCCTCCGCCTTCGCTCCGTGAAGGCCGCCCTCCCTCCCCCCGAGCTCGGCGTCGCCGACGCGGAGCGTCAGGCGCCCGCCCGCGTCCGTGCTCCAGGCATCGAGGCCGGCGAGGACGAGCCACGGCGCAGACTTCGCATCGCGCAGCTCCACGCGGCCGTCGACCACCTCGACGCGCCGGAAGCTCTCGAGCGCGCGCCACGGCCGAGCCGCAAGCCCCACAGCGGGAAGAGGCGCCTTCGGCATGCCGGTGTCGGTCACGACCACCTGCGGACGCACGAGCAGCAGCTGGGGATGCTTGCCGAGCGGCCAGTCGACCGAGACCCGCTGCACCCTGAGCGCCGTTCCCGGCAGCTCGAGCGTCACGCCGGTGGCGGCCGCGTGCCCCTTCCAGAGCGCGATCTCGAGCTGTCCGAGCCGAAGCTTCCCGCCCGCGGCCTGCGAGCCCCAGGACTCGAGCGTCAGGCGCACCGCGGCGCGGCCGGCCGGCGAGTGCAGGAACAGGAGCACGACCAGAAGCGCGAGGACGAGCGCCACGGCGAGACCGGCCAGCATGCGCAGGAAGAGCCGCAGCCGCGAGCGCCGCGGGCGCTTCGCGCCGTTCCCGGCCGACGGCTGGTCCTGCGGGGGGGTCACCTCTCGATTTTATAGGTAGCCCGCGCCGTCACTTACGCAGGGGCGGCGCTGCGCGGATTTTTCCGGAGGCTCCGGATTTCGGCTACTCTGTGAAGATGGCGCGCGTCGCGCTCCTGGGCTTGCCCTGGGACGAGCACTCGTCCTTCCAGCGCGGCGCCGCCGGCGCGCCGCCGCTCATCCGCGCCGCGATGCGCTCGCCCTCCTCCAACCTCTCGACCGAGTCGGGGCTCGACCTCAGCTGGGAAGCGCGCTTCAGCGACGCCGGGGACGTGGAGATTCCCGAGGGCGAGGGCGCGCTCGCCGCGATCGAGCGCGTGGTCGGGGCGCTCGCGAGCTCCGGCGCGCGCGTGATGGCGCTCGGCGGCGACCACGCGATCACCTACCCCGTGGTGCGCGCCCAGGCGGCGGCCTACCCCGGGCTCACGATCGTGCACTTCGACGCCCACCCCGACCTCTACGACGAGTTCGAGGGCGACCGCCTCTCGCACGCCTGCCCGTTCGCCCGCATCATGGAGGAGAAGCTCGCCGCGCGCCTCGTGCAGGTGGGCATCCGCACGCTCAACGCCCCGCAGCGCGCGCAGGTCGCGCGCTTCGGAGTCGAGCTCGTCGAGATGAAGGACTTCCGCCCCGACCTGCTGATCCGGGCATCGGGCCCCGTGTACGTCTCGGTCGACCTCGACGGGCTCGACCCGGCCTACGCCCCGGGCGTCTCGCACCCCGAGCCGGGCGGATTGTCGACGCGCGACGTGCTGGGCGTGCTGCAGCGGCTCGAGGGCCAGCTGATCGGGGCGGACGTCGTCGAGCTCAACCCGCAGCGCGACGCGGACGGCGCGACGGCGCGCGTCGCCGCCAAGATCACGAAGGAGCTCGTCGCGCGCATGCTCGCGGACTAGATGATCGGCGAGACCGTCGGCCACTACGAGGTCGAAGCGCGTCTCGGCGGCGGCGGCATGGGCGTCGTCTACCGCGCGCGCGACAAGAAGCTCGGCCGCGCCGTCGCCCTCAAGTTCCTCTCGTCGCACCTCGTGGCGAGCCCCAAGGCCAAGGAGCGCTTCATCGCCGAGGCGCGCGCCGCCTCCGCGCTCGACCACCCGGCGATCGCCACGATCCACGCGATCGAAGAGACGAAGGACGGCGAGCTCTACATCGTGATGGCGTTCTACGAGGGCGAGACGATCGCGGCGCGGCTCGCCCGCCACGGCGCGATCCCGGTCGGCCAGTCGCTCGAGCTTGCGCTGCAGGCGGCCGAGGGTCTCGCGCGCGCCCACGAGCACGGCATCGTGCACCGCGACGTGAAGCCGGCGAACCTGATGATCACGCCCGACGGGCGGCTGAAGGTGCTCGACTTCGGCCTCGCCAAGATCGAGGACGTGCGCCTGACCGACGCCGGGACGACGCTCGGGACGCCGGCCTACATGTCGCCCGAGCAGGCGCGCGGCTCGCGCGTCGACCACCGGACCGACATCTGGTCGCTCGGCGTCGTGCTCTACGAGATGCTGACGGGAAGGCTCCCGTTCGGCGGCGAGCATCGCGAGCAGGTGCTCGACGCCGTGCTCCACGCGGACCCCGCGCCGCCCGGACGCTGGGCCAGCATTCCCGCGGACCTCGACGCGGCGGTGGTGCGCGCGCTCAGCCGCGCCCCCGCCGCGCGCCAGCCCACGATGGTGAGCTTCCTCGACGAGCTGCGCGCCGTGAGCGCCAGCCGGCTCTTCGCCTCGGGCGCCGACACGCTGGTGCGGCCCGCCATGGTCACGGAGCGCGGACCGGCGACCGCGGTGCCCGCGGGGCATCCCACGCCCACGACACCGTCCGGTGAGCGCCGCTTCGTGACCGTGCTCGCCTGCTACCTCGCCGAGATCCTGTCGCTGTCCGACGGCGTCGATCCGGAGGAGCTGCGCGAGGTGCTCACGCGCTGCCACGAGGTCGGGGCCGCGGCGGTCAAGGACCTCGACGGCCACCTCGCGAAGGCCGAGGAAGGCCGGCTCGTGGCCTACTTCGGCTATCCCGTCGCGCACGAGGACGACGCGCAGCGGGCCGTGCGCGCCGCGCTCGCGATCCAACGCGCGATGTCGGCGCCCGGCGCACCGAGAGGGCCCGGTGGGGCGCCGCTTGCGCCGCGAGCCGCCGTGCACACGGGGCTCATGGTCGCAGGCGACGCGCGCGCGTCGGGGTCCGGCCTGGTCGGCAACGTCCCCACGATAGCGACGCGCCTGCTCGAGAACGCGACGCCAGGCGTAGTGGTCGTCAGCTCGGACACCCGGCCGCTGGTCGAGCGCCTCTTCGACCTCGAGAGCGCGGGCGAGCAGTCGTTGCCGGGGCTCGCGCGGCCGGTGACGCTCGCGCGCGTGCTGCGCGAGAGCGCGGTCGTAGCGAGCGGAGCCTCGCGCGCCGCGCTCTCGCCGTTCATCGGCCGCGAGGAGGACCTCGCGCTGGTGCTCGCCCGCTTCGAGCTCGCGCGCGAGGGGCAGGGCCAGGCCCTCTTGGTAACGGGCGAGCCGGGCATCGGCAAGTCGCGCCTGCTCTTCGAGCTCGCCGAGCGGCTGCGCGGGCGGCCGCACCTCCTGCTCGAGTGCCGCTCGTCGCCCTACCACACGAGCGACGCACTGCGCCCGATCCTCGACATGCTGTCGCGCGTCGCCGAGCTGGAGGGCGCGCTCACGAGCCAGGCGAAGCGCGAGCGGCTCGCGGAGACGCTCGCGCCCGTCGGCGCGACACCGGAGAGCGTTGCGCTGCTGGCGGACGCCCTGTCGCTGCCTCCGGACGAGGCCCAGGCGCCGCTCGAGCTCACCCCGCAGAAGCGCAAGCAGAAGACGCTCGAGGCGCTGCTGCAGCTCGTGCTGGCGGCCTCCGCCAGGCAGCCCGTCGTGCTGGTGGTCGAGGACTTGCACTGGCTCGATCCCTCGAGCGAGGAGGTGCTCGACGCGCTCGTGCGCCAGGCGCGCGCCGCCGCGGTGCTCGTGATCGCGACCGCGCGCCCCGGCGCGAGCCCGTCCTGGGCGGGCGAGGAGCACGTGACGCGGCTCGCGCTCGGCCGCCTCTCACGGCTCAACACCGAGCGGCTGGTCGCACGCCTCGGCTCGCGGCTTCCCGGCGCGATCGTCGAGCAGGTGCTGAGCCGCGCCGACGGGGTGCCGCTCTTCGCGGAGGAGCTGACGCGCGCGATCTGCGACGCGGCCGACTCGCAAGGCCGTGCGCTCACGCCCGAGGCGCTCGCCACGCTGATGCCGGCGACGCTGCAGGAGTCGCTCGCCGCGCGGCTCGACCGCCTGGGCTCCGTCAAGGGGACGGCTCAGCTCGCCGCGGTGCTCGGGCGCGAGTTCCCGCTGCGCTGGCTGGAGGCGGTGTCGCCGCTCTCCGCCGACGCGCTGCGCGGCGAGCTCCAGCGCCTCGTGGACTCGGGCCTGCTGCAGGCGCGCGGTCCCGCGCCGGCCGCGAGCTATCTGTTCAAGCACGCCCTCGTGCAGGAGGCCGCCTATGCCTCGCTGCTGCGCACGACGCGCCAGCAGTACCACGAGAAGGTCGCGCAGGCGCTCGAGCAGCAGTTTCCCGAGACGGCCGCGGCGCAGCCGCACCTCGTGGCCCACCACCACAGCGAGGCGGGACACGCGGCGGTCGCCATCGGCTGGTGGGCTCGGGCCGCCGCACGCGCGGGCGAGCGCTTCGCGAGCCGCGAGGCGGTCGCGAGCCTGAGGCGCGCGCTCGACCTGCTCTCGGGCTTCCCCGAGGGCCGCGAGCGCGACGGGCAGGAGCTGGGGCTGCAGATGGGCCTGTGCGGCCTGCTGCCGAGCGTCTCCGGCTACACCTCCGCCGAGACCGAGGCCGCGTACCTCCGCGCGCAGGAGCTGTGCGACCGCGCGGCGTCCGCGACCGAGACCTTCTTCGTGCAGCACGGACTCTGGGCGTTCCACCTGGTGTGCGGGCGCCTCGCGGTCGCGCACGAGCGCGCGAGAAGCCTGCAGGAGGTCGCGGAGCGGCGCGGCGACACGCTCTCGCTGCTCGACGGGCACTACGCGCTCGGCTGCACGCTCGCGGACGTCGGCGAGCCGGAAGCCGCGCTCCTCCATCTCGAGCAGGGAATGGCCGCGGACGCGGCCGATCCCGCGCGCGTGCCGAGCTTCCACGCCGGGATGGAGCTGGGCGTCACGACGCCGGCGTTCTCGGTGATGCCGCTGTGGCTGCTCGGCCGGCCGGACGCGGCGCTCGCGCGCGCCATGCGCAGCGCCGACAAGGCGCGCGCGCTCGGCCACCCGCTGAGCCTGGCGTTCGCGCTCTACTACGTGGCGTGGGCCCACATCCAGCGCGGCGAGGCGGCGCGCGCCGCCGAGAAGGCGCGCGAGCTCGTGCGGCTGTCGGAGGAGCACGGCCTCTTCTTCGCACCGCTCGGCGGCGGCATGCTCGGCTGGGCGCTCGACCAGGAGGCGTCGCTCGTGCCGGCCTGGCGCGCGCCGCGCGGCCGCCAGGTCGAGGCTTCGCCCGCGGCCGACGCCGACTTCGAGCGCGTGGCGTCGAGCCTCGCCTTCTACCGCGCCTCCGGCGCCGTGCTCAACGTCCCCTTCATGCAGTGGCTCGTCGCGCTCGGGCACGCTCGCCGGCGCCGCTTCGAGGATGCGCGCCAGACGCTCGCCGAAGCGCTCGCGATCTCGGCCGAGACGGGCGAGCTCTGGTGGCAGCCCGAGCTCGAGCGGCTGTCGGGCGAGCTCGCGCTGGCGCGAGCGGGCAGCGGAGCCGGCGTGGAGGACGCGCGGCACGAGGCCGAAGCCGCGTTCCGCCGCGCGGGTGAGCTCGCGGCGCGCCACAAGGCGCTCGCGCTCGAGCTGCGAGCGGCGCTCAGCCTGTCACACCTGCTGAAGGAGGCGGGCCGAACGCCCGAAGCGTCGTCGGCGCTGGCGCCGGTCGTCGCCCGCTTCGCCGAGGGCCACACGACCGGCGACTTCGTCGCTGCGCGCGCCCTCGTCGCCGAGCTGGGCCGGCGCTAGGGCTGGCGCGTCACTTGGGCTGCGGCACGATCCGGATGTAGGGCTTCGGCGACTTCCAGCCCCCCGGGTACTTCTCCTTCGCCTCGGCGTCGGAGACGGCCGGCACGATGATCACGTCCTCGCCCTGCTTCCAGTTCACGGGCGTCGCGACCTTGTGCTTGGCGGTGAGCTGGCACGAGTCGAGCAGCCGCAGCACCTCGTCGAAGTTGCGCCCGGTGCTCATCGGGTAGGTCAGCATCGCCTTGATCTTCTTGTCCGGACCGATCACGAACACCGAGCGCACCGTGGCGTTGTCCGCCGGCGTGCGGCCCTGCGAGCTCGAGCCCACGGTCTCGGGCAGCATGTCGAAGGCCTTCGCGACCGACAGCTCGGGGTCGCCGATCATCGGATAGGTCACCTTGTGCCCGGCGGTGTCCTCGATGTCCTTCGACCAGCGGACGTGGTCGTCCACGGGGTCGACGCTCAGGCCCAGGATCTTGGTGTTGCGCTTCTCGAACTCGGGCTTGAGCGAGGCCATGTAGCCGAGCTCGGTCGTGCAGACCGGCGTGAAGTCCTTGGGGTGCGAGAACAGGATCGCCCAGCCGTCGCCGATCCACTCGTGGAAGTTGATCTTGCCCTGGGTGGTCTCCGCGGTGAAGTTCGGAGCTTCACTGTTAATACGCAGCGCCATCACTACCCTCCCCTGATTTCGTGTCCGACCAACATATCACCGCCCGGCGGCGGCGGGACAGGCGGCCGCGCTCGTTCAGGCCAGCCGGCGGATGTCCGCGAGCGTGTCGGGGATCAGGAAGGTGACCTCGCCCTTCCAGCTGCGGTTGATCAGGCCCTGGAAGAGCAGGCGGCTCACGCTCTCGTCGGCGCGGCCGGGCACGTCGTCGATCGCGCGGTGCGAGAGGCGGACGAGCCCGAGCAGCGCGGCCTTCAGCAGCCGGTGGCCGAGCACCGGCGGGATCTTCACCCGCGCGCAGCCCTCGGCGCCGATCAGGTCCTGCATGTAGATGCGCGGCACGACGCCGAGCCCCAGGAGGCGCCACGCGCGCGGGATCAGGTCCTGCAGCATCCGCAGGTTGTCCCACGCGAGCTGGACGCCCTTCGGGTTCTGCTCCGGGCCCACGTAGTGGCGCCGCTTGAAGGCCGCGTAGAACTCGGCGGCCTCGGCGACGTTCGACGGCACCCACTCGCCGCTCTCGGGATGGCCGTCGGGGTGGATCCCGACGAGCTGGGCGTAGACGCGCCAGAGATGGTAGAGGTCCTCCTCCTCGTCCGGGCGCAGGCCGACGCCGAGGACGCGCAGGCCCTCGATCACCACGTACGAGAAGCCCATGATCGTCGCCAGCATGTCCTCGAGGTTGACGGGCGGCCCGAGGCGCGCGGCGTCGAAGGGCGGCTTCATCCGCCGCAGCACCAGCGCGCGGATCGCGGCGTGCATCAGCCGCATCTTCTGGGCGGTGTTGACCGCCTTGCCGTTCTCGGCGAAGCCGCCGGGCGACGAGACGTTCACCACCATCTGCAGCACGCCCAGCAGGCGCCTGTAGGGGTGGCGCTCGAGGTCGCCCGAGAAGCTCAGCACCTGGCCGAACGACGGCGCGGCGTAGCCCTCCGGCAGCGACTTGGCGAGCAGCACCAGCGCCGCCGGAAAGGCGTTCTTCATCCAGACGAACTCGCCGCGCGCGAGGCGCGCGGGGTCGGCGCCCGGAGGCAGCGGCCGCGTGGCCTGGAAGAACTCCGCGAGCGCCGGCGGCGAGCCCTCCGGCAGCCGGTCGTCGTTCGAGGTCGTGTGGCGGAAGAGCGCCGCCGAGCCCGCGGCCGCGCCCTCGGCGAAGACGCGCGCCACGCAGGCGTCGGCCTCGGGATCGACGTGGCGGCGGATCTCGTCGAGGAAGGCGTCGTCGGACCAGCGCGTGGCCATGCTCAGGCCGGAGCCGGCGCGCGCCGCGCGTGGAACAGGTAGACGTAGTACAGGTCGAGCACGAGCGTGATGCCGCAGAGCGCGTGCAGGAAGTGGTTCTCCGGGTAGACGAGCACGCAGAAGCCGATCACGAGGCCGTTGCCGAGCAGCTTGCACCACGCGACGAACGCCGAGTAGGGCGTCTTGTCCTCCTCGCGGAAGAACTGGGGGATGTAGAGCGCCGACATCATCAAAGTCGCCATGTAGCCGGAGACGAGGCCGGTCGAGGTGTCGTAGCCCTGCCGCACGAGCAGGTAGATCGTCGCCGTGAACGCGAGGATCGCGCCCACGACCGCGAAGCGGAAGTACTCGCGCAGCTTCGGCGTCCCGAGATGGCGCACGCCGTACCGAAGCAGGCCCCACACGATGAAGCAGTCGAGCAGGAACCAGAGCCGATAGCCCCAGACGAACACCTCGCCGAGGTCGGTGCGGTAGACGAGGCCCCAGGTGAACTCCCAGGCGATGTTGCCCGCGACGGCCGTGGCCGGGATCTCGACGAACTTGTGGCGCACGATCTGCCGCAGCACGCCCATGTACGCGAGCGCCCAGGCGAGGCCGCCCGCGCCGAAGAACAGCAGCTCGGCCGTCGTGTACGTCGCGGTGTTGACGAGCGGCTCGGGGCTCATCGCGCGGCCTCGTGGGTCGCCTGGACGAGACCGGCCGCGCGGTGCGAGCGGATCAGGTAGAAGAGCCCGATGTAGAGCAGGTCGAGCACCAGCGTCAGCAGGCAGAGCAGCAGCAGGTAGGGATTCCCGCTCTGGACGATGAAGTTGAAGACCGTCAGCAGCGCCGTCCCGAGCATCTTGCTCCAGGCCACGACGAGCGAGAGCTCGTAGAGCTCGCCGTGGCGCAGGATGATGACGACGTAGAGCGCCGACATCATCGTGTTGAGGATGTAGCCGGAGATCGCGCCGTAGCCGGTGTCGTAGCCCTCGCCGACGAAGAAGTAGATGCCGACGGCCCACGCCGCGATGCCGAAGGCGCACGCGGGACGGAAGATCGCCTTGAGCTCCGGCAGCGCCGTCTGCTTGTCGCCCCAGCGGAAGAGCAGGTAGACGATCGCGAGGTCGAAGAAGAACCAGATCCTGTAGCCCCACGAGAAGAAGCGGCCGAGCTCGTTCGGGTAGAGGAAGCCCCACACGAACTCCCAGGCGATGTTGGCGACCACGGCCCCGGCAGGGATCTCGAGGAACCGGTTCCGGAGGGCGTTCTTCACGATCGCGACGTAGGCCACCACCCAGCCGAAGCAGCCGACGCCGAAGAGCACGAGCAGCGGGACCGGGTACTGGCTGGTGTTGAACCAGTCGGTCGTCGCGACGGGCATCCGTGGAACCTCCGAGCGGCGCGGATGCTAGCAGCTTTTCCCGAACCCCGGGGCGGGCTTCCGCGTACTGCCTGGTGCGGGCTTGGCTGCCCGCGAGGAGGGGCTCGTGCCGAGGAAGCTCACGCGGGACGCGAAGCACGCGGTCGTGGCCGGAGTGGCCGCCGGGTTCGGGCGCTACCTGGACGTCGATCCGGTCCTGGCCCGCCTCGGCTTCGTGCTCCTGGCATTCGTGAACGGCCTGGGGCTGCTCGTCTACCTCGCCGGCTGGGCCCTCATGCCGCGGGAGGAGGCCGTCCCGGTTGGAGCGTCCGCTGCCGCGGCGCCGGCGGACGGCTCGCCCGACCCTTCGGTCGCGGCCGGGTTCGAATCGCTCCGGAACGCTTCGGACCAGATCGCGGCGGAGGTGCGCAAGGCCACCTCCGACCCCGCGTCGGCGCAGCTCGCGATCGGCTCGGTGCTGGTCGTGGTGGGCACGCTGCTGCTCGCCGACAACCTGGGCCTGCTGCGCTGGCCGTACTGGATGCGCTTCGAGACGCTCTGGCCGCTCGCGCTCGTCGCCCTGGGCCTCGGACTCGTCGCCAAGTCGCGCCGGACGCTCGCCCCCTAGCGCGAGACGCGGCCACGCCGCCGCCAGCGCGCGGCCCTTCTACGCGAGGGTTCCGCTCGATGCGGCTGCGGAAGGTCTAGAATGAGTGTCGGGGGCGCTGCCGGAGCGAATCGACCGTGAGCCCGATGCGCCGCGCGTGGTCGACGGTCCTGCTGGGTTCCCTCTTTTCGGCGGTGGCGACGAGCGGCGACACGCTGCCGCGACCCCGGCACACCCCGATCCGCGACTCGGTCGATCGCGTGCTCGACCGCGTCGTGCTCGCCCACATGGGCCCGTGTCGGCTCGCCGGGCGGGAAGGCCTGCCCTGCTTCCCCACCTCGATCGATCGCGAAAGGCGCTACTCGGTCGCCGACTCCATGCGCAGCTACCGCGGCACCGGGCCGGCCTCCCCGTCCGTCCCCACCGTCTCCGAGATCCAGGGCCAGATGTCGGGAGCGCCGCATTCGGCCTCGGGCGGAGTGGGGTTCGACCCGGTGTGCACGGTCAAGAACCTCCTGAAGAAGCTCTCGGGCAACGGCACGACCTACTACCTCTACCGGACGTGGGACGCGCGCGGCGAGCGCCCGATGATGACGGACAGGAAGCTCGACCCCTACGAGTACCAGGCCAACCCGGGCTTCCGCTTCGAGTACCTGGGCTCGTACGACAGCGAGTGCGCGGCGGTCTCGGCCTGGAACAAGGCCCTGCGCGAGGCGGTCGAGAAGAAGCCCGAGGACGCAGGCCCTCCCCAGTAGACGAACCCGCGCGCGTCCTCGCGCGCGACGCGGCCGGGCTCGGGTATGCTCGGTCCGTTTCAACCCGAGGAGGCCGAGCATGTCGGAGAGAAGCCTGGGTCGCCGTGGATTCATGAAGCTCGCCGCCGGCACCGCGATGGCGGTTCCGGCGCTCGCGCGGGCCGCGTCGCCCCAGGCGACGTCGGCGGCTCCCGCGCCGGCCGCGGGCTATCCCAAGCGCCCCGAGAAGAAGAAGGCGCTCTTCGTCTACGGCGGCTGGCCGGGGCACGAGCCCGTGAAGTGCCGCGACATCTTCGTACCGTGGCTGCGCGCGAACGGCTTCGAGGTCGTCGTCTCCGACACGCAGGCGCCGTACGCGGACGCCGCCCTCATGTCGACGATCGACCTCGTGTCGCAGATCTGGACGATGGGCACGATCGAGAAGGAGCCGCTCAAGGGGCTGCTCGCGGCGGTGAAGAACGGCTGCGGCATGGCGGGCTGGCACGGCGGCATGGGCGACGCCTACCGCCAGGAGACCGAGTACCGATACATGGTCGGCGGCGACTGGGTCGCGCACCCGGGCGGCATCATCGACTACACGGTGCAGATCACGGATAGCAAGGACCCGGTGATGGCGGGGCTGTCGGACTTCAAGGTTCACAGCGAGCAATACCTGATGCACGTCAACCCGAACAACAAGGTGCTGGCGACGACCACGTTCGACGCGAGCCAGGACCCCTGGATCGACGGCTACACGATGCCGGTCGCCTGGAAGAAGGTGTACGGCAAGGGCCGCATCTTCTACACCTCGCTCGGCCACACGGCCGACGTCTTCGACATCCCCGAGGCGATCACGATCGTGAAGCGCGGGATGCTCTGGGCGAGCGACAGCCGCTACGAGCCCACGCCGAACCTCGTGAGTCCGATGTACCCGCGCCGCTGAGGAGCCACAAGTGAAGAGAACACGCCGGCTGGTCCTGGTCGCGCTCCTGGGCGCGGCAGCACTCACTCCGCTGGTTCGCGCGCAGCAGGCGGCGCCCGCCGCTGCGCCCGAGGACCCGCTGCTCGCGGGTTTCCGCCGCAGCACCGTGGCCTCGGTCTCGGACGCGGTCGACCAGGTGGTCGGCAAGCGCGGTTTCCTCACGCACGAGATCCGGCCGATGGTCACGGGCACGACCGGCACCATCGTCGGCCGCGCGCGCACGGCGCTCGTGCGGCCGGCGCCTCCCGAGAAGGCGACTCCCCCGCTGGCCGTCAAGCACTCGGTCGAGATGATCGACAGCGGCGGCCCCGGCGAGGTGGGCGTGATCGTGATGGAGGACGGCCTCGACGTCGCCGCGATGGGCGGGCTGATGGGCACTGCGGCCAAGGCGCGCGGCATGGAGGGGATGGTGCTCGACGGCGGCGTGCGCGACCTGGCCGAGCTGCGGGCGCTGAACCTGCCGGTCTACGCGCGCTCGGTCACTCCCGCGACGGCCGTCGGCCGTTACGCGAGCGTCGCGCGCGACGTCCCCGTCGAGTGCGGCGGCGTCACGATCAAGCCCGGCGACATCGTGGTCGCGGGCGAGGACGGCGTCGTGGTGGTGCCGCAGGAGAAGGCCGCAGAAGTGCTGAAGCGCTCGCAGGAGATCGACGAGCGCGAGACCAAGATGGTGCCGTTCATCAAGCAGCAGCGCTCGCTGTCGAAGGTGATCGAGCTGTTCAACCGGATATGACATCCCGAGATTCGACCCCACGCTCAGCCCCTGCAAGGGTCGAATGTCGGGATATCCGTCCGTCTCAGTCAGTCGATTCCGTTGGTCCTACTTCCGTTCCAGTCCCGTGGAGGCGAAGGCCGTGGCCGACGAAGACGAGCCCAAGACCGCGTACGAGCTGATCCTCGAGCGGCTCAAGCAGAAGGACAAGGCCGAGGGCGTCTCGGAGCGCCCGCTCACGCAGAAGCAGAAGTCCGAGATCGCGGAGGTCCGCAAGGTCTACGACGCGAAGCTCGCCGAGCGCGAGATCCTGCACCAGGCCGACCGGGACAAGGCAACCGATCCCGAGGCGCTCGAGCATCTCGAACAGGACTACCGCCGCGACCGCGAGCGAATCGCGAGCGATCGCGATCGTAAGATCGAAGCGATCCGAAAGCGTTAGATCACCGTGCCGTCGGGCACCACGCCGCCCTTCGGCACGATCACGATCCCGTCGCGGATGAAGTAGCCGTCGCCGTCCTTGTGGCTCTCTCCCGCGCTGTTGACGATGCGCACGCCGCGGCCGACGCGCGCGTTCTTGTCGACGATCGCGCGCTCGATCACGCTCTCCTGGCCGATCCCGACCGGCGGCAGGCCCTTCGCCTGCGCGCGGTCGATCTCCTCCAGGCTCTCGTAGTAGTCGGCGCCCAGCACCAGGCTGTGGCGGATCTGCGTGGCGTGCCCGATCCGGCTCCGGATCCCGATCACCGAGCGCTCGATCTCGGCCCCCATCAGGATGCCGCCCTCCGAGACGAGCGCACTCTTGAGCGTGCAGCCCTCGACCTTGGTCGCGGGCAGGAAGCGCGGGTGCGTGTAGACCGGCCGCGCGACGTCGTAGAAGTCGAAGGGCGGCATCGGGTCGCATAGCTGCAGGTTGGCTTCGTAGTACGAGCGGATCGTCCCGACGTCCTCCCAGTAGCCGCGGAAGAAGTGCGCCTGCACGCGCTGGTCGCCGATCGCCTTCGGGATCACGTGGCGGCCGAAGTCGACGAGCGAGGGGTCGCCGCTCGCCCGCTCGAGCGCCTCGCGCGAGAAGACGTAGATGCCCATCGACGCGAGGAAGCCCTTGCCGTAGCCGGGGATCTCGGACTCGAGGTCCGGGAGCCTTTCGGGCGCCGGCTTCTCCTCGAAGTGCACGATGCGGCCCTGGCGGTTGACCTTCAGGATCCCGAAGCCCGACGTCTGCTCGGCGGTCACCGGCAGCACCGCCACCGTGGCGTCGGCCACGTGGCGGCGGTGGGTGTCGAGCATCTTCCTGAAGTCCATCTGGTAGAGCTGGTCGCCCGAGAGGATCAGCACCTCGCGGCTCCGGTGGCTCATCAGGTGCCGCATGCACTGGCGCACGGCGTCCGCCGTGCCCTGGAACCACTCGGGGCTGTCCTCGGTCTGCTCCGCCGCCAGCACCGTGACGAAGGCCGAGCTGAACACGTCGAACTTGTACGTCATCGTCAGGTGCTTGTTGAGGCTCTCGGAGTTGTACTGCGTCAGCACGAAGATGCGGCGCAGGCCCGAGTTCAGGCAGTTGCTGATCGGGATGTCGATCAGCCGGTACTTGCCGCCGATCGGAACGGCGGGCTTCGAGCGCTGGTGCGTGAGCGGGTGCAAGCGCGTGCCGCGGCCGCCCCCGAGGATCACGCCCAGGGCTTCGTTCATGGAGTCCCGAGGCATTCTGCCACGCGCGCGCGCGCGGCTGTCAAGGTAGCGACCGGGTCTGCTACGCTCGCCTCATGGACGACGTGGCCTCCACGCCCTCGGTGCGTCCGGGCCTGCTGCGGCGAGCCGGGGCCGGCGCCTGGGAGGTGCCCGCCGGGTTCTGGTTCCTGGCGCGGAACCCCCGGCTGTGGCCGCTCGCGGGGCTGCCCGCGATCCTCGCCGTGCTGCTCGCGGGACTCGGGGCCTTCGCGGGCCTCGTGCTGGTGCCGCGGATCGACGCGTCGCTCGGCCCCTCGCCCGGCAGCCTTCCGGAGTGGCTCGCGCTCCCGATGAGCGTGCTGCTCGGGATCGCCACGATCGGCGCCTTCGCCTTCCTCGGGCTCGGGCTCGCCTTCGCGCTCGCGGCGCCCCTGCTCGACGAGCTCTCGCGCCGGGTCGAGGCCCGCGCCCGCGGGATCGTCGAGGACGCCTCGCACGGCCTCCGCTCCGAGCTCGTCGACGCGCTGCGCGGCGCGCTCTACTTCCTGGCCGCGGCGCCGGGCATGTTCCTGCTCGGCTTCATCCCGATCGTGGGGCCGCTGCTGTCGCTGCTGTGGGGCGGGCGCGCGGTCGCGATGCAGATGACGGACCCGGCGCTCACGCGCCGCGGGCTGCGCTTCGCCCAGAAGCGGGCCTGGCACCGCGAGTGGCGCCCCGAGACGCTCGGCTTCGGCGTCTTCGGGATGCTGGGCCTGATCGTGCCGTTCGCGAACCTGCTGATCGCGCCCGCGCTCGTCACGGCCGGCACGCTGCTGGTGCTCGACCTCGAGGACGAGGCCGCCGAAACGAACCGGGCTCTCGCGGCGAAGGCGCCGGAGAGCCCGGGGACGAGCGCGTCGGGGACGGCCGCCGTTACAGGCTGACGCCCCGCGCCTCGCGCCGCTTCACGGCCGGCTCCGGCTTCGCGAGCGTGACCTTGAGCTCGACCGGCCGGCCGTCGCGCTGAACGGTCACGGTGACCTCCGACCCGCCCTCGGCGCGCGACACGGCCTGGCGCAGGTCGTCGCTGTCGGCGACCGCATCGCTGCCGAGCTTGACGACCACGTCGCCGGCCCTGATCCCGGCCTTCGCGGCCGGGCCGTCGGCGTCGACGGCGGTCACCAGCACGCCCGTCTTGCCCGAGAGCTTGAAGTAACCCGCGAGCTGCTCGCCGATCTCCATGTACTCGATGCCGAGCTTGCGCTGCCCGGGGCCGAGCTTGTGGATGAAGAGCCCGTCGTCGTCGTTCCAGCTCCACGCGAACGGATGCGGGGCCTTCGGCGCCTTCGGGGGCCGGGGCGCCCGCGGCGTCCCCGGAGTCCCCGGAGGCTCGGGCGGCACGGCCATGTCCCACTCCGGCATCTCGACGCCGAAGTCGCCGTCGCCGGGGCCGAAGAAGCGGAAGCCCTGGCTCCGCTCCGCGAGCGTCGCCGTGAGCTTCTGCGTGGCGCCGCCGCGCGTCACCTCGATCGGGACGGCGCGGCCGGCGGGCGTCTCGGCGACGAGCCGACGCAGCTGCGAGGCGCTCCTCACGCTCTCGCCGTCGAAGCGCACGATGACGTCGCCTTCCTTGAGGCCGGCCTTCGCGGCGGGGCTCTCCTCCTCGACCGAGCGGACCGACGCGCCGCGCGCGTCGCCCGTGGGGTCCTCGATCGAAACGCCCAGCCGGGCGCCGCCGGCGCGGTGCACGATCACGCGCTTGTCGACGGTCTTGTCCTTGTCTTCCGAGCCGAAGGCCCGCACGTCACCGGGGCCGAGGGCCAGGGACGAGACGAGGGCCGCGCCCGCTGCGAGGGCGAACTGACGCTTCATGGAACCTCCCTTTCGTGTTCCCGCTGTCGTCCCTTGAGACGCTCGCGGGTCCGCGAAAGTCGGGCTCCCGTCAGTGCTGGTGGCCGCCGCCGCCTTCGCCGCCTTCGGTCTGGAACGAGTGGCCGCAGCCGCAGGTCGACTTGGCGTTCGGATTCTTGATCGCGAAGCCGCCGCCCATCAGGTCTTCCTTGTAGTCGACCTCGGCGCCGTCGAGGTGGCGGAGGCTCATCGGGTCGACGACGACCTTGATGCCGTCCGTCTCGATCACCTGGTCGTCCTCGGCGACCTCGTCGAGCACCATGCCGTACTGGAAGCCCGAGCAACCGCCTCCCTGCACGTAGATGCGGAGCGCGCCTTCCTTCAGGCTCTCCTTCTCCTGCTCCAGGATCCCCTTCACCTTGGCGGCGGCGGTGGCGGTCAACGTGATCATTTCCGTAGACTCCCTCTTCTGCATGGACCCGGGGCTCGTCGCGCCTCGGGATCACTTCGATCCTAGCTCATCCGAACTCTTTTGTGAAGTTTCGGCGGCAGAGCAGCCGGCTCCTTATAATGCGCCTTCCTGGGAGCCCTCCCGATGCCGACCCTCCTCGATCACACCCCGGAGACCCTCGTCGAGCGCCTCGCAGCCTCGGGCCTGCGCGGGCGCGGTGGCTCCTGGTTCGAGGCGGCCCGCAAGTGGAGGGCCGTGCGCGCCGAGCACGGCCGGCCGATCGTGATCGCGAACGGCGCCGAGGGCGAGCCGGGCTCCCACAAGGACCGCTACGTGATGACGACGCGGCCCGACGCGATCGTCGCCGGCCTCCGGCTAGCGGCGCACGCCGTGGCCGCGAGCGAGGCGATCCTGTTCCTGAAGGCGTCGTTCGACGCGCCGGCGCGAGCGCTGGCGGAGGCGCTCGCGAACGCGGACCTCGGCGGGCTGCAGGTCGAGATCCGGCGCGGCGACGACAGCTACATCACCGGCGAGGAGACGGCCGCGCTCGAGTCGCTCGAAGGCCGCAGGCCCTGGCCGCGCCCCAAGCCGCCCTTTCCGGCTGCCGTCGGCTACGAGGGCCGGCCGACGCTCGTGCAGAACGTCGAGACGCTCGCGCGCGTCGAGAGCGCGCTCGCCGATCCGGCGGCGTTCCGCGCGGGCGAATCCACGCTCGTGACCTTCTGGGGCGACGTCCGCTCGCCCGGAGTGCGCGAGGTCCCGCTCGGCACGCCGCTCGCCGCGGCGATCGAGCGCCACGCGGGCGGCGCGAGCGAGGCGATCGGGCTCGTGTTTCCCGCGGGGCCGGCGGCTCCCCCGCTGCGCCCCGACGAGCTCGACACGCCGCTCGAGCCTCAGGCGCTCCACGCCCGCGGCACGTCGCTCGGCACGGGCGCGGTCCTCGTCGTCGGGGCTTCGGCGTGCCCGCTCGCGGTCGCCGTCTCGCTCGCCTCGTTCTACGAGCGCGAGAGCTGCGGACAGTGCCCGCCCTGCACGGTCGGCACGGCGAGCCTGGCGCGCATCCTGCGCGGGCTCGAGCAGGGCGGAATCCGCCCGCGCGAGCTCGCGGACCTGCGCGACGTCGCCGGCTTCATGGCGGGCCACGGCTACTGCTCGCACTGCCGCTCGGCGGCGACGCTCGCGACCTCGCTCGTCGAGCGGCTGGCGCCGCTCGTCGAAAGCCACGCGGCGTCGGGCTGCCCGTCGCCCGACAAGCGCCATCCCGATCCGTTCGCTCCGGGCTCGGCCGAGCGCGCGGCGTTGCTGCATGCGGTCGAGGAGCAGCTGCGGTGAGACACGACCTCGCCATCCTGCTCGCGGCGACGCTCGTCTCGTACCCGCTCGGCCTCGCGATCGGCCACCCGTGGCTGCTGCCGGCGCTGAACGCGCTGCCCGCCTACATCGTGCTGGTGCACCGCCTGCGCAAGGGCGAGCGCGGCGGCGCCGTGCGCGCGATGCTGTGGTGGGCGTTGGCGCTCGCGCTCGTCGGCACGCTCGCGTTCGTCTTCTGGCCGTCGCCGCTCGACCGCGTCGTGGTGAACGGCCCCGAGTACCGCGAAGAGATGTTCCGTTGGATCCGCACGGGCGTCGGCCGCGAGGGCAACCCGCGCCTCTTCCTGCCTCAGCACCTGCTGCACCTCGCGGCCTTCGTCGCGATCGGGCTCGCGAGCGTCAGCGCCGGCGCGATCCTGATGGGCGCCTTGCTGATGAACCAGATGTCGTTCTACGTGGCCTCGCTCGCGAAGGCGGGCGTGCCGGGCTGGGCCGTCGTCTTCCTCGGCTGGCAGCCCTGGGCGATCGCGCGCGTCGCCGCCTTCTCCACCCTCGGCGTGCTGCTCGCGGAGCCCCTGCTCTTCCGTCTCTACCCGGCAGCGCGCGACCGGCTCAAGGGCAGCAAGGGCGCGGCCTACGTGATGGCCGCGATGAGCGGCATCCTGCTCGACTGGTTCCTGAAGGCGCTCCTGGCGCCGCTCTGGGGACGCTGGCTGCGCGGGCTGCTGCCCTGACCCGCGCTCCGCGCTTGCGTCAAGGGCGGTCTCGGGACAGATTCCGCCGATGACCGACCTCCGCGCGACGGGCGAGACGGCCTCGCAGGGCGAGAACGGGCTCGTCCGCGCGATCGGGCTGCGGCAGCTCACCGCCAGCATCGTCAACGTGACGGTGGGCGCGGGCATCTTCGTCTTGCCCGCGGCCGTCTCGGCGCAACTCGGCGCCGCGGCTCCGGCCGCCTACCTCGTCTGCGCCGTCGCGATGGCGCTCATCGTCACGTCCTTCGCGCTGGCCGGCAGTCGGGTCTCGGTGACGGGCGGAATCTACGCGTACGCCGAGGCGGCTTTCGGCCCGTTCGTCGGCGTTCTCGCGGGCGCCGTCCAGTATCTCGTGCTGTGGCTGACGGCCTCCGGGCTGCTGAGCGCGTTCGCCGACCAGGTGAGCCTGCTCGTGCCGGGAGCCGGCCAGGGGATCGCCCGCGTCGCCGTGATCTTCGCGACGGCGGGGCTGCTCGCCTTCGTGAACCTGCGCGGCGTCAAGCCCGGCGCGCGCCTGATCGAGGGCATCACGGTCGCGAAGCTCCTCCCGCTCGCGCTGCTGATCGGCGCCGGGCTCTTCGCGCTGGATCCCGCGAAGCTCGCCTGGCCCGGCTGGCCCGGGAGCGAGGCGCTCGGCGGCAGCGTGCTGCTGCTGATCTTCGCGTTCGCGGGCATCGAGGTCGCGCTCGTGCCGAGCGGCGAGGTGCGCGATCCCGCGCGCACGGTGCCGCGCGCCGTCGGGCTCGCGCTCTGCATCACGACCGTCCTCTACCTCGCGATCCAGGCGGTGGCCCAGGGCGTGCTCGGCGGCGAGCTCCAGCAGAATGCGGCCGCTCCGCTCGCGGAGGCGGCCCGCCGGCTGCTGGGCGACACGGGACGGCTGTTGGTGCTGCTCGGCGGCAGCATCTCGATGTTCGGCTACCTGAGCGGGGACATGCTGGCTTCGCCGCGCTCGATCTTCGCCTTCGGCCGCGACGCGCTGCTGCCGCGCGTCTTCGCCTCCGTGCACGCGCGCTTCCGCACGCCCCACGTCGCCATCGCGGCGCACGCGGCGCTCATCGCGATGCTCGCGGCGACGAGCCAGTTCACGGTGCTCGCGCTCCTGTCGAACGTCGGCGTGCTGACGCTCTACTTCCTCGGCTGCGCGGCCGCGCTGCGCTTCGTGCTGAAGGGCGACGCGCCTGCGAGCGCCCTGCGGCTGCCCGGCGAGCGCGTGATCCCGGTGCTCGCGATGGCCGTCATCCTGTGGATCCTCGCGCACGCGACCTTGCGCGAGATCGCGGTGCTCGCGGTGACGCTGGCGGCGGCGACCGTCCTCTACCTGCTGCGGCGGGCGCGCCTTTCGCCGTGAAGGTCCACCTCGTCGACGGCACCTTCGAGCTGTTCCGGGCCTTCTATGGCGTGCCTCCGGCGCAGGACACCGAGGGCCGCCCGGTCAACGCGCTGCGCGGGATCGTCGCGACGCTGCTCTCCCTCGTCTCGGAGGCGGAAGTCAGCCACGTCGCCGTGGCCTTCGACCACGTGATCGAGTCCTTCAGGAACGAGCTCTTCGGCGGATACAAGACCGGCGACGGCGTCGACACGGACCTGCTCGCGCAGTTCCAGCCGGCCGAGGACGCCGCCGCCGCGCTCGGGATCGTCGTCTGGTCGATGGTCGAGTTCGAGGCCGACGACGCGCTCGCGGCGGGGGCCGCTCGCTGGCGCGACGCCCCGGGCGTCGAGCAGGTCGTGATCTGCTCGCCCGACAAGGACCTCTCGCAGTGCGTGGTCGGGTCGCGCGTGATCTGTCGCGACCGCCTGCGCCGCGTCGACCGCGACGCGGCGGGCGTGGTCCAGCGCTTCGGCGTGACGCCCGAGTCGATCCCCGACTGGCTCGCGCTGGTCGGAGACAACGCCGACGGCTATCCCGGGATCCCGGGGTGGGGCGAGAAGTCCGCCGCGGCCGTGCTCGCCCGCCACCTCCACCTCGAGGCGATCCCCGACGACCCGGCGCGCTGGGGCGTGGACGTTCGCAGCAAGGACCGGCTGGCCGCGGCGCTTCGCGCGGGCCGCGAGCAGGCGCTGCTCTACCGGCGGCTCGCGACGCTCCGGACCGACGTGCCGCTCGCCGAGACGCTCGAGGATCTGGAGTGGCGTGGCGTCCGGCGGCCGGAGCTGGAATCGCTCTGCCACGCGATCGGCGCGCCGGAGCTGCTGGAGCGCGTGCGCCGCTGGCGCGCGGACTGACTGCCGCCTCGTAGTGTTACGATCGGATCCCGCGCGGACGCCTTTGGCACCGCGTCCGCCACACGACACAAAGGAGCCACGATCCTCATGAAGACCGCAGCCGCTCTCCTCCTCTCGCTCGGCGTCGTCGCTCTCGGCAGCACCGCCGCCACGGCCGCCGACGTCACGGCCGTCGGCACCTGGGACATGGTGGCCGAGACGCCGAACGGACCGATGCCTTCGGTGCTGGTGCTCAAGAAGGTCGAGGGCAAGCTCAAGGCCGAGGTCGACCTCGCCGGCATGAAACGCGAGGTGAGCGAGGAAGCGCTCGAGGGCGACGTCTTCAAGATGAAGGTCATGTACGACTCCGTCCTCTACGCGATCCAGGCAAAGATCACGGGCAACGCCATGGAAGGGACCTGGGACGGCGGCGGCAACTCGGGAACGCTGAAGGCCACGCGCCGGCCGTAGCTGCTCTGGACTTCCTGGCGCCGATCGACCCGGGCGAGGCGCGGCTTCGGCCTACGTACGCAACCGTCAGCCTGTCGCGGCTTCGCGCCAATCTAGCGGCCGTCAAGCAGCACGTCGGTCCCGCCCGAGTCATGGCGGTGCTGAAGGCGAACGCCTACGGCCACGGCCTCGAGGCCGTCGCACGCTGCCTCGCGCCGCAGGCGGACGCCTTCGGCGTGGCGCTGGTCGAGGAAGGGATCGCGCTCAGGCGCCTGGGGATCGGCAACCCGATCCTAGTGATGGGCGGGATCTGGACGCGACAGATCCCGCTCTTCTTCGAGCACGACCTGACCTTCACGGTGCCCTCGCTCGCGCGGCTCGTGGACATCGAGCAGGCCGCGGCCGCGCGCGGCGCCCGCGCGCGCGTGCACCTGAAGATCGACACCGGGATGGAGCGGATCGGCACCCACCACTACAGCGCCGCTCCGCTGCTCGAGGCGGCGGAGCGCTCGCCCCACGTCGAAGTCGAGGGCATCTACTCGCATTTCGCGAACGCCGACGCCCTGGACCTCGCTCACGCGCGGCTGCAGCTCGAGCGATTCATGGAGGTGCTGCGCTTCTACGAGCGGCATTCGCTTCGGCCGCCGCTCCGGCACATCGCGAACTCGGCCGCGCTTCTGCGCCTGCCCGAGTCCCGCCTCGACATGGTGCGGCCGGGCCTGCTGCTCTACGGCGTCTACCCCACCGGTGTGCCCCGGGAGGTCGCGGTGACGCCGGCGCTCTCGTGGCGCTCGCGCGTCGTCTACTTCAAGGTCGTGGAGCCCGGGAGCCCCGTCTCGTACGGGTCGACCTGGCAGAGCGACCACCGCGTGCGGCTCGTGACGGTGCCGGTGGGCTACGGCGACGGCTACTTCCGCGCGCTGTCGAACCGCGCGTTCGTCGTGCTGCGGGGCCAGCGCCACCCGCAGGTCGGGACCGTCTGCATGGACCAGATGATGGTCAACATCGAGTGGGGCGAGGCCTGGAACGGCGACGACGTGGTGCTGATCGGCGAGCAGGGCGATGCGCGCGTCAGCGTCGAGGAGCTGGCGGAGTGGGCGGGCACCATCCCCTACGAGATCCTGACCGCGATCAGCGCGAGGGTGCCGCGGATCTACGAGGCCTAGGGTTCGTCTTTGACCCCGGCCGTGACGCGCTCGCCGATCGCGGGCCTGCAGCCGAGCGCGTCGCGGTTGCAGTCGAGCGCGCCGCGGTGCAGTTCATCGCGTCGCGGTGCAGTTGATCGCTTCGCGTTGCGGCGCAGACGCTCCCCGCGATCGGCGAATTTTCTTTCGCACCCCTTGACAGCTTTCGAGCGCGCGCTCCGGTGGTTTCGCTGCGCGTTTCTACGAGGCCACTCTGGCGTGCTCAGACGCCGCGTGGGCGTCGCTATCGCTCGAAGAGCCTTGGCAGGACGATGTCAGCGACTGGCGCTGGCAATCGGAGGCCGGCGAGTCGGCGAAACGGCTTCCTATATTGCAGGCATGGAACAGCAAACAGCTTGCTCCGTGCATGTGCTTTCAGACGACGAGCTGCTGCTTCGGCTCGATGCGCTCGTCAGCGAGTCGCAGCGAGTCGAGGCCGAGATCGTGGCTCACATCGGCGAGGTCGACGCACGAAGGCTCTACGCCCGGTTCGCCTTTCCGTCGATGTTTGCCTATTGCACCGAAAAGCTTCACCTCTCGGAGGCGGCGGCGTACCGACGCATCACCGTGGCCCGCTCCGCGCGACAGTGTCCCGAGCTCCTCTCGGCGCTCCGCGACGGCCGCCTCCATTTGAGCGGACTGGCGACGCTCGTCCCGCGGCTCACTCCGGCCAACTGCAGCGAGCTGCTCGTTCGGGCAACGCATCGCACCAAGCGCCAGATCGAGGAGCTCGTCGCCACGCTCGCGCCACGGCCGGATGTGCGCGCGGGCATCCGGCGGCTTCCCGAACGATCTGCTCAGCATGGATTGGATGAGACGGCGACCCGCCACACGGGTCGGGTCGACACCGCTCCCACTGGTGGCGAACTCGTCCCGGGACGAGTTGGACCAGCTGCGCTCAACAGCGGTTCGCCGGCCCTGGCCACAGTGGCTGACGCGCCTCCGATCCATCTCCGCGGTAGCGGCGACCGGGCTGTGGTGGAGGCACTTTCCGCGAGTCGCTACAAGGTTCAATTCACGGCAAGCGCCGAGTTGCGCGACAAGCTCGAGCGTTTGAAGGCGCTCATGCGCTCAGAGGTGCCCGACGGCGACGTCGCGACGATCGTCGAGAGGGCTGTGAGTGAAAAGCTGGAACGGCTCGAGGCGCGCCGCTTCGCCAAGAGCGCCGCTCCGCGAAAAACATTGCCACAAACGGACATGACCAGCGCCTCTCGCCATCTCCCGGCCGCCGTTCGCCGTGCCGTGACCGAGCGAGACGGGGGCCGTTGTCGCTACGTCGACGAGCGAGGCCGGCGCTGCTCCGAGCGTCACCGCCTGGAGTTTCACCACCGTCATCCCTACGCCATGGGTGGCGATCACAGCCCCGACAACATCCGGCTGATGTGCCCTGCTCACAATCGCTATCTGGCCGAGCGGGACTACGGATCGGGAGCGATCCGGTCGCGCACGGCAAGCCAGATGCAAGTGCCGTTGATTGATCCACACGGCTAGCTGAGCCACACGCATATCCATACGGCCAGATCGATTCCACACGGCCAGATCCATCGCCAATGCCGGAGTGAGTCGGAGCTGCTCCTTCCGCGCCGGGCTCGATTTGTCGCGCGTTTCGAACCGCTCGACAAGACTCGTGGCACCGAAGGCCGGGCAAAGAGTGTTCGTAAGAATCCTGGATCCCCTGGGCTGAGAACTCCATGAATCCTTCTTGACGCCGACGGGGCACCTCCATATACTGCAGCCATCATGTTCGGGACGCCGGTCCACACCACGCGAAAGCGGGCCACTCGAAAGTGC
>Ga0111538_10000423_pt1 | contig 55725 bp, 50 predicted proteins | sample SoiMethybrSBSTD1_FD_79669 | JGI IMG/M metagenome (GOLD analysis project Ga0111538, IMG submission 79669) | Bulk soil microbial communities from a Populus tree surrounding site in Tennessee, USA - Soil MetaG P. TD hybrid SBSTD1 (version 2)... | ecosystem: Environmental > Terrestrial > Soil >... | reverse complement strand
GCCACGCACCGGACGTAGACTTCTGCGCCACGGCGAGTAAAATATTTCATCGGTGTGCTCGCCGCGAAGCAACTCGGCTTTTCGTAAATACAGATTCAATTGAGGGGGGCTGCTCTCGTGGATTCGGTCCTCGATCGGGTAGAACTTATCGCACTCGAAGCAATTGATAAACGACAAGCCTGGCGGGGGGGGGCTGCTGGACCTGACAACTCCACGCGCCTGTAAGGGAATAATGCGAGACGTCAGCAGAGCGAGATTGCTCGCCCCCTCCGGCCACGCCGTCTCTATCGCCCGCACCGCGTGGGCCAGACGTGGGACAAGATCCGAAGATGATACCGTCATGCGTACCGGCGCTCGACGTTTCCCATAGACCAGGGTAGGGCCCATCGTCATTCGTCCATATGACACTAGAACAGACACTGTAGGTTTGACTTCCCAGCGCCACTGACGGGCCGACTCAAGAACCAAAAGCGGTATCCGATGAGCGCCGCACGACAGATCGATTCCATCACGCTTGATCGTCAGAACAGCCTGCTGGGTGCACATGTGCCGACGATCGGACCGTGAAGGAGACAGCACATCTCCCTCTAACCCAAAGGGGATGCAATCGGCTGGGTCAGCCCGTTCGAAGTTCGGGCCCAAATCGTAGGGGACGCGCCACTGTTGTTGAGTGGTCTCATCGAGCCAGCGACATGGCAACCCCGGCACGAGGAACAAGGACTCGCGGCTCACTTGTCGTGCGAGTTTTTCACACAGTCTGGAGACCCGATGCGTGAGCTTCGTCGCGAGGGGGCGGCCCTCCGGAAATAATTCGTCGAGATATCCATGCTCATAATATTGTGTAGCGCAGGCGGCGTAAAAGGCTTCCGCAAATCCTCCTGCGTCGGATTCGCGGCGCAACTGCTCGCGGACATCGAGGAGATAGACAAGATCGTTCAATTCCTCGATCCATCCCACCACTTTCCAGTGAGAAAAATCTTCCGTTTCAAGAGTCGCTTCGACGGCCCGCAAGTAACCCACGGGTATCCGCAGACGTTGCGAGGCTTGCTGATAGGGACCATCCAGCTCATCGCATAATTGGGCCAATACGCGGCGCATGGAACGGCGAAGTTCGTCGATCAACGAAGAAAGATGCTCGTTATCAAACAACGGGAACGATGTCAGCATGGCGGCGAAGGCGGGAGGACTGGCCAGATGGGATGATGTCTTGGGGCGACATGATTGTATGAGGAAGCAGGCCCTATGGCCAGGACGGAAGCGAGACCGGCTTCAACCGGCCTGCGCACGGAATCGGCGAGATCGAGGAGAGGCCGCATCTGGCCGGTTAGAGAACCATCGTCTTGGAATCCGGCATAGTCTTCCCTGTCGAATCCAGCAAATCTCGCCCCACCACAATGGGCGCTTTGAACTGGACGGCAAGAGCGATGGCATCCGACGACCGTCCGTCGAATACTTTTGTCTTATCGTTCATCACCACCGTCAGCGATCCCCGGAAGATACCATCCTTCAGGGTAATGACGGTCTGCGTCACTTTCCCCCCGAATGAATCGAGGATCGTCCTCATAAGATCGTGCGACAGCGGCCGACTCAGTTTTTGTCCCGTCAACGCCGCCTGAATCGATCCGGCAACGGTCGAATCGACAAAAATGGGAATGACTCGATTCTCAACCTTCAGAAGGACTACAGGACCATGATCGGACAGACGGACCTCGACTTCACGAATCTCAACCTGCGTCGTTGACTGAGACTGCCCCAGCATCGTCGACCCGATTACGATCAGCATACAGACTGCGTCACCTATAATCGTCCGAGTCCAATTTACCTGCATGGTCCCTCCTCGCCCCTCAACGACGGCGGCTTTGAAGGATGCTAGAAATCATTCTTCGATGTCATCCCTATCCCGTCCGAAGGCTCCCTTGGTACGGACCTATCCCCATTCACAACACTCTATGCCAGCCCGACTAAACCGCCGGTTATAGTCAAGCGCGAATGAAGGGATTGTACTCTCGTTCAAATCCAATGTGTGTGTCGGGACCATGGCCTGTGACCACGCGTGTTCCCTCGTCGAGCAAGTATAGTCGCTCACGGATGGAGCGTTGAATCGCCTCCCCATCCCCACCCCAGAGGTCCGTTCGGCCGATGCCTCCGCGAAACAGCGTATCTCCGGCCAACAAGAGCTGTTCCGATGGAAAGAAAAAACACATCGATCCCGGAGTGTGGCCAGGGGTGTGTAACGCCACCCCTGGCACTTCGCCGACAATAATCTGTTCATCATCCTGAAGCCACTGATCAGGAAGCGGCACGGGCGTGTATGGAACACCGAACATGCGGCACTGGACTTCCAGCATTTCCCAGAGTCGCCGATCGTCCGGATGCAGGCAGAGCCTCGCGCCGGTCGCCTTTTGTATTTCGCCCGAGGCGAGAAAATGATCGAAGTGCGCATGTGTGTGTACCACGCTCATGACAGTCAGACCCAGTTCCCGAACGTGCTGAAGAATGAGCTCAGGTGCCCCGCCGGGATCGACTACCACTGCGTGCTTGGTCGTCGGATCGCCAAGAATCGAGCAATTACATCCCAGGGGAGGCACCGCAAACGTTTTCCGAATCATCGTCGGCATGTCATCTCACGTTCATTGATAATTTGTATTCTTTCGGTCGATCTCACCTTAGCAGGACGACGCCGTTCTCACCGCATCGTCCACACGACTTCCGTATCCTGGATTTCCCACCCGGCTGCTTGCCGCTGCAACACAACAAAAAATCCGGCGCCTGTACCGTCCGGCCGGTACTGACCGACATAGACGAGCGCGTGACCTTCTTTCGGCGCAAAAGCTACCCGGGAAAATTCCAGCAGGAGCCGAGGCTCCGGACTATCGGAAACCGACACGAAGCCTCCGCCGGCTTCGTCGCGATCGGCATTCAAGTCGGTGACCAGACGATAGCGGACACCGAAATCAAATTGGGGTTGCAAGCGGGATGGACGGGCCGTCGACCGCAAAAAGTCTGTGATAAGGGCCGGCGGGAGGGTACCGTCGAACAATTGGTTCTCATCAAAGAACCCCCGACGGAACGGCATTTCCTCTGGGCCTAACTTTGTTGCCGTGTATCGGCGGATCAGCACTAGCATCGTATCGGATGTCAGGAACTTCGCTTGAACGATGCGGTTATAGATGGCGTAGTCTTCGGCGGGTACGGGTTCGGCGTTCTCGGCACCTACGGGCGATTGTATTATCAGCAACAGACCAGCCACGACTATTCCAATAACCGGATTGCCGAGTAACCAAGATTTACCCGCCGCCCATCGTTTCATAATGCAGCATAACGTGCAGGGCAAGACGAATCAATCTGACGAAGATTGCTTTCACTCTCAAAGACTCCTACAATGCCCGCGCTGGCCGACCAGCATTATGGTTAATTTAGCGTTTCACGAAAGCCCCGCCGTTCGTCGTCACAGCACCCGCTCATGGCTCTTGATTCTACTTCTGGTATTCTTCGCCGCCGGCTGCCAGCCGGAGGAATCGCCTTTGAAAGCCGAGAACGACACACTTCATAAGCAAATCCAGAAACAGGAGTCGGTCATCGTCTCGCTGCAAGACGGCAACAAGGTGATGCAGCAGCAAATCGATTTGCTGAACCGAGAGTTACGCGAGGCCAGGCAGCAGGTCGAACGAGTAATGGGTGAACGAACTTCCCTGACGTCTCAGCTCGACGAACAAGAAGGCAAAACTCGAAAAATGGCCGCCGATGCGCAGAAGGTGGCCGAAAAAGTCGCCCAATTAAGTAATGCCGTGCGGGTGGATGACAAAGGAGGCGCGTCGGAAGAGTTGTCTGCCTCACTGCCGACTGTCGTGAAGGCTATCGAAGAAGCGCTGGCGAAAAACGGGTACGGCGTGCGAGCCGGTATTAAAACTGAACAAAAAGCCGTCTATGTCACTGACCGAAAAATCTCCGAGCCCGCCTCACTGGAAGTCCCTGGATTTCGAAACCAATACGTATTGTCTCTAAACGCGTTGACGCCCGTCCGAACGCGCCTGATTGTCAAAGCTGAATTTGAGCGCATGGCTCAAGGTAACCGAATTCTTTCCGCAGGCTCTGAGGACATCGCCGAAATCGAACGCCGCTTGATCGCAGAAATCACGAAAGCCCTTACGCGCAGCGGAAAAGTATAAGGTCACTCGTCGCTCATCCCACTTAGTGGTTCCGCTATCCATCCCACCTAACTTCTTGCAAGTTCGCCGAAATTCCTTCGTTCGCCGAGTTCCATCATTTCAAGGATGCCGACTCCAGTGGCCCCAGTCTGCCGAAATAACGACCTTCGGCTATACTTAATGTGACGGTCATAAAGTGTAATGAGATTGGCGACTTAGGAGTTCGAATGGCCAAAAATAAAGCCACGGAACCCCAACCGAAAGAAAAGGTGTTTGCCTCCGCCGATGAAATCAGTCATTCGATTGTTAAATTGCGGGCACGCATCCATCAGGTTGAGGAACTCAAGCGTGACGGACTTCCCTACCGGGATGCGCTTCGCGTCACAGCCGAATATCAGATTCGCGATACGATCCGAGACATTTTTGGAGAGCGGGCGCCGGAATATCTAGACCATCAACATCTTCGCATTCGAGTCAACAATAAGCACAGCATTAACGAGACGATCTCGCTCCTGCAACATCTTGTCGTGAGTCTCGAGGAACGCCGATTGGATCTCTTAGGTCTTCGGTCCAAGCCGGAGGCAAAGGGTGAAGTGAAGAGCTCGCCCTCTTCAGGCAAACAGGGTACGATCCCCGTCGACCAAGTGAGCGAACCGGCCCCTCCCGCTCAACCCACACTTCCGCCGTCCGTCGCAGCACCGATTATCCAGACGATTCCTTCCCCCGAACCCGCTCGCGTCGCCCTGACGGTGGAAGTCAAACAACCCGAGATGGCGCCGCCCGCCGTACCGGTTGCGCCAGCTATCTCCTCTCCGCCCATCATGCTGGTTTCTCAAACAAAATTGAAGTTATCTGCCGAAGCTACCGCACGTTCCACCGAAGAACCGCCGGCACCTCAACCGGAACCGTTACGCTTTCAAAGGTCGGATGATGATCCTGAGGACTCCCCCACTCAACCATTATCGGAGAGCACCATGGCCACAAAACTTCGTTTTCCATCGGCTGAACCAGCAGTGGAGCGTATAGAGCCACAGCGCCCCCATGCGACGTCTGTACCTGGAACGGGGCGCAACGGGCAAACCGGCTCTCCCGCTGAGCGCTCGTCTGACTCCGGACCGCAAGAAGACATGATCGATCATCTCCGGGCCATCTGTTCTGCCTTTCATCGTGTGGCCCGACAACTTCGTCAACGGCGCGACGAGCGCCCTACGCTTGAAGTGGAAGACGAGCGAGATGTGCTCGACCTCCTTCAAGCGTTACTGACGATCGAATACGACAACATGGAACCCGAAGAATGGTCGCCGGCCTACGCGAGCGGGACGACCAGGACCGATCTCTGGTTGAAAGATGAGGGAGTCGTCATCATTGCGAAGAAGACGAAACAGGGCATTGGAGCGAAAGCGCTCACGCATCAGGTCAGCGTCGACTTCGAACGATATGGAAGTCATCCTGACTGCAAGCTGATGTTTTGCTTTATCTACGATCCCGAGGGTCGTATCGGGAATCCGAAGGGATTGGAAGGCGATTTGACGCTCAATTACGACGGACGGCGTATTGAGGTCATGATTTCACCGAAGTGAGGAGCGCACTGTTGAGCTGTGGGAAGAGTACTCTCTTCCCACACACTCAACCAGGAACGACTGCATTACAGTTTCCCGACAAGATCGAGGCCTGGCTTCAACGTTTTCTGTCCCGGCTTCCAGTTTGCCGGACACACCTCTCCCTTGCCTTCCCGGACATGAATCGCCGCCTGTAGTTTTCGAAGTAATTCTTGCCCGCTTCGACCAATACTGTTGTCATGAATTTCGCAGGTCTTGACGACTCCATCCGGATCGATTATGAAGCTTCCGCGAAGAGTCACTCCATCCTGTTCCAAATAGGTTCCAAACTCGCGGGAGAGTTTGCCTGTCGGGTCTGCCACCAGCGGGAAGGACACATTCTTGATCGTGGGAGAAGTATCGTGCCAAGCCTTGTGGACAAACACAGAATCGGTGCTGATTCCGAAGACCTCCGCGCCGGCTTTTTGGAACTCCGGATAGAGTGCAGCCACTTCGGACAATTCAGTTGGACAGATAAAGGTGAAATCGCCTGGATAGAACATCAGCACAATCCACTTACCACGATACGTTGAAAAATCTACGTTCGTAATCTGTTCACGGTGGAAGCTCTGGTAGGACCCACCGCCGATCTTTTCTCCAATTCGTGCCATCGTCTCTGCTCCTTTAGGTTCTATCAATGTAGGTGAAGGCGTTGCGCACCTCAATTATCGCCCGGTTCCGTGAGCGGGTACTGTACTCCTCGTGGCCAAAATTCTCAACCGCAAGCATAACTAAAGGGCGCGGTTAAGCACAGGGTTGCTATGAAAACTATTCCGATAGTTGTGTTGGCTTATGCTTGCGTGTGGCTAGCGATTGAAGACCAAGGTCGTAATGCTCTTGCGGGATTGGCACCATGCACGAATCGCCGTACTATGCAACCTATCGCGTACCACAAACACGGAGGATGCCATGCCCCTCGTCTCTCAAATCATCTGTGATCGTTGCCAGGCGGTCAAAAAAGAAACGAACCACTGGTATATTTTAGTTGTCACAGATCGGGAGGCCAGCATTCGGCCCATGGCGTTAACGCCCCTGAATCTGCTGCAGCCTGGCGCTCCGGTCGATGTACAGTATTTGTGCGGACGCCTCTGCGCCATTGAAGCACTCGACACATGGATGGGGACCTTTACTCCCTCGGCCACACTCCCCAACTGCGTCGGGGTGATAGATGATTTAGGCTAATTGTCCAATAGGCGAGGCACACAAAAATAGCTCACCACCGCTTTGATTCTTCCCTTTGCTCATTCGCCTCAGACAGTGAAGCGTTCTGACAGAAACCCACTCGCGAGAGGCCGCGGATATCCTTATGGGGTTGGTTGGTCTCGTACGACCTCAACTCGATCAGTGGTCCAATCGCTTTTAAGAAGAGGGTCCACGATAACGAGATGTAATCCTGTGCTCGGTCAACAATCGATCAAATGCCTCTGCAGGCACCGCCGGACTGAACAGATGGCCTTGAATGCTATCACAGCGATGGGCCTGTAAAAATTCCAGTTGCTCGTGCGTTTCAACCCCCTCGGCGATGACTTTTAGTCTCAGACTGTGCCCCAGCGTAATGAGCGTTCGCACAATGGCGGTGTCATCGCCATTGTGACCAATGCCGCGGACGAACGACTGATCGATCTTGAGCGTCTTCACCGGAATCTGCCGTAGACAGCTCAGCGAACCATGGCCCGTTCCGAAGTCGTCGAGAGATAGATCGATTCCCATGTGACTGAGCGATTCGAGCACCGAAATTGTAAAATCGGTATTCTGTAACGCCATGCGTTCGGTAATTTCGAATTCGAGCCGGTCCGGCGGCATCCCGGTCTCCTGTAAAATCTTGGCGACTTGAGGCACGAATTCAGATCGCCATAACTGCCGGTCCGAAAGGTTCACCGCCACGCGCAGGGCGGGATAGCCCCGCCGATGCCAGAAGGTCGCCTGCCTGCACGCCGTTCGCAGCACCCATACACTCAACGGAACGATCAAGCCGGTTTGCTCCGCCACATGAATGAACTCGCTGGGGCATACCAGCGCCTCGTTCCGTGGATGTTGCCAACGCAAAAGGGCCTCCATGCCTACAATCTCTCCCGTGCCAAGATCGATCACAGGCTGGTAATGGAGTCGAAATTCATGTCGATCCAGCGCCTGGCGCAGGCTTCGTTCGATACTTAGGCGCTCAACTGCGCTGGCCTTCATCATGGGGGTGCACAACTGATAGGCATTGCCGCCCTGTTGTTTGGCACGGTACATCGCAGCATCCGCATGTCGAATGAGCGCGTCCGAATCGGTGCCATCGACCGGGAAAAGGCTCAGGCCGATGCTTGCGGTGATTGGAAATTCGTGGCCTTCTAATGCAACCCCAGGTTGCAACAAGTCCAAAAATTTTTGCGCGATCTTCACCGCGTCGTCCGGATTGGCGAGATCCGGCAAAAGCACGATAAACTCATCGCCGCCGGCCCTTGCCACGGTATCTCCGGCGCGCACGGCGGACTTCAGACGTTCCGCGACCCATTGCAACAAGACATCGCCCTTCGCATGGCCGAGACTGTCATTGACGATCTTAAACCCGTCCAAGTCGAGGGCCAGCACGGCCAGCGAGCGGCATGTCCGCGCGGACTGATTGAGCGCGACATGAAGTCGATCGTACAAAAGACGACGATTCGGAAGTCCCGTCAAGACATCATGGTAGGCCAGCTCGATAATCTCCCGCTCCGTCCGCTTCCGTTCCGTCACATCCTTGAAAATCATCGCCAAACCAATCGGGGACCCGTCGGGAGCCTTGACGACAAAAACGGTCCAGAGCCACCGGAACACGGATACCCTCTCGGCGAACAATCTCTTGTTCGTATTCGGCCGGCTCGCCGGTCGACAGGACGGCGTGAATCATGGAAACTTCGCCGTGCCGATATTCGTCGGCCGTCAATTCCTGGTAGGTTTTTTTCAACAAGTCTTCGCGTGAATATCCCGTCAGCTTGACCATCGATTCATTGACATCCTGATAGCAGCCTTCCAAGGTGGCATAGGCAATGGCGTCCTTCGACGACTCGTAAATGCCTTGAAAACGCTCCTGCGCGGATTGAAGCGCTATCTCTATGATCCGGCGCTCCGCTTTATCGGCCGCGTCGCGCATCGCGCGAATAAGGACGGCCGCCAGCCGAGAAGGACGGTCTTTCAGCACATAATCCGTCGCGCCGCCTTTGAGGGCTTCCACTGCGGCTTCTTCTCCCATCGTGCCTGAAAAGAATACAAACGGCACATCCGGACGTTTCAATCTCGCCAGCGCCAATCCCGACCGGCCGTCGTACGACGGAAGGGAAAAGTCAGACACGATCAGGTCGAATCCGCCGCGTTCGAGTTCGGCCTCGAATGCGCTCCGCTCCTCCACTCGGACCACGTCGCCCTTTACGGCATTCGCTTCGAGCAAGCCGCGAACGTATTCGGTGTCTCGTACGTTGTCTTCGAGATGCAGGATGCGGACGGTGTGCTTCAAACCCTCCTCCCTCCTGTCGTTGACTGAGAGACTTTCTAACGGGGGCTCATTGATAATGGCCCAAAAAGATACCGAGGCCCGTGACCGCCTGAACGAAATCCTGATAATCGACCGGTTTCACGACATAGGCATTGACGCCGAGTGTGTAACTTTCCGTCAGATCGGGCTCTTCTCTCGACGAGGTGAGCATCACGACGGGGATAGACTTCAAATGCGCATCGCGCTTAATTATTCGCAACACTTCCAGACCATCGACTTTGGGCATTTTGAGATCCAACAGAATGACCACTGAATTGCCCGCCGGCCGTCCGGCAAACTTTTGTCGGCGATAGAGATAATCAAGCGCCTTCGCCCCATCGAACGCGACGATGACTTCGTTAAACATATCATGCTCCTCGAGGACGGCGAACATCTCGCGGGCTGTCCTCAACCAGTAAGATACGTTTGACCTCGGTGGACATCGACCACCTCCTCCGTGATGGTGTGCAGAGAAACATAGAAGTTCGCCCCGCATCGACGCCCCCTTCGGCCCAGGCTCTACCGCCGTGCCGGGCAATGATGCGTCTCATATTGGCCAATCCGATTCCGGTGCCCTCGAACTCCGCCGTGCTATGTAACCGCTGAAAGACCCCAAATAGCTTGTGCGCATACTGCATATCGAACCCCACCCCATTATCCCGCACGAAAACTTCCACCTCGTCGATGTCGCTTTGTCGGCAACCGATCTCGATGGTCGCCCGGGAACGCCGGCTCGTATACTTGATGGCATTGCCGAGCAGGTCCACGAAGACCTGCCGCAGCATGGCCTTGTCTACTCGAACGGCAGGCACTGGAGTGACGGACCAGGCAATGTGCCGCTGCCCGATTTCCTGCGCATATTCCTCGAGGACGTCTTGATCACATCATTGAGATCGACTCGCCCCTGGCGCATGTCGTGACGGCCCATGCGTGAGAATACCAGCAGATCATCGATGAGCTTCCCCATGCGCTTGGCAGAATCGGAGATCACAACCAGGTGCCCGCGACCCTTCTCATCCAAGATCGACGCCGCGTGCTTCTGCAAGAGATCGGCAAATCCGTCGATGTGCCGAAGAGGCGTGTGCAGATCGTGCGATACCGAATAGTCGAAGGCTTCCAATTCCTTATTGGCGGCCTCCAGTTGAGCGGCGTGTAGTTTTATCTTCGACTCCGTACGCTTGCGCTCGGTCATGTCGCTGAACACGATGACCCCTCCATGTCCGGCAGCATCCTTGAGCGGCCGCCCCGTCACGCTTAAGGAGATTCCGCTGAGCCTTCCGGAATGCGGCACAAACTGTTCGTCGCTATCGACCGATTCTCCCCGAATGGCTCGCACCAGCGGGAGCTGCTCGATGGGATACACGGTGATTTGATCGGGCAAATATAGCCCACAATACGTACTCCATTCTTTGGGTTGGAGGTGGGCTGGTCCCAAGCGAAGCAGACGATCGGCAGCGGGATTCCACAAGACAAATCGGCCGTCCATATCAGCCACAACGACGCCTTCTCCCATGCTGTTCAGAACGGATTGCAGAATGGTGGTCTGCTTTGCGTGGTCTTGTTTAGCGCGATCGCGCTCGGTGATATCGAACACGGTGGACCGACTGGAAACGTACTGCCCATCGGCATCTCGAATCACCGAGGCGTTCAACAGCACTGACATCAAGTTGCCGTCCTTTCGGACCATTTCAAATTCAAGGTCACGGGTCCGCCCGTCGACGACAAATTAAGGGAAATGAGACAGAAACCGCCGCGCGCTGTCGGGAGTCAACACATCGGCAAGGATCAAGTTGTCCCCCGCTTCAGCACGCTCGTACCCCACCAATTTAATTCGGTATGGTTGATGGCAATAAAGCCTCTTTCCCGATTCAAGGAATGATATCCGCACGGCGCATTATTGTAGAGGTCGCGCAATTCGTCGGCCGTCTTTCGCCTCCGCTCCTCCGCCTGCTGAGCTTTTCTTCCCAAAGCTTCTGCCTCTTCCATCATGCGAATGGCTTCGGCCCGAGACCGGCCCAACTCTTGCGTGCGCTCATCGACTCGTCTCTCCAACATTTTCAACAAGAGTTTCAGCTCTTCTTCCGTGTGGGTTCTGATCTTCACTTCCCGGTCGCGATGCTCGATTCTTTTTTTCACTCCAAATGAGCAGAGCTGTAGCGGCCAACGTCACCAGCATCATGCTGCGATTAATGATCGCCAGCTGCAGAAAGGCCTGTGGAGACACAAAGAGACCGATGGCGGTGAGTCTCCCGGAGTTTCCTGCGACAAGAAAAGGCGATCGTTGCGCACCGATCCATACGGTGAGGGCCAGAGGCAGCAAGTAGAGGATACAGACGGCAACGCCTAGTGGCGTTACGACATCGAGAATAAAACTCCCGGCAAGAAGGGCTGGAATCAATCCGCTAAGAAAAAACGTGATACGCGTAGTACTACTCACAAAGTCCTGAGCCTGATTTCATAGAGTTGTCTTGTTCTATCGGTATGTCGATGAAATATCTGAAACATTGCAGCATTTGGGAAGAGCAGCGTAGTCGCTCATCCGACAGGGGTAAAAACGATTCCGATTGTTCTCGCCCACTTTTGTAACCGAACCTCAAAAATCATTCTCCAACTTAAAGAGATAGCCGTTCAGAGTAAACATAGTTAGGGCTTTCAAGGGAACCGAATAATTCTTTTGGTTAAGCAAGCAGAGCCGAACGACCCCCTACGCGCCTTTGGCCATGCGGATTATTTAATCCGAAGAAAGCATGAAAAGACGATCAGGTTCGGCTTGAACTGTGTGAGGTGGGCCAGAAGATCAGTTTATCGAAGCAGGACGGAAAGATTCAAAAAACGGGGAGCCTTTGACGCCATTACGATAGGCGCGTGAAACGGCGGCCTGCGCTTGTTCGCAGCTCGTTCGCATCTGTCCGTCGGACCAGCCTTTCATCTCGATGGCATTTTGATAGGTTCGCCCTACAAGACACTGCACTCCCATGTAGGTCAGGTGATGGGTTTGGGAGCGGTCGAGACTGAAAATGTCCTCGGCCGGCTCGGCGGGCGGAGGTCCTTCGCACTTACAATAGCGACAGGCGACTACCGGCTTCAGCACCGATGCGGTGAAGAGAACGTCGCGCACCTGCCAAGGTTCCCCGGCTTCCAGATACGCGGAAGGATCGGCGGCTAATGGCACCGCTTGTTTGATAAGTTTGCCCACGGCAATATTCTCGTCGTGTCCATTGACCCCGCAGTAATCGTCTAGGGCAATCACCACATCGGGCCGCCTACCTCGGAGCAGCGTCACGATGTAGCCGATCGGGTCCCCTTCCTTTTGCCATTTGGCGATCACGTCCTCTGCGGTCGTGGACGAAGGCCAATCACGGAACTGCGCCGTCGGGGCCAGCGCATCCAATTCCTCGATCGAGTATGGACCGTTGACGAACGGGCCTACGTCATACCCATCCGCGTGAAAGACCGCTGCGGATTTGGCAAACAGCGCTTCGCGAGCTTTCCCCATATCGGTGCCTCGCCGCAGTCCTCCCCAGAGCTTGTCGCTGTTTTCTCCATGTGTCAGGCTCGCCAGATATAACGCGCCGCCCGCGTCTTTTGCCCTGGCGAGAAAGGCACTCGAAGACGTCTCATCGCCCGGATGCGCGCCAAGCCAGAGCACGCGATCGGCGCCGGTCAAGGCGTCCATGACTCTCGTCGGTTTTGATGAGTTCGCGGCGGTAAGAAAGGGGGCGATACAGATGAGCGCGACGAGCCACGCGTCCCTCATCCATCCGTTCCGCATCGCTTGTCTAGATGGTCGTGGCAACGGAATTGACTGACTCACGAACTTGTTGGGAGACGCGCCCTCGAAGATACCGATCCACGCCGGCGGCCATTTTCCGGCCTTCCGCGATGGCCCAGACGATCAGCGACGCGCCGCGTTTGGTGTCTCCTCCTGCGAAGACGCCTTCCACATTAGTCATGAACAAGTCATTGACAGTCACGCATCCACGCGCGTCATACGCCACGCCCAGACTGTCGAGCAACCCACTCTTAACCGGTCCGGTAAAACCCATGGCAAGCAGGACAAGATCCGCGTCCAATTCAAAGTCACTATTTGGAACCGGAATGAACGCTCCTTTTTCAAAGGCGACACGCTGACCGTGCAGCTTGGTGACATGTCCGTTTCGGCCGGTGAACGAGGTGGTCGAGACGCTCCATTGGCGGTCGCAGCCTTCTTCATGCGCATGCGAAGTGCGCAACTGCATGGGCCAGAGTGGCCATGGGGTGGACTGCCCTCGTTGTGGAGGAGGTTGGGGCAGCAGTTCGAATTGATGCACTTCGATACAGCCATGCCGATGGGCGGTGCCCAGACAATCTGAACCGGTATCGCCGCCGCCGATGATGACCACCCGCTTGCCCTTCGCCGTAATGATCTCGTCGGTAATGTTGTCGGCATTCGTGCGTTTATTTTGTTGCGTCAAATATTCCATTGCGAGATGAATGCCCTTCAGATCGCGCCCCGGGATCGGCAGTTCTCTCGCCTGCTCCGCACCGAGTGTGAGACACACCGCGTCGTATTGTTTCCGCAACGCCTCGGCATCGAGATCGACCCCTACGTGCACACCGGTCTTGAATTCGACGCCTTCGGCCTTCATTTGCTCCAGCCGGCGATCGATCACCCACTTCTCCATTTTAAAATCCGGTATCCCGTAACGCAGCAGGCCGCCGATGCGATCGGATTTTTCATACACCGTGACTCGATGGCCGGAGCGTGCCAACTGCTGGGCGGCCGCCAAACCCGCCGGACCCGAGCCGATCACCGCCACGCTTTTGCCGGTGTCCTCGACAGGCAGCACCGGTTCGATCCATCCTTCGTTGAACCCTTTGTCGATGATATTCCATTCGATCACGCGAATAGAGACGGGATCACTATTGATACCGAGCACGCACGCGGACTCGCACGGCGCGGGACAAAGGCGTCCCGTAAACTCCGGAAAATTGTTTGTCGTGTGCAATGCCTTCAGCGCGTCTTTCCACCGACCCCGATGGACAAGATCGTTCCACTCGGGAATCAGATTGACAACGGGGCATCCATTGGTGCTTTGACAAAACGGCACGCCACAATCCATACAGCGAGCCCCCTGCAGGGCCAGCTTGTCCTCTGAATAGGGTTCGTACATTTCCTTCCAGTCGAGCACACGCAGCTCGACCGGACGGCGAGTCGGCCCTTCACGCGTGTATTTGAGAAAGCCCTTGGGATCAGCCATGGGCCACCATATCTTTTTGCGCTCGTTCTTTCAACGCCGCCGCCTTGCGCTCCGCGAGGACCCGCTTATAGTCGATCGGCATGATCTTTACGAATTTGGGCACCATCGCCTTCCAATTATCCAAGACCTGCTTGGCCTTCCGGCTGCCGGTATATTTCAAATGGGACTCGATCAGCGTACGAAGCAGCGATTGATCCGCGGTCCCCCGAACCTTTTCAAGTTCGACCATGCCCATATTGCACCGCTGCTCGAATTCATTTTTCTCGTTGAGAATATAGGCGACGCCTCCTGACATGCCTGCGGCAAAATTCCGTCCCGTTCGGCCGAGCACCACAACGACCCCGCCCGTCATATATTCACAGCCGTGATCGCCCGTACCTTCGATGACGGCGCGCACGCCGCTATTTCGTACGGCGAACCGCTCACCCGCCGTCCCATAGCAGTAACACTCGCCCGAGGTCGCCCCATAGAGCGCCGTATTGCCGATCAAAATCGTTTCCTCGGGAACGAAGGTCGCTTCCTTCGGAGGCACGACGATAATTTTTCCGCCCGAGAGGCCTTTGCCGAGATAATCGTTCGATTCGCCTTCCAATGTCAGTGTGATGCCCTTGGAAAGAAACGCGCCGAAGGATTGTCCGGCCGAGCCGGTTAACTTGATGGCGATGGTATCGTCGGGCAGACCGTTGACGCCGTATGTCTTTGCGATGTAACTCGATAAAACCGTGCCCGCCGTTCGATTGATATTGCGGATCGGTATCTCGACTGAGACCTTCTCGCCCCGTTCGATTGCCGGACGGCAGCGTTCGACTAGGGTATTATCCAGAATGTCGGCCAGGCCGTGATCCTGCTTGGTCACGCAGTGCGTCGCCACCTCTGGGCCCACGTTCGGAGCATGCAACAGCGGCGACAGATCGAGCCCCTTCGCCTTCCAATGATCAACCGCTTTGTGAGCCTTGAGCTTATCGACGCGGCCGATCATCTCCGCAACGGTCCGGAAACCCAACTTGGACATCAGCGCACGCATTTCTTCCGCGATGAAGAAAAAGTAGTTGACGACATGCTCGGGCTGGCCCGTGAATTTTTTGCGCAACACGGGATCTTGGGTTGCGACGCCGACCGGGCATGTGTTCAGATGGCACTTCCGCATCATGATGCAGCCTTCAACGATCAAGGGCGCCGTGGAGAAGCCGAACTCTTCAGCCCCTAAGAGCGCCGCGATCACGACATCACGCCCCGTCTTCATCTGGCCGTCCGTTTCGACCTTGATGCGGCCGCGCAGATCGTTCAAAACTAGCGTCTGATGAGTCTCCGCCAATCCAAGTTCCCAGGGAATTCCGGCATATTTAATGGAAGACAGCGGGGATGCGCCCGTACCACCGGAGTCGCCGCTGATCAACACCTTATCGGCATGTGCTTTCGCCACGCCGGCGGCCACGGTCCCCACTCCCACCTCGGACACTAATTTGACGGACACGTCGGCCTCGGGATTGGCATTTTTTAAATCGAAAATCAGTTGCTTCAAATCTTCAATGGAATAAATATCGTGATGCGGCGGCGGCGAGATCAATGACACGCCGGGGGTCGCATAGCGCAAGCGCGCGATGACTTCATCGACCTTATGGCCGGGCAACTGTCCGCCCTCGCCGGGCTTCGCGCCCTGCGCCATTTTAATTTGTAGCTCTCTCGCATTTACGAGATAGTGGGCGGTGACACCGAAGCGGGCCGACGCCACCTGCTTAATATAGGAATTTTTAGAATCGCCGTTCGGCAACGGCGCAAACCGCTCCGGGTCCTCGCCGCCTTCGCCGGTATTGCTCTTCGCGCCGATGCGGTTCATCGCGATCGCCAGCGTTTCGTGCGCTTCCTTGCTGATTGCGCCGAACGACATGGCGCCCGTCGTAAAGCGTTTGACAATCTCCTTGGCAGGCTCCACTTCCTCGACCGGAATCGGCGCCTCGGCGAACTGAAATTCCAGCAGCCCGCGAAGATTGGCGCGCCGCAGGCTTTCATCATCGACGAGCGCGGAGAATTCCTGAAAGGACTTGGGGTCGTTCGCGCGCGTCGCGTGTTGCAGCTTATAAATGGTCTCCGGGTTCCAATTATGGTGTTCCCCTTGAACGCGATAGTGCACTTCACCGCCGAAGTCGAGCTGCCGGATCGGCGCAGGTTCATAGGCCATCGCATGGCGGCGTAACGTTTCTTCTCCGATTTCCCGGATGCCGATGCCTTCGATACGCGACGGGGTCCCTGTGAAATACCGGTCGACGAGCGTGCGGTTCAATCCGATAGCCTCAAAAATCTGTGCGCCGCAATACGACTGCACAGTGGAGATGCCCATCTTCGAGAAGATTTTCAGCAGGCCTTTGTTGATCGCCTTGATGAATTTGACTTCCGCCGTGGTCGCATCGACGCCCTCGGGCATGTACCCGTCACGTTCCATATCGACCAGCGTCTCGAAGACAAGATAGGGATTGATCGTCCCCGCTCCGTAGCCGATCAAGCTGGCAAAGTGATGGACGTCGCGCGGCTCGCCGGTCTCCAGTATCAGTCCCACCTCCGTGCGCGTGCACTCCCGCACCAAATGGTGGTGCACGGCAGAAATGCCCAGCAGGCTCGGAATCGGCGCCCACTCTTCGTTCACCCCCCGATCGCTGAGAATCAAAAACTTGTACCCATCGTTGATCGCTTGCGACGCCTGCGCGCAGAGCTCATCGACAGCCGCCGCCAACCCTTCCGATCCGGTGGCGACCCGGAACAACATCCGCAGGGTTTTGCTTTTAAAATGCGGGTCGGCGATCTCCCTGATTTTTTCGAGATCGGCGTTGGTCAGAATCGGCTGTTTGACCCGGATCCGTCGCGCGGACTCCGGCATCTCGTCCATAACGTTCGGCTTGGGGCCGATGTTCGTAACTAAGGACATGACCAATTCTTCGCGGATGGGATCGATCGGCGGATTGGTCACCTGCGCAAAGAGCTGCTTGAAATATTTAAATAAGAGTTGGGGTCGTTCAGATAACACCGCGAGCGGCGTATCCGTGCCCATGGAGGAGATCGGCTCCTCTCCGGTCACGACCATCGGGGTAATGACCATCTTCAACTCTTCGACGGTATACCCAAAAGCCTGTTGCCGCTGACGGATCGTCGGATGATCGGGTTGCTGCACGTTCAGCGGTTCCGGCAATTCATCCAGAGAGATCTTGTATTGCGTCACCCAGGCTCGGTAGGGTTTGCGCCCGACGATGTCCGCCTTGATCTCTTCGTCGTCGATAATGCGCCCCTGAACCGTATCGACCAGAAACATGCGTCCGGGCTGCAATCGCCCCTTCTGACGGACATTCTTGATGTCTGTGGGCAATACTCCGGCTTCCGAGGCCAGGACAACCCGATCGTCGGTCGTGACCTGATAGCGGCACGGCCGCAATCCATTGCGATCCAACGTCGCGCCGATCAACTTTCCGTCCGTGAAACACACCGCCGCCGGCCCGTCCCACGGTTCCATCATGGCTGCGTGGTATTCGTAAAATCCGCGGCGGTCCAGATCCATCTGCGGATTCCCGACCCATGGCTCGGGAATCAACATCATCATCGCGTGGGGCAATGAACGGCCGCCCATCACGAGAAATTCAAGCGCATTGTCCAGGCAGGCCGAATCGCTCTGCCGGTCGTAGACAATCGGATAAAGCTTTTGGAGGTCGTCGCCAAAGAGATCCGACCCCAGTCGTCCCTGGCGGGCCCGCATCCAATTGACGTTGCCCTTGAGCGTATTGATCTCGCCGTTGTGGCAAATGTACCGATAGGGATGGGCAAGCGGCCAGGTTGGAAAGGTATTCGTGCTGAAGCGGGAATGGACGAGCGCCAGGGCCGACGCGAGGTCAGACTCCTTCAAGTCATGATAATAGGCGCCGACCTGATATGGCAGCAGCAATCCTTTGTAGACGATCGTATTGGACGATAGGCTGGAAATATAAAAATAATCTTTCCCTTCCAACGCCGATTCGCGGATCGCTTTTTCCGCGCGCTTGCGTATCACGTAGAGCTTCCGCTCGAACTGCGCTTCGGTCAACGCGCCGCGTCCGATGAACACCTGGCGAATACTTGGCTCTGTTCGACGCGCTTGCACTCCGATGGCCTCGCTATCGACCGGCACGTCTCGCCAACCCAATAATTGGACGGCCTCTTCGGACACGACCTGTTCGAAGGCGGCTTCGCATCGACGACGCCAATCAGAATTGCGCGGCAAAAAGACCATCCCGACGCCATAAGCGCCGTCGTTCGGCAGGGTAATTTTCGCATCAGCAGCAGCGCGACGGAGAAAGGCATGCGGGACTTGAAAGAGAATCCCGGCACCATCGCCGGTACAAGGATCGCAGCCTTGGGCGCCGCGATGGGCCAGGTTGTTCAAGACTTCCAGCCCTTGTTGAATGATAGTGTGAGATCGACCGCCCTTGAGATCGGCGACAAAGCCGATGCCGCAGCCGTCCTTCTCGAATTGAGGGTCGTAGAGTCCTTGCCGTTCAGGAAATCCGGGGACGTTCATTACATGTCCTATTTCGATGTCCGGTGGATCGTTCGTCGGCTAAACCTGGTCAGAGAGGCGAGCCAATGTCGGTGCAGCACTGCATATCAATCGAGACGGAAATTGAAACGTCACGATACTGGATAGATCGTTCGTCTGTCAAGAATCTGACTCGCTCTCACCGCGCTGTTCGAACGCTGCCTCGTCTTGACATTAAACTTGCGGCTGACCTAGTATCCCCGAATGAAAGAGGGCCCCACAACTTCTTCCATTCAGACGATGACCGACGTCTGGGAAGCCTATCGAGGCGAACTGGAAGGGGTCGAAGAACAGATCCACAAGAATTTGAATTCTTCCGTGACGCTGGTCAATACGGTCGCCGCGCATATCTTAAGTAGCGGTGGCAAACGTATTCGACCGTTGCTCCTAACGCTGTGCGCCCGTCTCTGCGGCTATACCGGAAAAGACGCGTTTATCCTCGCCAGTCTCGTCGAGTTTATTCATACCGCCACGCTCTTGCATGACGATGTCGTCGATGACGCCGACTTGCGACGCGGCCGTCAAACGGCGCGCAAGGTGTGGGGCAATCAGGTCAGCATTTTGGTCGGCGACTATCTCTATTCCAAGGCGATCTGCCATATCGTCGGCTTTCGCAATCAGGGGATCAACGAAGTCTTGTCGGAAGCATGCCGCAAGATGGCCGAAGGCGAAGTACTGCAACTATACTACAACGGGAATCCACTCATTACCGAGTCGGAGTATTTGCGCATCGTCGAAAACAAAACCGCGGGCCTGATCGCGGCCGCCTGTAAAATCGGCGCCATCATCGGAAACGCCTCGGACGATCAACAAGACGCCCTCTTTCGCTTCGGACAACGCATCGGCATCGCCTTCCAAGTGGCGGATGACACCCTCGACTATGCCGCGAATGGCGAGCGGTTGGGGAAATCGCTTGGGCAGGACCTTCGACAAGGCAAGACCACCTTGCCGTTGCTTCATCTTCTCCAACACTGTCCGGATCAGGACAAGCAAATGATCAAGGACCGTATGGAGACTCGGACCTTGTCTGATGGAGACCTGCGCCGAATTATTTCCTTGATGCAGGACTACGGGTCGATTGCGTATGCCCACGATCGCGCCACACAATTCGTGATGGCGGCGACACTGGATTTAGCCTTTTTCGAGGAATCCTCCCCACGGCGAGCCCTGTCGATTGTGGCTGAATATATGGTCAACCGAGATCGTTAGTCGCAGGCGGTTGAAACAAGGCCTCAACAGATGGTCGCTCAAACAACTGGAAATATGCTTAGGTACACGAGCCGGTCCAACCGGTTTGGCCTAACACATTAGAAGCGATCGGTGCGGCTCTGGATTTCCCTCTCACCTTATTGATGAATCACCTGAATTGTATTGACATTATGGTGGTTTCCTAACTATAGAAGAGCGCTATGGCAAACCTAAGTCCGTTCCGCGGTGTGCTGTATGATCCCACGGTCGTGAAGGATGTCGCGAAAGTCGTCGCTCCACCTTACGACATCATTGATGCCGAGTATCAAAAGGCGCTTTACACACGCCATCCCAACAATGTGATTCGTTTGGAATTGGGAATCGATGAGGCTGGAGACTCCTCCGCACACAACCGCTATACGCGAGCCTCGGGGTTTCTAAAAACGTGGCTCGATCAGGGCGCGCTGAGGCAGGATGCTCAGCCGTCACTATATCTCTACATGATCGATTACCGACCTCCCGGTGACTCAGAGGCGGCTCCCCGCGTACTCAAGGGATTCTTCTCCACAGTCGAACTGGAAGAGTTCGGCACCGGCAAGATTTTCCCTCATGAAAATACGCGATCCGCAGCAAAGGCCGACCGGTTGCATCTCCTGGAAGCCTGCCGCGCGAATTTCAGCCCCATCTTCTCGCTGTATTCCGATCCTGAGCATCGAGTGATGCAGTTATTGGAGGCCGCCGTCGATCTCAAGACGCCCCGCATCGACTTTCGCGACGATGCCGGATTACGGCAACGGATTTGGAGCATCACCGATCCGACGGTCCTGCAGACTGTGTGCGATCTGATGAAGCCCAAATCGCTCTTCATCGCCGACGGCCATCATCGCTATGAAACATCACTTCGTTATCGCCAACTCAGACGAGAACAAGGCAAAATAATAACTGAGGGATCGCCGGCGCAACCATACGACCGCGTTTTAATGCTCTGTGCGGCCTTGGAAGATCCAGGCTTGACGGTGTTGCCGACCCACCGGGTCTTGACCAAACCTCTGCCTGACATAACCGCGATCAAAACGACGCTTGAGACCGTGTTCGAGTTTGAGGAGGTTCCTTTTCAGCCTTCGGAGAAGGACGCGAGGAGCCGTTTTCTTCAGATGCTCCGAAGCCGCGGCCAAACGGGGACCGTCTTTGGATTGGCGGCCCAGAATGTCGACGCCTATTTCGTCCTGGCGTTACGATCCGATCACCGTCCTCTGACCACCGCCTCTGAACGCGACAAACTCGATGTTTCGATTCTTCAGCAGGAAGTCGTCAACCGTCTCTGCCCCACGACGGCCGAACAGGAAGCGATCGTCTATACCAAGGACGATCACGAAGCGCTGGATCTGGTCATGCAAGGCAAGGCGACCGGGGCACTTCTGCTCAATGCGACCAAGGTCAGTGAAGTGCGCGCCGTAGCTGCCTCGGGAGGGCGAATGCCCCATAAATCGACGTACTTTTTCCCCAAGCAATTGACCGGCCTCGTGATCAACGTCATGGACGTGTAACTTGTCTGCACTCAACTCACCGGTACAGGCTAAAATTCTCGTCGTCGATGACGACGAGGATATCGCCATGGTGCTCAAAGATCGTCTTGATTCGCTGGGCTACGAGGTCATAGTTGCACGCGACGGCATGCAAGCCTTGGAAGCGGTCGAGCGTGAAACGCCACGGCTTATGGTCCTCGATCTGGAGATGCCACGGCTCTCGGGCATCGAAGTGCTGCAGCGCTTATCGCAAGGGAAACAGCGAGGGCGGGACGGGTACGATGTGCCGGTCATTGTCATGACCGCGCACGGCACGATTAAAAAAGCCGTCGAAGCGATGCGGGAAGGGGCCTACGACTTCGTCACTAAGCCGATTGAAGTCGAACATTTGATCATCACGATCCAAAAAGCCTCGGAACGCGAAACGCTCAAACGCCACTACGAAGTCCTTCGATCCGAACTCGGAACAAAATACGCGACGATCATCGGCAACAGTCTGCAGATGAAATCGATGATCGAGCTTGCCCAGCGTGCGGCGAATTCGGATGCGGGAGTGCTCCTACTAGGAGAAAGCGGAACCGGCAAGGAACTTTTTGCGCGCTCGATTCACCAGTGGAGCCCGCGCCGGACGGCGCCGTTCGTCGTCATCAATTGCGTCGCGCTGACGGAAACGTTGCTGGAAAATGAACTGTTCGGCCACGAAAAAGGGGCATTCACCGGCGCCGATCGCCTGGAAAAAGGCAAGGTCGAGATGGCCGACGGCGGCACGATCTTTCTGGATGAAATCGGCGACATGCCCCCCGGTTTGCAGGCCAAGCTGCTTCGTGTCCTGCAGGATCATGAATTTACCCGCGTCGGCGGAACCCGTCTTGTCCGCGTCAATATACGGGTCATCGCGGCCACCAATAAAGATCTGAAGCAAGCGGTCAAAACGGGCGCGTTCCGAGAAGATCTTTTCTTCCGTCTCAACGTCGTTACCCTCACGCTCCCGCCGCTCCGAGAGCGGCCGCAAGACATCACGCAATTGGCGGAGTTTTTTCTCAAACGCCACGCGGCGGATGAGAAACGCACCCAGATGAAATTAACGGCCGAGGCAATGACGGTCCTCACGCGCTATCCATGGCCGGGAAATATCCGCGAGCTGGACAACATGATCGCGCGCGCCGTCATTCTGAGCCCCCGAGATAAAGACGAAATTGAAGCCGATCAGTTACCACTTTTGGCGTCCGACGGCGGCGCCGACAGCGACGGCCTGGGCTATCACCACCTGCCCTACCATGAGTCGATCGACGAGCATCGACGCACGATCATCCTGCGCGCGTTGAAATGCGCGAATGGAAGCCAAACAAAAGCCGCCGAACAGTTAAAACTTCAACGCACCTACCTCGCTCGTCTCATCCGGCAACTCAACATCTCCGCGGACTTATTAAAAAGTTGATTTTGTCCCGGCCGGTGTTACTGCAGTAAGATAGAACTTCCCGCGATTCGAATTAAGATTCGACTCCTCAATCACTGAGGTCACGATGGCCACCGATCCGGTATGCGGCATGTCCGTCGATGAAGCTACGGCCCCGGCTCAGGTTGAACATCAAGGCCGAACCTATTATTTCTGTGCCCCCGGCTGCAAGCGAACGTTCGAAGCCGATCCCGCACGCGTTCTGCACAACGGGCCGAAGGGCATGGGTGCCGCCGTGCAGATAGTACCCCTTATGCCTCGCCGGCCGGCATCCACTCCCGCTGCACATACTTCACCCATCGCGAAGATGCCGCCACCCGCGCCTCTCTCCGCCGCCGCGACGACATTGACCATGCCGGTCGAAGGCATGACGTGCGCTTCCTGCGTCGCCCGGATCGAACAGGGCCTGCGCGCCACGCCGGGAGTCGTCAACGCGTCGGTCAATCTGGCGACCGAAAAAGCCAGGGTGGACTACCTTCCCGCCACGACGAATTCTGCCGCCATTGCCGACGCCATTCGATCGCTCGGCTATACACCCGTGCTCGAACGCGCCGCCGCTCCCCACCACCATGAAGAGGGCTCAGCCGGTGAAGAGACGCTGCGACGCGATTTTTGGACGGCTGCGATCTTGACCGTACCCGTCATGGTCCTGGGAATGGGTGACCATGTTGGCTTGCATCTTTCACCCGCGGGGTCGTATTGGCTCCAACTGCTACTTGCCACGCCCGTGCAGTTTTGGGCGGGGCGACGATTCTATCGGGCGGCGGTCGCCGTCGCACGCCACGGCTCAACGGATATGAATACGTTGATTGTCGTGGGGACATCGGCGGCGTATCTTTACAGCATAGCAGCGACTCTTGCGCCCCAGTTGTTTTCCGCCGGTGGTGTCGCACCGGCCGTCTACTTCGATACGTCCACCGCCATTATCACACTGATCCTTCTCGGGCGCTTGCTTGAGTCACGCGCGAAGGGTCGAGCCTCGGCGGCGATTCGAGCGCTGGCGAAGCTGCAACCGCGAGAGGCCCGCATCATTCGCCATGACCGCGAAGTAGATATTCCTATTGAGGACGTCGTCGTCGGAGATGTGATCGTGGTGCGGCCGGGCGAAAAGATTCCGGTGGATGGACGGGTGCAATCCGGACAGTCGACAGTAGACGAAAGCATGCTGACCGGCGAAAGTATGCCGGCCGAGAAACAACCGGGCGATGCGGTCATCGGCGCTACCATGAATCACACCGGAAGCATGCGCGTCGAAGCGACAACCGTCGGACGGGACAGCGCGCTCGCCCGAATTATCGCCATCGTTGAAGAAGCCCAAGCCGCGAAGCCCCCCCTGGCTCAACTGGCCGATCGCGTGGCGTCTTATTTTGTGCCGGCCGTGCTGGGAATCGCCGCCTTGACGTTCCTCCTGTGGTGGATGCTTGGGCCGTCGCCTGCCTTCACGCATGCCGTGATCAATAGTGTGGCCGTCCTCATCATCGCCTGTCCCTGCGCCCTTGGGCTAGCGACCCCAACCTCCATTATGGTTGGAATTGGAAAAGGGGCGGAGAACGGCGTGCTGATTCGCCGTGGTATCGCTCTGGAGCGAGCCCATCAGTTGACGACCGTCGTGCTCGATAAGACGGGCACGCTGACGAAGGGGCAACTGTCGGTTGGCGCCATGGTGCCACTGGCGCCCGGCTGGACTTCTGAACGGATGGCTACATTGGCGGCATCGGCGGAGCGCGGGTCCGAGCATCCCGTCGGGCAGGCCATCGTCCGGTATGCCAATGCGAAAGGTCTCACGCTGAGCGAGACGACCGCCTTTGCCGCCGTGCCGGGGCATGGGGTAAGAGCGACGGTGGACGGACAATACGTCGCGCTCGGCAATCTGCGAATGATGGAAGTCGAGCTTGTTCCCATCGAGGCCGTCGTCGAAAAACAGATTGCTCAATTTGAAGAGCAGGGCTTCACCACGATGTACCTCGCGGGCCGATCGATCAGCGGCCCCGATTCATCGCCATTACAGCTACTGGGACTCGTCGCAGTCAGCGACACCGTCAAAGAACACTCCGCTGACGCGGTCTCATCCCTGCATCGTATGGGGCTGACCGTTGTGATGTTGACTGGAGACAACCGCCATACGGCGCAGACCATTGCCGCGCAAGTCGGAATCGACCGCGTGCTGGCGGACATCCTTCCCGACCAGAAAGCACGTGAAATCCAGAAGCTCCAAGCCGAAGGGAACGTGGTCGCGATGGTCGGCGATGGTATTAACGATGGCCCGGCGCTCGCGCAGGCCGACATCGGCATCGCGATCGGAACGGGGACCGATGTGGCGATGGAAGCGGCCGATATCACCTTAATGCGTGGGGACCTTCGCGGAGTCGTTACCGCCATTGCGCTCTCGCGCGCGACGACGCGCAACATCCAGCAGAATCTCTTTGCGGCGTTCATTTATAATATTTCACTTATCCCGGCGGCTGCTGTGGGACTGCTGAATCCGATTTGGGCGGCGATGGCCATGGCGCTGTCCTCCGTCTCGGTGGTCGGTAACGCTCTGCGCCTGAAACGCTTTCGGCCGCCACAACCCTAAGACGACGTTCCAGCAATCTGAGGACTTCGGCCCCTCACCGTCAAAAACCGTTTAGCATTCCTTCTCAATATCTATCGGGGCACCTTTTCTTTTTATGTTTTCCCCTATATTCTTTACCTGTCCGATTATTCCTAGGGACGTCGATGAAGAAGCTTTCAAAACCTAAATCCAAGTTGCTCGACCTGAATGATGTGCCGTCTCGTCTGAGGACCGCCGGCGGGGTTCGCCCCATGACCAAGCTTTTGACCAACCGGGTGCGAACGGTGAAAGCGGTGGCCGAGTATGCGGTCCACACCGAGGCGCGAAACACATCGACGGAGATGTCCGCTCGAGAACGTCAACTACTCGCCATCCTCGATCACAGCCCTAACTTAGTCTTTGTAAAAGATCCCGAGGGGCGATATCTGTTCGTCAATCGGCGATTCTCGGAAGTGTTTCACCTGACTCGCGAACAGATCACCGGCAAGACCGATCGAGACCTGTTTCCTCCTGGACAGGCAGCGGCGTTTCGGCTCAATGATCGAAAAGTGCTCGAGGCCGGCATCCCGTTGGAATTCGAGGAAGTGGCTCAGCACGACGATGGCCCCCATACCAGTATTGTCTTCAAGTTTCCCCTGTGTGACACGGAGGGACGCACCTATGCCATCGGAGGCATAACCACCGATATTACCGATCGCAAGGGCATGGAGCATGCGCTTCGAGAAAGCCAAGCGCGACTCGCGCTGGCACTAGACGCGCGCCAACAACTCGACGCGGATTTGCATGACAACATCATTCAGATGCTCTATGCGGTAGGCATGAACCTCGAACAGTCCCGGCATCTGCTACACTACAACGTCATCGCCGCAGACGACACGCTCAAAGGAGCGCTCGCGAATTTAAATCACGTGATCGAAGACGTACGGGGGTATATTGGAAGGCAGGAACCACCCCGTCTTTGCGGCAATCAACTGATCGCCACCCTCTCCGACTTGATTCAGACGATGCAAGAGGCGAACGGCCTTCGGTTTACTTTGCAAATGGATCCGAGCGCCACTCAGCACCTTACCGCCGAACAATCCCTTCACCTGTATTCCATCGCCCGTGAGGCCATCAGCAACTGTTTTCGTCATGCCAACGCGCAACACGCCGTGCTCTCACTTCAGGTGTGCGGCCCATCCGTCCGCCTGGAAATCCATGACGACGGCGTCGGCTTTGAACGCAACCAAACCGCCGGACTGGGGCACGGCTTACGAAACATGCAGATGCGCGCACAGAAACTGGGCGGTCGCCTGGATATTGATGCCGCGCCTTTTAAGGGCACGCGTATCATGACAATCATTCCGCAGAAGCACGAAGCCCCTTGATCGGCCGCCAACGAGGATGCTCCGGCGCGGAGGTCCCTCTCTGCCGCACTTGAGTGAGCGTCTTCCCGGCTGGTAGATTGACGATAGTTTCCCCCTATGAAAGGACATTATGAGGAACGTGCTCATCGGTCTTGGTCTGATCCTCATCTTGATCATCGCCGCCATTTTGCTCCTGCCGTTCCTGATAGACCTCAACAAATACCAGAACTACTATCAACCCATGATCGAGGAGGCGCTCAATCGCAAGATCGTTCTGAAAACTCTCCGGCTATCCATCATCCCTCGAATCGGCGTCCGCATTGCCGGCTTTACCGTCATGGACGATCCGGCCTTCAGCACAGGGCCCTTCGCCTCTCTTGAATCACTCGACATCGGCATTCAATTTAAACCGTTGCTCAGCGGCCGGATCGAAGTGGACGACATCACGCTGAAAGAACCCGTCATTTCGGTCGTCAAAAATCACCAGGGCGTCCTCAATGTATCGACCCTGGGTAAGGGAGGACCATCTGTTGCTGCCCCTCCACCACCAGGGCCGGTGCCTCAGCCTACGCAAGAAGGTCCGTTGCGCGCGCTCGCGCTCCTGGCGGTGGACCGGGTCGCGCTGCAGCATGGCCGGCTCCTGTATCAGGATCAGACTTCGACAAAACCGGCCGAGCATACCGTGCAAGATTTAAATGTCCTATTGCAATCGGTCCGGCTGGGAGAGATGCCGCGGTTGCATCTCGATGCCGTCGTACAACCCTACAATCTCCCGATCGGCATCGATGGCGTAGTTGGTCCGCTGGTCGAGACACTCGATTTTAAAACGATCGATGTGGCGCTCGCACTCGGGAAGATCACGGCGTCGATCACCGGACGCGCCGTTGGAGGGCATGCCGATCTCACGGTCGCGTCGCCGTTGATCAGCACGGCCGATCTTCCATTCGCGCTGCCGCTGATTAAACCGGTGCAGATTAAAGACCTGCACGTCAAAGCGGAAGCGGAGTATCCGTCGAAGCCCAACACTCCACCCTTGGAGGCAATGACGGTCAACGTGCTGCATGGGGCTGTGTTGCTTGGTAATGCAGTGATCACGGTCGATGGCAGTCTCCTCGAAGGCAAGGCCAGGCTGTTAGCCACTTCACCGGCGCTGACGACGGCCGATCTTCCGATCGTCGTGCCTTTGCGCAAATCGGTGGAGGTCAAGGAATTAAAACTGTCGATGGGGATGGCTGGACAGCAGGTCGAGATCGATAAACTCTCCGCGAATGTGTTCGGCGGTCAGTTGGTGGCCGAGACACGGACGACCATGGGATCGCCTAGCCCCCCCTTTGACGGAAATATTCGCCTGCAAGGCGTCCAGCTCGGCCCCATCGCCGAGGTGCTCACAGACACGATGACAGGGAGCGGAACCGTCAACGCCAAACTCACCATGCAGGGCCGTGGTTTTTCAAAAAGGGAATTGCTCTCAGGGTTGGAAGGGGTGGGCTCGTTCACCGTGAAAGACGGGGCGATCGAAGGCGTGAACCTCCTTCAGGAAGCCATCGTCCTATTGAAGGCTGCGGGAATCCAGCTCACGGCGCCGAAGACTACGGTATTCTCGACCATCGATGGGCGTTTCGGGCTTAAGCAGGGTGTCATTCAGGTCGATCGCCTCTTTATGGATAGTCACGATTTCCAAGCCATCGGCACAGGCATCATCGGATTGGATCACACGCTCAACCTCAAGACGGGCCTCAGTCTGTCCGAACCGCTCAGTAAGCAGATTGTGACCGCAACTCCTGCCCTGCGCGTGGCGATGGCCGGCAACAGAATAACTGTCCCGATGCTCATTACGGGAACAACACAGGCCCCGTCCTATGCCCTCGACACGAAAATGTTTGCGGGGAAGGTTCAAGAACAGGTCAAGGAACAGGTGCGCGGAGTTGTCGACGATCTCATGAAGGGGAAGAAGCCCGATTTGGACAAGGGCAAAGAGGCGCTCAAACATCTCTTCGGACAGTGACACAGTCTCAGCGGCCAAATTGCGAACGATTACAGGTTCAAGCGAGGTGCCGGCCTCCGCGGGCGCGTCCCATTGCGGCATATGCCTTATCGACAGAGCCTGGAGCGCTAAGAGGCACGTCGGGAGAGACGTTCTATTGGGACAGCCTCCGCCGTCCCCGAGAATCCGAAATAGGCGGCCAGAGCCGCAGTCCCTGCGTGCAACCACACGTCGTGGCTAAAAATTGGAATCAGTCCGAACGTCGTGTTCAAGACCGGGAATAGTCCCATCACGGCCAAGGTTCCGTAGAACACTGCGAGGCCACGTGCAAAGGCCATCGATCCCGTCAAGCTTCGATAAGCGATGATGCCCCAAAGGCCGACGGTGATGTGCACCAGGTTATGCAGAATATTGACCGGGAATAGTCCGAGCAGATAGCCATATCCTGCTTCCACGGCAAGATCCGGAGCCGCCATCGGCGGATGGCTGATTAAGCCGGGGAAGAATCCTAGCAATCCCACCGCAAGGAAGACCAATCCCATGATCATGGCAAAGCGCATCGTATTCATAGCGGCCTCCTTCAACCATTCGGACAGTAATTCATTATCGGCGCCGGCAACAGGTGAACGTAGAGGGTATTGAGGCGAGCGAGTGTCTATTAGGATGGGTAATGAGGCGTCGGTAGCCCGCTGACGGGGCCGCCGGATCGGTCTGCTATGGTGCTATGGTATTAAGACGTATGAGAAGCGCTTCGTCGGGGCCAAGGTGTAGACGTCGTGGATCAAACGGCCGTCCGGTGAACTGAGGATCCGTCGAAAGCAGAACAACGCCTTCTGCTTCTATGGAAGGCAAAGAAAATTCGTGCGGCTGGCGGCTGAAATTGACGGCGACGAGGAGGCGCTCCTTCGATGTACAGCAAGCTTCCCGGAGATAGACAAAGCAGCTCAGCGGCCCGTCGGTCACTTCACGATAGGTTCCCAAGGACAGCGCGGCAGAAGTCTTTCGGATCCAGATGAGCGTTCGATACAGGGCCAGCAGCGAAGTGGGATCACTGGATTCAGCCGCCACATTGGTCGTCGTCGCATCGGGAGACAAAGGCAACCAGGGCTCCCCCACCGTAAATCCCGCTTGCGGCGACCCGTCCCACTGCATGGGCGTTCGGGCGGGATCGCGTCCTCTAAGGAAGGGCCAATAACGCCGTGTATACGGATCGCGTAACTGGCAATACCGCAAGCGTACGTCCTGCATGCCGATCTCTTCGCCATAATACAGAAACGGTGTCCCTCGCAGCGTGAGCAGCAAGAGTGCCGCCGCGCGCGCGCGGCGCGCCGCGGTTTCGGCATCGACTCCACGGCCGTACCGGCTGTAATGCCGGCTGTTGTCGTGGTTGCTCAAGACCTGGGTGGGCCATCCACCGGCCGGCACCGCCCCATCCCATTTCTGAATCAATTCGCGAAATCGTTGTGGATACCAACGTGACCTGAGCAGAAGGAAGTTGAACACCATGTGCAATTCGTCTGTTCCCTTCCCATAGAACGCCGCGGGGCCGCCCGGCGTATCCGACGATGCCTCGCCGACCATCACCGCGTGGGGATATTCGTTCGTCCAGGTTCGCAGTAAGCGGAGGACCTCGTGCGTCAGCGGTTGATCGCGGTCATACCGATGAATCTGGCGAAGATACGATCGGAGCGCAAAGTTTTTGCGAGGATTATTGGTCCAGGTCACGTCTTTTCCAATCCAATTGATCGCGTCCAAGCGAAAGCCGTCCACTCCACGGTCGAGCCAAAATCGCACGACCTCGTGCATGGCTTTCTGCACATCGGGATGGCTCCAATTTAAATCCGGCTGTTCTTTGAGAAAGGAATGAAGGTAATACTGTTGCGTGGCTCGATCCCATTCCCAGGCCGACCCACCGAACACGGCGGCCCAATTGCTGGGACGCCGACGATTGGGGCCAGGGTCCGCCCATACATACCAGTCGCGCTTGGGTGAGTGCCGAGACGCGCGCGATTCTTGAAACCACGGATGTTGATCCGAGGTGTGGTTCAGCACCAAATCCATCAGTATGCGGATGCCTCGCCGATGCGCTTCCTCAATGAGGCGATCGAACTCCGCGAGCGTGCCGAACCGCGGATCGATGCCGCAATAATCCGACACGTCGTACCCGAAATCCTTCATCGGCGAGGGGTAGATCGGCGACAGCCAGATCGCATCGACGCCTAACGAATATGACGTGCCGTCGTTCAAGTAATCCAGCCGGCTCGTAATGCCCGGCAAATCGCCGATGCCGTCGCCATTGGAATCCTGAAAGCTCCACGGATAAATTTGGTAGATGACAGCGCGTTGCCACCAGGCAGCAGCATCACCCATTGGAGAAGCCGTCTCGCTCATGCGACGACCAGCTTTTTGAGCAGCCTGGCATTCCGCACGGCATAGCCGTTGGCGTCATTATTAAAATACACAAAGGCGTCGATCCCATCGCGAAGATATTGCCTGATGAGCTTGGCTTCCTTCACGAGCACAGCTTTCGAATAATTCGAGGCAAACATCAGGCTGCGCCCGTGATAGCGGATGTATGCAAAGTCGGCCGTCACGAGATCCTTGCGTGGATATTTGGGGCCGTCGGCAATGCACCAGGCGACCCCATGACGATTCAGGAGCCGGTAGATATCGGGGCTTAGCCACGACTCGTGGCGGAACTCGCAGACCAGTTTGAGCGGTGTAGGCCGAGGCTCGACGGAGGTAGTCATGTTGAAAAAGGCTTCGAGGCGATCGGCATTCTTCTTAAAGCTTGGGGGGAATTGCAACAGGATAGGGCCGAGACGCTCATCCAGTTGAATCGCGCTCTCGATGAATCGTTCCCATGGGTCCACCGGGTCCAATAATCGTTTCATATGCGTCAGGTAACGGCTGGCTTTGACGGAGAAGATAAAGTTGGAAGGAACATGCGCAGCCCAGTTCGTAAATGTTTGAGGGCGAGGCAGGTGGTAGAAGGAGGAATTAATTTCGGTCGTGTCGAACTCCTGTGCGTAGAATTCCAGATAGCGGCGGCCTGGAAGTGTGTCGGGGTAAAACGGCCCTTTCCAGCTGCGGTAGACCCAGCCGGACGTGCCGATGAACAGTCGGGCCATAGCGTCGCTAGGTAACCAGGACGAGTCTGAAGGTCGCGGGGAGCAGATCGGGATGGACCGGTCCGGTTAACGGACGCGCCACACGGCCGCCCCATCCACACCAAAAGCAATGGGCCATCCCCGTCTCGACATCCCATGTAAAACATTTGCCGGTCGAGTTCACGTCGGCAGTGGGTGTATGCCATGGACAGACGGCAATGTAAATCAGGCTTTTGCCGTCACGCAGACAGAGCGTGGCAAGACGTTGCTTGACGGCCTCGTCGGGAAGGATCGGCGTCTGTTGGAGCAGCCGTGTACGCAACGGTTCGCGAACTACGTGAGGCGATGGAGCGGGAGCCGGTTGAGAAGATTGGGGAAGCGATGACGTTTCGCTCCGCGCGAATGAAGTCACCGCCCATCCTACGCAGAGCCACACAAAAGCCTTCAACAATTCCATGGGTCCTCCCCTTAGGTAATGTTGAGTCCAAATTGTAGTCGGAAAGATCAGAAATGAAAAGTCGGATAAGTATCTACGAAGTTTAACTGGTCATTTTCGGTCTGCAAGACGGAGTAATCCTTCATCAACCGCCTGTTGTGCGGCCGCATAACGGGCGGGCGTCCCGACATCCGACCAGTAGCCGGCCAGTGGATAGCTGAGCACCCGTTCACCGCTTTGAATTTCATGTACGTAGGCATCGATAATAGATGATTCGCGCCCGGAAGGAACCGTACGAAGCAAGTGAGGATGGACGATATGCACACCGGCGAACATCCGCTGGCGCAGTGAATCACCGCCGATACCGCCCCGCCCATTAATGCGTATGATTCGCTGTTCGCCATCCAATTCCACCGCACCCCAGCGCTCCGCATCCGGATCTTCTCGCACAACCATCGTGGCCAATGGGTCCTCACGTTCATGAAAGCGAATGAGATGTCCAAGATCCAATTCGAACAGCGTATCCCCGTTCAGAACGAGAAATGCCTCTCCCTGAAAAAAAGCTTCGGCCTGCTTCAGTCCCCCACCGGTCCCGAGAAGAATTGATTCCCGTGAGTAGGAGATTCGCATATCCAACGTCCTCCCATCGCCCAGCTCCTTTTCAATCTGCGATCCCAAATGATGCAGGTTGATCATCACTTCGCATATACCGTGTCGCCGCAGCAAGAGCAGATTCCAGACAATCAGCGGAGTGCCGCCCACAGGCAAGAGGGGCTTAGGAATCGTATTGGTCAGCGGTCGGAGCCGGGTGCCCAGACCTGCCGCCAGAATCATCGCACGCATGGATCACTCATGGCCGTCTTCGAGCAAGACAGTGACTACTGGAGTTCGGGGACATAGGGAGTCAGCGCGTCGCGGAGGCCAAACAATTCGGGATAGCGGGAGAGATTGCGTTTTACGTAACTCAACACTCGAGGAATGTCTGCAAGAAATTTCGGATTGTGCTTGACCCGGTCGATGTAGACGAAACGTCCGGCCGCTTTGAGATTGCGTTGGATGCTCATCAGATCGAACATGCGCCGAAAGTCAGATCGGTCGGCAAAACGATGATTTTCCGCCGCCATTGCATTCAGGTAGTCGCCGATTAGCTCGTCGACGACAGGTTCGTCGAGCGCGATATACGCATCGCGCAACAGCGACGCCAGATCGTACACCGCCGGCCCCATCAATGCGTCTTGAAAATCGATCACGCCCAGATTGGCGCCATCTACCATCAGGTTGCGCGAATGATAATCCCGATGGGTGAAGACTTTGGGGAGCGCGGCAAGCCGGTCGGCGATTTTGTGAAACTCGGCGCGCATGCCCTGCTCATGCTTGGGTTCTAACAGCGTGCCATGCCGTGCGATGACGCCATATTCCACAAAGTGGTCGAACTCCCACATGAGAAGCGGGGCATCGAAGCTTCGTCCAAAGGCAAGACACGTCGGATCGACCGACGTCGTGGCTCTCGTGTGAATGCGCACCAACATCTCGATGGCCTGCCGGTAATGACTCTTCACCGTTTCAGTCGGCGCATTCGTACAGGCCTCGGCTAACGTGACATCGCCAAAATCCTGCAGAAAAAGCAAGCCTGCATCTTGATCGTAGTGATACAAGGTGGGCACGGCGACGTCCGCCTTGGCCAGATGATTCAGAATGTTGATGAACGGCAATTCCGCCGTCGTCACCGCGCCGCTCACGGCTTCCTCGGACTGCTTGAAGGCTTCCGGCGACGCCAGCTGCATCAAAATCACGGAGGGAGCGCTGCTGCTGAGATTGAGACGATAGTACCGACGGTTGGACGCGTCACCAGCCAGGGGTGTGATCTTTAAAAGATCGGCCGGAAAAGGAAGCCGAGTGCGAACGACGTCGGCAATCAACGTAAAATCCGGCGCGGAGGGAGCGGCAGTAGTCATTCAAATGAAGTATATCCATGACCGTCTAGGTTGTCACGCGAAAGCCAAGGTGTTGGACTCTCCAAACGATGCTTCCGCAGTAGGCTACCACTGCCGGCCGATGAAATCACATGAGTCGGGATTCGGGCTAGCTCTCCCGCAGCGACAGCGAAATCGTGAGGCGGTTTTAAGCCTAGTGCCTATTTTGCTGGAGTAAGGTCGGAAGCATACTCAATGCCGTCCTTGGTAGCTCTAGCCCGCAACATGCGAGCTCCATTTGCTTCATAGAGAATGAATGTCAATTGCCCCTGATCAGTCGAACGAGTGGCTTTCCCCTGATTGAGAGTCAATTGCCCTCGACCGCTGAGGACCCCAATCGTCCGAAAACTTTTAAATTCATACATACCATCATCTCGTATCGCGACCTGGACCCAATCATCGTTGCGCATTTCTGGCGTCCGTCTCATCAGTCCTTCCCATTGTCCGGCAATATTTCTAAAATCCGAGATGCCGACTTCGGACCATGGAGAGGTGGCGGGAGGTGTCGTGTTAGTGCAGGCCCCCAGTACGGCGAGAAGTGCCAGAAGAGGGAACAACGGTCGAATGGATATGCGCATGCAACCCTCTTTTATTTTTGCTCATCCGAAACAGCGAGACGGATTGTTTGGGATTGTACGAGGCCAGTCAAACCAATACTCGCTGTCCTGTTGTATACGATTCCGCATTATGAACGGTACGCCTGCGAAGGTAACAATTGAGAACGTAGTGGCTCACATTCTCACAGCGACGATCTACATAATGATTCGTCAAAAGCACGTCCGGCATGGACAATGAGAAGCTGTCCCGACGGTTGTCAGGATAGAATGATAGAATTTTGTTCCCGTTTCGCATACTGTTACAAATGACAGAGGCAGCCATACTTTAAAAGCCTTTCAAGAATATGAGCGTAATTTTGCATCTTATTGACCTAGTCCCTGATAGGCACACCGCGCACCGCCTCGCAAAGGGCTTCGATAGAACCGGATTTTGAGAAATAGGCGCATGCTCCCATAGCCCGCATGGCGACCTCGCTCTTGCTTCCTTCCGAGACGGAAAAGCCGATTACCGCGATGTTCGGAAACTCAGTCTTTATTTGGCGGGTCGCTTCCAGCCCGTTCATTTTGGGCAACCCGACATCCATCACCACCACATCAGGGAGCATGTCACGGACCAATTGGACGGCCCGTTCACCATCACCAGCTTCTGCAATCACCTCGGCATCTCCCCGCTCTTCGATCGCCCGACGAAGTCCTTCTCGCATCATTTGATGATCGTCTGTGAGCACCACACGTACCTGCCGCCGCCTCGACTCTGTCGGACCCTCCCCTTTGTACGATTCTGTGATTGTCGACATGGGCACTGCTTCATGCTCGCCTTTAGAAGACAACGGGCTGACAGGCACCACGATTCTTGCCGTGGTCCCATGCCCAGGAATAGATGTGATGTCGAGTTGTCCCCCGAGGAAATGTAACCGTTCCCGGATATTAAATAAGCCGAACCCTCCATCCGCGCAAGGAGTCTTCGTCACGGACACGTCAAAAGCTTTCCCATCGTCGATTACAATCGCTTCAATATTTGCATCAAGGCGTCGAACAAAGACCTTGGCCCGTTTAGTGCGGGCATGCTTCAACACGTTCGTCAATAGCTCCTGAATGGATTGATAGGTCACCATTAAGATCTGGTCATTCAGCACGATTTGGGGAACCTCGTGATGAATGTCCACAATCAACCCCCGTTTACGCATTCTCTCGGCAACCCATGTAATAGCCGTGATCAAATCATTCCCGGAACCGACGAAGTCGGGGCGAAGGTCTGACATCACCATTCTCGTACATGAGAGAGCATCGTCGATCAATTGCATGATCTTCACGATCGCCTCATGCTCGCTACCCGCAAGGCTCGTTCGTAACTTTTCCAGACGCATCCTCGAAAGAGCGAGAAACTGCGCTAAGTTGTCGTGCAATTCAGTGGCAAGCCGCATTCGTTCACGTTCTTCTGTCCGGCTCAGTTCTAACACCAGCGCCCGTAGCTCCATCGTTCGCGCACGGACCTGCTGATCCAACGCTTCATTGACATTCTGAAGCGTCAGCTCGGCTTGCTTTCGACTGGTCACATCACGAAGCACGCAGACCATCGCCACCGCATCCCCCGCGACGTCTTTAATGGCTGAGGCGGACAGTTCAAGGGTCCCCACACCATGGACAGGTCGTGATAGCGTCACCTCGACCCGATGAATGGATCCATGGGGCACGTGCTTCGCCACGTGAATGGTTTCTGCCAGAGACCTGTCGATAGATGTCAGGGGTTTTCCCACCAGATCGGATGTCGTGATTTGAAACAGCGGACTAGCGGCATGATTGGCAATACAAATCACGCCCGCCCGATCAATGACCAGAACGGCATCAGCGATGGTTTGAAGGATTTGATCCGCAGCGAAGGAGGGCGTGATATGCAGAATCTGATATTTCCATACTGCAAACCCAACAACCAAGAGCCACCACAATAAAGGGAGATACCCCACCGGATAGAGGGCAACTCCTAGTTTAGGCAAAAAGTCCAGGGTGGCTACTAAGGGACCCATAAAGCCAATGAGAAACCATTTGATCCGCATCTTTCGGGTCCCGGGAGGGCATGCTGCATATTCCATCGCATAGTGCCTAGCACTAAGCGCGAGCATGCAAACAAAATAGAGAAGAAACGGTAGGCCGAGCCATGAATATTTTGGATAATATCCCCACCAATAATGGTACACGCCTTCAATTAAAGCATCAGTCCAGTACGCCGTCCCCGCGAATATTGCTGAAACGATCCACGCGAATAGGACCATACGCCGACGTTGTTGCGCGAGGCCAAGAACGTGAACTGTAAAGTGATAGATGGCGGCACAGATAAAAGGAATATCCAGATACGCGACTTTGGCCCACACGAGAGCTGTCGATTCATCGGATGCCGCATACATCCACGAAAACGCACATAGCCAAAAACTGGTCGTCGCCAACATGAGAAAGAATAATCGGCTGATCGAAGAAGCACGATCACGAACCAGAACGGCTATGCCAAGACACAAGAGAATAGCGCTCGTGAATAATGGCGGTATGGCATAGGCAGAAAAGTGGTAATGGCTCACATCAAACGACATTCAAGTCCCCGCCCAACAATGCTTTGACTTTATTATGAGGGTGCCAGGCCTCGCCCTACTTCGGTTAGTCACTCAGGGAAAAGGCATCAATGTGAAACGCATTCGAGTAATACCATGAGCGTGGAAACGGCGTGTTGCCAGTCAGGGCTATTGTAATCTTCAGTGATTAGTTATTACCGTAGACGTAGGTTGCCACCCCTCCAGCCGTCGGACGAATAATGGATGAACAATAGTTACGATAGGTGCAGGATGCGATCGCAATGCATAGATCATTGGATAATTTAGTCAGCTCAATATTGACGTGATCTCAACGCCGCCGTAAAGGCTTTCGTGAAAAGGAAAATTCACAAGGGGGAGCGAAACGCCACTCCACACTAATGACACGACTGTTATGGACAAAGACAGTAACGACATCCGTCAGAAGTGCCGAAGCGAACATCAGGGAAGTAGGCGGACCTGAATGACCTGCGCGTTCTCAGCGTTGATTCATCAGATCTCGCGCTGGCCACAAACCATTGGTCAAGACTGCGCTATTGCGTGCGCTTCGGTGGATAGTTTTCAAAGGCCTTGGCGATTGCCTTTTGCCCCATTTCAATATTCTCCTGGGTAGTATCCTGAAGATCCGCCACGATAGTCGCGCGCCATACCAACTCCTTTTTCAGCGCTTGGACCAAATCGACGATCAAAGTTCCTTCTTTGTACTCATAGGTCGAGACACTGCTATACCCCATTCCCCCTCGATACCCACCACCCCAACCGTACGCACCTACGGCCGGCCCAGTGCTTTCAACCCGCTGCTTTTCTTGTATGCCAACCCAATAATGCACCAGCAAGTCTGGACGTTGTTCTAAGCCGACTTCTTGAAGGCCTTTCTTGTTCAATTCTCGCCCAACGATCGATTCGATCCGTGTACGGGTCAAAGAATTGTCGAGAACACCGCCCTTATTCAGATCTGTCAGACCTGAGAAGGCGAACGTTCTGAATTTGGTGAAATCTTCACTCGCATCAAAGTCCGTCTTCACATTTGGACCCGTACAGCCATAGAAGCAGATCCCTAGCATCAATAGTCGAGGGAGAAGAATGTGTATCTTCATCGCGGTCTCCTCTCGTAGACAAGCTCGACCCACAATTAAAGAAAAGTGGGATTCCTACTTTCGATCAGCTCCGTTATTCTCGGTCCGTTCGGGAGGGGTGTTTTCATTGTTGTCCTTTTCTTTCGGCATGGCCTCGCTGATCAAGTCGTCGAGAACCTTATTCAACGTGGTATATCGAGAGGCCGTTTTTCTATTGAGAAAATCCGCGATCATGCTGCCCAAGGTTGCGCGAGCGATATCCTCTAGATACACCGGGTCTTGCGACACAGCCTCGTTCGCCATGTTCGATTCGGCAATGGAAGTCCATACCAGCTCTCCGTTCTGCGCGTCCCATAGCTGCAGCGCCAGTCGCATGATGCTCGAACGAGTTTGCGAGACTCGGACGTCGAAAGCAGGAACTTTCCAGCGGTCCGTCATCGTTTGTACAAAAGCCCCGAGTCGCAATTGAAAGATAAAGCGCACGCCGATTGCCGACGCGATGGTGCGTAGCGCCTCCTGATCAAGGATGTTGCTTTGTTCATAATCGTTTCTCATTAACGTCATTCGTTGGGCTAAACCTTGATGATTGATACGCGTGCTCGTCTCCTGCTCAGACACAACGTTCCAGTCAGGGACGACCTTATAAAGAATCTGACCCAGGTATCGCCCAAGCCCGACCTCATTGCCACGAAGCCCTGGCATCGTAATGGCCGGGAATAGGGCAACAGGATGCCGCTGCAAGTCCGTAGGATGAAAGGAGGAAGGCAACTCGGTTGAACTGGTTCGGACTTGCCACCCATAGATGGAACTTGCGCAGCCCGGCACAACCATGAGCACGAGAGCCAGGTGCGAGAGCAAACCCATGAGAGAGAAAGCACTCATTCGTTTGCAGCGCTCGGATCGCACCTAATCTCCCTCTTAATGACTCTCACTTGCATTACATCCAGTCGAGAAGCAAGAAGCCGGCGCCGATCGTGGTTTGGCTATGGTTGTAATCGATCAGGCTTTCTCCGTAACCGGTAAACACTTGGACGTATCCTTTGAGTTGACGATAGAGAGGAAAACTCCAATCGATTTGAGCCGCGCCGTGGAGATTCCAAAAATCCAGGTTGCTGCGCAAGAGCAAGGAAAACGTATGGCCGCCCCATTTATAGACTGCAACCACATCGCCATGCCCGAGAAACTGCACGATGTCGGGATTGTTGTCTACGCTCCAGTCTTCCTTGATCCGGTACCAAGGCCTGACCAGCAGAGCAAAGCCGTCGCGTTCGAATCCGAATTGCGCATAAATACGGTTCCAACTTCGCGACAGCGGATCCTGCCGACCGTTTGACTGATGCACGATGCCCAGGTTCACGAACCGTCCTCTGAGCCCAAACACATCGTAATCGGTATGGATCGTGAAAATGATTTCGGGTTCATAGTTGGTTTCCCGAAATGGAGACGAGATCGACTTGGAATACATCTGGAAAAATGAAAGCTGTGTGTAGCCGATCCATACGTCCAGATGATCTTTGAACAAGCCTTCCAGCATTTTCATCTTGGCCGACAACTGAAACTTCACTTCCGTATTGATGTACCCCAGAGACTTGGGAACGGTGCCTTCCGTGGGGCTTGACGGTTGGTTGTTCACGTTCGTCGTGTAGCGTACCGGCAGGAGATAGACCTGTTTATAGGGGCGGATCGAGAATAGCTTGTGTTTCGTGTCTGGCTCCAGCTCCCAGAGCTCCGCGAGTGGCGTTGGTGGTAGATCAGGCAGTTTCACGACGTCCAAGGGCGCCTCTTTTTTGTGATCCGTTGGCTGCCCGACCGCGGTGTCATAACATCGAAGCCGATCGGTCTCCTGCTGAATTGCCCGACATTGAGAACTTGACGTTGTGCTCGATGGAGGGACAGCATCGCCGGCCCAGATTAAAGGACCACCGCTCATGATAAGCATGAGGACGGCTCCGCTCACCCAGATCCATTGGTAGATCGAATGCATGGCTCGACATGGCGCTCGACACGACGGCTGCTACCTTGTTAACCACTGACTACTCATGCTCATCAGAACAATGAGACCTTCACGCGTTCTCCTGCAGCCGCCGTCTAAAAATACAGCGCGCCATATAGGAATACTGTATTCCAGGCATTATTTACACTGAAGCCCGAGGAGCTGGTCGCTTTATGTAAGTCGACATTTGCTTGTAAGCGATCGTACGATGCTCCGAGCGAGAAATGGGTGAAGAGCCGATATTCCAATCCTGCATAAAACTCAAACATTGAGCCTTCAAAAGCGTTGCCGACTTTCAGGTAGAACCAGTCAAAACGTGCCTGCGACAACAGCTTGGGTGTAATGTGATAATTGAGGTAACCGCCGAGCGACGGCAGAGGGACCGTCAGCTTCTCGGATGACGAGCCAAAATTGGTCGGCTGCCCCACGCAATTGGTTGACGTGCTGTTGCTACTGTTGCTGCTGCACGTGAGATCCCCCGCAATGTTGAACTTCAGCCTGAGCATATAGAGGCTTGGCGAGATTCCCAGTTCGACCTTGTCGTTCCGATAGAACGAATAGTTGTAAATCAACCGCCAAAGATCGAAGTTTAAACTCGAGTTCACATTGGCTCCGGCGGCAAACGTAGTATCATGGACGGACAGATCCGTGCTGATCGTGCGGGTGCCGTCTCGTAAGACCCGATAATAGGAGAGCCCGAGGCTGTGCCGATCGTTAAAGCGATACGCCGTATCGATTCGAAAACCGCTGTAATCCGTCGTACCACCTAAGGTCCTGTTGAAGTCAATCGTGGTACCGAGGCCACGCTGCCCGTTTACTTGGATGTCGGTATCTGCTCCGAAGACAAACAGATAGCCGCCGCGGATCATGAAACGATCGGGCAGGTCCGGCGACTCGGTTTCTTGAGCGTTGACGATCTGAACACACAGAAACAGAACCGAAAGACAGGCCGCGATGTACGGCACGGCTGAACGACGAAAAAACCTGTTCATGATGACCTCCTACACAGCGCATTGTCTTCATCCAGGAAGGCAACGGCCAGATGCAGACCCACTTCAACTGCCCACATACGGCGCTGACCATCGAGGTGTGTTTGATCAGAAACGGAACTCCTCACCAGATCCTCAATCGTTGGTTCCGATTCATCCAGTGATTGCCGCTGCCTATGGATGGTTTTGATATCCCTTCTGAGCGCGAAAGTAAAGATATGCGCCGACGGCGAGAAAATTGATCGCCACCGCTATCACATTCCACACCATGACGGGCATGGACTCGATCAGAAAGCCGTAATAGACCCAGACGATTTGGAAGGTGCCCATGATCGCGGCCATGGTGGGATTCATTCCTTGGCAGGACCGCCGCTTGAGCATCGCGATCAAATCGGGCATGGCGGCAAAAGTCGTTCCGAATCCTGCCACGAAGCCAACAATCTCATGCAGCGGAAGCGAAGACATCAACATTGCGTATGTGCTTTTCCGGCTTGGTCTTTCGTTGACATGGTGGCCTTACTGCTGGTTTTCATTCTTCAAACGGAAACACCCGCTTCCGGTCATCCTTCATGTCTACAACGGTCCAGCCCTTGGCATTGGCCTCGTCGAGCGCTTTTGTCCACCCGACCGATGTGAGACGTCCGATCGTATGCCTATTCCCGCTTCGAGTCGGCATGGTGTACCAACCCCATGAAGCGTGCGCCGGTCCCGGCAACTCTTCCGCAGCCTTCACGACGCTCTGCACGTGACGTAGCTATTCGTGACATTCTCGAGACCTCCATAGATGGCAGACATGCGTCTGTGGGATCGCGTAAGCCAGTAGAATGGCCGACAGGCCTAAAGAAGCCTACCAAGTAACGCTATGAGTATGAACTGTCAAAATTGACAGTGGATGGAGGGCTGTCACGGTCGGAAAGTAATTTTGATTACCGACAGTTGAGTGCTGGACCGGAGAACAATTGAGTACGAACAATCTCGGAGAGTGGGGGTTACTCGCTTGCTCCACGCGAAACCGGAAACAATAAGTGTGGGATGGTTATTAGTCCGGTTTCGGATGCTTCACTTTTGTACGTGACCACGGTCGTCGGCACAGCTCGTATGGTGAATCATGCTCCGGGGCCATACATCACGTTGGCCTCTGAATATTGACTATAACTCAATAGAGTCGGATTGGCGCTTGCCGATATGGAAAGATAAATTGTCAGAACCAACTGTCCATGAAAACTCAACCGGACTCTCTCGCACTCGTCTCCTTATGCCTAGGAATCGAATTGCGTGTTCGTGACTGACCAATTAGAACTTGAAGCCAAGATCGAGCTTGATTATTGTAAAACTTGGCGTGCCGGTGTGGGACAAATCGATCCACTCTTGTCGTGCGCCGCCGCGGAAAAACAACAAGTTGTTGACGTCCCAACGCAGCCCGCCTCCAACTCCATAGCTAAGAAAGGTACCGGATTTTGTAGGCTGGCTTACTCCGCAGATATTGCCGTACCACGGATCATAGTAACAGCCGACGACGGGAGGGCCGGCCGCAATATCGGTGTTGACATAGGTCCCCCCGACATTCGCCTCGATGTACGGTGTTAAGGGACCATCAAAAAAGTGGTACGTGCCCGCAAGGGCGAATGTGTTCGACTCAATGCTTCCACTAGAGGGGCGAGCCGGGGAGGAATTACCTGCAGCGGGCTGGATGACCGCCTGGTAATCGGGCCGGCTCCAAGAAAAGAGGCCCGCGAGATTCCAGTGCTCATTGAAATTGTAGCCAATTTGAAGGCTGAACCCGAAAGTATCGTTAATCTTCATAGTAGTCCCGCCATCAAATCCAAGATTTTTTGCCAAAGTGTATTGGGGTCCAAGCAGCAGTTCCCAGCGTCCCTTCCGGTATGAGGGATCTTGCCCGAATTCGTCCGCCCAAACGGGAAGCATCGTGAAACCCAGGTTCAAGCAGACCGCGGTCGCTATTGCGATTATCCCGACAATTCTTTTCATGGACATCCTCCTTTCGCCTGCTCTCAGCTCCCTACGATTAGCATAGAGACAAGTCGGCGACATACGTAACGAGCACGCCATAGTGATCGGACCCAGGCTGAGCTTGAACAGCACTGGGCTCTCCAAATAACTCCTGTCGCAAGCAGCCTTTTGAATCATCCGACGGTTTCATCATGAGAAACACAAAATCAATTCGTCGGGGCTGGCTGAGGCCCTTCCGATATCCCTCAAAAATCTGTTGCTGCTGACTCTCCGGAAGATGTTTTACTGCCTGACGAAGCGAGGAAGGCACCTCAGGTTCTCCCTGGCCGGCAAGCGCGTTTCGCTGAGGGTCATAGCTATGGACATTACTGCTGTGACTGGCGATTGTGTAGGTATCTCTATAGCCTGCTTGTTCGAGCTCATGGTATTCCGGAGAGTCGGGTTCGAAATTCAAGTCGCCTCCGATGATGGCTCCTAGGTATGTTCCCTCGGCCTGAAGATTTATAAGTTTGTGGACAAGCACGCGAACCTCATTGATCCGTCTCTCTTGGCCCTCTTGCAAGACCGAAACAAGGTCTTCGACGTCCTCCTGTCGTACCTTTCCTTGTTCCTGGGCCTCAGCGATTTTCTGGATAAAAAAGGCGTCCCGCTCGATACCGGAATGCAAATGCAGACTAACCGCTAGTACTTTCCGTCCAGTATTGGGGTTCTCGACCTCTGCGATCAGTGCATATCGAAGCTCGCCTGTCTGCAAACCAATGAAGTCCTCGCAGCGTCCAAAGCCTCCACTCAGTTTAAGTCCGGTTATTTTGCGCAACCGCAGCGGCGCTTTGACAAGAACGGCAAGGCCGTTATTTAGGTGAGGAACAATTGCAACGCCCGGCGCGACACGAACGCCGCAGGCATCCACCTGGTGGACTTCGCTGTAGTGCAACCCGAGGGTTTCGAGCGCGGCGATATACCGCTCCGCCATGGCGGGCAGAGGATTGACCTCTTGAAGCAAGATCAGATCCGGTTGGACCAGAGACAGTTGCTCAAACTGCAGATCGAGGCGCGCTTCATGGACCTCCTTTGATTCGCCGGGCTTCACGGTCCAACCACTAGTCTCTAGTCCGTGCAGCGTGTTGTACGTCAAGACTGTAATTCGCTGCATCGGTTCACCGCTTGGCGTGGTTGTGTGAGGGACGGAATCGGCGCAGCCGGTTATGTAGAAAAACATTGGCAGAACTATAATCCCGAGGCAGTAGCGCAGGCCGGTGGTTTCTTTGACGGCGAGAGCATCCATGTCAGCGCGGTACATCACGATCGGTCCATCGCCGTTCTTCAAGATGCCCACCACACCTGTCTTGCCGATGCCGGCGTTGACCTCGTCCCCAAGCGCTTTTAATTCCTTCGCGACGATGCCGGCGGTGCGGACTTCCATAAAGCCCAGCTCCGGGTTCTGGTGGATATCCTTGAAGATGCCTTTCAAGCGCTCGGCGTTGGCGTCGATTCTTCGTTGAGCTGAGAGTGGTCCTCCTTAAAACTCCTGCATCGATCTTCGCAGATACTCTAATTGGCTTACTTCAAAGCCGGCACGCCATGCTGGTTGTCTGCCGTCTGAGTTGACAAGACGTTGCATGGTGGGTCCTGCCCGGTTGTGAGGATTCTATTCATGGTCCCAGCTTTGGCGGAACTGTTAAAAGTTACAGGGGCAGGAGGAGACACACTTCATGCAGCGTTGCAATCTACTCTGGAACTGATTCTCTTCCAACACACATATGCCCGTTGGCTTCTTTAGCAGAGTGGCCAGATCCTGCTCGCGAGGAAAGGCCGCCTCGTTTCGGATCGCGTTGAAGATAGGATGACGAAGACGTAAGTTGCGAGACCTCAACCGAAAAAAACTGCTGACCGCCTAGATCACCGCGGTGAAGAACGCATCGGACCCATCATCTGTCACTGTTTACTAGATTCCGTCTCTGTGTGTTGTTCGACGTGACCAACCGCTACAGATTCGTCAATCCAAGCTGTAAACAATGTATACGCGACCGCCAGCACGACGGGCCCGACAAAAATGCCGACGACTCCAAAGGAGATCAATCCGCCAATCACGCCGGCAAAGATCAGCAGCAAGGGAATGTCAGCACCTGTTCTTATGAGGATGGGGCGCAAGATATTATCGACGGGAGATACCAGGACCGTCCACACAAGCAACACCGTGGCTGAGGTAGAGCTGCCCGTCCAATAGAGCCATGCCACGGCACAGATCATGATCGGGCCCACGCCGATCTGCAGGATCGATGAGATAAAGATCATAGCTGTTAACATCAAGACAAACGGCATCCCGACGGCCAGCAGCCCGAGGCCGCTTAGCGCGGCATTGATCAGCGCCGTCAGCACGACCCCCAATGCGATACCGCGGATTGCTTGCGCGGCTAAACGCATCGCTTCTTGTCCCCGCTCTCCAGCCAGCCGAGATCCGAATCGTAGAGCCACGCTCGCTGCCGATTCTCCGTTGGCATACAGCACCGACGCTACGATGACCGTGAGCAGAATTTGCGTGAGGAATAACCCGAAGCTGCCGATCTGTCCGGCCGTCCATCGAACGACTCCACCCACATATGGGGACAGCCGAGTCGCCATCTCTTCACGATTCAGCTCGGCAAACTGCCGCCAACTCGACGACAGGCGTGGCCCCACAACAGGAATGTTTCCCAGCCAGTCGGGCGATGGAGGCAGCGTGAAATGCGACAGAGATGTCGCCCAGGCGGCAATTTGTCCGAAATTTTCGACAAGAGCGGCAATGCCGACCGAGAAGGGAACCAGGAACACCGCCAACAGAATAAGAGTCATCATCGTCACGGCCATCCAGCGTTTCCCCCACAGGAAATGCTGGAGTAGAAGCAGGATGGACCATGTAGGAATGACAATCATAATGGCCCAGACTACTGCGCCGAGAAAGGGCCAGAGAATAAATAGCGACGCCGCAATTAGGGCAAACAGAAATACCACGGCCAGCGTGTCACGAGTCAGATCAGAATGATAATTGTTCATGGCGAAGCGTCGTCAGTTGATCAACACGTGCGTCGGAGAAGATTCCAAGCTACATCATCGAGGCCATGAAGCCAGGCATACTCTTCTTCTCTCCCACCTGAAGCAACGTGAATATCCCGGACGGACAATGTAGCCGCTCCGCCATCCGCACGGCTGCCTGGATTGCCGGCTGAGCCGACTGCTGGAATGAGCAGTTCGTCAGTGAAATGGAAGTCCGGCCGCGGCAGCATGCTCGGGGTTTCTCCAGCCAGCGCCGGTGCCGGTGGCTCGGGCAGAACTGGACTCAGTAAGGCAAACAACGGCAGTCATCAGAGAGAGCTGCCAACGGTCAGCAATGTTCTAAATGCCATGGTCTTTTTCGATCGCGTGGTGTGCTTTCTCATGATATCGATCCCCCCGAGACCGTCGTGATGTCGCCGTGCAATCTACATTCTGTTACCGTCTGTGAGGACCCGTTAGTGGGAAGGAGTTCGATTTAGCCCAAGAGCTCCTTCGGAATGTTGCCCCCATTGTCGGCAAGCTTCTTCAAGACTGTTTTGTGTAGCCATATGTTCATTTGCGCGGAATCGCCCATTTTCTCAGAGGGACATCCGAGTTCTGTGGCCAGCTCCTTTCGCGCCGCCATGCTGCTGTCGATTCCGAGAAGCTTAAGAAGATCCACGATCGAAACTTTCCAATTCAACGTTTCTTTATGTTTGGCGGCCAGGTCTTCAAGCTTGGCGACGACATCAACCACACTTATCGTTTTTGACGGCGCAGGAGCCGCGGGGTGAGATGCCGTGGATGGCTGCGGAGCGACCTGTGCGGAGGACTGGCCAAAACCCAGTTTCTCAAGGATGGTTCCGAAAAGACTCATAACCGCTCCTTTCCATTGAAGCGTGAAGAACTCACGCTTGTGCCATAGCAGGCCTATAAAAGTTTGCGTAATCAATCCACGGTCAGAACGCTACCCATGCTCAGCAGAAAACTCATGACACATTCTCAAGTCGAGGGTTGGGCAGGCGGGAAAATCCATTTGCCATTCAGGATCTCCACACGCGGACGATATAAGCCCACGAGGTAGTTCCATCCCGTCATGCAATGGTCGATGCCCTTCGATGACTTCGGCGCAGCCTCCAATAGCGCACTCATACAGCAGCAAGCTGCGACGCCATCCCCATGAGCGCCGGCGACAAATTTGGACACCATAACATCGGAAAGAAACTGCTGCCTGCGTACCAGTAGTACCTTAGAGATCCTGAGCTATGGGTTGAACTGTCAAAAGTGACAGGTGGATAAGAAGCATGGACAGAGTAAGATTTCTCGGAACGAAGCGGCACCACGTGCAGCACCGGCGGGGGATTGTGGCACGTACCTGACGCCCTGTCATTGGCATTTATACTCTACGGCATTCACCAATGGATAGAAGCCTATGAGCCATTGCAGTATGGGGCCACCGTGCCTTCCCATCTCTCTCATCACGCTGCTTGCCATAGGACTGCTCTGCTGCAAGCAGGAGGCGCCGTCAACCGCCGCTCCATCCGCTCCCGAGGTGGAAGTGGTGGACGTTGTGCAGAAGGACGTGCCCATCTATTCCGAGTGGGTGGGTTCAACCGATGGGATGGTCAATGCGGTGATCAAGGCCCAGGTGAATGGATACTTGATGAAGCGGAGCTACGTCGAAGGGGCCTTCGTCAAGAAAGGTCAGGTATTGTTCGAAATCGATCCCCGGAAGTTTCAAGCGGCACTCGATCAGGCAAAAGGCGAGTGGGAGAAGGCTCGTGCCCAGTTTGTGAAAACAGACCTGGATGTGAAGCGCGATACGCCGCTTGCCAAAGGCGGGGCGATCAGCCGCAAGGAACTGGACGACTCCATTCAAGCCAATCGAGCCGCAAAAGCCTCGGTGGCCTCCGCGAAAGCTTCAGTCGACCAAGCGTCGTTGAATCTTAGCTTCACGCAAATCATTGCCCCGATCGATGGCGTAGTGGGAATCGCCAAAGCGCAAATTGGTGATCTGGTCGGCCTCGGAGATGAGCTGGCGTCGATGTCCACGCTCGATCCCATCCGAGTGTACATCTCGCTCAGTGAGCAAGAGTATCTCCGTGCGGCCGAGAAGATCCGTCAAGCCTACCAAGAAGGTGGACAGTATGAAAAGGGCACACCCACACTTGAGCTCATTCTCAGCGACGGAACGATGTATCCGCACAAGGGCGTCTTCTTCCTGGCGGACCGGCAGGTCGATGTGAAAACAGGAACCATTCGGATCGCGGCGCAATTTCCTAACCCTGATAATCTGCTTCGCCCCGGACAGTATGGGCGAGTACGGGCCCTCATACAAACCAGAGAGGGAGCGCTTTTGGTGCCTCAACGTGCGGTGACGGAGTTGCAAGGCGGCTATCAGGTCGTCGTCGTGACCGCCGACAACAAGATAGAGATCCGCCCGGTCAAGGTCGGCGAGCGCGCGGGCACGCTCTGGGTCATCAATGAAGGACTCAAGACCGGGGAGCGGGTGGTGGCGGAAGGACTGCAACAAGTCAAGGCCGGCATGTCAGTGAGTCCTAAGGGATTCCAGGCGGAGTCGAAAGGTCACAACAAGTAGCGCCGATATGGCGAAATTCTTCATCAACCGCCCAATCGTCGCGATGGTCATCGCGATCGTCATGACGATTCTCGGCCTCGTCGCCATGATCCAACTTCCGATCGCGCAGTTTCCAAACATCGCGCCGCCCGAGATCATGATGCAAGCCACCTATGTGGGCGCGGACGCGGTGACCCTCGAACAGTCCGTCGCCACCCCCATTGAGCAGCAGGTGAGCGGTGTGGACAACATGCTCTATATGTACTCCGTGAACGCTAACAACGGGCAGATGACGCTGCGCGTGAACTTCGATCTCAACACCAAGCCGAACGACGACCAGATCCTAACGCAGATGCGCTACCTGCAGGCTGAATCCCAATTGCCGCAGGAGGTCAGGAATTTCGGCGTCTCGATTAAAAAATCGACTACTAGCCCGCTGGCTCTCTTTTCGCTGTCCTCGCCCAAGGGGACCTATGACGACCTGTGGTTGAACAACTACGCATACATCAATATTAATGATCCCATGAGCCGCGTTCCGGGCATCGGACAGGTGTCGATCTTCGGAGCCGGCCAATACGCCATGCGCTTCTGGGTGCGCCCGGACAGGCTGGCCAAACTCGGGATCACGGTCCCCGAGATTCTCGACGCGATCAAGAAACAGAATACCGTGAACCCGGCGGGTCAGATCGGCGCCGAACCGGTTCCGGCAGGGCAAGAGTTTACATACACTGTCAGAGCGCAGGGCAGGCTGGTCAACGCGGAGGAGTTTGAGCAGATCGTCGTCCGGGCCAATAGCGACGGGTCGATTGTGCGGCTCAAGGATGTCGCCCGGATCGAACTCGGCGCCCAAAATTATGGGATGAAAAGCCGGCTCAATGGCAAACCCGCGGCCATCGTGGCCATTTACCAACTCCCGGGATCCAACGCGATCGACACGATGGACCGGGCGAAGAAGCTGATGGAGGAGATGAAGGGGCGATTCCCGGCAGACCTGGAGTACACGGTCTCGCTGGACACGACACTGTCGGTCCGGGAAGGGATCAACGAGATCGTGCATACCCTTGGGGAAGCGTTGGTGCTCGTCATTCTTGTCGTCTTCATTTTCTTGCAGGGTTGGCGGGCAACCTTGATTCCCCTGCTGGCCGTGCCGGTCTCCCTTGTCGGCACCTTCATGCTCTTTCCCATGCTCGGGTTTTCGATCAACACGCTGTCCCTGTTAGGCCTCGTGTTGGCCATCGGTCTGGTCGTGGACGACGCGATCGTAGTGGTTGAGGCGGTCGAACACCACATCGAGCACGGCATGTCCCCGAAGGACGCTACGTTTAAGGCAATGGAAGAGGTTTCAGGCCCGGTGATCGCGATCGCGCTCATCCTGGCCGCGGTCTTCGTGCCGACCGCCTTCATCCCAGGCATTACCGGACGGCTGTACCAGCAGTTCGCCATCACGATTGCGTTATCCGTGGTGATCTCGGCGTTCAACGCGCTTACGCTCAGTCCGGCCCTCTCGAGCCTCCTATTGCGGCCGAAAAAACCGGCCAGAGGCCCCCTGGGCCTCTTCTTCGGTTGGTTCAACCGATGGTTTGATCGAGCGACCAACGGGTATGTCGGGACCTGCAGCCACTTGATTCGCAAAGCCGGACGTTCGATGGTGCTGCTGGTCCTGTTTGCAGTCGCCGCGGGCTTCTTCGGCGCCCGACTCCCGAACGGCTTCCTGCCGCTGGAAGATCAGGGTTATCTATATTTGAACGTCCAGCTGCCGGCCGCGTCCTCTCTCCAGCGGACCGATGAGGTCTCCAAAAGAATCGAGGAGATCCTGAGCCATACCCCCGGCGTCCAATATGCTTCCACCATTGTCGGCTATAGCCTGCTCAGTAGCGTGAATACCACGTACAACGCGTTTTTCTTCGTGACGCTCGCTCCGTGGGACGAACGGAAAAAACCTAATGAGAAACTCCTGGCTATTTTTAAGAATGTCAACCGACAATTGGCCGAGTTACCCGAGGCGCAAGCGTTTCTCTTCCCGCCGCCGGCCATCCCAGGCGTCGGCACCTCGGGGGGCGTGTCGTTCGTTCTCGAAGACCGCGTAGGCAAGGACGTCGCGTTTTTGGCTGAGCAGACACGGAAATTCATCGAGGCCGCCAATCAGCGTCCCGAAATTGCCGCCGTCAACACGACCTTCATCCCCAGCGTTCCCCAGGTGTCTGCGAAGGTGGACCGAGACAAGGTGCTGAAACAAGGCGTCAACCTCGGTGACGTATATCAAACCCTCCAGACGTTCATGGGAGGGGTGATGGTGAACTACTTCAATCGATTCGGGCGAGTATGGCAGGTCTACGTCCAGTCCGACGGCGAGTATCGGACAACCGCGGAAAACGTCGGCCAGTTCTATGTCCGCAACGCGTCCAATGACATGGTGCCCCTCTCGGCGCTCGTATCGATGGAGGCGATGTCCGGACCAGAATTCACCATGCGCTTTAATGCTTACCGATCCGCCCAGCTATTTGTATCCGCGAAGCCCGGCTATAGTTCCGGTCAGGCGATGACGGCGTTGGAGGAGGTCTTCGCGGAGACGATGCCGCGCGACATGGGGTATGACTATACCGGGATGTCTTTTCAGGAGAAGGCTGCGGCGGAAGGGGTGCCGGCCAGTGTGATCTTCGGGTTCTCCCTGCTGTTCGTCTTTCTCATTCTTGCGGCGCAGTATGAGAGCTGGGCATTGCCCTTCAGCGTATTGCTTTGTACGCCGATCGCGGTGTTCGGCGCATTCGGCGCCTTGTGGGCACTTGGACTGGAAAACGATGTCTACACCCAGATCGGCTTGGTGATGCTGATTGGCCTGTCGGCCAAGAATGCGATCCTCATCGTGGAGTTCGCGAAGGTGGAATATGAAAAGGGCAAGACGGTCACTGAGTCGGCTCTCATCGCCGCCCGCCTACGGCTACGGCCAATTCTAATGACGTCGTTCGCGTTTATCCTCGGCGTCGTCCCGCTCGTCCTGTCTTCCGGAGCAGGGGCGCATGGCAGAATCCTGTTGGGGATTGCCGTCCTGGGTGGGATGCTGGCTGCGAGTTTCATTGCCATCTTCTTGATCCCGGTTGCTTACACTGCCGTGGAGAACCTGGTGCATCGCCATGATCCTCCGAGGCCTGAAGCACCGAGGCCCGGGGGCCTCAAACCCTCCGGCGATGGAGAGGCGCAGCTTCCGGTTTCTGAACCAAAGGTTCCGTCTCATGCGCGGATCCAAAGAGCCCACTAATATGTCTCGGTGGATGCTGACCACAGTTTTCGTGCTGTCACTCAGTGCCTGTATGATGGGCCCGGACTATAAGAAGCCGGAGCCTCCGGCCGGGGACGGCTGGCGTCTGACACCGACCACTGCGGAATCCCTCGCCAATCTGCCTTGGTGGGAACTGCTCAAGGATCAAGAGCTTCAGGAATTGATCCGGACCGCGCTTCAGGAGAACCAGGACCTGCGGGTTGCCGTCGCCACAGTCGAACAGTTTCGGGCCCAGCTCCTTATCTCCAAATTTGATCTGGCTCCCTCGCTCGGCTACACAGGCGAAGCCACGGCATATCACAACACAAATAACCAGGCGCTGACATTTGGGTCGGGAGCGATCATTCCAAACCCAACTGGTGCATCGGGCTCAGGTGGAACAGATTTCACGAGGGAATCGGGCCTCGTCGGCCTCAAATGGGAACTGGATCTCTGGGGCCGCATCCGTCGGTCGATCGAGGCCGCGCGAGCGCAACTTTTGTCCCAAGAAGAGAACCAGCGGGCAGTGATCATCGGATTGGTCGGCAACGTCGCCGAGACCTATTTCGATCTTCGGGCGCTGGATCTTCAGGTCGACATCGCCAAGCGCACCCTGAAGACGTGGGAAGAGAGCGTTCGGATTTCTCGACTGCGCTTTGATCACGGCGATATACCTAAACTCGATCTGGATCGATTCGAGGCAGAACGGGCCGGCACTGCCGCCCAACTGGCCGAACTGGAGCAGCAAGTCATCCAAAAAGAAAATCAGCTCAGCCTGCTGCTGGGACGACGATCGATGCCGATCACTCGCGGGCTTGCTCTCACCGAGCAGCCCATGCCTCCGGAGGTGCCGCCAGGCCTTCCGTCGGCCTTACTCCAGCGCCGTCCCGACATCCTCCAGGCAGAACAGCAATTGGCTTCCGCGACCGCTATGATAGGTGTCGCGCAAGCGCAACGCTTTCCGCAATTGTCGCTCACCGGGGCTGCCGGCGGTGCGGGGTTCCAGTTAAACTCCTTAGCGACGGGTCCGTTTGCGACGATTGGAGCATCGGCGACCCTAACCGGACCTCTTCTCAACGCGACCGCGCTGGGCTATCAGGTGCAGGCGACTGAGGCGCAAGCCAAGCAGGCTTTAGCCCAGTATGAAAAGGCGATTCTGGTCGCGTTCAAGGAGGTAGAGGACGCATTGATCGCGGTGCAAAAGACGCGCGAGCGCCGGAACGCTCAGGAGGAGCAAGTCAAAGCCTTACAATCGGCCTCGAACTTCGCGACCCAGCGTTACCAGGGAGGCAGGGCTAGCTATCTCGATGTCCTGACCGCTCAACGAAATCTGTTCGATGCGGAATTGGCCCTCGCCAAGACCCGACGTGGACAACTGGTGTCCATGGTTCAACTCTACAAAGCCCTAGGCGGAGGATGGTCGCCGATTAGCGGACCCGAGGCGGAGACATTGCCAACGAAGGGGTGACAGTGAAGTCATCTGCGGCGGAACAGGCCGCGCCTATGCAAGCCGTGGAGGTCAAGAACTTTACCCGCCTCTATACCAAGAGCCGTCAAGAAGCAATCATGAAAGAATTGATGGACATTGTGGGCGGGGCAGAAGCGCAGAAATAACGGTGACACTATGTTCCAGCCTTCCCCGGAGGATGGATTTCCATATGGCAACGACTGCGGTGTGCATTGAGGAGCATGAGTGGATCATGACTACTCAGGCGCTCTTGCGCCGCATGGTTTTAATGAAGCGTGTGCTTGGATCAAGAATATGTCGGGGAGGAGCCAATGAGTGAACGACAAGACCACAACGGGAAGTCTAGTCTTAAGCGTAAGCAGTACGAGAAAGAGCTGCGCCGGCTTCAGGCGGAACTCTGTCGACTTCAGGACTGGGTGAAATACAAAGGCCTGCGGGTCATCGTGGTGTTCGAGGGACGGGACGGCGCAGGGAAGGGAGGGACTATTCGCGCCATCGTCGAGCGTGTCAGCCCACGCGTGTTCCGGCCGGTCGCGTTACCCGCACCATCCGATCGCGAAAAGAGTCAGATGTATATTCAGCGCTACCTTCCACACTTCCCCGCAGCCGGCGAGGTGGTCATCTTCGACCGCAGTTGGTACAACCGCGCCGGGGTTGAATATGTCATGGGTTTTTGTACCAAGGAACAGCGCGACCGGTTTCTCGAACTCTGCCCGGTGATCGAAAAGTACATCATTGATAGCGGGATCATTCTTATCAAATACTGGCTCGAAGTGAGTAATAAGGAACAGGAGCGGCGCTTCCATGCCCGCATTGAAGATCCGTTGCGTCAGTGGAAACTCAGTCCAATGGACTTGCCGGCGCGGGAGAAGTGGTATGACTACTCGCATGCGCGGGACCTGATGTTCGACGCAACCGACACTGCGCACGCACCCTGGTATATCGTGCGGTCGGATGACAAGCGCAAGGCACGTCTCGCCTGCCTTGCCCATTTACTCACGTTGATTCCCTACAAGAAGGTACGGCGTGAAAAAGTCAGTTTACCCAAACGATCGAACAAAGGCGAGTATGATGACCAAGCCACGTTGAAAGAGCGACGCTTTATACCGGACATATACTGACGGGGCGCGACGGCCTGAGCAGCGTGACCATCGAGCGTGTCACCAAACATCATGTCGACGAACAGCGGAATGGTCTGGATGGATTAGCCCGCGAAGGTCGTCCAGCGCCTCGCGCCGGGGACTACCTGACGCAGCCAGATCGATGCCCTTGAGATCCTGCTTTCGATTCTGATCCATTCATGTTTCGCTCCTGCTATATCGGACAGTCCCTTTGCGCATGCACGGCCTTCTGGAATATTCCTTCGCACCGTGCTGGTCGCGCTGGTGAGCGAGATTTTTGTCGAATCGGTGCAGAAGGCGGCGGAAGCGTTTGGGATGACCCCGGCGTTCGTAGGCTTCATCATCGTGGCGCTGGTGGGCAGTGCGGCAGAGATGGGCGCGGCGTTTTCCGGCGTGCACAAGAACCGGCTGGACCTGAGCGTAGGTATCGCCTTAGGGAGCGCGTCACAACTCGCGCTCTTTGTCGCCCCGCTGCTGATCTTACTCAGTTACGTCCTCGGCCCTGCGCCAATGGACCT